>Ga0137363_10000766_pt1 | contig 17913 bp, 15 predicted proteins | sample MadtaG_FD_104800 | JGI IMG/M metagenome (GOLD analysis project Ga0137363, IMG submission 104800) | Vadose zone soil microbial communities from Angelo Coast Range Reserve, California, USA - Mad1_115_16 metaG | ecosystem: Environmental > Terrestrial > Soil > Vadose zone | place: USA: California...
GCCGCCGCCGCATCAGCGGGTCCGAGTTCGCGGTGCGCCTGGAGCATCTCGCGCGCGTCTTTGGGTGAGTCCGCGTCGAGGTAAGCCAGCGCCGCCCGGAAATACATCGGGCCCGCTTCGTTTTTTCTCTTCGGAATGTGGATCAGCGTCTTCGCCAGCATGCCCTTGATTTCCGGAAGTGGCTGGAAGAAGTGCTCACTCTTTTCTCGCCGCCCGGCGTCATCAAGAACAGCTTGGAGCTGATACCCGGCACTCATGTAACCGGGCGTGCTTGGCGTCGCTTCCCAGGTTCCACGTGCCACATAAATGAGAGCGAGGGTAGTGTGAAACGCCTGTGTGACGCGCCAATCACCGCGCTCGATTGCTGCCATCTTTCCTTCATAGAGGTGCCTTACGATTTCGCCCATCCGAGTGTTGTCTGCATCGAATGAGGGACGCTCGAAGTAGAGCGAGGCGAGTTCCTGGCTCACACGGAGATAGCCATTCACAGTGCTGGGGAATTCTGCCAAAAAATCCGGACGAACCGTTCGCAGCGCGGATTGCCAGCAGCGCTCGGCCCTTTCCGGGCCGTTCTCGGAGCTCCGCAGCAGGCGTAAGCCAGTAGCCCGGGCGATCTCGAACGTCACGCCAAGACGGTCTGGGTCCCCGCGCCACCAGTTCCATTGCGGCGGCCTCAAGGGATCGAACACATAGTCGCGCAATTCGTGCACGCCAGGATGGTCCGACATGTTCGGAAGCGAGCTCAAGCTTCCCACGTCGAGCCAGTCGTTTTGCGCCAGGAGCGCAGCCCAGCGCACGACAGACCGTTCAGTGGCGCCGCCCGATTGCGAAACCGAGGACCAGCGACCCAGCACAAGTTCGTAAGCCGCGCGGGAATTCTCCGGGTCAATCCGCTCCCACTTCTCGGCTCGCGATTCAAGTGCCTCGAGCGCCACGGTTCCCGGCATTTGACGATAGGCTTCGACGATCCGGCGCCGCGGCGCCACCGCCTCCGGCGTGGCCTGGCCTGCCTGGTCATACGAGTCGAGCGCTGAGCTAATGTTCTTCAGACGCAGGTAGTGATCGCCAAGGAGCAGCGCGTAGTGGCCCGCGTGTCCCGGGTCGTTCTGGATGGCTTGCTGCCAGAGATGTTCAGCTTCAACACTGTTGCCCGCTGAATCCTCGACCAAAGCCAGGTTATTCAGCGCGGCGCCGTTCGAGGGTTGTGTGGCCAGCACGTTGCGATAGAACGTGCGCGCGTCGTCGATGCCCAGGCGGCCGCGCTGTTGTGCAAGATAAGCGCGCGTGAAGCTCAGCATCGCCGCGCAATTCGGCGGTGCTCCGGTCCGCTGGCACTGTGTAAGCGCTTCCTCAAGCGTCTTGTTGGCTTCGGACAGTTTTCCTTCAGCGGCAAGCTGGAGCGCGCGGTTGGATACCTTTTCGGGCTGCGGCGTTGGAACCATCTGCGCTCTGGCTGTTTGAACGGCCACCAGCGCCGCTGCCGCCGCAAGCAACGAGGTACACAGGCGAATACTTACAACCCGTTTCATTGCCCACCTCCAGGCCCAAGCCCCGCCGCACCCGGCGGAACGGCCGCCGCGCAGCCGGTGTCCATCTTCCGGTACGCGTGCATGAACACTCCCGTCACGCGGATCTGTTTCTTGTCTTCCACGGCGAACATGGGATCCCAGCGATCCCACTTTCGGCTGGTCGGCGGCTCTGCGGCCGGCACGCCAAACAAGTTCCCGCTCTCGTTCTTCCAGCTTTCGTCGGGCGGGTTCTCGGGAGGAATGAATGGGCCCTGTGCGTCCACCGCCAAGTCCGCCTTCAGCGGCTGCGTAAACTTCTGCGGGATTTCGCTGCGCAGTACCAGCACGCTGTGCTGATCCGCGCAAAGCAGCGTCGCGGGCAACGGCACCGCCACTCCTGCGAGTTGTTCTTTTCCCGCTGGAGGACCCGCAGGCTGCTCCCAGAGCAGCCTCCCTGTCGGCGCCAATTGCACGTGCGACAACAAGTCGATCACGAAGCGGCTAGTGTCCAGCTTGGGATACGCGAGCCCCTCAAGATGCTCGATATCCGCTGGAATTTCGCTCAGGGTAATGGCGTAGTCTTTCAATTCGAGATATCCCCAAATCCAGTCCTTGTTCAGGAGGGTCGCCAAGTCGGGCTGCTCGAGTTCCAGGCGCAAGACGGTTTCCTTGGGGCAATCGGGATTTTGCATGCAGGTATCACTCGCGGAGCGGTTGGCCAGAATGACGTGCATGCGGATCGGCTTCGGATCCGTCGTGAAATCAAGGAATGCGAAATCGTCCCTGAATCTGGCGGCAAGCTTCTTTGCTGCTTCTTTTGAAAACGCATCGAGACGATCGAAGTAGTGCGCTTTGTACTGGGCCGCTTCAACGTGAAAGATCACCTGGACCACGGGCCTTGCCGGTGATTCCTGTGACGCCAACCGCAGCGGCCACAGCAGACAACAAGCGACGGCATTGAGCCGGAGGACCCTCCTGTACATCATTCTGTCGCGGGACATGAGGGTACCTCCTTGGGGGGCAAGGCCTTCGGCGTGCTCTCCGCCGCCAGGGGCACATCGATGAGTGGATCTGTTCGCAGTCGCACCCTGGCTCTGGCAATTATGGCGTTCCCGCCGCTGATCACGCGTGCCTCAAGCACCATGTCCGGTGTCAGGTCGCGCGGCGGTCGCAGCGGCGTGTAGTGATGCCAGCCAAGCAGTGCTGCAGACGTCATGGATGAGACGGCTGTAACACCGGAAACGTCCAATTCGAGCTTCCAAAGCTCGGGCCACCCGGAAGGGATTTCCTGTTCGCGACCCAGCAGGAACGAGCTTTTTTGGCAGGAGACCACGAGAGGTCGCGACGTCTTGCCTGCGAGTTCCAGGATCTGGAATTTTCCGCCCGATCCCAGGCTGAGCTCCTGAAGCGCGCTTGGCGGAGGACGGAACAGCACGGATGGAGACACGCGCAGGTCGCGGTCCGGGAGCACCGTAAGCCCGGTCAGCGGATGAACCTCGACGATCTGCTCGATGTAGCCCGGCACTTTCAGCCGGTACGGGCGCCCAAAGGGAGACGTAGGCACTTCAAAACGCAACGGTTCGTCTTTGCTGCTTCGCGCAGCTGGGGGGATGCCGTTGACGGAATCCATACGAGTGAGGATCACGGTTTCATTTGAGAGAGAGCTTTCCTTCGCGTCGCTGAAGACCACGATCGACGATCGCGTCGCCGCAATCGTGCCAAACACAATCCACAATCCTGCGACGACCGCCAGGGGAATCCGCGCCAGTGAAATTCGCAGCGCTCCCCTTTCCTCTTCGGGAAGGAACTTTTCACCGAGCGTGGCCGCAAGGCCCAAGCCCGCGGCGATCGACGTGATTCCAAAGGCGTTCTCGAGGCCCCAGCCGAGATGGCGCGTCGTCCACGCGTTCACCGTGACTACCAGAGCCGCCAGCAAAACTGCTGATACCCACACTCGCCGCGGCTCACCACTGGCTTTTGCTGTGTTCGAGCCGGAATCCGGCTTCCGGCCCTTTTCGTCCGATGTCGGTGATGGAGGATTCGGCATTTGGCGCAGCTCCGGGACCCATATACCTTCTTGGGTCGATGGATCCGTCACGGAATTTAGGCAAGCGACGAAACTCCCCAGTAGGAGCAACGCGCCGTTGTGTCATTCGAACGACGATGGCTGTCGACACCATGCCATGTGCCAGAAGTCCTGGCTCGTATTACTTAGAACCACTCAGGTCTAACCTTGCCGCAGTGTCTCCCCACTGTTTTCCGTCCGTGGGGCTTCGAAGGTGGTCGCGGTCAAATTCCAGGGTCGCGGCTTTGTAGTTGCTGCCTTGTGCCCGCAAATCCACGATGTGCTTGTCAAAGACCGCGCGTACTCTCGGAATGACCTCGCCAGCGCTCAGCCCGTCGGCAATGGCACGATCGATTTCCGCGTCACACTCAAAGAAGAGAGCTGCTATGTCGGGTTGAAATGAGAAGTTCTCGTCGTAGCCGAAATATGCTCGGCATCCATGAAGAGTAAAATCAGGTCCAAGAGTTCGCGCAGTCTCACACGAGAGAAGATGGACGATTTTTCCGGTGGACTCCTCTGAACTGTAGTTTCCCACACTAAAGATGGGGTCGTAGAAGTCACCTGTAAAGCTTTGGTAGGAGCCGTGGCCCAAGCCAGTAATGTAGTGCACATTTGGCTTTCGAACCTCGGGTGCAACATAAGTTCGCCGCGCCATAGATCCTTGAAGGCGCTGAACCGCGAAACCTTTACTTTCCAGATATGGATAGACGTTTTTCTGCCGGTAATCGCGGGCGGCCTGTGTAATAGGTTCGAAACTTGCATCAATACCTATCACCACTGCGTCCAGGCTAAGGGTTACGGTTCGGCGTTTGGTCTTAGCTTGCTTTCCGGCCATGTGATCCTCACGATTTTTGTTTTTTTGCTGTCTCAATGACGTGGTTCAGCAAGCGCTCTTCGATCTCCGCCAAATTGCGTCCTATTGGCGTACCATTCTTCACTTCTTGAATTGCGCGCTTTTGATCAATTAGGCCGGCACCGAGCATCGCAATCTGAAAGTCGGGTTGCATCTCAATTCGCTTGGCGACAAGATCCAACCTTTGTTTATCCGACAGTTGGCTCAAGTTCATGGTCGGCGTTTCTGGGTCAACAACTTCACGCAAGTTCGCCATCTTCTTGCCGCTGGCCATGTAGCCGGCCGGGAGTGTCCATTGCGGGCGACTGAGTTTTGTAGAGGCGCGTTTGGCAGTAGAACGCTTTTTCTTTGTCTTCTTGGTTGCGCGCGACATTTGCCGTATCGCTTCCTTTCTTGGGTGCAGAACTCTATTTGAGGTTCGGCTCTTCTAAGGTTTACACGATTGTACTCGGAATGACGCGATGCGCGTTTTCCAGTTAAAAGATCCGGTTTGTTTCTCATATTCGCTGGTGAACCACAGTGTGCAGTCGTCGACCGGATCAGGGCTGAGGCTGCTGTAGTCGCCCCATCTCGTCAACTTACAAGTCCCGTCCGGCTCTGAACATCCAGGCGGACAGGAGCCGCCCGGACCAACGATGCAATGTTGTGCTCCCGTTCCATTGAACAACGTCTTTTCGGTTGTCATTGTTCCTGACGGATCATTCGGCTGTCGAACGGCAAAGCGCAAACCTGGGAAAACGGCGCCGGAAACACTATACCCAGTCACGATGTTACCTGCCTTGTCCATGGCTATACTGCCCATCCATCGATGATTCGTGCCCGGAGCATAGGTACCTGCCTGGAAGACAGCAAATGCAGCACCACCCTGCCTTCGCAGCTCGTACCACCGGATTCCGGTCTGAGAGTTGGCAAGCCCCGTGTCTACTGAGTGCGTGGCAAGTAGTGATTCGTGATCAGCGAATTTCCTGTACGCCAATCGATACATCAGACGTTCGCCGAGAGTATCGAGGAGCTCTGGTTTAGGATTGCCCGGTTGTGGAATGCAGCTGGCACCTGACCCGTTGCACGCAAACGAGAAAGCTGCAACCGGAATCGTTTGGTTCGGTGTGTGATTTGGTCCGACCCCAAAGGAAGAGCTTGCCGGCGAACTCCAGTCCACGTGAAAGGTCCATAGATCTAGCGTATTTGGCTGCGCACCAAGGGCCAGGAAAAAGTTAGGAGTGCCTGGGGGCGGAGCGGCAGGTCCTTGTGTGCCTCCCTGGCCGCTAAGCGCGGAGCTGCCGCCGTCGAGGTCCGCAGGCAGCAGACCAAAGAACTGGTCGCCTAACTGGAAGCACTGCTGACGGGCCGGCTGCCCTGCGAGCATGGCCTCGCGTTCGTAAGCACATACTTTTGATCCGACAAAATTCTGCCCTTGGAACATGTTGAAAGAGATGTAATAGCCGTCGGGCCAAACTCCCATCTTGGGATAATCGTCGAAGTTTTCATACTGGAATTCATATCGATGATATGTTCCCGTCGCATCCGGGCTTGTAGATATAGCCACGCACTGCGAAAAGCCATTTTCCACCGAAAACTGGGCCACGATCCAGCGATTCGCAATCTTGTCATATTGAACGATAGGATCCCCATCGTTGTTCTGTTCGCAGTTTCCGCCAAATCCCTGCCAGAGGGTATTTCCAGGAATGGGGCCGAGCCGAACCGCCCCTGTATTCTTATCAAAGACGGCGAGATCCGTATTTACCCACTGTACAAATTCAGTCAAGCCCACAGCACCGTTGGTATCAGGTGGCGCGCTTCGAACTTGGAAGGTACCGCCAGGCCCCTGAAAGTCGGCGCCGATTCCATCGAAGTTTTTTCCGATTGCGACCTGCACCTGTTTCTTAGTTGGACTTGGTGCTGTTTTGGAAGGTGCGGTTTTTGGCGTGGGGGGTTGGGTTGCCCTCTGCACCAAGGGATCTCTTTTCGGAGGGGCCAGATTGACAGTGGCATGTGGATTCGGGCGGTACGGTTTCTTGGCGAAACCCGCTGCAAGCGATACTGTGGGCTGTAGCGAACGCAGGGGCTGGCTAGCCGTATCGTGCTTTGCTGCAGTTATCACTCTTGGTGCACCCGGCTCTTCTTGGCCATATGCCTTTGGAGTGGCGACCGCAAACAGCGCCAGAATTAGAGCGGATAAACAACGAACCCGGGTGTAACTCCGATTTCGAAACATATCGTACCTCCTTGTAGTTCAGCGCCAAAAATTCGGACCCTCAAACGTTCATTCATGGCTTACGTTCAAAGCTAAAACAGCGACGGCCGGGTTGAACCCCCAAGAAGAGAAGTGTTCACGTTGGCGATTGTGTGCGTCCCTTCTTTGCCTCCGAAGGCGAACAGCAGCGACACGATGGGAAACCCGCCGGCGCGAAGCGTCAAGCCGGCGGCATAGCTATGGACCCAGTGATTGCTGCCGAGGTCTCCGCGGGTCAAGGCAACCTTGGCCTGGTCGGCCTGCAGCGCAATTCCCAAGGGCAGCTTGCCGAGGGAATGCTCGAAATTTTCGCGAAACAACAGGAGATTGGGTGCGCGGAAGCGATAGTCCTGATAGCTGCTCAAGAGGTTGTTGCCGTTGATATCCGAGCCGCCCAGCGTGGGCTGGAAATAGAAGGGCACGGTGTCGCCGCCGGGAGTTACGGTGAGCGACGTGAAGGCGCGTAGGCCGATCGTGCCCTCCACAGCGTTGCTGGTGGACTTCGGGCAGCGCGGCTGGTCGGCGGTCGGATCGATCAGGCAATCGTTGGGGCCGTTAGTTTCCCGCGCCGTCCGCATGTGCGTGCCGTAAATTGAATACTCCTGGTATAGATCGAAGGTCAGCCGCTGGAAGGAGAAGCTTGAATCGGAGACCGCGATGAACGGGCGGTAGGCAAAGTCATAATTGAAGTGCAGCCGGTTGTTAAAAGCCGAAGGGCGCATTCTTATGCCAGCGCCCAACTGCAGGAAGAATGGCTGGCTGGCGAGGCCGGGTGCAGTGACGGGAGTGTAGATCTGCTCGATGGAAGGCGACGGCTCATTGAGGCTGGGGCGGATATCGACAAAGCGTCCGTTGATCTCGCCGTAGAGGCCCATGTTCAGGCGCTCGTAGATGGGCCGGACGGCGTTTCCGCCCACGATGGTTTCGGTCATTCCGAAGTACGAGCGGCCGGAGGCCGACGTCCCCGGGCCCAGGCCGAAGAACGTGAGCTTGTTTAAAGAAATGGCTTGCGCGTAGAGGTTGAAGACCGGCTGCTCGGCATAGACAGGAACGTCTGCTTCTTGTGGCGGGCCGGAGGGAAATTCGGGCACGGGCACAAACATGCGGGCGTCCACGAATTTTACGTAAAGTCCGGCGCGCCAGGACGCGTTGTTGGAAGCAACCGCGTCAGCGTTCCAGGAGATTTGCCAGTTGGTGGTGTCCTTGTTGTGTCCGACAAAGGCGAGGCCGGCTCCGAAACCGTTTTGCGGAGCGAGACTGCCCAAGGCGATGTGCAGGGGTTGTCCCGTAAACAGCACCTCGGCGCAGCCCACGGCATGCTGGAAAAACGAAAGGCAATTCTTCGTGAACTTGCCCTTTTCGTCAGCAGGATCTTGCTTGGCAGCGTTGGACGTGGTGTCCTGCTGCGCCCAGAGAGTCGCGGCGAATAACAAAGACATAAAAGTGAAAAGGATCCGGCGCACAGATTTCTCCTTACTTACGCGACTTGCGTTTCTTTGCGGTTGACTGGGTCTTCCGGGCCGCAGCTTTTTTGCCTGAGCTTTTGCCGGGTTTCTTGAAGGCCTTTTTCCCGGCTTTGCCTTTTCCGCCGGCCGCCGCTTTGCGCGCTTCCGCCTTGCCGTGCCGGTGCAGCAGGGCCGTGACCTTCTGGATGTACTCGCTGGCTTGGCGCTCGGTAAGCAGATGATTGATGTTGACGCCGGTCCGAGATTTTGGCAGCAGCCCAAGGTTTTCCACGTTATGCAGATGCAACAACTGCGTGCGGATGAGACTGGAAATCGGCAAGTCGGGATCGTAGGCGGCCTTTTCGTCCAGCCCCGGAACGTCAATCGTCAGAGCGTATTCCTTTTCCTTCGCCATACTTAGGCTCTCATTTCATTCTGAAGACCATGCAATCGTTTTCGGCGCGCATGGTGTCGCCCAGCAGATCGAGGAAGGTCTCGGCGTTTTTCTCGCGATCGGTGCCGTTGTCGTTGCCCTCCAGGAACTTTTTGGTTACGGTCGCGGGAATCGAAGCATGCTCGAAGATGCGCTGGTTGGCCGGATCTTCGGGGCCAGGCACCACCGTGCCTCTGGGGATAAAGGGTGAGACCAGGACCGCGGGCACGCGAATGCCCAGCCGGTTGAAGGTGAAAACTTCGCCGGTGCCCGTGGCGGCGGCGGCGGCCGTGAATCCGTCGGCCATGCAGTCCGGGGGCACGACGTGATCGTAGAGCCCGCCGTGCTCGTCGTAGACGATCAGCAGGGCGGTGCTCTTCCAGAGATCGGGGATTTTACGAATCTGGTTGTAGACGCTGGCAATGAACCGTTCGCCGGCGAGCACATTATGAGGAGGGTGTTGGTCGTTGGCCAGCAACTGTCCGCCGCCCGGGCCGGGATGGTTGGAGTAGTTTGGCTCGATGAAACTGTATTCGGGCAAATTTCCGGAGTTGCAGTCAGCGATGAAGTCGCCAAAGGTGCCGAAGAGGCTCTGGTCGGTCAGCAGATTGACGATTTCCATGGTGGAGCTCGCCTGGTCGAAGTAGTAGAGCTTGGCGCTCTGTCCGCCCTTGGCCATGCGCTCGTAGATCGTCGGGATTTTGTTACGGTCAGCCGCGGGCAGCAGGAACATATTCATGTCCACGTTGCCGAAGGACGTCCCATAGTGGGCGAAGGCCCGGTTGCAGATGGTGGGTCCAGGGATGGAGGAGAACCAGCCATTGAAGACGGCGTATTCCGTCGCCAGGGTGGTCAGCACCGGCACCATTTTCGGCGGGAAGTAGTTCATGATCTGGTGGGAATCTTGGGGGCGCTTGGTCTGCGTGGCATAGCTTTTGACAAAGCCCTGCATGTTGGCCAACCGTCCGGGCCCCGGCGGCGTGCCGCCAAAGATCTGCAGGTCAACGCCGGGGAAATGGTGATCGGGATCCGCCTCAAGCTGGCCCTGGTAAGCAGCGTTGGGCACAACGGTGACCATATTGTTGTCGGAATCTGGGTTTTGCTCGTTCCCGCTCAGGCCGTTAATCTTTGGAAACTGCGTCTTGAGCCCGCCCAGCATGTGGTCAAAGGAGCGGTTTTCCATCATCAGGACGACGATGTGCTTCAAATTGTCAGTGCCCGCCGACATGTATTCCCCCTCACCGCCGAGTGCGATTGGTGTTTTTGCTGACGAAATAGTGATGCAGGAGCATAGGATCGTTTCATTGAATCCACTTTCTATTGGGGTTGGCTACGGCCCAAACTGACACGCGGTCCTGGGTTCTTGGAGCGAATTTGCAGGCAGGTTCGGCGGCTTATAATTCGGGTCAATTCGGAGCTTCTCGCTGACCGTCTCATGTAATACCGATCCTTCCGGGATCGTACGCCTGGCTCCAAGCGGGATACGCCACCTAACGGTTTTGGAGGCGGCATCGTAGTAGGAATGAGGGAGGATCTCCACGAGCCACCAACTAAAAGTCAGTGAGTTGTGCGGAGCGGTGCGAGGGTCAGGCGCAACGGGTGGCGGGGGAGGAATCCTGCCAAGTGCCCATTGAGCCCTCTGCGGATCGATCAGCAATCCAAACGCCCGGGCTTCACAGAGCATCCATTCCAGACTGATCTGCGACAGCCCGCTTTCCGTGTATGAGTATGAGCCTCCCACATCGGAATGCACGCCCGCAAACCAGACTTGCTTAATATCCTGGCCGGCTGAGCTTGCGCCCCACAAATTATTTCGAAAATAACAGCGACGTTCATCGATGGAAAGGGCATGGCGCCCGGCGGCCATATCGGGGTTCACTGCCGTATACGGCAGTTTCAGGGGATCCCAGATCCATCCGACAGAACTCACCGTGTCCCATACTCCCACAAAGTGCAACGGGCAATGGCGGCAGAATGTTGCTTTAAACCCATCCGCCACTTGAAAAGTGTGCGTCATCCCGCCGGCCTTTCGCGTTCGCCTGGCGTAGAGCCGAAGGATGTATGGGATCAGACCGTCGTTGCCGGGATGCAGCAGTCCGAACATGTGCAGCAGGCCCGCGAGTGCCCTCGCCGTGTATGCGCCTCGGCTAAAACCAAACAAGAAAACTCTGTCGCCGACTTCGTAGACATTCATCAAATATCGGCAGGCATCGCCGACGTCGGCCAGCAATCCCACTCCGAACGCCAAGCCCATCACCATCGACCAAGCCTTGCTGATCCCGTTGGAGGCCGTTGGCGCGCCCATCGTGCCCACGCCCGGGTGGTAGTAACCAACTTGCCGTTTGCCATCGATGATCAGCGTGCCGTGGAGCTTGACCACGTTGGAGTTGTGATCACCAAATTCGTTCCCTGTCCCGTCACAGCAGATGACTATGTTTTTGGGCACGGGCACTCCTGACCAGCCGTCGGCTGGGAGTTACGTCTCTGTTACTGGTCGGCGTTAGGATCACTGGACCAATCTTCGAGGGCCACCCAATCTGAGGCATTCGTGGTGTTTCGACACTGGTCCAGATCAAGCAAACGGCAAACCTGAATTGAATATAGGGGATGGATCTCCCAGAGTGACGCTCTCTTCGGATTGGGCCGGGAGGTCGCCGTGCACGGAGTGTGAGCGTCATCATAAAACATGGGTCCGCGCAGCTTAACGGGATGCTGCTTTATGGCCATAAGGTTTTTGTCTGTCCAGCCACTTGGGCGGTAATGTGGGATCATTTCCGCCGTGGTGCTCGAACACGGATCGTCGCTTGGGTGCTGCACTAATACGATATGGATGTCATTCGTTGGATCACCTGGGATGTTGCAGTTCACGGCTTCTCCATTCGCCACATCCGAATAATGTGCGTCTTCAATGAAGGCAACGTACTCAACGTACCGGCCCTCTCCCAGTTTGGTGAGCGGACTTCGATCTACAAGGCCTTTCACCTTCTCGGCGGAAGCTTTTGCCTGAAGATCGAGGAGCTCTTGATAAGTAATTGGCTGGCTTGGTCCTGTCGCTGCGCAAAGATTGTTTTTGGCTTTGCTCTGGGCTTGCTTAGCCGGGTCTGAGCTTCCTCCCTGGAGGCCGCAGTGGTCGTCGATAGCCGGAATTTTCTGCCCGTTGTAGGGCATGCAGGCGGGAACAAAAACGCCGCTTGCAGGTCCGGTGTGCTGGCTCGATTGGCCAGGAGAGCCTGAGGGTGTAGCATTCATCAGTAAAGCCAGCGCCAGCGGCGCGAATGGAGCGGCGTGCCGGGAAAACGTGTGATGTGTTTGCGAATCGTTCGTCGGCATGATTTCCTCCTTAAACTGATATCGTTCTCTTGCGAAGCCGGTTTGTCTACTTGGTTGCTACCGTGTCCCAGGGCTGGTATCCGTTTACCCCTTTCCTTTTAATCCGGAGCTTGCTTGAATTCCTTTGCTTACTCCGTAGGTGGTGGCGCTAATCCCGAGCAGGGCGAGAACATTGGCAGGGATTTCAGGGAATTTGCAGTCGCACACCACAATGAGGAAGAAACTCAGCGCTATGACAAAAGTAAAGATGAGCAGCTGGAATCTTGACATGCTCGCGCCGCCGCCGTCTTCGGTCAGCAGTTTGCTGATGTCGATCTTGCCGCTGGCAATCGCCGCCAAAACCATGAAACCGAACAGAAACAGCAGAACCAGCATGCCGTACTCGAACGAGAGCTTCAGCTTGACCGTTGCGTCGCCTTGAACCCACAAAGCAACGACGAGTGCGGTCCCCACCGTCAGGATTACGCTGATGACAAACTCGATGTTCTTCATGTGATCTCCTATTTCAAGAAGTCTCGCAGTCGGCCGAGCAGCATGGCCTGCGCCTTACCACCGAGATACACCGCTTGACTGGCCGCCAATGCACCGACGAGTCCACCAGGCAGACTCGGAAATTCTCTGGGGTCATGGATAACGCGCAGGAGATAGTACAGGGCCGCAAATACCGTGGTCAGAAGCGCCTGCACGCGGCCGGCACTTACATACGATGAATAGCCACCTGCGCTGTTCGGATCTCGAATATCACCCTCGAACAAGCCCACAAGCCGAATCCCTCCCGTCAGCAGTTTCCAGAACACAATTCCGAAAAATCCGCCGAAAAGGCCAACCCCCAAAGTGGAAGCCAATTTCGCAACGGGTGCCATTGTTCAAACGACCGGTAAGTACCTTAATCTGCGGAACTTCAGAACCGCAGATTTCTTAAACCCAGGCGGCAATTAACCAGATACTTGCAAAGTTGCCAGACGCTGACTTATTTGGGCTAGATTAGTCAAGTCCAAAAGGATTATGGTTGGTTTCCCAACCATCTGTCCGGGGCTGCTTTGACCTGCGGAGCTTAGACCATTCTCGTCAGTGGCTGTCCGCGTCCGCTTTCCGGGCCCCTTCTTGCACCTCATCTGGCCGTATTTCCATCCTCTTATGCGACCGAACTCCTGCCTGACACATTTTGTTGGAGGGAGGACAAACCTGTAGAACCTACCGTATTCACAGTTGTGTAACCACGGGGCTCTATTTCGTCCTAGACTGGCAGTGAGAGCTTCTCGTCCGCCGAGGAGTATTCAAATGGCACCTTCCAAGCGACCTTTTATGGGAGCGACTCCGTATGACGGCGGGGTGACATTCCGCGTGTGGGCGCCGTTCGCCTCCGACATCCAGGTCCAGGGAGACTTCAACAATTGGAAGCCTGTCTCTCCCCTCTTCTCCGAGGGAAACGGCTACTGGAGTGCGGACCTGCCTAGGGCAATGGAGGGGCAGCAATACAACTACCTCATTACGAACGTCGCGTCGGGAACAAAGCTCACCCACGTTGATCCGTACAGCAGAGCATTCAAGACACCCGGTGGCCCCAGCCTCATTGCTCCGAGCGACAGGCAATACGCGGACGCTTCCTACACAACCCCAGCTTGGAATGAGATGGTGATCTACGAATTGCACATCGGCACGTTTGTGATCGACAACACTTTACCGAAGCCAGGCGGGACATTCGCTTCAGCGGCAACAATGCTCGACTATCTGAAGGACCTCGGAATCAACGCAATTGAAATCATGGCCGCCGGAGAATTCGAAACGGATGCTTCGTGGGGATACAATCCCGCCTACATCTTCGCGATCGAGGAACAGTATGGCGGACCGGACGGGTTCCGTGCGTTCGTGCAAGAAGCACACAAACGCGGCATTGCCGTGATCATGGACGTCGTTTACAACCACTTGGGCTATCCGGCGGGCGATATGTGGCAGTTCGACGGGTGGAGCCAGAACGGTAAAGGCGGAATCTACTTTTACAACGACTGGAGGAGCACGACTCCGTGGGGCGACACGCGGTTTGATTACGGCCGGCCCGAGGTACGGAACTATATTCTCGACAACGCGCGCCGTTGGCTGCGACAGCGATTCGCGGACGGCCTGCGCTGGGATGCCACCGGCTGGATACGGAACGTCTACGGCAACAACAACGATCCAGGCAACGACTTGCCGGACGGATGGTCGCTCATGCAAGCGATTAATGACGAAATCCAGCAGAGCCAGCCATGGAAGATTAGCATCGCCGAGGACATGCAGGGCAATGAATGGTTAACGAAGGACACCAGAGTTGGTGGCGCGGGCTTCGATGCGCAGTGGGAGGCGCAGTTCGTTCACGCCCTACGGTCCGCGATTATCCCGGAGGATGATTCAGCTCGAAATACATATTCGGTTCGCGACGCGATCAGCCACGGCTACAACGGCAATGCGTTTGAGCGCGTTATCTACACCGAATCACACGATGAGGACGCGAATGGGCACTCACGCGTTCCCGAAGAGATCTGGCCAGGCAATGCAAGCAGCTACTTTTCGAAGAAGCGCTCGACTTTGGGTGCCGCGATGGTTTTCACGGCGCCAGGAATTCCGATGATCTTTCAGGGGCAAGAATTTCTCGAGAACGGGTATTTCAGCGACACAAAGGCGCTGGATTGGACCAAACAGCAAACCTTTAGCGGCATTCTGACCATGTACCGCGACCTGATCAGGTTACGGCGGAACTGGTTCAATAACACAGCAGGACTGAAAGGGCAGTCGCTGAATGTGTTCCACGTGAACGATGCGGCCAAAGTGGTTGCGTTTCACCGTTGGGACCGGGGCGGGCCCGGCGACGACGTGGTGGTGGTGGTCAACTTGGCGAACCAATCGTACGACTCGTACTGGATCGGCTTTCCGCGCGCAGGTGAGTGGAACGTCAGGTTCAATAGCGACTGGAATGGGTACAGCTCTGATTTTGGCAACCAGCCGTCTTATGACACTACCGCCAGTCAGCCAGGAAGAGATGGAATGCTCTTCAGCGGCAATGTCGGAATTGGGCCATACAGTGCGATTATTCTGTCGCAGGAATAATCGAGATTGATGACTAACTGTGCTTACTAAATGTTTGGACGCTTAATTTTTATCGTCTACTAACACGATTTGCAGAGCCATAAGTCGGGAATGGGGGCGGCTAAATGGCGGATCATATCCCTCGAAGCTGGATTGGTTGGCTACGTAGTGATACTTTGTCAGTCCGGTAATACGAGGTAGAAGGCTGGGAGAAGACGATGTCATCCCGAGACCCTAGAGCACTGGATATCTGGACGGTCGCAACAAATTGTAACTCGATATCGCCTTGGGCCATTAGGACTAGCCGCCGTCCCAACGATCTTTTGAGCGTGTTGCCTTGCTTGTGGGAAGCCGAACGCTCACGACCAACGATCGAATAAAGAGGAGATGTCGGCCTAGGGGCAGATGGGGCCGGGGAATTCTTGGTGAAGGAGGCAGATAATGGCTACGGACGGAATCAATCTTCTTACCATCCTGCTGATCGCGGCGTTTGCGATCGAAAGAGTGTCAGCAGGAATCCTTTTTCTTATGCAACTATTCCATTTGATTGGCGATCCCGATTTGGTGGAAGACACAACACAGCGGGCCCAAGCCAAGCGGAGATATACGCTCTACCATTTTGCTCTGTCGGGCATTCTTGTGGTTTTCGTTCTACTTTATATGGGTGATTTTCGGTTCCTAGACGCGCTGGGCCTTGGTAACCGAGCTGACTTAAGCCGTGTTCCCGTTTTTCTAGACCGCCTGCTACTTGCAGTCGTCCTTGTCGGCGGTGCTGAGCAGATGTCCGCCTTTCTCAAGATGGTCGGCGCACCCGGCGGAGGCATGCGCGAGGCCGGAGCGCAGCCTGTGGAAGTCTCGGGCAAATTGATCGTTGAGGAACCGTCGGCCAAGAAATAGCGCGCGATATCATGAGGAGAATCGCCGAGTTTCGCGCCAAGTGGCATGCGCCCAGGGGATCCAGTCAGGACCGCGTTCGCCAGTCGCTCCGCCGGAGAGTTTGGTGGATTGTTGGAACGGTTTTAACCGCTGGCGTGCTGGCCGCGCCAGAGCCGTCTGTGCGGTTTGGCCCCGCGCCCAACTTCGAATCTTCCCCCGTCGGTAGTCGCAGCACAGAGCATTTCGCGAGTATCCGCAATTCCGGCCTGGCGTCATTGACGATTGATGCCATCCGAATCTCTGGCGATGGGGCAGACGATTTCCTTCCTGGCGCGAGTGATTGCACCAACAGCGTTTTGCTGGCGGGGAGGGGATGCGTGGTCGGCGTGTTCTTCGCTCCTCATCGCGAGGGACGCCGTGACGCAGATCTCGTGGTCACGTCCGACGACTTAGTTGCTCCAGCCCACCTTGCTCTGACAGCAATCGCGTCGACGCGCGCAGACTTCCGCGTTGAGCCTGCAAAAATCGCATTTGGCAATCAGAAAGTCGGTACGGCAAGTAATGAGCAGGTAACACGAATATCCGCTTTGCTGAGTACTCCCGTGCGAATTCGTGAAGCGCACATCATCGAGGATGCGAATGGCGAATTCGAAGTAGGCAACAACACATGCACCGATGCTCTCCTGAAGCGTGGAACCTGTACTGTTGGGGTTAGCTTTCACCCTCGGATGGCAGGGGAGCGCACAGGACAGCTGGAGCTCCTGGACGACAGCGGAGACGCCGCGCACGAAGTCACATTGACGGGCCGCGGCACAGTCGCCGAACTGTCTCTCGAACCGGAACAAATCTCTTTTCCAGCAACTCAAAAAGAGCAGCGGAGTGAACCGGAATCCGTGCAAATTCGCAACAGCGGGGACGACGATGTCCATCTGGGCGCAGTGGCTCTCGGGGGTGAGGCAGCGGGAGATTTCGTATTGAACAAGGGCTCGTGCGAATCCGCGACGCTTCGCCCCGGCGCGGCCTGCGAGATCCGCGCGCAATTCCAACCCGTGGCGACGGGCCCACGAACGGCCACAATTTCGCTTGGCGATGACGCCCCCGACGGTCCACATACGATTCGCCTCGTTGGCACGGGCACAGAAGGAGCGAAGCCGAGCGTGCAGATTTATGCAAGGAGCTATTCGTTCGGTCGGCAAGCGGTGCATACGATGTCAAAGCCAGTTCAAGTCCGGGTTGTTTCCCGAGGAAAAGCACCTCTGACGATCGGGACTGTAGACTTCGAAGGGGGAAGGCCGAGAGACTTCGCACTGAAAACAGGCTGCTCGCGACGCGTACTCAAACCGAATGACCAATGCGAAATCGACGTTATCTTCTCACCGGTAGCTGCCGGTGATGCCCGTGCGCGGATTTTGGTGCCACACGACGCGGCGGATGGGCAGACCTACTTCGACGTCGATGGAATCGGGATCGGCACGGAAGGAGGCTGGTGTTGCCTCGAAGGAAAGATCTTCGAAGCGGATGAGAACAATTGCAGGGCCCGTGGAGGGCGGGCATATCCAGACGCGAACACGGCGAAGACCCAATGCACTTACACTCCAGTTCCAAGGACACCGCAAGCCGAAGCGCCTACCGGACTCGAACCCGGTAGTCCTTCGCCTTCCGGGAGCCACGCGATCGCTTGCGAGTCGGTAACGTTGCATTGGAACGCGGCGCCAGCGCCCGGCGGCTACCAGGTTTCCATCGCGCGGTTAGTACCAGGCTCGGATACGGTTCCGAGAGTCGTTCTCTCGGATCATCTCTTCACAAATGCGTACAGGGTACCTTCCGCACTGGAAGCTGGATCGTACGAATGGTCGGTGACCTCGCTCGGTGCGCCAGGCCAGCGAAACGCTACTGCGCCGCCCAACTACTTTCTCTGCGCTGCCCGCACGAACGTAACGGGAAGACCGAAAGTGGTTGTGCTCTCAGACTCAAGGGCCAAGGCCAGCTCAGTGATTCCTCCTCCCATTCAGTAGGAAACGCGCTACAGAAATTTCAGAATGCAGAAAATTAGAATAGACCTCATAGCGCTGTGACAGGGGCAAACCGGCGCGATCATGCAATCCCC
>Ga0137363_10000768_pt1 | contig 17908 bp, 14 predicted proteins | sample MadtaG_FD_104800 | JGI IMG/M metagenome (GOLD analysis project Ga0137363, IMG submission 104800) | Vadose zone soil microbial communities from Angelo Coast Range Reserve, California, USA - Mad1_115_16 metaG | ecosystem: Environmental > Terrestrial > Soil > Vadose zone | place: USA: California...
AACACACTGCTCCGACGAGGCCTGAGAAAGCAGGACCTGCAGCCTGGAACGGAGATCAAGGTCGAGGGCTATCTGGCCAAGGACGGCGCCCGCCGGGCAAACGGCCGGAACTTGACGCTCCCCAACGGGCGCGCCCTGTTCCTCGGCTCGTCGGACACCGGCGCTCCGCGGGATGGAGTCGATCCGACGGAAACTGGCGTTCGTCCCAAGTGAGAGCTTTCGCCCATGACAGCACGGGAGTCTCAATTCCATCTGCGCCGAGGTGCTGGAAATATTTGCGGTCAGTGGCTGCCCAGATTTAGAGAAACGATGGCTGTAATTGGGCGGACCCACGGAGACGCGTCCACGAGCACTGTGCTGATAGCGACCGCTTGAACGTGAAGAACGACAACTGGACTCCCGAAGAGGGGTTGATTAGTAGCTGCACCCGTGTGACAAGCCCTTAGATTGCCACGGTTAAAGACACACTGGCTTCGCTGGCGGAGACGAAAAACCGGTTTCCGACGAGTAGTTTCGCGGTCGCCGCTATGCCGCGTGCTTCTGTGAGGTGGCAGCATCAGCGATCGCTCCCACGAGTACGCCAAGATCAAACGGTTTCGCTATGTACCTCTGGAAACCGGAAGTGAGGACAGTGTCGCGATCGGTGGTGCTGGAATAGGCGGTAAGTGCGATTGCAGGCACACTTCGTTTGCGAGCGTCTTCCAGGGCGCGCACCCGTCCAATGAAAACATAACCGTTATATTCGGGCAGGCCGATATCAACCAGCAGTACGTCGGGCGTCATTCGATTCAACGTGTCGAGCGCCTTGGGCACGGTTTCGGCGCTTGTGACCGTTGCGCCCTTGTTCGTAAGGAGCAGGCCGAGCAAATCTCGCGTATCCTGATCGTCCTCCACAACGAGAACGGAGATTCCAGAAAGTTTTCCATCATGCTTCTGAGTCAAGCTGCACCTCTCTCTCCGACCAGCTTACCTATCACCCGAACCAACTCCGTTAGCGCGATTGGTTTCGGTATGTGCGTATTGAAACCCGCTTCAAGTGTGAGCTTGCGATCTTGTTCGCCGGCATATGCCGTGAGCGCGATTGCGGGGACCTTGCTGACCCGGGATTTCATCGACCGTAGCTTTCGGATAAACGCATAGCCATCGATGTCGGGCATGCCGATATCGCTGATCACCAAATCGTAGGGTTCCTGTTTAAGCAAGTCGAAAGCTTTTCTTGCGGAGCTGGCTTGAACCGGTTTTGCCCCACGCTGCTTCAACGCCAGAGCGATCATCTCGCGGGTGTCCTCTTCGTCTTCGATCAGCAGAATACGCGCACCCTTCAACTCCGACTTACGGTGCTCCGCATGCTTTCTCCCGGAAGCGGGCCGCACGGACACAGCAGGAATCGGCAGCGTGATATTGAAAGTGCTGCCCTTGCCAATGCCCTCGCTTTCCGCATAAATCGTTCCTCCATGCAGTTCGACCAGATACTTGGCGATGGTGAGCCCAACGCCGAGGCCGCCATGTTTTCGAGAACGTGAAGCATCGGCCTGCCGGAAACGGTCGAAGATATAAGGGAGAAATTTCGAATCGATACCTTCCCCCGAATCCGAGATCTGCAGGAGCGCATTGCTGTTGATGCGCTTCAAGCTGACGTGAATGTGCCCCTTCTTCCGTGTAAACTTCAGGGCATTCGTCAGTAGGTTCCAGATAACTTGATGAAACCTCGTGGGGTCAATCCGTAGCGGTCCCAGGCCCGCATCCAGGTCGCGGGTCAGTTTCAGCCTCTTGGCTTCTACAGTTGGAAGCAGCGAATCTATGGCCTCTTCAATGAGCGGGGCGGGATAAACGAGTTGCATTTCGAGGCGCATCTTGCCGGCAACGATTCCCGACACATTCAATAAATCGTCAATGAGTTGGGCCTGAGCGGCCAGGTTTCGATCGATCACCTCGAGGGCTTTCGCCTGTTGCTCACGGGTTAGCTCACCGGCCTCCAACATCTGCATCCATCCGGTGATCGAGGTTATGGGTGTCCGCAGTTCATGGGAGAGCGTTGCGATGAATTCGTCCTTCATTCGATTTGCTTTTTCGAGTTCCGCGGTGCGTTCATTTACACGCCGCTCCAGAACGCTGGTTTGTTCGCGTAAAAGCTCTTCAGTTTTCCGGTGCTCCGTCAGGTCGCGTGTGATTTTCGCAAACCCTCGCAGCTTTCCTTTCTCGTCGTGTAGTGCCGTAATGACGACGTTCGCCCAGAAACGCGTTCCGTCCTTTCGCAAGCGCCAGCCCTCGTCTTCAACTCGCCCTTCCGTCAGTGCCGTTTCAAGCTTGCGTTGCGGCTTCTTGTGGGCAAGATCGTCCCTGGTGTAGAAGATGGAAAAATGTTGGCCAATGATTTCTTTTTGCGTGTAGCCCTTTAACCGTTGCGCTCCGGTATTCCAACTTTGAATCCGGCCTTTGGTGTCGATCAGGAAAATCGCATAATCCTTCACTTCCTGAACAAGCAGCCGATATGCATCATAATCAGGTTGCCTGAGTGCGGTAGTTGGCATTGTGTATTCTCAGATTTCAAGAGCGGCAAGGACACAATCGGTGACGATTCGAGCCAGCCCCATTTCATTTTAAAAATGCACTTTGCTCGCCAAAACAGTGAATCAGCTACATGCGGATCGGTATAGGAGCAAAAAGGAGAATCTTTCCACGGTCGGGGCATTTTGGGTCGTTCGTTCCGTCAAACGCTTGGCTCTAAAGCAGCTATTTATAATAAGAACCAAAGACCTACTTGAAGCTAACTCGTACGGAAGCGAATGTGCAAACAAGGAGACGATTTTATGACGGTGGCTCAACTATGAAGCCGAAAACGACATTTGTGTCGGGAGCCAACCGTCGAATGGATGGGGACATATACAAAGAGGGAGCAAGGCGTGGCACAACGGAGTCGAAAGAATGCGACCAACAGCCACTTGAAGAAATTTGGCGAGATCGTTCAGCAGCATCGGGACGAGTTACTGGCAGAATGGCGAAAAAAGATTTCTCGCCTGCCCGCGGCACAAAGTTTAGATACCCCAACTCTTAATAATCACATCCCACACTTGTTTGATGAACTCGCACTGGCGCTCACGGCTGGAGACACTGAATCCCTGCTGGATCTTCAACTCCACGACAGTCCCAAAATCCACGGTGGTCTGCGCCTGAGGGCAGGTTTTGACATTGTGGAAGTCGTTGCCGAGTACAACATCTTGCGCGAACTCTTTTCAGCTCTCGCTGAACAGGAGGGTGTGGACATCACGGGAGACCCAAATCGAATCCTCAACGCCGTGATTGACCGGGCAGTGGCTTTGGCGGTGGATACGTACGCCAAAGAAAAGGCGTTGGAAATCCAGCAACGCCGGGAGGAACATCTCTCGTTTGTGATACACGACCTGAGGACGCCATTAACGGCAATCCACGCTGCAGGAAGGATTCTGGAAACGAGCCTTGCAGACGCAGCGAAAACGGGGCGAGTTGCAAACATGCTGGACATTCTGCAGCGGAACGCTCTCCGGCTCAACGCGCTCGTAACCACGGCTTCTCAGGAACAGTACAACCTGGCCGCAAGCACGGCGGAGGAGGTCAAGGTCGCGGGTCGCGAATTCGATTTATGGCCTCTCGTGCAAGGCCTGGTGTGGGATCTTCGCGCATTAGTTGAGACTGTGCCTGTCCAAATAATCAATACCGTTCCCGATAATTGTGTTGTGTATGCGGATCCCGTGCTCATGACACAAGTCTTCCAGAACCTGTTGTCGAACGCTATAAAGTACACGGCGAAAGGAGAGATCGTCGTTGGGGCGGAGCCGACCGAAATGAACAAGGTTCGCTGCTGGGTCCGCGATACCGGCGCGGGCATTCCGCCTGAACGTCTTGCGAAGGTCTTCGAGAAATTCGAGACTGATCCGAAAAAGAAGGGCGGACTGGGTCTCGGCCTTGCCATTGTGAAACAGATCGTTGAAGCGCACGGGGGTCAGATCTTCGTCGAAAGCGAAGTGGGTCGCGGATCAACGTTCAGCTTCGTACTGCCAGGAGGTTGCTAAACGCGCGACAACTGCGCCCTGCCCCACAAGCGAAGATCCTCCACCAACGGCGAGCCCACTAACCAATAAACGATTATGTCCAGGGCGTGTATCGTTACCTGCAGGTGCCTTCTTGCTGGAGCGCACAAGTCGAATTATGTTCCTGGTGTCCCGAGTCAGAAGTGCGCTTAAATATTCAGGACCATTTTTCCACTGTAGCGGCGGTCTATGACCGCCGGTTTTATGGCATGTTGCAAGGAAAAACCGGCGGTCATAGACCGCCGCTACAGTCGGAAAGCCCGCGTCCATGGAATTTCCGACTCAGGACACTAATGAGGTCGTATGAAACCGAAAACCGTGTTCGTGATTTTGTCCTGGCTGTCCGTGTTGACGCTGCTTCAGGGCCAGGTGTGGGCACAAGGTGCCGCGGCACCACTTCCGCCGTGCGCGCAGCCCGTGCAGCCGCCGGCCCAACCGGGCGGCGCTTTGGCGCCGCAGCGACTCCCGCGCGCCGCGACCGTGACGATGATTCCCGGGGTTGTCGCAGCTGGTGCGAAGTGGACGAAAGTCTGGCAGGCCGGCGGCAACAGTGCCGACGGCATCGTCGCTGACAAGGACGGGAGCGCGCTCGTGGCGCAGGAAGACTACGACGCCGTCCTCAGGATCGACAAAAACGACAAGGCGTCCGTCTACCTGTCGAATGCGAAAGGCGTCGGGTCGTTATCGATGGATCGGCTGGGCCGGCTCTACGGAGTTCATCGAACAGAGAGGCCTGGATCGACGAAGCCAGACCGGGCATCGATCGTGAACGCAATCACCATTCTTGCTCCCGAGCGCAAGATGGTCGCGGACAAATGGACCGACGGCACGACGCTGAGCGTGCGGCCGAACGATCTCGCTGCCGATAGCCAGGGCGGCGCGTACTTTACGTCGGGCTGTGTCTATTACGCCAACGCGAACGGGAAGGTCTCGGTGGTGGCGGAGAACATCCGTACTAACGGGATCGTCTTCAGCCAGGATGACAAGGTCCTCTACGTCACCAACGGCGGTGGCCAGGCGCCTGGAACGATTGTTGCCTTCGACGTGAAGGGACCCGGTATGCTTGCCAACCGGCGCGATTTTGCGACGCTCGCAATGGGTAACGGCGACGGCAGCGCGGTGGACTCGGAGGGACGGTTATACGTGACGTCCAACCCCGGCGTACAGGTCTTCGACAAGATGGGAAAGTATCTGGGCCTGATTCCGACGCCTCGCGGCGTGATCAGCGTCGCTTTCGCGGGTCCCGACAAGAAAACGCTCTACGTCGTCGGCTCCGGCGCCGAGGATGCAAGCGGCACGCCGATTCGTGAAGGCCCGCAGCAGACAGCCGCGACGATTTACAAGCTGCCGATGATCGCGCAAGGCGTGAAGGGCCGCGCGAAATAAACGCCGCCGTCCGTCAACTGCTGACAAAAGGAGATTCTGTCGATGAAAGGAAAGATCGCTTTTGAAGAACACATGTCTCTTCCGGAAACCCTGGAGGATGCGCGCACCTTCGCTGGCGGCTCCGGGAAATGGGACGAATTCGCGCGACAGATTCTGGACATCGGGGACGAACGTCTCGCCGGAATGGAGAAGAACGGGATCGAATACACGATCCTGTCGCTGAACGCACCCGCGGTTCAAGCAATTCTGGACACGAAGAAAGCCATCGATGTGTCGAAGCGCGCAAACGACCGTATGGCCGAGGCGGTTGTCAAACATCCCAACCGATTCGGCGCATTTGCGGCGCTCCCGATGCAGGATCCCGACGCCGCTTCCAAAGAGTTGATCCGCTGCGTGAAGGATATGGGCTTCAAGGGCGCACTGGTGAATGGTTTTACCCAGAAGGACGTTCCGGATTCCGCAATCTATTTTGACATTCCGCAGTACCGGAGTTTCTGGTCGACGGTGTCCGACCTCGACGTGCCGTTTTATCTGCATCCGCGGATGCAGATTCCAGCCCGAGCCCAACCTTATGAAGGACACCCGTGGCTGATGAGCTCGCCATGGGGGTTCGCTGTGGAAACGTCGATTCATGCGCTGCGCCTGTGCGGTTCAGGCCTGTTCGACGATTTTCCGAAGCTGAAAATCATCATCGGACACCTCGGCGAACACATCCCCTACGATTTGTGGCGCATCGATGCGCGGATGCGTTTCTCGCCGCGTGGCTACACCGGCAAGCGGTACCTGGGTGAGTATTTTCTGGATCATTTCTACGTCACGACGAGCGGCAATTTCTGCGACCCGTCATTCCGGTGCGCCCTGGAAGTGATGGGCGTGGACCGCATGATGTTTTCGGCCGACTATCCGTTCGAAAAGATGGAGGACGCGGCGACCTGGTTCGACAAGACACCGCTGACCGATGCGCAACGGCTGCAGATCGGCCGCACCAACGCCATCAAGCTGTTCAAACTGAATCTAATGTAGTCGCGGGCTTTAGCCCGCGCTGTTTTTAGCCTGCGTTGTTGTGGTCGGATTCCTGAATCAAGCCCTTCGCCTTTCGAAGGATTGTCTTTTCTTGTGGATAGCTGGCGTTACGGATCGCTTCGTCGATAGGAAACCATTGCACGTGATCGACTTCGCGGTCGTGCTGCGACGGGTCTCCTTCGGTATACTTACACAAATAAAATGTGACGATCTTGAAAACGCGCGTCGGGGGCTGCTCCCACTTCGCCATGTAGGAATATTTGATCGTATCGATCCTGGATACTATGTTTCCGGACAACCCGGTCTCTTCGCGGGCCTCGCGCTGCGCGGCGTGTTCGGGTTGCTCCCCAGGTTCGATCAACCCTTTGGGAAGCGCCCAGGCCTTGCGATCGCGCGGTTGAATAAGCGCGACCTCCGTCAGATTGTCTGTCGTTCTGTACACGACGCATCCTGCTGAAATCTCTCGCCTCGACATCTCTTAGAAGATATTACAATATCTCAGGCTGCGAGCCGCGACGTGGCTTGCAACAATTCCGGCACAATGGCCCAAAGCAGACTCCATGCGCCGGCTTCCTTTTCCAGGCAAACCACGCCGCCATTCTGAAATTTAACGGGACGCTTATCCGGGGTTCCGGTCACCAGCAACGATGTCAGCCTCTCCAGGTGGGGAAGGTGACCGACGATGAGGATATCGTCCGTATAAACCTTCAGAAAGTTTGAGGCAATCGAGGGATCATCGGACGGATCCAGCCCGCTGGTGTGCGTTGGACCGACCGGGCAACGTATCGTGATGCCGAGAATGTGAGCGGTTTCTTCAGCCCTCAACTTCCCACTATGTTGAATCAATGAGACCGATATTCGTAATCCGCGTAGAAATTCGCCGACGCGTGTGACTTCTTCCCGCCCGGCGTCGGAAAGGCCGCGATTGGGATCTTCATCTGCCGGTTTGGCTTTCCCGTGTTGAACCAGATACGCGCGCATATGCCCCCCTTTGAGCTATTATGGACCGAAGCATGGAGGAGCACTAATAATGACCGTGGATATTCAAAAAATCATTAAGGCAGATCAGGATTATCTGGTTCATCCGCTCTACCATCCCAACGATGCGAAGGAGCCTTTCGTCTGGGTCAAGGGCGAAGGCGCAAAGCTGCGAACCGCCGACGGCCGCGAGTTCATCGATGGTCTCGCCTGTTTATGGAACGTTACCCTTGGACACGGCCGCAAAGAGCTTGCCCAGGCTGCGGCCAGACAGATGGAGCAGGTGGCCTTTGTATCGGCATACACGGGCCATACAAACATCCCCGCCGTGCAACTGGCCGAAAAACTAGCGCAGCGGTGTTACCCATCAATAAATCACTTTTTTTTCGCATCGGGTGGCGGCGAGGCGAACGATAGCGCGATCAAGACCGCTCGTTTCTTCTGGATCACTCAAGGCCGGCCGGAAAAGACGAAGATTATCAGCCGTGAGCACGCCTATCACGGTGTAACCATGGGCGCCATGAGCGCGACGGGCATTCCATCCTACTGGCCCATGTTCGGAGGAAAGCTGCCCGGTTTTATCCATATTCCGTCGCCGTATCCTTATCGATTCGTTTCAGATAATCCTTCCGTGAGCCAGGGCCGGGCGGCGGCGGATCAGCTCGAGAAGGCAATCCTTCGGGAAGGAGCGGACACCGTTGCGGCTTTCATCGCGGAACCGGTTCAGGGCGCGGGCGGTTTGATCGTACCTCAGGACGATTACTTTCCTCGGATTCGCGAGATCTGCAACAAGTACGACGTGCTGTTTCTGGCTGACGAGGTGATCACCGGCTTCGGACGAACGGGAACCTGGTTTGGTCTTGAAAAATGGGGGGTCGAGCCGGACATGATTTCCTTTGCGAAGGGCATTACCTCCGGATATCTCCCGCTTGGGGGCATCGGGTTATCGGACCGCGTCTATAAAGTCATGGCTGAAGCTCCGCCCGACCGCCGCTGGATGCATGCGTTTACCTATTCCGCTCATCCGACCTGCTGCGCCGTGGGCGTCGCGACCATGGATATTCTCGAGAGGGAAGGACTCGTCGAAGAGGCGGCCAGGAAAGGGAAGCGGCTGCTCGATGCCTTGATGCAACTGTCGTCTCTCGAGAACGTCGGCGATGTCCGCGGCCGCGGGTTGATGTGTGGCGTTGAGCTTGTCGAAGACAAGGCCACGAAAAAAGCATTCCCCGCGTCGATGAAGTTTGGTCCGCGCGTGCTGAAGGAGTGCTACAAGCGAGGTCTGGTCAGCCGCATCAAAGACGACATCTACTTGCTCGCTCCACCGTTCGTTATTTCCGACGCCGATATCGATCGGTCGGCGAGTATCCTGGGTGAAGCGATTTCGGCGGCCCGCGCGAACTGAACTCTGTGATTCCAACTGTAGCGGCGGTCATAGAAGGTGTGAACGAATTGCGCTCGTTGCGGTTTTAGCCGCGGAGCGGCGTAAGAATGTAGCCCCGGGCGCAAGCCCGGGGTAAACAGTAACCCTGGATCCCAGCCCCAGAGGGGCGAAAGATTCGAATGGATACGAGGAATCTTGCGCCCCTACGGGGCTGGGACTTCGACACTATTCCATCCACGGGCTTGCGCCCGTGGCTACATTCTTACGCCGCTCCGCGGCTGGAATTCACACCTTCATAGAGCTACAGTTCAGCTTTTCGTTCTTTTCCTGCCCCGCTTTTTCTCCGCTTCCTCCAGGCGGCGCTTCACATCCGTTTCTTCTCCCGTTTCCTCACCATGGTAATACTTGCGTCCCTTCAGGGAATCAGGCAGGCAGTCCATGTCCGCAACTTTACCTTCGACGTCATGAGAGTATTGATAGCCTTTGCCGTAGCCGAGTTTCTTCATGAGGCCGGTGGGAGCATTGCGGATGTGGAGAGGAACCGGATCGTTGCGGGTGTTTTCGACGTCGGAAACCACGGCCGCGTACGCGGTCGTGACGGAATTCGATTTCGGGGCGGCGGCCAGATAGATCACGCATTGGGCGAGTGCCAGTTTGCCTTCCGGGAGACCGATGAAGTTGAAGGCATCTTTCGCGTCAAGGGCGATGCGAAGAGCCCGGGGATCGGCCAGACCAATGTCTTCGGAGGCAAACCGGATCAGGCGCCGGGCGATGTACAGCCCGTCTTCGCCGGCTTCGAGCATCCTGGCGAGCCAGTAGAGAGCCGCGTCCGCGTCGGAGTTCCGCAGCGATTTATGGAGCGCCGAGATGATGTTGTAGTGCTCCTCGCCGGTCTTGTCGTAAAGAAAGGTCTTTTGTGACGCCTGCTCGATCGTGGTTTTCGTAATGGGTTGGCCTGGAGCCGTTCCCTGGACCGCCAGTTCGAGGATATTGAGCGCGGTGCGGGCATCGCCATTGGCCAGACCAGCGATCGCATTTAGCGACGCGTCGTCGACATTGAATTTCTCGCGAGCGACCGCTCGGCGCAGCAAGGTCATGATGTCCTCGTCCGAGAGCGCCTCCAGGACGAAGACACGGGTCCGCGACAAAAGCGCGGAGATGACCTCGAACGAGGGGTTCTCGGTGGTGGCTCCAATCAGCGTGATATTGCCTCGCTCGACATGCGGCAGAAATGCATCCTGCTGGGCCTTGTTGAATCGATGAATCTCATCGACGAACACGATTGTACGGCGTCCCAGCCGGCGGGCTCTTTCCGCTCCGGCCATGATCTCCTTGATCTCCTTGATGCCGGCCATGACGGCACTGAAAGAGACGAATGTGGACTTTGTGATCCTTGCGATGATGTGTGCAAGCGTGGTCTTTCCCACCCCAGGCGGTCCCCACAGGATCATGGACGGAACCTGGTCGCGCTCGATCGTCGTCCGCAGCGGTTTGCCGGGATCGAGCAGATGGCGCTGCCCGAGGATCTCGTCCAGCGTCTGCGGCCGCATGCGATCCGCAAGCGGCGCATCCGGTGCGGGACCGCTGGGTTTCTCGTCTTCGAAAAGAGAACCGCTCATCGGTTCATCCTTTGCTTCGAGGCTTCGTAGAGGATAACAGCCGCGGCGATCGCCGAATTGAGCGATTCGACTGCCGCGCACTGAGGAATCCGGAGCTGGACATCGCAAAGATCCTTTTCCTCTTCCGAGAGCCCGTGGCCTTCATTCCCGATAACGATCGCCGAAGGTTTATTCCAGTCCCATTCATCGATCGTCTGTTGTGCAGAAGGAGCGGTACCAACGATGCCTATCCCTGACGCCTTCAACAGTGAAACAGCCTGTCGTATATCGAGGTCCCAGACGTGAGGAAGGCGAAACACACTGCCCGCGCTGGCTCGCACCGTTTTGGAATTGAGAGCGCTTGCGGTTCCAACGGTCGCCAGGCAGCCGTCGGCGCCAAACGATTCCGCCACGCGGAGGATCGTTCCAACGTTTCCCGGGTCCTGCAACCGGACCAGCATGACAATCAGGGGATTCGCCGTGGATACGATGTCCGGCAACCTGAAGTACCTCGGGCGAACCAGGGCGATGATCCCTTGTGACGTTTCCGTGCTTTGGATGGTCTTAAATATTGCAGGTTCGATTTCGTAAACCTGCGAAGAAGAGCTCACGGCAGGTACTACCGTGCCCCGGCGAGCAAACACACTCGCGATCTCCAGGCCGCTCTGCTGCGCTTCTTCGAGCAGCCTGGGCCCTTCGATGGGCAGCCAGCCATCACGGGTGAGGGTGCCGTGGTCGATGGCCTTTCGGATATCGACAAGCTTCGGGTTGTGCTTGCCTAGCGAGAGAGTCTCCAAGGATAATTCGGCTCCGATGGAAGCGTTTCACACCGATAGTATCTCGGAAAGTGACTTCACTCTGATTCTATCCATTCTGCGGCATGGAGGCGTCATTGGCTTTCCAACCGACACCGCATACGGTCTGGGCGCGGACCCATTCAATGATGCGGCGATCGAGCGCATTTTCAACATAAAGGGCCGAGCCGAAACGAAACCGATCCTGTTGCTGGTGGATTCCATTCGCATGGTGGAGTCGATAAGCGATCCGAATCAGATGTTCTATTCCGTTGCGAGCCGGTTCTGGCCGGGGCCTCTCACCCTGGTTGTGAAAGCGAAGCCTTCGATTCCAGCCAGAGTCACCGCCGGCACGAACACGATAGGTCTTCGATGGCCTGTTGCGCCGTTTGCTGTAAAACTCATGGGAAAGCTCGGCAAGCCGATCACCGCCACCAGCGCCAATCTCAGCGACAGGCCGGCAGCAGTCTCGGCTGGAGAGGTGCAGTCGCAACTTGGTGAATCGGTTGATGTACTCATCGATGGCGGCCTGCTGCCCGCACGCTCCGGGTCCAGCGTCCTTGACTTAACCAGCGACCCCCCTGTACTTCTTAGAGAAGGTCCGATCTCATTTGAAAGTCTCCAGGAGTTCTTCAAAGGCCGGATTCGGAGGCCACCCGCATGATTCGTAAAGCTTTCAAATGGGGATCCCTGTTCGGTTTTGCCCTGCTGATCGTTCTCTCAGTCTACTGGGCGTATCTCTATTTCCAGATCCGCGACTGGGCCGGGCGCGATGAGGCACGCAAAGCCGACGCGATCGTGGTCCTCGGAGCGGCTCAGTACAACGGCAGGCCTTCGCCTGTCCTCAAGGCGCGGCTGGATCACGCCTTTGACTTGTATCAGAAGGGTTACGCTCAGGCCATTATCACGACTGGGGGCTATGGCCCCGATCCGAACTTTTCCGAAGCTCATGTAGGAACGCGGTACCTCGTCCAACGGGGAATAGATCCGGCGAAGATCGTAACCGAACAGGGAAGCGGCTCCACGCGCGACAGCATCCGTGCGTCAGCCGGCCTGATGCAGGCCAAAGGGTGGAAGAGCGCGGTCGTGGTAAGCGATGGTTTTCACCTCCTGCGGCTGAAGAAAATGTTCGAGGATAATGGAATTCTGGCCTATACATCGCCTGCCCCGAACAGTCCCATCGAAATCGCGGCCACCCAGCGCTTTTGGTACACCGTCCGCGAAGTCATTCTCCTTTCTGCCTATCGTTGGATGGACCTGTAATGGCATCTCGCCTGCATACTCATTGATATGAACAGATACGTTAAGGGCGCAATTCTTGGGGTGATCGGCGTACTGACGGGTACCTTCGCGTTCAGCATGGCCAGGCGCGCGCTTTCCAGGGTAAAACCAAAGCCGTTGAAGACCAATCCTGAGTTGAGAAAGGTTTAGCCGCGGATTTCACGGATTACGCGGATGGCGCGCGTCAATGGCTTTTAATTGCGCGCCATCCGCGTAATCCGTGAAATCCGCGGCTCCATTCAGCTTGCGGGTTTCAGACGAATGCCCGTGAAGAAGGCGAAGTCACCTGCAGGGTAGAGCTTTATTCCCTCAATGCGGTTGCTGTAAACGCAAACATTGTCCATATAGAACAGGTCGATATAGGGAAGCTCTTCGGCGACGATGCGCTGAATCTCACTGTAAGCCTGCTTCCGTTTCTCGACGTCCACCTCGCGGCGAGAAAACTCGATGAGTTCGTCGACACGAGGGTTCGAATAATGGCCACGATTCGAGCCATTTGGCGGAACTGACTTCGAGTTAAAGATCAGGTTGAAGATATCCGGATCATTGTTGGCGCCGATCCACCGCAGCGAGAATACCTGGAAGTTACCCGCAATAATGTCTGCAAAGAACGTGGCAAACTCGTTGGACCGGATTTCCATCGTTACGCCAATCTCTTTCAGCTCCTGCTGAAGGATGATGGCCATCAACCTTCCGGTGTCGTCCGTCGAAGTCCGATACGTGAACACGAGATTCTCCTGGCCCGCTTCCTTCAATAATTGCCGCGCACGCGCCGGATCGTAGGGATAGGTTCTTACATTCGACTCATGCGCCCAGTTGTTCGGAGGGATCACACCGAACGCGGGCTTCGCCTGACCGCGCCACAGATATTTAATGATTTTGTCTCGATCGATTCCATACGCGAAGGCCTGGCGCACTCGAATATCGCGAAAAACCGGATCGGTGAGATTGAAGGCGAGGTACTGGTAGCTGGTTCCTTCCGCCTGCATGACCTTCAGGCCGGGATCGTGCTTCAGGACTTCGACCATATCCGGCGTCAACACGTTCAAGGCGATGTCGATGGTACCTTTGCGAAGCTCCAGGGCGCGCACGATCGCTTCGGGAATCAGTTTGAAGCGCAGCATGGAAACGCCCGCTTTGTCTCCGAAATAGTTTTCGTTCCGCTTTAGCAGTACTTCGTCATCCAGGATGTAGTGCACAAACTCGAATGGTCCGGATCCAATCGGATGACGATTAAAGTCGGTGGGGGAGCCATCCGGAATGATGCCAAGCACCGGGAGCGTCAAGTTCCAGAGAAACGGTGAAAAGACTTCCTTCAATTTGAAAACAACCGTGTAAGCGTCGGGTGCTTCAATGGATTGGATCAGGTTGTACGGGTGGCCGCTCTTGGTGGTACGCACGGTTCCGTCCAGCATGGTGCGGAACGTGAACTGGACGTCCCTGGACGTGACCGGCCGGCCGTCATGGAATTTCGCGTCATCGCGGAGGTGGAAGACGTAGGTTTTGGGATCGGGCGTCTCCCACCGCAGCGCCAGATCCGGGACGACCTCCGACCGCTCATTTTTCCTGACGAGCGAATTGAATATCAGCTCGTCGATCCGCTGAGACGTTGCATTCTGAGCGATGCGGGGATCCAGATTCTCAGGCACCTGGTCGAGGGCCACAGTCACAATTCCGGGGTCCGCCGAAGTCTGGCCGGTGCAGCCGGACAGGAACAGGGCCAGGAGGAGCAGGAAGAGCATACAGGCATTTTAGCAGGTCGACCTGGGAGATTTTGAAATTGGACGAATCCTGCATCTCAAATCCGAAATCCGAAATACCAGATTGGACTGCCAGTCCAATTGGAGATTTCGGATTTCGGATTTGAGATGCAGGATTCGTCCAATTTCAAAATTCCCCTCGAGTATGTAACTACTATCTCTGCGCCGAGTGGACCTGAGCGGGGGCAGGTTCTACCGTCCTTCTCAGTTTCTCGATTTGACGGGTGATGCGGGCTCTAAGATGTGTGCGGTACCGTAGCGGCCTGAATTCGAGGCGGCCCTTCAACGCAAGAATCCGCTCGACAGACTCATCGACCCGTTTGCGCAGTGTGGCACTACTGCGAGCTGCGAGCAGAATCGTCTTGAACGCCTGTTCCAGTAGCGGCGTTGTTTGGGAGAAGAGCAGCAGATCGTTGCCGGCTTCGAAGGCCCGCAGGAACAGATCCGGGATCAAACCGACAGTCGTGACGGCGCCCATCGTCATGTCATCTGTCACCACCAGGCCCTTGTACCCCAGTTTCTTGCGCAAAAAGCCCTCGATCACGCGTGAGGAAAGGGAAGCCGGTATCGGCTTCTCGTCACCGAGGCCCGGATAATGCGCATGGGACATCATGATCATGTCGGCCTGAGGAAACAGGGACACAAAAGGCACGCTGTCTTCCTGGAGCAACTGTCGTTTATTGCGGTCGATTCGCGGAAGCGTAAAGTGAGGATCGACCGTAGCCCCGCCCAATCCGGGAAAATGCTTCGGCGCAGGAACGATGTTTTTCTTTGACAGTTCCTCGAGGAAAGCCCCGGCCAGGCGTGCGACCTCTCCAGGAGTCGATGCCAGACATCTCTCGGAAACGATCGAGCCGGGAAGCCGCAGATCCAGCACCGGCCCGAAATTGACATTGAAACCGGTGGCTTCTAATTCTGCCGCGATGATCCTGGCGCCCAGCCGCAGTTGAGCCATTCCCGCGCCGGCGAGCTCCGGCATGGAAGGAATGGGCGCAAAGATGTGCTTGAGCCGATCGACGCGGCCGCCTTCGTGGTCGATCGCCAGCAACGGAGGAATTGGAAACATTTCCCGCAGCCTGCTGGTGAGGTCGTAAATCTGATCGAAGCTTTCGATGTTTCGCTGAAGAAGGATGAAGCCGCCGGGACGGAAAACGTCGAGCACCGCGCGTGTCTCGCTGTCGGGTTCGTATCCCTGAAACCCGACGACGAACAACTGCCCTATTTTTTCCTCCAACGTCAGGCGACGGGAATCCTTCATATGTAGAGCCGCGCTACTCGGCTTTCTTCTTGAGTTCCGCTAACAGTCTTAAAGCTTCCAAAGGGGTCATGCTGTCGAGATCTATCCCGCGCAGAGCGATCCGAAGCTCTTCTTCCAAAGCGGTAAAAAGGGACAGCTGATTGACGATTATTTTGGGTTTTCGTCTGGCTCGGACAGTGAGATTATCGGACAACTCATGTTCATTTTCCTCATGTTTTTTGAGGATTTCTCGAGCCCGCTGGGTGACGCCCCCCGGAATTCCCGCAAGTCTAGCCACTTCAATACCATAGCTCCGGTTCGCCGGTCCTTTTTCGACCGTCCGCAGGAAGATGATACGGTCGTGGGCCTCCTTTACGGCGACATGGTAATTCCGGATCCCGGAAAGGAGGTCGGCAAGCTCCGTCAGCTCGTGGTAATGGGTGGCGAAGAGCGTTTTGGCCCGGATCGAGGCCTGAATGTGCTCGATTACCGCCCAGGCGATCGAAAGACCATCAAAGGTCGCGGTACCCCGTCCGATCTCGTCCAGGATGATCAGACTTCGCGCTGTCGCCGAATTCAGGATGATTGCCGTCTCGGTCATTTCGACCATGAAAGTCGAACGGCCGCGTGCCAGATTGTCGGACGCGCCGATTCTCGTAAAGATCCGGTCCACGATGGGAAATCGTAATAACTGCGCCGGCACAAACGATCCCATCTGCGCGAGAATGACGAGCAACGCGTTCTGCCTCAGAAATGTCGACTTGCCGCCCATGTTCGGCCCGGTCACGATAAGAATCTGATCGGTGGAATCGTTCATGAACAGATCGTTGGGCACGAAGCGGTCGGCGCGATGCTCTTCGGCCAGAGCCTCGATGACCGGATGGCGTCCCTTCCGAACGACCACCTCATCATTAGCCGATATCTGCGGCCTCGAATAGCCGAAGCGTTGCGCGGTGGCCGCAAACCCCGTCAGCACGTCGAACTCGGCGATCACGGCTGCCGTCTGGCGGATGCGTCGCGCCTGTTCCGCGATGTGGTTTCGAATCTTCTGAAAGAGATTCTTCTCGATCTCGAGAATCTTCTCTTCGGCAGTCAGGATCTTCTCTTCGTATTCTTTCAGTTCGGGCGTGACGAATCGCTCGGCGCCAACCAGGGTTTGTTTGCGGTCGTAATCTTTCGGCACCAGATGCATATTCGCCTTGGATACTTCGATGTAATAACCGAAGACCTTGTTGAAGCGGACCTTCAACGATCCAATGCCGGTGCGTTCGCGCTCGCGCGCTTCGACGGATGCCAGATAGGTCTTGCTGTTTCTCGAAAGCGAGCGGAGATCGTCCAGTTCAAGATGATAGCCCTGGCGAATAACACCGCCATCGGCCAGCACGAAAGGCGGATCGTCGCTGATGGCTTTGTTGAGCAGGTCGCCCAGGTCTTCGAGAAGATCCATCCGCGACCGAAGCTGCAGGAAACGGCTGGCCTTCAATCCTTCGAGCGCCGCTGCGATGGCGGGAAGCCGCCCGATCGATGCGCGCAGCGACGTCAGTTCTCGCGGGCTTGCGGTGCCGATAGTGATTTTGCCCAGCAGGCGTTCCAGATCGAACATGCCTTCAAAAGAGCCGCGCGTGGCCTCGAGAACCATCGCGGAGCCGGCAAGCTCGCTGACCGCGTCGAGCCGCGATTCGATCTCCTTTGGATCGATCGAAGGGCGGACGAGCCAGTTTCGCAGGAGGCGCGCTCCCATCCCCGTACGCGTTCGATTGATTACGGTCAGGAGTGTGTCCCTGGTGTCGCCGCTTGACGATTCGAACAGTTCGAGGTTCCGGATGGTCGATGCGTCCAGCATCAGGTAGTCGGCCGCCTCGGAAAATGTCAGTCCGGTAATGTGCTCGAGCGTCGTTTTTTGCGTCTGCCGGACGTAGTGAATCATGGCGCCCGATGCTCCGACCGCCGCCGCCTTGTCCGCAAGGCCGAAGCCGTCGAGCGTCGCCGTGCCCAACTGGTCGCGCAGAACGCGAGAGGCATAATCGGGATCGAACAGCCAGTCTTCCATCGGCGTCTTTGCGATTCCGTCGAATTTGTCGGCGGCTTCTTTGAGTTTTTCGGGAAACAGAACTTCGGTTGGAGCGAAATGCTCGATGTCCAGGAGAAGCCGGCTCCAACGATCCGGACCGGAAAACTGAGAAGCGCGAAGCTCGCCGGTCGAGATGTCGAGAAGGGCGGAACCGAGCTGGTCGTCACGGTCGGTGATGGCAAGCAGGAAATTGTTTTCGCCGGGCGCCAGAATGTTCGTGTCGGTGACGGTCCCCGGTGTGATTATCCGCGTGACCTCCCGCTTTACGAGCTTGACACCTTTCTGCGCGGCCTCCACCTGGTCGCAGATAGCGACCTTGTAACCCTTGCGAA
>Ga0137363_10000775_pt1 | contig 17833 bp, 7 predicted proteins | sample MadtaG_FD_104800 | JGI IMG/M metagenome (GOLD analysis project Ga0137363, IMG submission 104800) | Vadose zone soil microbial communities from Angelo Coast Range Reserve, California, USA - Mad1_115_16 metaG | ecosystem: Environmental > Terrestrial > Soil > Vadose zone | place: USA: California...
AAGAGGGCGCCATCTGTCGTGGTGATCGGTCTCGCGGGGATACGTCCTGGCAATTCACGCCGCCAAACCAGCGCACCTTTGCGAAGCGAGAGCAGGTAAGCAAAATTATCCAGGGAGGCAGCGAGCAGGCCGTTCTCGACTACCGCTACCGCCTGGACCGCGGCGCCAGTCCGGCGACGCCAGAGCAACCTGGCGCGCGATTCGTTGAACGCGTAAACGTATCCGTCTCCTGAACCAAAATAGATCATGCCGTTGGCCGCGGCGATGGCTCCCTGAATAGCGCCGTGTGTGCGGTACTGCCAAACCAGGCGGCCGGTTAACTGGTCGAGGGCGAAAAGATTGCCGGTCTCGCTGCCGAAATAGACCAGTTTGCCGGAGACTAAGGGCTGACTTGAGAACGCTTCGGAATATTGATTGATCCAAAGCGTTAGTCCCGTGTGCTTGTCGAACGCGTAAACCCTGCCGTCAGCGCTGCCGGCAAACAGAGCATTATCGCCAGCCACGAGACTGCCGCCGAGCGGGCCTGGCAAAGTTCTCATCCACAGGGTCACGCCAGTGGTCTTGCTAAGAGATCGCAGCGTGCCATGGACGAGCTGCTGTTGAGGCTCCGAATACTTGGTGGCTGCATAGACACTTCGATCATCGGTGGTGGGCGCTGCCGAGAGCTCGCCCCCGGCTTCAGCTCTCCATATCAGTTTGCCGTCAGGCGCGTTGAGCGCTATCAGAGTACCGCCAGCCAGGGGCAGGAAGACGGTTGTTTTGTCAGCCGCGGGAGTCAGGTTAGAAGTTTGATCCGATTGATAGCGCCACTTTACGAGGAGTGGCTGCGAGAGAGCGACTTGCTTTTGCGTCGGATGCCGTGCTGCAAGAAGCATCGCGGCCGCAAACAGTGGCAGCAAAGACCACCAAATGATCTTTGAAATGACTTTCCCGGGTTTCATCGGTGAGGTTACGGAGTCTCGGTTCATTAAGATATGCGTATTTTCATTCCCGGCAGCTTGCTTTGCTCACTTCCTTGCTGCCAACCTATAATCCGAAGTTCAAATCGTTTCACATCTTTGACGCATATCCCGGCATGGAGGCTTTTATTTTTTGCAGAGCACAAGTCACGAAAACATAATCATACTCGACTTTGGGGGCCAATACACCCAGCTCATCGCGCGACGCGTGCGCGAGGCGGGTGTGTATTGTGAGATTCTTCCTTACAGTGTCGCGATCGAAGAGATTCAAGCGCGCCAGCCACGCGGGTTGATCTTGTCGGGTGGTCCGGCTTCGGTGTACGACGAACAAGCGCCGCGGCCCAAACCCGGTTTGCTTGAGAGAGCCCATTGCCCTGTGCTGGGCATCTGCTATGGCCTGCAACTGATCGCCCACGGCTTTGGTGGGGAAGTCCGGCCCTCAACAAATAGAGAGTACGGTTATGCTCGCCTTCAGGTTGTAGATTCGTCGAGCCGTTTATTCTCTGGTCTACCGATGGAAATGGATGTATGGATGAGCCACGGCGATCATGTCACTATGCTGCCCGATGGTTTTCGTGTGACTGCCGAAACCTCGGACGCCGTCAATGCATTCGAGAATCCGAATCTTGGCATTTACGGATTGCAATTTCATCCCGAGGTTGCGCATACACCGTTGGGCGCGCAGATTCTGCGCAACTTCTTATTTGAGATTTGCGGCTGCAAAGGTGATTGGACTCCCATGGCTGCGATCGCGGAGCAGACCGAGCGCATTAAGGAACGGCTCGGCGAGAATGGTCGAGCTGTGTGCGGCCTCTCCGGCGGCGTCGATTCTTCAGTGGCGGCGGCCCTGGTCCATCGCGCCGTCGGTGACCGCCAGATTTGTCTGTTCATTAACAATGGATTGTTGCGAGAGGGCGAATTCGAGTCGACCCTGGCTTTGCTGAAGCAGAAGCTAAAGCTCAATATCCAGGGAATTGACGCCAGCCAAAGGTTTCTCGATGCCCTAAAAGACGTGGTCGATCCGGAAACGAAGCGCAAGCGAATCGGCGCGCTCTTTATCGAGGTCTTCGAGGAAGAAGCAAACCGCATCGGTGGCGTGGGATTCCTGGTTCAAGGAACTCTGTATCCGGACGTAATTGAGTCAGTGTCGGTTCGCGGACCCTCAGCCACGATCAAAAGTCATCATAACGTCGGCGGGCTGCCGGAGAAGATGAACCTTCAGTTGATCGAACCGCTGCGGGAATTATTCAAGGATGAAGTGCGGCTTATCGGCCGGGAACTCGGTGTACCGGAAGAGATCCTTTCCCGTCATCCGTTTCCGGGTCCGGGTCTGGCTGTGCGAATCCTGGGTGACATAACTGAAGAACGGCTCACGATTCTGCGCGCGGCCGATCGAATTTTTGACGCGGAACTGCGCCGGGCGGGCTTGTATGATTTTGTCTGGCAGGCATTCGCGGTCCTGCTGCCGATTTCGACAGTCGGCGTGATGGGCGACGAACGTACGTACGAGCGTGTGATTGCCATTCGCGCCGTTACCAGCGTCGATGGAATGACTGCTGACTGGGCACGTCTCCCGCACGACGTCCTGGCTCGGATCTCGACTCGAATTGTGTCGGAAGTCAAAGGCGTCAATCGTGTGGTCTACGACATAAGCTCGAAGCCTCCGAGCACGATCGAGTGGGAATGAGCTTACGTCCTCACAAGTCTCCTTTGCCGTCAGACACGCTATAGACTCGCCAGTGTTCTGCCACACTCGAAATACGATGATTGAGCATGGGCGCCTCTGGGCTTTATGAAAGCCCCCAAAGAAAGAGTCGCGGGTCTGGGGCAGACCGCGAATGGCTCAACGGCCTGTCAAGGGAATCCTGCGCCGGACCTAGAACCCTGCCGGGCTCTCCCCGGACACACCAAATGCTCGCTCGAGTGCAAGCCCAACCTGCCCGATCAAACCCTCGTCGAACAGCCGGCCAAGGATCGTGATTCCGTGAGGCACGCGACGAGCGGGAGTGAACTTCGGCAGCGGATTCGCCGGGTCTGGGGCCCAGTCACTTCGCGCCTCCGAGACCTCGACGAACCCGGCGCGGAGCGTGAGCGATGGATGGCCGGTGAAGTTCGTGATGGTGAGTTGCTCGTCGCGCAGCGACGGCACGATCAACACGTCGACTTCCTTGAAGATGCGCGCCATTTCCAGCGCCACCTTGCGCCGTAACCGGTCGGCCTGCACGAAGTCCACCGCAGAAAGGAATCGCGCCTGACGGAACAGGTTGGGCCACGCATCCCTGACTTGTGCCTTGAGTGAAGCGAGTTGATTATTGAGCGCCAGCTCCTCGAACGATGCCGCGCCCTCGGCAAACAGAATGGCCATCAGCGAACTGTACGGCCAGTCGGGAAGCGTCACCTCTTTCAATTCCATCTTTAGTTTCTTGATCGTCTCCAACGCGCCACGGTCTACGTCGGTCGCCGGGCTCTCTTTCATCCACTGCGCAATATAGCCAACTTTCAAACCCTCAATGGCCGCGGTGGCGTCGAAGTCGAGTCGGCACGGGACGCTGGACGCGTCGCCAGCGTCAGGGCCGGTAATGGCATGGAGGACCAGCATCGCGTCTTCGACGGTCCGTGTCATGGGGCCGAGCTTGTCAAGAGACCAGCAGAGCGTCATCGCGCCGGTGCGCGGCACGCGACCGAATGTGGGGCGCAGGCCAGTCACGCCACATCGCATCGCGGGGCTGACGATGCTTCCGCCAGTTTCACTGCCAACGGAAAATGCCACTAGCGCCGCGGCTGTCGCCGCCCCGGGCCCAGCGCTCGATCCTGACGCGCCTTCTTCCAAAAGCCACGGGTTCATCGTCTGGCCGCCGAACCAGATGTCGTTGAGCGCGAGCGCGCCGAGCGAAAGCTTCGCTACCAGCACCGCGCCCGCGTCGTCCAGCCGGCGCACTACCGCCGAGTCTGCTGACGGCACGCGGTTACGGAAGGGCTCAGCCCCGTAGGTAGTCGGGATGTCCTTTGTGTCGAGCAGATCCTTTACGCCATAAGGGATGCCGTGCAATGGACCTCGATACTTGCCCGCGGCGATCTCGGCATCGGCGGTCTTCGCGCGCCCGAGTGCATGGTCTTTGGTCAGCGTGATGACGCACCGGATCTTCTCGTCCAGCCGTTCGATGCGACTGAGATAAATCTTCGTAAGTCGCTCGGACGTGAGCTGCCGCGACTCGATCCATCTCGATAACTGCGTCACGGGCGCAAAGGCGATGGCCTCATCCGATGACGGCAGGGGCGCGCCGTCGGCCTTCGAGCGTAGGAACTGATCGCGTGACGATGACACCGCAATTCCAGGAAGCATCGGATTCCAGAGTGTGGCGGGTGCGTCAGACGCCGCGATCGCGATTTTTCGTGGTCCGGTGCGCCGCTCGAGGTACGGCGCGAGCGACGTTCGCCATGAGTCGGCGGCTTGTTGCCGCTCCGCCGGGGTCATGGTGACCTGCATCAGCTTCTCGGCTTCAGCGAACGTCGCCGGCGTAACGACGGGACCGGACCCGGTTCCCGTGCCAAACGTAGGCGGTGCGCCGGGAGTGACTGGCGTCGATTGCGAATTTGATGGCGGCGCCTTGCGACACGCGGCGGCCGCGACGAGCACGCCGAGCGGCGCGCGGAGCAGGAACTGACGTCGAGTGTTCATAGGGCGAGAAGCCTACTCTCCACCGCTTACTCGAGCAAGGGGGGCGCTCAGATCAGTTCAGGAAACGCTTACCCCCAAACCTGACTTCTTCAAAATGATCAGGCATGTCGGATTGATTCTTTTAGACTCTTGAACTATAAGCTCATGAGGCTGCGCTCGTGCCTGCCAGTAGGCTCATAAAGGCAATTCACATCCATGAGCTACGAACTTACTTGGACGACGCGGCGAGTCGGGTTGGTTATTCAACTTCGCCGTACACGGATCCGTCTATGAAGACGGATGATTCGTTCAAGCGGATACACTCCGAAGAATTGCGACAGCGCATCCGAACCATCGTCGGTTGAGAAAGGGTGCGATAAACTGCTGAATAGCAAGAAGGTGGCGGTCCAAACGAGACATGAGAACGTTAGGAAAGCGCAGGGAACAATGTCGCCCCTGGAGACACTCTCTTTCTAGTGGAGAGATGTTGGGACGCCAGACGAGATCGTTCTTGATCGTCATCGTGGCGCTGTTGATTGTGACCGCCTTTACTGCGACGGCACTAATGAAAGGTCGTAGCGGCCACTGGGCGCATATTCCTGTCAACTCCCCGGGTCGCGTCAGTAACCCCAACCTAAAAGCCAACGCACCTTTTGTCGCCAAGAACGACGAGACGGATAAGCGCGCTCGCGGTCCCAGGGAATTGCGTCTTCAGAAGGCACACCCTTTTGAGGGCGACCTTCGGAAATTACCGTACCGCAAGCCTGTTAGGAAATGGAGGCCCGAGCGCGAACCACCTAACCGTATTCCTCAGATTTTTCACGGAGCGCAGGCGCCGGCGGAATCGTCGGCCCCAACAACGGTTGCGCTGCCCGCGCCAGCCTCTCCCGCGCCGACACCCAACATCAATTTCGACGGGCTCGACTTCGCGAACTGGGGCGCCGGTCATCCTCCGGACGATAACGGTGACGTCGGCCCGACTTATTACATTCAAACAGTCAACACATCGATCGGCATCTTCAACAAGAGCACTGGCGCCCGAGTAACGGCATTCACGTTCGATACGTTCATGAGCCAGGGGAGTTTTGGGAACCTTTGCGACACAGACAACTTTGGCGACCCGGTCGTGCTCTACGACACGTTCGAAGACCGCTGGTTCATCAGCGACTTCGCCTTCCAGCTTAATGGTTCGGGCAGCGTCATTAATCCCCCAGGGTCGTTTCAGTGCATCGCAGTTTCGAAGACAGGAGACCCGGTCGCGGGTGGTTGGAACTTTTACTCTATCAACACGACCGGTGGCCTCGGCGACTATCCGAAGTTCGGTATTTGGCCAGACGGCATTTATATGTCGGCCAACATGTTTGACTATGCGGCCAGTGGGTCGTTCCAGAACGCGCGTGTGTATGCCTTTAATAAGGCTCAGATGTATGCAGCCGCGCCGACTCCTCAGGTGGTCTCATTCGACGTCGCGGATGCGTCTGAGTTTACGCTGCTGCCGAGTAACGCGCGCCTTCAAGCAGGCACACCGCCGCCAGGCAGTCCTAACTATTTCATTTCGACCTGGGAATTTCTCAACGCACAAGACGTCTATGAGTTCCATGTCGACTGGAATAGCATCTCTCTCTCTACCTTCACTGGACCATTCAACCCACTCGCCGGAAGCAGTTGGCCAAGCGCATCGGTACCCAACGCGGCAACGCCGGGCAATGCCCTGGATGTCCTTCAGCTCCGCGCGATGGCCCAAAACCAATACACCAATCTTGGTGGCGTGGAATCTCTCTGGGCGACCCACACCGTTCGGAGACAGGATACGTCGGGCTTTGCGGCGCCGCGATGGTATCAAGTGCCCGTAACTGGCGGCATCGTCGGCGCTAACGATAGTCAGTCGGTCACGTGGGATCCCGATGCGGCCAACGTTATTTACAGATATATGCCGAGCCTGGCCGTCGACCGCGCCGGCAACATGGCCCTCGGCTATACCACTTCGAACAGCGCAACCAATCCGGGGATCAAGTACGCTGGCAGGCTTTCAACTGATCCAGTCAACACGTTTAGCCAGACTGAACAGACCCTGATTCAAGGGACAGGGACCCAGACTGGTAACTGCGGCGGCACCTGCACTCGCTGGGGCGATTACACGGCAATGACGTTGGATCCTGACGGCTGCACGTTCTGGTACACAAATGAGTACTACGCCGTTAACGGTCTTAATGATCTCACCCGCATCGGATCATTCAAGTTTGCCGCGTGTACGCCCGTAGGAAGTGGCGGCACCGTGTCGGGTACGGTGACGAGAGCCAGCGATAGCTCACCGATTAGCGGCGCCACGGTCGCGCTGGGTGTTCGGACCACGACAACCAACGCCAGCGGTTTTTATTCGTTTAGTGGAATTCCGGCCGGCACATATCCGAGCATCACGGCAAGTGAAGCAGGGTTCAACTCCAGCACCGCCGCCAGCATCGTGGTGATTGATAGCACAACGACGACCCAGAATTTTTTGCTCACCGCTGCCGCAACCAGCGGCTGTTTTACCGATACGACGCAAGCTGACTTCCAAATGGGCGTCGTCACAAATACTGAACTAATCACTAGCCCTGGCGATGTGATTCTGCTGAATGCCCCAAACATTGACCAGCAAAATACGACCACTACAACCAGCGGCTTTGGCTTCACGAGCACGAGTTGGGCCGGCCAGACGTTCAATCCCACGGTTACCGGTCAGTTGACAAGGGTCGATCTGAATCTCTTTTGCGCCTCATGCACCGGCACTACTCCGAATATCAGCGTCTCGATTCGAGGTACCACTGGTAGTCCGCTTGTCCCCACTGGCACAGATCTCGCAACCGCAACGATCACAGGCTTCAGTAGCGGCGGCGGTGGGTTCTTCTCGGCTAACTTCGGTAGTCCCGCAACCCTGACGGCCGGGACCACGTACGCGGTAATTATCAGAGCGGTTTCTAACCCGTCTGCCGGAACCTACGCCTATGTATGTAGCTGCGCGGACAGCGTTGGAGCCCCCAACAGCAATCCGTATACAAATGGCCAGCGAGTATCCTCAACCAACAGCGGCGCGACCTGGACCGCGGACACGACCAGCGGTGGTAGAGACCTCGGTTTCAAGGCTTACATGAAAACGGGCTTTGCTTCCGCTGGAGATTTTGTTTCGTCATCGAAGGATGCGAACCCCGCGGTCGGTTCAACGCCCACATGGAGCACGCTTTCCTGGGGCGCAAGCACTCCAGTGAATACGACGCTGAAATTCCAGGCGGCCGCGAGCAATAGCGCGTTCGGTCCCTTCACATTTGTCGGACCTGATGGCACCGGGGCGACCTTCTTCACCCTGAGCAGTGCTTCGCTGAGTCAATTCAATGGTTTTCGCTATCTCAAGTACAAGGCGTATCTCAGCACCACGAACAGCGGTGTGACGCCTACCTTGAACGACGTCACTATCTGCTTTAACGATACGCAAGCCGCACTACGAATTGACAGCGTAGTCCCGCCCGCAGGCCGGACGTCAGGCGGACAACAGATCGTTTTGACAGGAGCCTTCGCCAACCTTTCTACGGCGACGATGGGCGGTTCATCGGCATCGTGGTTTTACACAAACAGCGCCGGTGATACCAGCTCAATCACAGTGACGACACCCGCGCATGCAGTCGGGGCCGTTCAGATTGGTCTTACGCCGACTTCGGGTAGCCCATATTCGAAAGCAAATGCCTTCGCGTATCTGCCGACGGTCTTTACTGACGACACGGTAGTAGTCGGCCAAACGACCGTTAAGGCGCAACACATCATAGAATTGAGACAAGCGGTTGATGCAATGCGAGCAGTTGCTGGTTTGAGCGGAGCGCCGTGGAATGATCCAGCGCTGGCGGCGGGTGACACAGTAAGAGCGAGTCACATCCTGGATCTGCGAACCTACTTGGACGACGCGGCGACTCGGTTGGGATACTCGACGTCACCATACACTGAACCTGGGCTCAATACAGGTTTTGTAATCAAACGCATTCACATCGAAGAGTTGCGCCAGCGCATCAGGACGATTGCCGGTTGAGCGAATCTGAGATGAAGTTGGGTGCTCGATTAAGTCAATAAGTGGGTGACGAACTTCCGTGATCACTCGCCCGATTCCAGCCTCGGTAGTCGTGGTTAACCTGATTGATGCCAATGGCCAAAGCTATGACGTGGCCGCGGAAGATGTCCGCGTCGTGCCCGACACCAATTTTACCCAGGTGAGATTCAGGCTTCCCGACGATCTGGCCGCGGGCTCGTGCATGTTGACGAGAAAAGCTCACGGCCAAACCAGCAACACCGGGACCTTTAGAATAGTGCCTTAGAAATCGCCCGCCGAGCGAGAATTACCAGACCAAGAAAGTCTATCTCGCCGCGTGACAACTCGACGATAGCACCCGCGATTTCAATAGCGAGATACGAGGTTTTGCAGCTTGATGCGTTCATGGGGCTATGTTAGTTTGTCTCCAGTTTCTCAGGGTTCCCGACGCTGTGCCTCAGAGATTCCGATTATTTGAGACGTACGGTCTGAATTCGGAACTATTCCTATGTTCTTATCCCCCATCTCTCCATCCCGCACCAGTGCGCGGTTCATATCAGCCTCGTGGTTAGGCAGTGGGGCAGCTCAACAGAAACATACTTGCGCCCAGTGGTATGTGAACCGCTAAGATTCGAACGCCTTGAAGCTGAACTAAGAAATGAAGAATTCGGTTTCCCACTTCTTGCGCGTCAGGCGATGGCTTTCGGCTAGTCTAAGCTTCCTTGCTCTATGCGGAGCTACTACAGTTTTCCTGGTTGTCTCAATCCACGCGGGAAATCAAACCAGTCCATTCGGCGCTCTTTCCACACTTATCCCAAATTCCCGCACGGCTTCGAATGGAACTGAAAAAGTCTCTGACAAGAGGAAGGTTTCCCGTACGGAGGCAACGGCCAGGAGAAATCTTCTTAACCAATACGGCGAGTTGCCGCTCAGCTTTGAAATAAATGAAGGGCAAACCGATCAAGAGGTCAAGTTTCTATCTCGAGGCCCAGGCTATGATTTGTTTCTGACCGCAGAAGGTGCGGTACTGAGCCTGCGCAAGCCACATGCCTCGTCTCTGGATAGTCTCAGGCATCCACCGTCGGCTAATGCCCCAGTCAACACCTCCGCTCAACCGCCCACTGTGCTGCGACTGAAAATGATAGGCGCAAACAGGCAAGCCGTCGCGGAAGGCCAGGGCGAAATGCCTGGCAAAGTCAACTACTTCATCGGAAACGCTTCGGCAAACTGGCACACAAATATTCCGACGTACCGCCAGGTAAATTACAAAGACGTTTATCCCGGCGTGAACATGGTCTATTACGGGAACCAACGACGGTTGGAATACGATTTTGTGATCGCGGCCGGAGCCGATCCCAACGTGATTAGGTTTCGAATCGACGGCGCGAATCGAATAATGCTCGCCAAGTCTGGCGATCTAGAACTCCTCGTCAATGACGGCACGGTTACCTTGCACAAGCCCGCGATTTACCAACTCAATGATAATGGCGACCAGCGCGAGGTGAAGGGAGAGTACCTCATTAAGGGCAATGAAATTGGATTCAAAGTAAGAATCTTTGATTCGCGGAAGCCCCTAATCATCGATCCGGTTTTATCTTACTCAACTTTGCTGGGAACGGGCTCGAATGAGCAGGGCAACAGCATCGCCGTTGACGCGCAGGGAAACGCTTACATTACGGGCGTGACTGGTTCGGCCATTTTTCCGACGACTCCCGGAGCATTTCAGGCCACGGGGAGCTTCGGTGGGGCCTTCGTGACCAAACTGGACGCCACCGGTAGCAATCTTATTTACTCAACTTATCTCTCCGGTTTCACGGGCACTGGCCAAACCGTCGGTACCGGAATCGCGGTTGATGCGGCGGGCGATGCCTACGTAACGGGCTACACTTCAGCGGCTGACTTCCCCATTTTCAACCCTTTGCGCGGTGGTCGGAATAATCTTCTGATTACGATGGATGGTGGCGGCAATTGGACCCCGAACAATGTGGGAACTGCAAACAGAGCAATTCAAATATTGGCGATTGATAAGAACTCGCCCTCAACGATTTATGCTGGCAGCGGATTCAATGGTGGAATCTTCAATAGTACCGACGGAGGCGCCACCTGGACGGCCTTGAACACCGGGCTAACTAATCCCGCCTGTCCAGCCATCGTTATCGATCCTACTTCATCGAACATTCTTTATGCTTCTTTGATTCCTCAAAATTTCGGCCCGGCCACAGGCGTTTATAAGAGCGTCGATGGCGGCAATACGTGGACGAGCAGCGGCTTAAGTGGGACGCAGGTATCCGCGCTCGCGGTTGATCCACAAAACCATTTGAACGTATACGCCGCCACCACCTTCGGCTTTTCCAAATCTACCAACGGAGGCGCGACTTGGGCGAATGCCAGCTCCGGGATGAACTTCGGAGGTGCGACCGCAATCGTCATCGATCCGACAACGCCGACGACTCTGTACACAGCTGCCGGCGGCGGCGGTGTATTCAAGAGTACCAACAGCGCGGGGAACTGGAGTCAGGTAAATAATGGGTTGACTACCACGACGGTGCGCGCGCTCGTCATGGATCCAACCGCTCCTTCGACCCTATACGCGGGCACGTCCGGAGGAGGAGTATTCAAAACTGCTGATGCCGGCGCAAGTTGGTCGGCCGTCAACAACGGTCCATCGCTTTCAACTGGGAACATGAGTTCATTGGCGATTGTACCCACGTCTACCGCCACGGTTTTTGCCGGTACTTTCGACGGGAGAATCTTAAAAACGACAAACGCCGGTGGTAGTTGGAGTGTGGTCTACACTACGACCACGAACACCGGTATTAGAGCTTTGGCCATCGATGCCAGCTCACCTGCTAAAGTTGTTGCCGGCGTCGATTCCACGAACCTGAATTTGAACTCGCCTGACGCGTTTGTGACCAAACTAAACCCCAGCGGATCGGCTTTGCTCTATTCAACTTTCGTCGGCGGATTGCTGGATGATGAAGCCAACGCTATTGCGATTGACGCGAGCGGCAACGCTTATATCGCCGGCCAAACAACGTCGTCCGATTATCCGGCCGTCAACGCCGCGCAGGCGGCCTTTGCGGGACCGACCGGTTGCAGTGGTGATGGATTTGTCACAAAGCTTAATTCATCTGGTTCGGCTCTTTCGTTTTCGACGTATCTGGGTGGCACTGGTTGCGACAAAGCACGAGCCATCGCTCTGGATAACTCGGGCAACGTGTACGTAGCCGGCGAGACGCTTTCATCGAACCTCGCTACGCCCGGAGCTTTCCAAACAGCCCTCGCTGTTCAGTCTCAGCGAGATGCGTTTGCGGCCAAGTTTACCACTGACGGCGCTCTCGGCTACTTCACCTATCTGGGCGGAACCGGAGACGATATTGCTTATGGAATTGCGACTGATGGTTCGGGGAATGCGTATATTGCGGGTCAAACTACTTCAACGAATTTCCCCACCGCTAATGCGATTCAGGCAACCAACGGTGGATCCTTTGGCGACGCTTTTGTCACTAAGCTAAATAATCTCGGCTCCGCTTTGATCTATTCAACCTATCTGGGCGGCTCAGATGTGGAGTGGGGCTTCGGAATAGCTGTCGACCCAAGCGGGAACGCCTACGTCACCGGCTATACGGGTTCAATCGATTTCCCGCTTGTCGCCGGCGCGCTGAGAACAAAGAGTCCGTTGTTTAAGTCGTTCGACGGCGGCAACAGTTGGGACAATGAAAACTTTGGCTTTAATGATGGCCAAATTAACGCTTTGGCGATCGATCCAACAGCGACCGCGAAACTTTATGCCGGCACGCCCATCAACAATTCTCGCAGCGTCGATGGGGGACGCTCGTGGACGCCAAGTATGGCGGGACTCTTTCTGCCGGTCGTGACCTCGATAGTAGTGAATCCCTCCACACCATCAACGGTTTATCTTACCTCCGTAAATAATGGCCTCAGCGGCAGCCGAGGTGTTTTCAAGAGCACCGATGCGGGACAATCCTGGAACCCGGCGAATAACGGACTAAACAATGCGGGTGTTGGCTGCATCGCGATCGATCCATTAACGCCAACGACTTTGTATGCGGTAACCGGTTCAGCGCTTTTCAAGAGCGTTGACAACGCCGGTACCTGGAACAAGATTGGTCCGCAGACCTTCTCGCTTGGACTCTTAGTGATTGATCCAGTGACTCCCACAACTTTATATGCAGCACGAGATGGTTCCGGTTTCAATAGCGGCCTGTTTAAGAGCACCGACTCCGGCGCGAATTGGCAAGCCATTAACAATGGATTGACCAGTGGCTACATCTACTATCTGACGTTAGATCCGACGACGCCGACGACCCTCTATGCAGCCGCCGGAAGCGGAGGGTTGTTTAAGTCCACGAATGGCGGTGGTAGTTGGACCACCATCAGTAGCACACTGCAAGGACCACTCGCGGTCGATCCGTCGAATCCGGCAAACGTCTATGCCGTCGGAACCAACAACACCGGGCTCTTCAAGAGCACAGATGGCGGCGCCACGTGGAAGGCGATCAATAACGGACTGCGAAGTTCGTCCATCATGACGATTCTGGTGAGCCCGACGAACTCGTCTATAGTGTATGTCGGTACTTCGTTATCGACCACCGATCTTGACGCCTTTGTTACGAAACTAAACCCGTCCGGAAACACTTTCGTCTATTCGACGCTTCTTGGTGGAAGTTCAAGTACTTCATCGAGTGTCGCCAGTGACTCGGCCTACGCAATCGCGTTGGACGCCGCCGGCAGCGCCTATATTACAGGGTCAACGGTGACGAACGATTTTCCATCCAGTCCGAACTCTTATCAGCCCTTCAACCGCGGAGCCACAGACGCGTTTGTCGCCAAGCTGGGCACTTCATACATAATCAGCGGGCAAGTTCTGAATTCAACCAATGCTCCGGTCACCGATGCGCAAATAACTCTGAAGGATGGCTCTTCGCTAACGCAGGTATTTACTCAGAGTGACGGTTCTTATCAGTTTTCGCGGTTACGTGAAGGCGGAAGCTTCACCGTCGGCGCGTCCAAGCCCCACTTCACAATGGCGCCGGCAAGTCAAACGTTCAATAATTTGAGCGGAAATCAGACTCTCAATTTTGTGGCGACGTCGACGAACGCGCCTTTCTTCACCGTCGGAGGACAGATCACTAACAACGGTTCCGGATTAAGCGGGGTCACCGTAACGCTGAGCGGGTCACAGGAAAGTATCCAGACGACCGATAACAGTGGCAACTATTCATTCACATTGGCGGGCGGTGGCGACTATACGGTTACGCCGTCGATTCTCGCTTTTAACTTTGCGCCTCAAAATCAAACCTTCAATAATCTCAGCGCGAATCAGATCGCCAACTTTGCCGGGACGCGTCAGAACTTTGTGGTAACGAACGCGAATGACCATGGCGCGGGCTCGCTACGTCAGGCGATGCTCGACGCGAACGCGACGCCTGGGTTGGATAACATTACTTTCAACATTCCAGCGGCGGGTGTCCAGACAATCAGTTTATTAATTGCTCTTCCGGTGATCACTGATCCGGTTGTCATTGACGCGACGACTCAAGCCGGATATACGGGAGTTCCCTTGATCGAGTTGAATGGAGCGCAGACTTCCGCCAATGGCTTTCAGATAAGCGCGGGCAGTTCGACCATTCGCGGGTTCATAATCAATAGATTCAATAGCGGCGGCATGGCCGGCATCTTATTAACTACGAATGGCGGGAATGTGATTCAGGGCAATTTCATCGGCACTGACTCGAGTGGCAATGTGGCCCAAAAGAACTGGAATGGAGTCCTAATAACCTCGGGTTCCACAAACAACCTGATTGGTGGCAGCTCCGCTGCGGCACGCAATGTCATATCAGGAAATAATTTTGCTGGAGTCTCGGTGAATACTGCCAGCAACACAATTCAGGGGAACTTCATCGGGACTAGCGCGGCGGGCACTGTACCGATTCCGACGGGCACCAATGGAATTGAGCTCTCCGGATCTGGATCTACGAATAATCTAATTGGCGGCACTACTTCCGGTGCGGGTAATCTGATTTCCGGTAATCCAACGGGCGTCAGCATATCGGCGCCGGGCGTAACCGTGCAGGGAAATCTCATCGGAACTGATCCCACCGGTCTGATAGCAGTTCCGAATGGTGGTGGGATCAACGCCAATGGGCCGAGTAACACTTTGATTGGCGGTTTGATAGCTGGTGCGCGAAATGTGATCTCAGGTAATAACGGAGATGGAGTTTACATAAGAGGCAACGGAAGTCTGGTACAAGGCAACTTTATCGGCGCCGATATCACTGGGAGCGTCGTCCTGGGGAACGGTGGAAACGGTGTTACCGCTGGCGGCAACGCTGTCATCGGTGGCGTGGTTCCTGAAGCGCGAAACATTATTTCTGGAAATGCATCTTCGAGCGGATTTGCAAATGTAGGAATTGGCACCAACAGTTTCGGGTCAGCGACAGTTCAGGGTAACTACATCGGCACGGATGTCACGGGAAATGTGGCGTTGAATAATCCCAGATGGGGAATCGCCATCGGAAGTTCATCCAATATAATCGGGGGAGCGACGCCCGGCGCCCGCAATATCATTTCAGGCAATACGGTCGGTATTCAATTTGGCGGGTTTACCACCGGCAGTGTTTCAGCAAACGTTATCCAGGGAAACTACATTGGTCTCAATCAGGCCGGAACCGCGCCAATCCCTAACACCGCAGATGGAATCAGACTTGAGGCCGCAGCACCAAACCTGAGCGCAAACAACATTATTGGCGGCGTTGCCAGCGGCGCCGGTAACACGATCGCTTTCAACGGCGCCAACGGCATAAATGTTTCGTCGGGCACTGGAAACTCTATTCGCGAAAACTCTATCTTTTCCAACGCCGGCTTGGCGATAGACCTCAGTCCTGTTGGAGTGAGTGCTAATGATTTGGCTGACGCTGACACGGGCGCGAACAATTTGCAGAATTTCCCCTTGCTGACATCGGTGGTTTCCAACGGCGGTGGCACGACGATCCAGGGAACACTGAACAGCAAACCGAACACCACCTTCCAAATCGATTTCTACTCAAACACTGCTTGCGATCCTTCCGGCAATGGAGAAGGCGCGCGCTTCTTTGATACCACCAGCGTGACGACGGACGCCAACGGCAACGCCTCGATCAATTTCGTCTCTTCAGTATCCCTGGCGACCGGAAGAACCCTTACCACAACTGCCACGGATCCTTCCGGGAGCACGTCCGAGTTCTCGGCTTGCGACTCCACTAATCTAAGCGGGAGCGTGCAATTCAGCGCCGCCACCTACGACGTGCTCGAAGATGTCGGTAACGCGATTGTGAAAGTCGTTCGGGTCGGAGGAAGCAAAGGAACACTCTCAATCAACTACACCACGGCGGACGGCACCGCCACTGCCGGTTCGGATTACACTTCGGTTTCCGGCACGCTTATGTTTGCTGACGGAGAAACCAGCAAGACTTTTACCATTCCAATCGCAAACGATGGGATCTCTGAACCGGACGAGACCGTGCGAGTGGCTCTTACTGGTTTCACAGATTTGGAAACAATGGGAACCCCGACTACCGCGACAATGATAATTCAGGAGAACAGCACCCCTCTGTTCTTGACACTGAACAGCATCGACGTACCTGAGGGAAACAGCGGAACGACCGATGCGTCGGTTACCGTCAGCTTAACAGCGCAAACAGGACGCACGGTGACTGCGGATTTCAATACAGCCTCCTTCTCGGCGACCAGCGGAGTAGACTTCGTCGCGGCTTCTGGAAGCATTGCTTTCGCACCCGCAACAACGACGCAAACAATCACTGTATCAGTCATTGGCGACACGCTGAACGAATTCAACGAGACGTTTTTTGTCGTGCTCTCGAATGTTACTAACGCTACTGTTTTCAACTCTGCAAGTGTGCGAATCATTGACGACGATCCGGTAAGAATTGATGGTGTGGTTCCCCCAGCCGGACGTATTACGGGTGGTCAGCAGATCAAATTAACCGGGGCGTTTGCCCGTCTGTCGACAGTGAAAATGGGTGGCGTATCCGCCTCGTGGTTTTTCACCAATGGTAGTGCGGATCCCAGCGCGATCACAGTCTTGACACCAGCACACGCGGTCGGTGCAGTGCAGATCGACTTGACACAGACATCGGGCAGTCTCTACTCGAAAGCGAACGCGTTCGCGTACTTGCCCACGGTTTTTACTGACAACACGATCACCGTGGCACAAACGACAGCCAAGGCGCAGCACATTATTGAATTGCGCCAGGCGGTTGACGCATTGCGCGCAGTCGCGGGGCTCGCGCCAGCGCCGTGGACTGATGGCACGCTCGTCCCAGGCAGCAGTGTCATAAGCGCAATTCATATCCGGGAGCTGCGCACGTACTTGGATGACGCGGCGACGAGGCTGGGTTATTCGACTTCGCCGTACACCGATCCGTCCTTGATCATTGGCTATGTGATCAAGCGGATTCATATTGAAGAGCTGCGCCAGCGCATCCGGATCATGGCAGGATGACCCGGGGCCTTTCTTCAGCCGCACGCAATAGGATATTGATCAGCCGAAAGGAAACGAACATGTCTAGCAGCACTATTAGAAAGTTCTTCTCTAAACTTGATGCCCAAAGGCTTGCGGCCAGCTCGTTAACTGCGCGCAAAGAACAACCTCATGAAGGAGTCACAACTATGCTTACGCTAAGACGGATCATATTCGCATCGATGCTTGTCGCCGCTCTGCTTGCGACAGCTGCAGCACAGGAGAGCAATAGTAGCTCAGTTCAGAGATCATCTCTGACGATCACGGCCGCGGCAGCCGGTGACCGAGTGCGCATTACCGCTCCTGCGTCAATCGTACAGATGCACATCGAAGTCTACGCCGCCACTGGTCAGAGACTATTTGATAACGAGGTGCGAGGCGGAAACGTCTTTGATTGGCATTTGCAGGACGGTCAAGCCCAGCGGCTGGCTCCTGGCGCATACGTCTGCGTCGTCACGGCCAAGAGCATCTCCGGTAAGCTCATCCAGAAGATCGGCACGGTGCAGATTAGTGAGAACTCCGTAAGCGTTCAGCCGGCAGATTCACATCAGCTCTCAGCGCAGCAGACCCAAACCATAGGACCGATGGAAGAGGATTCGTCGTGGACAACTCCAGGAAAGGAC
>Ga0137363_10000783_pt1 | contig 17746 bp, 14 predicted proteins | sample MadtaG_FD_104800 | JGI IMG/M metagenome (GOLD analysis project Ga0137363, IMG submission 104800) | Vadose zone soil microbial communities from Angelo Coast Range Reserve, California, USA - Mad1_115_16 metaG | ecosystem: Environmental > Terrestrial > Soil > Vadose zone | place: USA: California...
AACTCTTTTTCCTCCGAGAATGATCGACGCGAGTGGGCCGGACAAACTCGGGACGCGTATAGAAACCTTGTGGAATGGAAGCTTCGGCAGGGCGACGCAACCTCGTCCCTTGAGCTTTGGGAGTGGTATAAGGGGGCCGAATTGAGAGCATCTGGCAGCACATTCAGGCACCTGGGAGGAACCCTCGGTACGAATGTGCCCCCCGATCCCCGCGATGCTCCGCCGCTTCCTTCGCCTAACGTAGTAACCGCGCAACTACCTCTACTCCACGACCAAACAGTTATTGCTTATGGCAGTTTCTCAGATGGGATTGCTGTCTGGATCTATGACGATCGTGGCGTTTCATCCCGATGGATACCGACTTCCTTGCCGCTCGTGCAAGATATGGTAATCCGTTTTCAACGACTCTGCTCAGATCGAAACTCGGATATCGCCACACTGCATACAACTGGGCGTGCGCTATATGACCTGCTCATTGGGCCCGTCGAGGAACGGCTTGCGTCTGGCAGGACAATTGTTTTTGAACCGGATGATTTTCTAGAAGACATTCCGTGGGAAGCCCTGGTGGACCCTAGCGCCCACTACCTTTTAGAACGCTCACCCATATTCTGGGAGCCTGCCCTTTACCGAACCATGCATCTCCGGCCAACGTCGGCCATTACCAAGGACGCGCAAGCCCTGATCGTCAGCGTCTCGGCAGCTAAGGAAGAAGGTCTCACGCCGCTCGTCGATGCCGACATTGAGGCTCAAACTGTAGCGAATGGATTTCAGTCCGCACATTGGCTTCAAGGCACCTCTGCGACCCTATCGGCCATTCGCAAGGAAATTCGCGGCAGTGCTGTCTTCCACTTTGCGGGACACGCAATTTCATCACCGCAACGAAGCGGCCTTGTTTTGGCGGAAACCGACTCTGACACTCACCTCTCCCGCTTGGTCGCCGCGGAAAGCCTTTCGGCGAATGAAACCGAAAGTCTCCAATTGGCCGTCTTGTCCGCGTGCCAGACGGCGGGAGAATCTGCGCCTGGCAGCCCCGGTACCGACAATTTAGTGGAGTCTCTTCTCCACGCTGGGGTTCCGCACGTAGTCGCGAGCCGATGGAACGTCGATTCACGGGAAACGGCGGAATTTATGAAAGCTTTTTATGCAGAATTGTTGACCGGGAACAGCGTGTCCAAATCCATCTACAAAGCTCGACTGACGCTGGCTTCTCAGTCACCCTATGCGCACCCCTACTATTGGGCCGCATTTGCATTGACGGGAAGGAATTAATAGCAAGACAGAAGAACTTCTTGGAGGCAACGAAATGAAAAAGCACGTTTTCGTGGCTGTATTACTCGCTGGCGTTCTGGGCCTTTCAGCGCTGGCCTCGGGGCAAAAGCAGCTCGATATCACACTGGAAGGTCCCTGGATTCTTTTTACCGACACCATGGATGCGAATGGCAAACCTGTACCTGTCCTAGTAGCCGTAGCTCCGATCGACGCCGCGGACACCGAGCCTATCGACGAGGAATCCCATTTCCACCATTATCCGCAGCTGAGTAGCGGAAACGGCTTCTATCTTCCTTTGCCCAGCTCATCTTCGTCCGGCATATTCTGTCTGGCCTTTGACCGTTGCGCCCCTGATGCTGGCTCGAATTTCAGCTACGATCCAGGGTACACGCCCGAACAGATCCTGACATTGAAAGGGAACAACACGAACAAGCAATGGCGCGCCTACGGAGCGAAAAATGAGGTCGTCATTTTGCCCATGCCGAATGTCTATCACGCTGATGGTATTTGGCCCACTCAATTTCATGATCCCAAGCACAAGGCCGCAGTCAGCTACGGCCCCAAACCCTACACTATCGGGCTCGTCCTCCACTACCTGCAGGCTAAGGGAACCAGGCTTCGACTTTATAGGTGCAAGTCACCTGCGATATCAGTTACCACTGACTGCAAAGACGAAGCCCAAGACGACAACGGCCATCTGATCGAAGTCACCAACACCGGGACACTACGATTGCAGATGCGCGCGCCGGATACTACTGATAATTGCGATCACCATGTTCGGTACGGGTTCCACCAGACGCTGAAGCTACTCGATCCAAATTACGCGAACTACACGGAATACAGATACATCGAGCCCGCTCAAGAATTGGATCTTAACGACAACGGGGTGTTCGAAACCAGTGCCAGCGAGCATCTTTGTTTCGATGACGATCCAGAGGACCAGGATGACGATCTTTCTACCGGTACGTTCCATCATGCCGTAAAGAAGCAAGAGAACGGGGCAAATGGAACAAACCCTTTCACGGAGGCCATAGGCACAGTCAATGCGCAATGGCCGTCCAAAGATCCCCAATTTGATGACAAGCAGTCCTATAAATTGGCCCGGAAGGACTTCGATCAGGCGCTACTCTTGAAAGGCTCGCTGCGCATCTCCGACGTCAGCAGGATGGGGGCACTGGCAGAGCTCTCGGCCAATCAGATCGGCATCCTGATCGCAGAATTGCAATTGCAATCTGCGCGAAGCAAATACCGGAATGCCGAGATCGATACAGTCGTCAAATTCGAGAAACTTAGAAGAGCTCTGAAGGCCTTCGCGTACGGGACCAAAAACGGCGCCGATTGTCGCGCTGCACAAGTGCTAGTCCAGTAGCGCAATTGGAATTCAGCGCGGCAATAGCTGACGTGGGTATACATCCGGAACATATTTCCGTGCTGAAACGGAGCTATCGTGTTTGATCCGGTCCATCGTTTTGGGAACAGCTGAAGACTGGTGTTCTTGAGATATGGAGCTGGCTTCCCAAGGCACGTATAAGATACCTGATAATTCGCAGTGCTGACGCTGCAAGAGCCAATGTAGCATTGCTTCGCTTTTCAGATCCCGGGGATGCTTTCGAACAGACCGAAACACTGTGCGAGGAGACCTTTATGTTTAGCGTTGCTATCTGGGTGGTTGTCTCGGTTCTTTCTGTTATTTACCTTGTTGGTTTCTTCCTCGTCTATCGCAAGCTCTCTTCGGTCCAACATCAACTCATGGCGTTAAACGAAGGCACTGCTTCTTTCGCACCTCTGAAGGACATTCCTCCGCTCCTCAAGGAGTTGCAAGGGGCACTCGCCGATGTAAAAACAGATTCGCGGGACATCCAGCGTTCAACCTCGAACGCTCTTGGCAAAATCGCGGATAATGCCCTTAATTCGTGGGCTACTTTCGAGAAGGCAATCTCCTTTCTAACCGCAGATGCCAAGAATGTGGCGACGACAATCCAGAATGGCAACAATTCACTAGCGGAAACTCTCCGGGGTTACGATCACGTGTTGAAGTCTTTGAAGTCGAACGACGATTTTATGGAGTCCCAAGCTAACACTCTGCGGACTGAGGGTATCGCGATGCGCGCGTCCGCCGATCGCATCGTCCAAGACGTACCGCGAGCGATTGCCTCAGTCGTGAAGTCCCTGGATACAGGGTTCCACGAAATACGCGCTCGCGCGATTAACGACCAACTTACGGTCTATCCCAGAAAACTCTTTATCGAACTCGACGAGCGGGAAACGTACGTGGAACTCGTCGAGCAGCAGTACGGCTTATGGCGTATGCCGTGTAAATCCGAAGGGAATCTAAAATTCCGACTCGTTTGCGAAAGCGATCAATGCCTGAACGACAAAGGCACCTACAAGAGCCAATTCGTTTACGAGCTTCGGGAGCCCGCCCGCATAGACTGCACGTACCTTCCCCGCGCGGGCGATGTAGAGGCCTTCTTCGATCTGGCAGACGTGACGAGCATGACGGACCATCTGGAAAAAGTCGGCGAAGGGCTTCTTGCTGTGAAGCTTGGCCTTACATTTGGCTCCCTCGCGCACCCGGTTTTTGCCATTGCCGTTATCGCCCTTGAAGCGGGGCTGGAGGATCTGGTTAAGAATCTGCAAACCGACTTCCGGGATAGGCGAGCCACCAAGCAGCTGTGGGAATTGGTCAGGAGGGCGCCTTACCAAATCAAGGACATCGGTGGCCCAGGCCATACTCAATTCGGTGACTTCATTCGCCGCAAGGAAGAATCAGGCGGTGCTCATCTCCAGAAGAGCTTCGGCGGTCTATCGAAATGGATGAATCCCGAAACGCACACTTTCGCCTGGGTGTGTCCGACGGATGCCTACAATCTTATCGCCAAATATCGCTCCGACCCGCGTCTCCCGCGAGCTGGCGACGCGGCAGCGTGATTCAGGCGGCCTTCGCGGACTTCCTCGCCGGGCTGGTCAGGAAGCGGCTGGCGGGCGAGCCCTTGCCGGCGGTGCCGAAAGCTTCGCCCCTAGACGAACGCTAAAATAATTGCCGATCTGCATGGAGTGGCGAGGAAAGATCTCCTGACCGGGTGCACTCCGTCAAATTGCGAATGCGAATTGACACGAATGCAGAGGCGGCAGGAAACGGCAGCTCTTTACGCTGCTGGGAGCGGTCTGACAAAAAACGCTGCTGGAACCTCGACTCTGGTCTGACAACAAGGTGATCGTAGAAAAGCTGGTTCGTCAAAGTTACAGCAGCAGCAATCGGCTTTTCAGCTTTATCTGAACGAATGAAAATAGCCCCACACCTCCTACTTCTTGAACTTCAACGAATGAAGGCTGAGGGCTCTCTGCAAGTCTGGATTGTCAAATCGAATGGGCTCGGGATCCTGCGCCTCGATTTGAAGGGGCTCGAATAGGGCCCAGTTTTCAACGTCGTGTCCATACTTCGAGCGGTAGTAGATTCCCGCGAAGCCGTCGTTGAAGACGATGCGTGATGCTAACTGCGTCACGTTTCGCGGAGCCGTCCGCTGCAACACTGATGCGTCCAAGTCATCGAAGCCAAACTTCACTAGATCAACTGCCAGCAAGTTCCGCAGTCGCCCGATCCACTCGCTGCTGCAAATGTCGGCATACTCTCCGCCAGCAGTCGCAACACCCATGACTCGCTTCTCGCCCCACTCCAACGGTACTTCTCCCAGTGGACAGTAGTCATCCTCTCCCTCAATCTCGGCCAATTCAGCCAGGAGTTTGGGATCAACACGGAATCGGCCTAGCGTTTCGAGAAAGCAACCAAGCCTTTGCGAGGATGCATACAGAACACGGTACATCCCTTCGGGATCGTCAAACCGATTGCCAAAGGTTCCGTCCGGTCCCGCCGAGGCCCAGTCGGGGACAGACCAGGGATCGGGCTTCCTTCCCAGTCGATAGATCACGCCGGGGACTTTCAAGAATGACTATCCTCCGGCTAGAAACGCTCGCGCTGCGCCAAGAATCTCCGGACCCACGGCCTCTACATTCTCTTCTCGCAGAAGCCGAACCGGTACGCGATCATTCAACTCTGGATTCAAACCCGTAAACCAAGCTTGAACCACGCGTGGCCCTTCATGGTCGCTAATCATCTTCGCCAGCCGATAGGCGAGCCGCAACCTTTCTTCAACTCCCTTGTACGGTTCTGAGCCGGCCATCCAGCGCTCGATTGCTCTGGTGTCTTTGACCGAAGCGATGTAGGCCGTCAATTTCCTTCCCAGGATTCCCGTCAGTTCCGTGACCAGTTTAGAAAACTCCAGAGTCGTCGCTTCTCGGTACGCCAACAAATCCGGTCGTGCCGGCGTCGATACAGCCATGATTTGAGACTCCCTAACCTCAATGCGAGCGTATCAGAATACCACCAAAATAGCAACATAATGACTACAAAATAACAAACAGGGTTCGCTCGCTGTAAACCAATGAAGATAAATAACAAAGCATCTGCGGACAGCGGCAATATGTAGCGCGTCGAGGTAGGGTTAGGAGCAGGGGGCGATGTGGCAAGTCTGGGAAGCTTTCACGCTAGAGTTCAATTTAAGATGAACAGGACCAGCCGATAGCCTACTCGACTACCGTTCGATTCGGAATCACAAGGCTCGATAAAATATACCCCTGTTACTGCTGATGGAAAAACTCATGCCTGATTAGCTGTTGGTTCACAATGAATGCTCCTTTGACACCTTTCGAGCAAGTGTTCGCCGTCCTGCACTTACTGTCGAATCTACCCGACGCGCTCCAGAAATCCACACAACAGTGGATGGATGAGACGCAGAAGAATCTCGCTGCTCTCTCGGAACAGATTGCCGAGGGCATGGCTGAATACGAGAGGGTTGAGACAGAGGCATTTGCTGTGCTAACACGCGGCGGTTGGCTTGGCATGGAAAGACACCTGAGTGGCCCCCAGGTGAGAACGGTCCTCGAGATCGCTAAAGCCAGCGGTGACGATACTGCGAACAAAGCCATCAGGAACTACTTCGCCAAGGATGATTGGGCACTTGTGACCGCGATGAGCGAAGAGTGGTTTGACATCCCTTACTTCAAAGATCGTGAGCCAATCGTACGAGATGGCATAGATGCTCATCGCTCAGGTAAGTTCACGCTCAGCGTGCCCGCGCTGCTGCCTCTTGCTGAAGGTTTGGCGGCGGAGATTGTCGGGCCGATACCGAATGTGAATGTCGTGAAGAAGGTAGCGACTGACTGGAAGGCGCAGGAGCAAGAACTCTGGACGCAACTCTACGTGGACGTTGTGATTGACGTGATGTACGACCGCGTCGATTTCGCGACCAAATCTCCTTACCTGAACAGGCACTTCATTCTGCACGGACGAGTGCCAGATTATGCCACGGACTTGAACTCGCTTCGAGTAATCCTGCTCGTTGACTCCGTTGCTCATCTGTGGCGGGAGAAGCAAAAGCGGACGATGCCATAGTTATCCACAATTAGACGTTCTATCGGGCGTTGTCTGTAATAGCCGCCAGTTAAGCCCGGCGCCTCAAGTTCGCGTCCGTTCTGTGGACTACCTTACGTGAAAACTTCGGCTGGGTTTGAACTCTCCCTTTAGAGAGTGCAGATCAAGCACGGCTCTTCCGAACTCTCATCTTGGTCTTTAAGAGCCGCACTCAGCATTTGATACAGTCGCTGCCCTGCGCCCCAAGCGACGCAAGGTTTTTTCACGGATTTGCTTACGGATGGTACATTAATAGGGTTCTTATGAATCTAAAAACCCCATTGTGTTAGCATAGGCGTTTGATTGCAGAGGTCCTGATATTTTGTCGCATCCCCCCTTGGTGACCTCCACGGCCCCCGATCCTATCCAGTCAACTGTTAAAAGTTGCTCCTAGCCGTAGCCGTCGGGACCTAAATTGACGCTGCATTAGAAAGTGTCCGAGAGTGTCCTATGGAAGTTGTGCAGACGCGCTGGTCAATTGACAAATTCGTTCGGAAAAAGGACGTCATTAATCTGAACCCAATTTGGCAGCGCGGCCCAGCATGGAAGCCTGCTCGCCAAGTGCTGCTCATCGATTCGATTTTACGTGGGATGGACATTCCGAAGATCTACTTGAGACGACTCTCAAAGAAATCAGCGTACAGCTACGACGCAGTAGACGGTCAGCAGCGACTTAGGGCCATTTGGGAATTCCGAGCTGGGGATATTCGCCTAGACCACCCGGAAGGTCTGCAGAGTATAGACGGCTATCCGGTTGCCGGCTTAACATTTGATGACTTAAACAGCGATCTCCGGGAGAGATTTGGTAAATTCGTTGTGAGCGTCGCCGAAATCGTCAAGGGAAGTAATGACGAGATCACCAACCTTTTTTCACGTCTCCAGATGGGCGTCTCGCTTAATCCAGCTGAACTCCGAAACGCAATCTTGGGCCCCATGCGACATGTCATCGACACCATTACCAGATCACATGAGTTCTTTCTAAATAGCCGTATTCCGGAAGCTCGATACAAGCGCCAAGATTACGTCACACACGCTTTCGCGATGGCCGCCTACCAAGGACAGCAGGATATTAAGGCCGCGGATCTGAAGCGTATGGTTCGAGAATTCGGAACGGAGAGAACCGAGCAGATCTTGCGGATGTCCGCCCAAATAGGAGAGGCCTTGAACGTGCTCGCCAAGATGGACGAAATTGTCGGTTACAGGATCACGCAAAAATGGATATTCGTCGACCTGATCTGGCTAATTATGCAACGTCAATCGGCAGGTGCAGTGGTTGACCCGAGCAAGGCTGCTTCAAGCTACCTCGAATTTGAGAAGAAACGTCGGGAATTCAACAGTCGCCCTGAAGTGCTGATCCGGGGGCGCCGCCGCAATCCGCAACTCGATAGGCATCTTTACAATTACATTGTTGCATTCAGAACCCAGGGTGGTCAGCGAGCAAGTGTGAACATTCGGAATGCGGCTTTGCGCGCTTTCTGCCCTGATATTGAACCGAAGGATTAAATGGCATTCGACTCCGCTCGCATTCCTGACAAGCTGAAGCAAGCGTACAGAGACAAGCGGTGCGCGGTCCTCGTAGGTGCAGGGGCCTCTGCTGGCGCCCACCTGCCATTGTGGCACCAACTACTAGAGCTAATGGTCGGTGAGGCAAGGCGGCACTTAGTGATCTCCGAGGAGAAAGCGAAAGAATATCGCCAACTTTCCTCCAACCCGAGCAAATTCCTCCTAGTTGCCTCCGGCCTGAAGGATGATCTGAAGGTATACTTCGACGAGTTCATAGAGAACACCTTCGTAACGCCCCGGCCGGCGCCGACTGATCTCCATCAGGCTTTAGTAGACCTTGACAGGATTCAATTCGTACTCACAACGAACTATGACACGCTCCTTGAACGTGCTTATCGCACAAAGGATCCCGACGTCACCGTTTGTACTTTTCGGGATGCAGGGGAGGTACAACGTCGTTTATGGAAACGGGAGTTCTTCATCCTCAAGGCGCACGGTGATGCCGCCAAGGTGGGCAGTGGGATTATTCTGACCGATGTCGATTATCGAAACGTACTATTCCGTCAGCGAGCGTATCAGAGTCTTCTTTCTGCGATGTTCACAATGTTTACCATCGTGTTTGTCGGCGCATCAATGACCGATCCCGAAATAATGCTTCTGCTGAACTATATCGCGGACAGTTTTGCCCCAGGCTCTGGACCGAGCCATTTCGCGCTAATGGTTGAAGAGGATATTACCGGTGTCGAGAAGGACCGCTGGTTCGCAGACCTGAACGTTCAGCTCCTTCCTATCAGCAAAGCCCGCAACTATGCCGAGATCGTTGAGTTCTTGGGAGCGCTTCGAGCAACAATCTAGCGCTAGGCTCACTGCTCTAAGACTGGCGTTTTAGGGTATTTGACAGCTAAGGCGGGATCGAGCAGTGCTCGAACGTTCGAACTCCCGTGAAGCGGCTATGGTCGTCGCAGGAAATCGTCATTGAACCGGACTCGAAACTCTTCTAGAGCCTCCTCGAATCTTGAAAAGCCTTCTTGTCGCATTTGAGCCGCAAATCCGACGCTCCGTTCTGTCCCCACAATTGCCGACCAGTAATACTGAACCATGCCTTCTGCGTCTCGCTGCTCCATGCGCATAATTGTGCCCCTTACGCCTTGTTTCAACTTCTCTGAAGCCTGCGGTGATTGAAGAATAGGATCGAAGATGCGGGAATGGAGGAAGGTCATGATCTCCATCTCCTTGTGTCCTAATTGTGTGGTCATGAGACTCCTTCCCGCGAACGACGCCCCCAACTACCAGAGCCTACGAGGCTTGTGCTAGGAAGTCTTTGCCCTCAAAGGTAAACCCTTCGGATTCTCCTGCTCGGACAAATCGCGCAGTGTCCAGCCGTGTCTTGAACGCGAGACGCGAGCCGATCTTTGGGTTCGGCCCAGCTGCCCTTATGGTGGCTCGCTCACTGAGGAAAACGACAACCGTGCCGTCCGGTTCAATCCGGTAGTCCGCCATTTGAATGCCCTCCATTCAGAATTCTATTTCAGCACGCGTCGGAAATTAACATCACTCAGCTGCGTCGGTGGAGAATTAGAGTTGGCAGATAAGGCATGGCTCTTCGTTGTTTTCGTCCTGGTCTTCGAGGGCGGCACCTAGGATTTGGTACAATCGCTGACCCTTCATCTGTTGCGCGTTCGATTTTAATGCCTCCTCATGTTTTCGCTTTATCTCAGCGACTCGTTCCGGCTGCGCGATCTCGTCCAGACTCTCTCGCTCGCTCCACGTGTATCTCACTCCAGTTTCAGCGTCGATCTTTTCGTATCCCTTGGCTAGTTCAAACAATTCTGGATGCCGCTCCCGGAGGCCGATCCACTCCGCCTTCCGTTGGAAGAAGCAAAAATAACACCCTGATCGCGTCCGCCACTTGTAGTACTCAGGCAATCCAAGACCAGCGTCGTTCAAGAGTTGATAAACGTCAGCCTCAGCAATCCCCGCCTCTTTGAACGGATACACAGGACGAATATTTGGCTTCGTAGAGATGTAGCCGTCCCGGTCTTCATCGCTGCGTATGGCGACGTAGCTGAGAACAGGATCATCACCGATAAAGTCCTCCAGCGGCTTCAGCTTGAGCATTTTCGTGCACCAGCGCATTCGTGATGACGGCAAGTAGCCACCATAGATTTTCAGATAGTGGTCGAAGCCTCTCATCGCATTCAATCGCTTGATCGGTTTCCCGAGGAATGCCTCCAGCTTGTCCAGGTATTCGTACGTCTCAGGAAGTTCCTTCTGCGTGTCACAGAAGACGTACTCCATCTGTGGCACCCGATCCTTCATATAGATCGCAAGTGCTGTACTGTCCTTACCGCCAGACAGCCCCAAAATGTGACGCTCAGGAACGGTCATCTTCCCTCCATGCCTGCCACGACTCGAAGCGTGCTCTTGTGTTCTTCCGACATCAGTTTTTTCGCAGTGAGTGCCAGTGCGGCAATGACGACATGTTTCGCTGTTTCTCGCGGTTCGTCAGCAAGCAGATTCTCCAGACTTTTCGTGAGACTTGTTAGCTGCTTTACCTCGTCAAACGAGACGGTGACAACGTTTTCGATCTCGGGTGAAAATTGATCCGTCACACCCAGCCTCAACACCTGGGCAGGCGTTCCCGACTTCAACACAGCGCGTGAGACCTCAAACATCATAGCTTCCAGATGCTTGAAACTTCGGGCCAGGTCCGAAATTACAACTTGAAAACGTGCGCGATCAGTATCCGTCCAGGTACGAGGAGGTTTCCCCACACCCAGAGTTGCCACTGCCTCGATCCAGAGTACCTCTGCAAGATCGGTATCGGTCAGGTGTAGCAGAAGTGCTCTCATGCGAGGCTCGACAGCGTAATCGGCGATGGCCCTAGCTCGAAGCTGGAGTTCCGACCTTCCCTTCTTGGCACTGACGTCAAACGCTCCGAAGAGAACGTCAGTGGCGTGCGCCAGCAGGTCATCGTAAGTTCGCTGGAGTTCTGCAAGCGCCTCGCGCAGCTTCCTGAAGAACTTCTGAAAATCACGGGCGTCCTCAGCCGGCGAAAACGCACTAAAGCCGCAGGCTGCCGGCAATTGTTGAAAAAGTAGAACATCCGGCTCCCTTGCAGCGAACAAAGCATCCCGCACCGCGATAGCGGTGCTGCTCACTGTGCTTGTCCGTTTGGAGTAGTCGGGTAAACGATTAAAGAACCTAAAGAGAGGACGGACGACTGCGACCAGATTGGGAGCGTTCTGAGCATCGAACACGGCTGCGTACTGCTCGAACACCTGTTTCCGAACACCGGACACACGATAGGAGCGGACTTCGAACTCCCGGGGATGCTTGAGCAGTCGTTCGAACACATCTGCGGTAATCTCTGGGACGAATGCTCCTTCTTCATACAGGGCGACGTCTGTGTCGTGGCACAGAAGGGATGCGCAGAAAAGAACTGGGATCACGCCTTGCTTGAGACCGAAAGGCGGATCAGCCAGGATGTCGTAGAGGGAGGCGACGCCCTGGCGCTGTAGCTCGCAGTCCGCGAAGAACCGTTCGATACGACTCCACACTGGGAAAAGGCTTGAATCCGTGAATGGAGGACCAAGCTCGAACGTGTTGCTCTCAGCAGCGCGGTGCATACCTGAAGCCTTTAGAACAGACACATACATGCTTAGTTCAGGCGGGAATCCTTCGATTCCTAACTGCATCTCGGAACTGCGTTTTAAGATCGCCTCAATCAAGGTGCGGCGAGCTGCGGCAGCGGCTGATGACAGATGTCTACGATTCAACAGTTCGTTGCGAATGATCGGCGTGCTTGAATATACCTGGTCGCAGATGTCGGAAATCATTTGCGACAGTAATCGCGCAGAGGGAACGCTACGCTCAATTCCGCCCTGAAACCAACAAGTCTGCGTCACCGCCGAAGGCGAGAAGAGTCTCCCGATTTCGAATTCCAGTTGTCGCTCTGCGAATGTCAGTCGTGTTCGCAGTTCGCGACGCGCCACAGAATCCGATTGCAACTCAGGAGTGTTCTGCGCTACCCACTGCAACAACTCCAACTCACGAAAACCGTGCTTGAGTGGTTCGGTGGTGCTTGGAATTGCAAGCACGATATCCGCTCTGGACTTGAACTGAGAGGATGCTGCAAGCTCAATCGCACGCACTCGGTCCTGGTCGGAATCCGGAAGGACGTACATGAGTGTCCCGTCAGACTCAGGATCATTGGGCAAAACTCCGATTTCAGATGCCGCAGCGAACTTCACCTTGAAGAAACGCAGCGTACCTGTTCGGAAGGAGTGCCGCTTTGCGATGACAGGAGGAGGTACGACGCGGCATTTCATCCGAGCGGCCAGTGTGCCGAGGGACGCAACACGTTTTTGTGCCTCTTTCAGCCGCTCTTCGATATCAACGTCACTGCCTTGCCAAAGGGCGAATGATCCTGAGTGTTTCCTGTATACGAGAATTGAACGCCTTGAAAGCTCCTTGCACGTGTGGGCGACCGAGTCAACATCCGCGGCCAAAAGGAGAACATCAGCGGTAGCAAGAAGGTTTCCGTAGGCTCCCACCGAAGTCAACAGCCCGACAATCTTGACCATCTCCTGCTCAGAAACTTGCAAGTCAGGATGCTGTTGCAAGATTGCTTGAGCCTCGGCCCACCTGACAGCGCCGTCACCGACTAATGCGGCAGACCCGAAACTGTCGAGCACATAATCAAAAAGCCTTGCTGGGCCAAACAATTCAGCAGGTTTTCCTTCTTCCAGAAAACCCATGAAACCGTTCGGCTCACGAGAGAGAAGGAACGCAAATAGTGACCGTTGGTTCTGCCCAAACTTGCGACAGAGCCGAGTCAGACACAGAGCCGTGACCGGGTGAATCGGCGCAAGCGCGGCTGCCAAACTTATAAAGGCTTTCTTTGAAAAGCCCTTCGGTGCAGCCCCCACCTCGTACATCTTGGCCGCGATGGAAGATGCTGTCGAGCGAATCTTGCCTAATACAGGATCAGGACGTTGCTGAATCGCCTTAGCAAGCACGTGTAACACTTGCTCAGGCGGGTCTTGAAATGCGATATCAGCGAAACGACCTTGAACTTTGGCCCATTCGTTACGTGCTGACGCGCGAAGTCCAGCCGCGTATTGCTCGAATGACTGATGCAGAAGAGTAATCAGAAGCAATCCTGGAATTTGATATGACGCAGCCAATTCCGCGAGTTCTTGCAACACAAATATGTCGCCAGAATTTCGCGCTGCATGTTCCAGTGCCTTCCCCAATTCATCGACAATCAGGACTACGCCGGTGGCGAGGTTGAGCCTTCGAAGTTCAAGAATCACACCACCGAATCCCTGAACAACCGCTTTCGACGTTACCTTCTCCCCTTTTCTCTCCAGCCGCTCCAACTCTTTGACCGATTTTAGCTTTCGTCTGCCGCCCAATCTGCCCACATCACGGATAGCCGAACTGAGCAAAGACTTTGTGAGGCTGTCGCTCGTCGCGGATACCACAATGGAGCAGAAGCCCTCCTGCACGGCAGCCTTCCGACTGAATAGCCTTCCATAAAGCTCGGGAGCTGCTTCCTGGAGAAGCTTTCGCGCCTGGATACCCTCATCCCTTTTCGCCAGCAACCGCGTCAGGTAAAGTGCGAACGCGGACTTCCCGGTACCGTAAGGGCCAGTGAGGGTCCACGCGGTGCCCGTCGATGGTTTGTCCAGCGCGTTCGCGATCTGGCTAATGCAATCGAGGCCCGTCGCAGTGAGAACATAGCCGTTAACTGCAACATCGCTGAGCAGATCACGTTCGAGATTTATCGACCGTGAAAATCGCGGAGAGACTGTAACGTACCCAGAAAGTTTCATGCGGCCACTCCAGTTGGGCTTGTGCTGCCATAATGCTGCTTGAGCAACCCCAAAGGATCTCGTTTCCCTTTGCTGTAGACCTGTCGGAGACCCGCCGTGTCAGCATAGGTAAGTTCACCACGGGTCAGATCATGCAAACGTTCTAGCCGCGTGATGAGGCTCAGCTCATCAAGCTTGAACACGACACCGGGACTTCCAGAACCGAAAGCCAGTTCCGAGAAAGCCATAGTCTCCTGATTGGGATGTATCAAAGCCCAATATTCGAGTAGCGCATAGGCAAAAATCGCATCGCTCAGTGACGGCTGCGGACCGCGATTAAACGTGTACAGCATTCGGTCGGCGGAGCCTTGGATGAGCGATATGTCCGCAAGCGGGCATTCAAGAGCGTCCTCGGAAACTCGCATGGTCGATTCTCGGACATAGGAGCGAATGAAACAGTCAACATCCCGCTTCAGAGAACCCTCACTTGGGCCGACCACATTTCGTCTGCGAAGTTCGGATTGCAGCAAATCTTGAAGGCCGTCACGACTGAAGTCTATCGAACTCATTAAATTGAAAGCCCAATTCCAAGTTGTGCTCCTGCGTTCGTTGGTGGCTAATTTCCAATGTATTAGCCAGAGAGTGCTCGGGTCTTCGTTAAAGCGGTCGAGACCAGACTGCTCATCGAAAATAAGTTTGCCCAGTTCCGTAACGTACAGGTTCGCGCCACGAGTGCCGGGCCTCTCGTTCAACATGCCCGTGGCCAGTGCCCAATGTCGTATGGATCGAACCATGTTCTTCCCGACGCCAAGTTCGGTCATCGCATTCTCGCTAGCGAACGCTTCGCCACCCTTTTCAATGGCATCAACAGCTTTTGCCAACCAACCGTGGCGCAGAGTGAAGGTTTCGTGTCCCGAGAAGGCTAGGACACCTGTTGCGCGGGTTGCCGAGTCATCTGATTGCTTCATCTGTCGAACCCCAAGGGAAGATTAAGCTCATCATTGCGCCATTTTCTAAGAAGTTGTTCCACGGCGGTGCGCACGATCGTGGCTAGAGGCAAAGAGCGTTCCTTCGAAAAGCGTCGCATCTGGGACATTTGATCTGGAGTGAAATAGACTTGGAACGGAATCCCGGCCCTGTTGACCAGGCGCTTTCGAGAAGATGGCCTTCTTGTCATGTGTAATGAAGTGTAATGACACAGATTATAAAGCGAAAAGCCTCTTCGGAAAACTTTTCTTTTCATAAAGATGCCTGCTAGTGGATTGGTGTCCACTGGTCGGCTGTGACAATTAGCAAGAACTGTTGGCAGAACTCAACCAGGTTGCTTTCTCCGGTGACCTCGGCTACTGATTGGGCTTTACGGAGGAGATGTCGGGTCAATTGTTCCTTCATCGCCGAGTGACTGTCCTTCCTCCATGCTGACGCGAGTTCCAACAAACTCGACCGCCCACGAGCGTCACACGCTGCCCAAACGACGAGTTGCCAGAAAGCATAGAACCCGACAGAGGCCACAAATTCGAGCTCATGGGAATCAGAAGCGCGGCTAGCCGCGAGTAATGTCGTTACCCCTGCCTCTGAGCGTCCTGCCATAGCGTCGTTGGCCCAAGTGCGCACAAGGATCTCTCCCTCAACTGTAATTGGCAACTGCTCATGCGATTTAGATCGTCCTGAAGAATTCCCGATGGAGGTTAGGAGCAAAATACGTGGTGATTAACACCGACCGCAGGTGGTTCGCCCATTTGGGTTTCGACAAGAGGACATGAAGTTCATCGTCGACCGATGCACCATTCACAACGGCTCTGAGAGCAGAACATGACTTGCGACAGGATGCCGGAACCTCGGCATTAGCCGGATTGAGTTGCCAGAAGTCTTCGCTCTTCAAGTGATAGAACGGCAGAGCAATGGTGCTTTGTCGCTTACCGTTGAAGATGAATGACCAGTATTTCTCGAAATGTTTTTCGAGGCTATCGTTCAATCCAACAAAGTTGCTCCTGATCGGCTGATCCACGTACGCATCAGCCACTGCGATCAGAAGCAGGGGCTTATGTGGGGCTTTATTTGTTGTGCTGCCGGTCCAGCGCCCAGGTATTTCGTCACGCCGCAAGTGCGTGAACTTCTCGATATAGTAAGATTCGTCCTTCATCTCAGACCTCCAAAGGGGATACTGAACGGCGAGACTATCTGCTGGATATTTCCCGTCGCCCAGCAGATAGACCGCCGACACTTAGCGGGATCAGTGCTCGACCGACCACGCATCCAACTTGTTGGTTAATTCTCTGCTGCCGGCAAGTTCTGGATCAGGTTATACAAGAACATGCCCCACTGAGTGCGCAGGTTCCCGTAGGTTTCGTCAGGATCTTGATCCATGCTTTCTGCCTTGGCGTAGGCCATTATCAGCAGGTCAAGACCTACGTGAAGGAGACGAGCGGTGCTTTGAAGTTCCTCCTCGGTCAGTTGCGGTGCTGCCTTGCCCTCCTCGGTTTGTGGTGCCATCAAGCCAGCGGCCTTGAGCACAGGGGAGTAAATCTTTGTAAAGAACGGATGCTTGTTGTTGAGCTTCACAATGATGTTACTGCCCAGGTGCTCGATGTGGATGAAATCCTTTCCAGGCCACTGTGTATCGACAATGGAAAACGGCAGTTGTTTTACGCGGGCCTTGATTTCCTCTGCTGCTCGGGGCGGAGCCGCACCATCTGTTGGCTCAGCCGCAGCAGCTTCTGTTGCGATTTCGTCGATCCGAGTTTCGCGTTCCTGCTCGGTGACCCCGGCTCCAGACCGCGCCTTCGGAGCAGTTTTTTCAGCCTCTGCCCCAATTTGCTCCGCTGCGTCGTGGACTTTCTGATCCGTCTTCTCTTTGTTTTCCGTTTCCTGATACGTGGTTTGCACATGCTTCCGCGCAAGCTTGATGGCGGCCTCAACCCGCTTCTTCAAAGCATCACGCAGACCCTCAACCGGCTCCGCGCCCTTCTTCACGTTCTTAACCCGGAAGAATTCGTCCAGCTCGGGCTCAAACGAAATCTCCAATCCAAACCAACGATCAATAGCCTTTTCCACGGCGGAAGGATAGAACCTCGGAAGAGTACCGTAGAAAATCTCACGCTTCGCACGGAGAATAGAAATGCCTTCGTTGTCCGGAATCCGTCTTTCACGAGCGAATGTGCTACCTCCGCGTCCGGGATTCAGACGCCACGATTCTGGTAGGAGCGTCATTTTGATCTTCACTGGCGAGACTTTGTTGTTAGGTAGTCTCCACTCCAGTATTTCGTCAAGCAAAGGCTCTGCCTTTTCGTCTGTGGCAAATCTTGGAATGGTCATCTGGTACAACGGGTCGTGCGCTTCCACAACAATATCGTTTAGCTGAATGTGAACTCCGCCGTCGATGAAATAACGGAAGGTTCTGGACAGCCAGTTCAGCAATTCATTCTTGACCGAGCTAAGGTCGATGACGGTTCCGTCGTCTCCCTGCACTAGGCGATCACACTTCGACCACACCACCAATGTCCCAGTTCCGCTCGGGAGCATGTCAAGAAACTGCTGTGGGATTGTGGCAGGACTTGGTTCTGGCATGACCTTCTGGTCGCCGCTGGTGATCTCGTCAAGATCAATGTACGAGTACAGAAAATCACCGGACGGAGTGTTTCGGCTGAACATCTCCAAGCGCTTGGCCTGGCTGATCCCCGCCAAA
>Ga0137363_10000784_pt1 | contig 17718 bp, 20 predicted proteins | sample MadtaG_FD_104800 | JGI IMG/M metagenome (GOLD analysis project Ga0137363, IMG submission 104800) | Vadose zone soil microbial communities from Angelo Coast Range Reserve, California, USA - Mad1_115_16 metaG | ecosystem: Environmental > Terrestrial > Soil > Vadose zone | place: USA: California...
CCGCGATAACGTTCAAACCGTCGCGGCTTAGCGCGGCGGAAAAATCGCGCAGCGGCGTGGCCGCCTTCACCCCATACTTGAGGGCAGTCTCCGGAAGCACGCGTTTGCGGTGCTCGACTTCGGCGCGCCGCGCTTCCAAGATGCGGTCCAGAACGGTTCCAGTGTTGGCGTGAGCAGACATTGCGGTAACTTTGTATGCTAGGGGTGCGGGAAGACGGAGTCAAATGCGGTGACTGGTGAATCGGGACTGGTGATTGGAAACAACCGTTCGAGTGAAGGACGGCCACAAGGGAGAAGGAATGGGCTACGGCAAGGAATATGGAGCGCTTTTGGATGCGATCGCGAAGGAGGCGGATGCGATCGCGCTGCGGTATTTCCGCGCGGATGAGCTGCGTGTTGATAGAAAGGGCGATGGGACGGCAGTGACGCAGGCGGACCGCGCCGTGGAAGAAATGGCGCGCGCGAAGGTGGCAGCGAGCGGGCTGGCCCTGGATGTTCTCGGCGAAGAAATGGGCGGGGGCGATGCAAAATCTGCGAATGCGTCGGGGCGCCCACGCATGATCATTGATCCGATTGACGGAACGGAAGAATTTTCGCGCGGAATTCCGACGTTTGGCACACTTATGGGGATTGAATCGGACGGCGAAATCGTTGCGGCGATGGTGAGCGCGCCCGGCCTGCATTCGCGCTGGTGGGCGTATCGTGGCGAAGGCGCGTACCGCGACGGCAAGCGCCTTCATGTTTCCGGCGTGGCTTCCCTGGGCAAGGCGATGGTGTTCACGACCGGGACCGGCCCGAGCAAGAACGCAAACGACCAGGCGAAGATCCGCGCGCTGCTGGATGCTGCGCGCAACAGCCGCTCGTTCGGAGGATTCTGGCAGCACATGCTGGTCGCGGAAGGGGCGATCGAAGCCGCGCTGGATTGGACTTCGAAGCCGTGGGATCTTGCGCCACTTGGAATCATGGTGGAAGAAGCCGGTGGCCGCTCGACAAACGCACGCGGCGAACGAACGATTTATACCGGGCAGCTCGTGAGCACCAACGGAAGAATCCACGACGAAGTGCTTGCGATTTTGCGCTGAGCCAAGCGATGGTACGCATCAAGAGAGTCTATGAAAAGCCGGCGAACCAAGACGGCGCTCGCGTGCTTGTGGATCGCCTGTGGCCGCGCGGCATGAAAAAAGAGACGGCGCAGATTGATCTGTGGATGAAAGATGTCGCTCCGAGTGACAGGTTGCGCAAATCTTTTTGTCACGATGTGAGAAAATGGCCGGCCTTTCAAATCAAATACAGGGCTGAGCTGAAAGAGAAAGCGGACCTGCTCAAGGAACTGAAAAAACTGGAAAGAGAGCGCGGAACTCTGACGCTTCTTTTTGGCGCGAAAGACGAAGAGCATAACCAGGCCGTCGTTCTTGCCGAAGCTCTGAATAAGAAGTGAAGGAAACTGCCTTGCGCTGCCGGCAGCGCCCATAGAAAACCAGCCGGCGAAAATGCCTCTCCAAATTGGCCGTTTCGCCCGGCACGGACAAACTTTAGGCTTTCAATCCGGAATCATTACTGGATCTTTCTCTTGGAGGTTTTCCGATGGACGTCCGCGCACAAGCCGAGAAAGCGGAGCGGCTCCGAAAATTGCATGCTGGGCCGCGAATTCTGGCGCTGCCGAATGCCTGGGATGTGGCCAGCGCAAGAGTTCTGGAGGAAGCCGGTTATCGAGCGATTGCCACCAGCAGTGCCGGAGTTGCGTTTTCGCTCGGGTACGCAGACGGCCAGCGTATTTCCCGGGACGAGATGCTCGAGGTCGTGTCGCGGATCGCGCGTGCCGTTCGCGTCCCGGTGACTGCGGATATGGAGGCCGGCTACGGCACGACGGCCAAGGACATGACGGAAACCGTGAAAGCGGTGATTGCAGCGGGCGCCGTCGGGATGAACCTCGAAGATGTGACCGGTGATGACGAGAGTTCGCATGTGGCATTGCCGCTTCAAGTGGAAAAGATTCGCACCATCAAGGAAACGGCTTTGTCGGCAGGCGTTCCGCTTGTTTTGAACGCGCGCACGGACGTTTACTTGATGCCGATCGGCGAAGCCACTACACGATTCGAGCGAACTGTGGAGCGGCTGTGCGCCTACCGTCAGGCGGGGGCGGATTGCGTGTTCGCGCCAGGAGTCACTGACCGGGACACGATTGCGAAGCTGGTGAAAGCGATCGGTGCGCCGCTCAACATCTTGATTTCGGCTGGCTGTCCCTCGCTTGGAGAAATGGAGAAGATCGGCGTCGCGCGGGCCAGCGCAGGTTCAGCGATGATGCGAGCTACGCTCGGGCTCGTTCGAAGGATTGGGAAAGAATTGGCGGAGAAAGGAACATACGAATCCCTTTTCGGCGGGGCGATCCGATTTGCCGAATTGAATCGGATGATGGGGCACCAAAACTCGTAACTTCATGCCCGAAGAATCCCTGACGCTTCGCGTTCTGAATGAAGAAATCATGGCTTGCCGCAAGTGTGCGCGGTTGGTGCGTTACCGTGAAAAAGTGGCGCGGGAAAAGCGGCGAGCCTATCGCGAGTGGACGTACTGGGGAAAACCGGTCCCCGGATTCGGTGACACGCAAGCTCAACTTTTGATTATTGGACTTGCTCCGGCGGCTCACGGAGCGAATCGCACGGGGCGGATGTTCACGGGTGACCGCTCGGGCGATTTTTTGTATGCGGCGCTGCACAAAGCGGGCTTCGCGAATCAGGCTAGTTCCCTGCACCGGGACGATGGGTTGGCGCTGCAGAATGTATACATCAGCGCGACATGCCGGTGCGCACCTCCGGAAAACAAGCCTCTGCCGAAGGAACTCGCCAATTGCCGCGGCTACTTTGAACGAGAGTTGGAAACATTGAAGCCCAAGGTGGTGCTTGCGTTGGGAAGGATCGCCTGGGACGCGTACCTCGAAATCTTGAAGGAGCGCGGCGTGATAGCATCCCGGGCGCTCTATAAGTTTCAGCACGGCGCGGAAGCGGACGTTTCGGCTGGCTCGCCAAGACTATTCGGCGTTTATCACCCCAGCCAGCAGAACACCCAGACCGGCCGAGTTACTCCCGGAATGTATGCCGTTGTCCTGCGCCGGATTCAGCGCTTCCTCGAAGAGAACTAAGAGGGCGGTCCGCCTCCCTAACGGGAGTCGGAGTAAACAGAAAGCGTGCCCTACAGAGCGGTCGCCGGCGGGCCAGAGTTTTGTGAGAAAGCCTGCTTGAGCGGTCAGAGTGTCGGAATTCCCTTGCGGGGCTATGGCGGGATTGGCCGACAGGAACCGCGCCTACAATCTTGAGCGTCAGCCAGTACCTCCAAGTGCATGTTTTTCAATCCTTTGCAGCGTCTCCGGCGGCCCCCTGATTGGCCCACCGCCTGCCTTCCTGAATGCTCAGCATTTCGCGGGAGGAGACCATGAAACGAAGGAAAATCGGCAGTGTGTCCGGCGGCATAGCGATCTTGACGACGGCACTTGCATTGGGAATCGCCTCTAAGGCACAGGAACAGAGCCAGGAAACGTCACGAGAAGCGTCAACACAAACGTCAGAGCAACCGCGACAGAAGGCGGACGGCGAACGGCATGGGCTGCCGATTGAAACTTATGCCGTGGTGCCAGGGACCAAGTTTCTGGTGCGGCTTGAAGATGAATTGGGCACCAAAGGCACAAAGGAAAATGAGAGATTCAAAGTGAAAACGCTGGAACCGCTGGAAGCGGGCAACGGCATCTACTTGCCGGCGGGAGCGGAGGTTCGCGGCCATATCAGTCACATCGAACCGGCTGGCGTGGCGGGCAGGGCGAAATTGTGGCTGACGTTTGATGAAATTCACACCAAGTTTGGCGATCTGCCGATCGTGGCGGAAGTTGTGAGCGTGCCGGGCGACCACAGCGTAAAAACTGGTCCGCAAAAGGAAGGACTCATCGAGGGCCGAAGTAGCACACAACAGGACGCGGCACAAGCGGCAGCAGCAGGCGCGGCGATTGGCGCGGTCAAAGGCGTGAAGGACAAAGACAAGAAAGAAGCGGCGGAGGGCGCTGCGCTGGGAGCGCTCACGGCATATCTCATGGAATCCGGCCGTGGCCATGAGCTGAACCTTCCAAAAGGCGCAAAGCTCGAATTGGAACTGGAACGGGCGCTTTATCTTGTGAAGGAATGAGCCGAGTCCGACATTCGAGGGCCGATAATTTTCGGTCAGGGCGACGATAACAGTTCGCCGGTCTAGGCGGTAGTTGGACTACCCGGAGCTGGATGTTGTTTGCGCATTCTTTCTACCGGAGTGCAACTCGTGAGCCAGTTGCTCGAAAATCATCAGCGGAAGCGATCTGGGTCAAACTGGAAATCCACCAAGCCGTCGCGATAATCGATCTTTACATCCAGAAGCCGCAACATTGCGAATCCGAGGATGCCCGCGATTTCGGCTCCCGCGCCGCTGCTAATCTGGGACATATCGAAGGACACCAGGCCCTCCCATTCATGCCGGAAATGGGAAAACTGAAGTTTTACAGTATCCGCCCGGTAGACCTTATTGACGGCGCCATTCATGCCCTTCACGATGGTATCGGAATCGCCGGATACCTTCGCGCTCGCGCGCGCGAAGGTGGGCGAGATCATATCGTCAAAGCCTCCCGAATCGATCAAGAACAACACGGGATCTGAATCGTTCACGTGGGAATTAAGAGGTCATGCCCAAAACGAAGCACTGCCGTGTACGATTTCATCTCCGGGGCGATGTACTGGTCGCACAACTGCGGTGCGGCGGCCGCGTCAGAATCCGACACGGATTGCGCTCTCCCGGGCGTGGCGGCAGAGCGCTGATAATTCGACTTGCAAGGCGCTGCAGGAGCTACAAAGGGCGCGCCCGGAGCATGCTCAAAACCATCGCGATCTGCCCGGAATGATAAATCGCGTGTTGCACGATTCCATTGAACATCGTTTCGCAGGAATAGCTGCGCCCCAAAACCTGTTGCGACAGATCTCCCATTGGAAAATTCCGGATCCTTTCTTCGAGCAGGTCGCGACTCTGGTTCCAGCGGGCGACGAGTTCATTCCAGGCAATCGGCGGTTCGGCCCATTCCTTTTCGGGCTGCCAGGGCGGGAGCGGATTGGTGCTGGAGACATTTCGAATTCTTTCATTCCAAAGGAGCAAATGCTGAAGGAGCGCCGCAATCGAATGAGCCCCTGGAATGGGCGGCGTCACGGCAAATTCAGGCGAAACCTGTCTTAACAACTCGGCGAGCGAAGGGCCGTACCAGGCGGCCTTAATCGTCGCAGCACGATAAGAATCGGCGATTCGTTGGGATGGGTTCATATCCACCTGGCGGACACGCGCGGATAATTGCCGCGTCTCCGGCAAGTTTAGTTTACATCCTGGGAGGAGACGGTTCTCCACAACTTGGCCGGGATTTGGACTCGCAGTGAAACGCAGAAAACTTGGCAAGCTGCGAAGGGCTTGTTAGAGTCGAAGGGTCCAGCACAACAGTCTGTGCGCTAGTCATGTGGCGGGTTGCTGAAAGAGAGAAAATGCAATGCCTCAGGGGCTAAAGCCCGATTGAGAGCGGTAACTTTGTGTCGGAGCTAAAGCTCCGACCCCCAGTCAATAGGAACTTTTTTAGCAGCAGGCAAGAACATGCCGAAGAGAGGCTGAGACCGATGGGGGAAGAAACACGGGCGGCAGTGCGGGCAATGGAAATGGTCGAGCGGAAGGATCGCGTGCTGATTGTCGAAGACGAGGACAATGCGCGGAAGGGCTACGAACAGCTTTTGCAGCGCTGGGGATGCGACGTTGTGGGCGTGGGAACAGCGGAAGAAGCGCTGGCGAAATTTGCGAGTTATCAGCCGGACACGCTAATCGCGGACGTGGAATTGCCCGGAATGAATGGGTTGGACCTGCTGAAGCAGCTGGGGCCGGAACTCCACGATGTGCCGGCGATTATTATTACTGGCAAAGGAAGCGAAGAGCGCGCAGTGGCGGCGATCGAGTCCGGGGCGTTCTGGTACATCGAAAAGCCGCTGAAAGGGCCCGTACTGCGCGCGTTGCTGGACCGGGCACTGGGGAAGGCGCGCGACGCGCGGCAGCTCCTGGTGTTGCAGCGACAGTTGCGCGAAACGGGACGGCTCGGCGACCTTGTCGGCGGCTCGAAGCCGATGCAGGAAGTGATGCGTATCGTGGAGATGGCAGCGCCGAGTTCGGCATCGGTGCTGATCACAGGAGAGACGGGATCGGGCAAAGAAATCGTGGCGCGAACGCTGCACAAGCTTTCGCCGCGCGCGAACGGGCCGTTTGTGCGATTAATTGTTCGGCCATTCCCGAGACCTTGATGGAGAGCGAGATATTTGGACACGAGCGCGGAGCGTTTACGGGCGCGGCCGAGCGTCGCATCGGCTGCTTCGAGCTGGCAGATTCGGGAACGCTGCTCCTGGATGAAATCGGCGAGATGCCAGCGCCGACGCAGGCGAAGCTATTGCGGGTACTGGAAGACCGCAAAGTACGCCGGCTAGGGAGCAAGAGCGAGACGCCAGTGGACGTGCGCGTACTTGCCGCGACCAACAAGGAACCGGAGCAAGCGGTGAGCAGCGGGCAAATGCGGCAGGATCTCTACTTCCGGCTGAACGTGTTTCACATTCACCTGCCGCCGTTGAGAGAACACAAGGACGATATCCCGATGCTAGTCGAGTACATGTTGCGCGATGTCAACGCCAAACATGGGAAGCATGTCCGCGGGATCGGAGCGGAAGTTCTGGATATTTTCATGGGACACACCTGGCCGGGAAATATTCGCGAGCTGCGAAACGTTCTTGAGCGCGCTGCGATCATGTGCGAGAAAGATCTGATTACGCGCGCGTGCCTCCCGGGAGAGTTCGGAAAATCAGGGGCGAAAGGGCCGAGCGATCTTTCGGCGATCAAGTTTCCCGTGGGCACGACGGTAGATGCGATGGAGCGCGAGCTGATCCTGCAGACGCTGAGTGCGACGGGAAACAACAAGACGCGCGCGGCGGAGCTGCTGGGCATCAGCCTGAAAACGCTTCATAACAAGCTGAAAGAATACGGCGGCGAGCGCGCCGAAACCGAGTAGGGACGGAGAATGCAGCTGCGGCTGCGGACAAAACTCACGCTGGTGATGACGAGCCTGGTATTGCTCGTCGCGGCGGTTTTGTCTGGCGTTTTCGCGGCCCAACTGCTCGAGCAACTGCTAAGCGCTACCAACACGCGAGCGGAAGATCTGGCAAAGCAAGTATTCTTCCAAGCGAAGCATGCGCTGCTGGAGGCTGGCCGACAGGGCTTGCGGCCGGCCTCGGACGCCCCTGAGGAAATCCATGATTTTGTCAGACACTCCTTCGAAATCAGCGAAGGACTGCGTACAGGACTAAAAGCCGCCAAGGACAATCCCCTGATTTATGAAGTTTCGATCACGGACCTTGACGGAATGGTCTTGGCCTCGACCGATGAAAACCTGCCGGGGTCATTTCTGCCAAGAAGAACACCCCTCTCGCAGCTGGTGCAGCGAAATTTCCTGCATCAAGTGAAGGTACTGGCCGGGCCCTCAAAACTTTTCGAACTCGATTCTCCGTTCAGCAATGGCGACAAGCCCTTCGGAGAGGTCCGCGTGGTACTCAATGTGGGATTGCTTCTGAACGAGATCGCTCCCAGTCTCTGGACTTCCGGAACGATTGCACTGCTTGCCGTGGTGGTTTCCACCTTGCTTGCGGCGGTCGTCAGCAGGGCAACTCTGGCGCCGCTGCAAGACATCTCAGCGCAATTGGATCGTATTTCCGCGGGGCAATACGACGTTCCATCGCCGGAGTTGAAAGGCATCGGAGGGAGCGGCGACGAACTCGGGCTGGTGAGCCGCAAGATCACGCAGGTCGGCCAGCAATTGCGCGGCGTGCACGAAATTTTCAGCACCATGCGCGAAAACATGAATTCCGTGATGGCCGGGCTTGAGGACGGGTTGGTGCTGTTCACGCGGGACGCGCGTGCGGTGATGATCAGTCCTGCCGCGGAAAAATTCCTTGGCGAGCCCGCGGGGCAGTTTCTCGGACGGCGCGTGTCGGAGATTTTTCCGCCCGGCCATCCGCTGCACGATGCACTGCACATTGAAAGCGATGAGCTGTACGAAGTCGCGGCAGAAGTAGAACTCGACACAAGTGAAGGACCGAAACGCGTGAGCGTCAGCGTGCAAGCGATCCAGGAAGATGGCGAACGCATGGGGGCGCTCGTGACGTTGCGCGACCTCGATTCGCTCGAAAGCATCAATACCCAACTGCAAGTGAGCGAGCGCCTCGCGGCGCTGGGACGCATTACCGCCGGCGTAGCACATGAAGTAAAGAATCCGCTGAATTCGATGCGACTGTGGCTGGAAAACCTGAAGGAGTCTCTGCCGGGAGACGCCGATGGCGCGTCGCGACAGGCTGTGCAAGTGCTGGACAAGGAAATCGACCGGCTGGACGCGGTGGTGAAGCGCTTCCTTGATTTCACGCGGCCCATGGACATCCGGCTGGAGCCAACGCAGCTCGCGCAGCTTTTGAAGGAAGTGCTGGAAGTCGCGCAACCGCAGCTTCACAAATCCAATATCCAATTGGCGCAACTGCTGCCGATTGATGTGCCGGAAGTATACGTGGATCGCGCGCTGTTGAAGCAGGCGGTGTTGAATCTCGTGCTGAACGCCGCGGAGGCAATGCCGAGCGGCGGGCAATTGAGGCTGGTCCTGAGCCGGCGCGGCGAGATGGCGGAAATTACTGTAGGCGATACGGGCAAGGGAATTCCCTTGGAAAACCGACAAAAGATTTTCCAACTGTTCTTCACCACACGTCCGGGGGGCAGCGGGATCGGGCTTGCGAGCACGTTTCGAATTGTGCAGCTTTTGAACGGTTCGATAGACTTTACTTCGGAGGTCGGCCGGGGCACGACGTTCCGAATCGAATTGCCACTCGCGGCCTAAAAATGAAAAGAAACTCAGCCCGGTCCCTAATTCTTTTGCCGCAGTGCTCTACACTCACGGTGATTGTTTTTCTCTGCTGCGCAGCATGCGTATTGAATGGGTGCAGCCTGAGGAAACGGCCGAACATCCCCTGGGCGACGGCGGTGCAAGTAAAGCCTGTAGCGCAGGTGAGCACCAGGGGGGCGAGCAATCTTGCTGACGATCCGCTACCAGAGCTGCGTTTTGAGCTGCCGCCGTTTCCCGGCCGCCTGATTCCCGCGCGGACAGGTCCTCCGCGTCCGCGCAGCAGCGCGCCACCCGCAGCGACATCTGGGAGCGATTCAGAAAAAACGAATACACCACTGATCGCCCCTCAGATTACCGCGCAGGAATCCGCCGTAGCCAGGCACCAGACCATCCAGAGTCTGAGCATCGCAGATAAGAATCTGGAGTTTGCGCGCGGAAAAAATCTGAATGCGACACAATCTGACCTGGTCTCCAAGATCACTGGGTTCATCAAGGACGCGCGAGAAGCAGCGCAGGTCGCGGACTGGAGCCGGGCTCGAAGCCTTGCCAAAAAGGCGCAGGTACTGTCCGAGGAACTCGCCGATTCCCTGTAGCCCGTGGTTCCTTTCCGATACTGAACCGTTCGAACGCTGTTTACGGATTTAGATGTTCTGCCGCGAAGGAAGCACGCGGCTGGATGCTATAAGATGACTCTATGAAGAAGTTTGACGCGGTCATTGCGGGCGGCGGGGTGATAGGCGGAGCCATAGCGCTGGAACTGGCGCGCGCAGGACTTCGCGTGGGTATCTTTGATCGCCAACAACCGGGCCAGGAAGCGTCGTGGGCCAGCGCGGGGATCCTTTCTCCGGCACCGGAAAGTCCCGGAATGATTGTGATGGTGCCACTGGGAAAGGCAAGCCTAGCGCTTTATCCGGAATTTGTAGCGCAGGTCGAAGAGATTTCCGGGAAGAGCACCGGTTTCCGGCCCAAGGGAACGCTCGAAGCCCTGTTCTCACACGATACGAAAGCGGAGCTCAGCACCATTATTGCGCTTCATCATGGGCTGGGATTGAAAGCGGAACCGCTTCGCGCCGAGGATGCGCGCGAGCTCGAACCGGCATTGAGTGAAGAAGTCGAAGCCGCGGTGCTACGGCCGGAGGAAGCTTCCGTGGACAACCGCGTGCTAACCGCTGCGATTCTCGAGGCGGCGGAACGGAGCGGGGCGGAGATTTTTTCCAGGAATGGAGCAAAAGCGATCTGGCGTGAGGGGAATCGCTGCGCCGGATTGATTTTGCAGAATGAGAAAGTGGAAGCGAAATGGACGATCATTGCTGCAGGTTGTTTTTCGGCGGCGATCGAGGGGATTGCGCCGTACGCGCCGGTGCGTCCGGCAAAAGGCCAGATGGTTGCGCTGCGTGGCGATGATTTGAAGATGGAACGCGTGCTGTGGTCCGAAAAGATTTATCTGGTGCCGCGGAACGATGGGCGAATCGTCGCGGGGGCTACGGTTGAGTACGCCGGATTCGACAAGCGGACCACAGCGGGTGGCATCGAGAAAATTCTTTCAGCGGCCATTGATCTTGCGCCGGGCCTCGCGAGTGCCCGAATCGAAGAAACATGGGCAGGATTGCGGCCCGACTCTCCCGATCACCTTCCGATACTTGGCCCGACGGATGTCGATGGCCTGTTGATGGCCACGGGACATTTTCGCAGTGGAATCCTGCTAACGCCGATCACAGCGCGGCTGGTGCGCGAATGGATTACTGAGCAGCGCGGGAGCGTGGATTGGGACCGCTTCAGCCCGTTGCGATTTCAGGCAGCGAAATCCGAAACCGGGAAAAAAATGCCTGCTTGAAACCACGCGAGACCTGACCTGAACAGTTTGGCAGCGCAGCGTCGTCACTTAGAAACGAAGAAAAGGAAACGGGAAGCCCGGTAGCGTGCGGCTTGCCGGGCGCTCGCGCCGATCGGTTTGCTGCTGAATTGCGGCGGGCGCGAGGGGCTGAGAGAGCTTGCCTGGCTCGTTTGCCGGTAGATGATCGGAGTCGAGTACCAACGGGTGATCAAAAACAACATCGAGCATGGTGCCGCGCGGCAATTCCGCTTCTGGACCGCGCGTAAGGAGGATGGCGATTAACCCTGCCGCCACTCCGGCACCGCCACCAATCAGTGCGCCTTTAACGGGAGCGCCACTGGCCGCGGCCCCGGCCAGAGTCCCAATATAGGCGCCGCCTGCCGTGGTAGCCAGCACCAGCACTTTGTCGCGGCCGGAGCCCGACGGCCCCACGATCTTGCCTTCGGCATCAACACCTTCCCGACCATCGCGGTCCGCGCTGGACGGCGTGGCCGCCAGGCTGACCGTGTAGCCATTCGGAAAAGTCATCTGCTCAAGAACCATGCGAAATTCGCCGCGGCCCTTGATTAGGCCTGGACGCTTGGATTCCAGAATCTTCCCCCGTACAAACGAACCCATTGGAATCACTATCCGATTGTTCTGCGCGATCGGGTACGCCGTCTCGAAATAAACGGAATCACCGGCTTTGGCCGTCCGCGTGTTGATGCCATTGCGCAGCATGAGCGGAAGTCGCGTGCCCGTGGGTACGGCAATAAGGTCTTTGTTGAATGCTGGAGGGGTGGGTTTAGCGTTCGCTTGATTGAGCGGTGCCGCTTCGGCGGGGGAGGCCGCCGGAGGTCCTTGTGCAAACAGCGACGCCTGCGCAGCAGGGGAAAGAAGAATTGCGAAGACGACAAGCGGCACCGGAAAATGACGCAACATGGAGATCACCTCAGAGAGGCTGACCTGGCCTCAGACGGCAGAATGCATGAGGGTTTCCAGACTGTCGGTAAGGGTCCAGGGCTGTTTTAAGCTCGCTGGTAGATTTGGCTAAAACCATTGGATACAAATATTTAGAGTTGGTCGTGGCGGATTCGGAAAGCTCGTGTCGACAGAGGGAGGAATTCCACAGCGCCGAAGGAACGTCGGGTTCAGACATCGGTGTCGTCGAGAGGCGTCACTCCGTAGATTTGCCGAATGGACTGGAGGCTGCGCGCACGCTTTGAGCCAGGGGATTATGTCAGGGCTGTTGGGCTGGCGGCGGAGTGATGGGCTGAGCTTGCCCGAGATTGGTGAATCGAATCAGGCTGCCATCGAGGGAAAGGTCGTGTTCGAGAACGACATCCAGGGTCGAGCCACGTGGCAGTTCCGCTTCCGGTCCGCGGGTTAAAAGCACGGCGGCCAATCCTGCGGCCGCACCGATCCCTGCGCCAATGCCAAGTCCTTTCGCTCCGTGGGCAATGGCGCCAATTCCCGCGCCGGCGGCTGTCGTCTGCGCGACGGTGCCGACGTCCTTTCCTTTCCCACCACCGCCGGTGACCTTACCTTCGGAGTCCATCGTTTCCTTGCCACCAGAGTCAGCGCTGCGCGGGGCGGCATTCAAACTGACGGTGTAGCCGTTAGGCAGAATCAAGGTATCGAGGCGCAGCCGGAATTCGCCTTTCCCTTTCACTTTTCCGGGGCGCTTCGATTCCAGCAGTTCGCCACGAAGATAAGAGCCAACCGGGATCACGATGCGATTGTTCTGAGTAATCGGAAAAGACGTTTGAAGGTAAATCGAGTCGCCCGGCTTGGCGCTGCGCGTGGAGATACCATTCTCGAGCACAACGCCGACACGCGTTCCCGAAGGAATTGTGATTCTCTCGCTGGAGCCGGCTTGTGGCGCGGGAACCGGCTTCGGTGCGACTGCCGGCGGTGCGTCAGACTGCGGTCCATCCGGCTGCTGCGCGGAACAAGAAATGCCCGTAAGCAGCATTGTGGTAGCGCATAGCAAGTAAGGCCGCATGACTCGACGGTGGCGCTGGCTCATGGCAATCCTCCGCAATGCTTGGTGCGATGCGTCAGGAACCAAGCTTGGATGCCTGAGTATACTCTCAGCTGACTTGCAAGTCGTTAATAGGCAACAGGTAGAACTGTGGCTTTAGCCGGGCAATTCAGCAACCATACGAGACAAGGAACACAAACGGGAAGAGTGGTATGAGGGCCGCCATTCCTAGACCAACTCCAGCCCACTTGAAGCCTTGGCCAATGCGAGTTCCTACTGCCGGTACGGGCCGGGGCGTGGCCTTGAGGTCTGTAAACGCAATCCATTGAGAGACAATGATTCCATCCCTGAGCGTAAAGCCGTCGTCGCGGATTTCTGTGATGACTCCCGTGCGCACCTTTCCATTGGGCAGTTCGCAATGTACAAAGCGGTGCTTGTCCACACCAAGTTTTCCCACGGCCTCCCGATAAGAGATTTCTTCCGGAGTTAGAGACAATACAGGTTTTGGGAGCTGCCGACGCACAGGCCGTAGCGACGGCTCGGGGACGACCCCGGAGCCTAGTTGAGACGCTAATTGAAGCTGCTCGGGCGAAAGCGTTGTCGGGAGAGCGCCGATTTCGTCCGCTTGCGATTGCGCAAAGGCGGCAGTCGCGATGAAGTATCCCGAAGTCAAAAGTAGAGCACGGTGCCTGTTGGACCAACGCATGGAAACCTCCTTCGCGTGTCTTGCGGAAGCCTGCGGGAGAGGAATGCAGATCCATTGCCAATTTCGGCGATCGCCGTAAATCACACGGCGATTTTCCAAACGCTTGAAACAAAAGCTCCTACGGACAAAAGAGTTCGCCGCACGGAATGATGCAATACGATCGGCGGGAGTGTTTCTGGAAGGTGCCACCCGAGAGGAACCTCAAGTGACGGCGCTAGGTGACAGTTTGACGCGCGGTGAGGCGGGGGCTACGCTTGAGCAACAGTGAGGAGAATCGGATGGCGAAACTGGCGTTGATTTACGGGATGAGGTTGTTGCCTGAGGAAGAGCTTGGTGAAGTGAAGGACGCGACGGTGGTACTCAAGAATGGCAAGTCGGCGCGCGTGACAATGCACTTGATCGAAGGCAGTAAGGAGGAAATCGAGAGCACTTTTCGCCAGTCCATCGAAGCGTTCTTTGAGATGTATCCGGAGATTTAAACGGTCAGCCAAAAACCACCGCGCCAAGTAGCTGGGTGAGCAGAGAAGAAGTTCGCCGATTCTTTGGATTCACTTATAAAACGCTAAGAACTAAAAACCCTTCAGCGGTTGCCGAAGTTTTCTGGATCGGCGTTGGGGTCGCCGAGATTGTCATTGATAAGCACCGTGGACTGGCCGGTCAATTCGAAACGCTTGCGGCACTTGTAGCAAGCCACTAGATCGTCGAGCCGCACCATGTAAGAACTTGCCTTGGCAAATTTGCGGCGGTCTTCTTCGCCGATTCCACGCGGCAATTCTTTTTTCTTGCGGCAAACCTTCCACCGTACAGGAGCCTCGAATTCGCCGCGGCAGCTCGGGCAGACCAGCTTTACTTTCCGGACTTCTTCTTTTTCTGTATAGAACTGGCGCTCATCCATAGTCAGGGAGCGGGTGCGCTCACCGCTTCTCCGATTGTAACAAATTCGAGGCCGAGGTCACGCCAACGCGGCAGCCAATGTTCGAGTGCGGCCAGCGTTCGGGAGCGGTCGCCATTCAGCTCGCGATGCCCTCCGTCGTGAAGACAGAGCACGTCGCCAGTGCCTGGAGCAGCCGGATTAGAGCCGTTTCCGAGATTTCGCTGCGCATGATTGGCAATGGGTTGCAGGCGCGGAATCAACCATTCCAGCGGCCTCTCCCGCCAGTCTCCCGGAATCAGCGTCCACATGACAGTGCGGTAGCCAAGCTCGCGCGCCGCTGGAATGACCCACGGATTTCGCATCCCGTAGGGCGGACGAAACCACTTTGGCGGCGCGCCCAGCGCATTGGAAATGGCGTCGTGACAGAGGCGCAGCTCAATCCGAATTTCTCTTCGAGTGTGCCGGAGAAGATTCGGATGTGTCTCGGTATGATTGCCAATGAGATGCCCGCGCGCAACCGTTTCTTTCACCAATTCCGGACACTCGCGCACGTATCGCCCAATCAGAAAAAATGTCGCTTTGGCGTTATAGCGATCGAGGAGGTCGAGCAGCTTTGGCGTGATCGCTGGATTCGGCCCATCGTCGAAAGTAAGCGCCAGCTTTCGCGCCGAGTTCGTCCGGCAAATTGTCGCGCCGAAGAGTTGCGCCCGAGGATAGACAGCTGCGTACGCGGTAAGCCCGGCAGTGGCCGCAGCGAGAGCAGCAGGCGCTTCGATGACCCAAGGATTCACGCGCCTATTCTCGCACGCCACGGAACGCAGTTGTAGGGGCGCAGCATGCTACGCTCCTACAAGGACGGCGCTCGCACACAGGGATGCGATCAGGCGGGCAGGCCACGCCTGGTCTTCAAATCAGCGAGAAGGCGGTCGACCTCGGTGTCGCGATCCAGGCGGGTCAGTTTCTCGCCGACGTCGTCGGTGAGAAGCTCGACTTCTGCGGTTGCAACCGATTCGGTGTGATGCACGCGGTCCTTGAGCCGATCGAATGCGGCGCTCTTGGAGTTGTCGCCCAGGACGGTTTGTGCGCGCGCGGCTTTACCCAAGGCAATGCCGCGCCGGTGCCGCGCGAGAAGCAGATCGCGCTTGGATTTCGCTTCGTCGAGTTTTTGTTCCAGTTTCACGAGCGCCCCCTTCAGCGTTTCGACCTGCATCTTCTGATCGTCCACCTGCTCCCGGTAACTTTGCGCCAACCGCTGCGAAGTCTGGAAGCGGTCGAGCGCGGCGCGGGCCAAATCGTCCTGGCTCTTGTCCACGGCGGTTTCGGCCTTGCGCATCCAGTCTTTGCCGGACTCCTCGTTTTCACGCCACTTCTTTTCCAGCATGTGCTGGTCGGCGATGGAAACCGCGACCTGCGTCTTGACCTGGAGATACTGGTTTTCCATGTCGAGGATCACCTGCTTGATCATTTTTTCCGGATCTTCCGCGCGGTCCACCATGTCATTGATGTTCGCGCGAATCAAAGTGCCTACTCGTTCTAAGAGTCCCATGATAAATCTCCTTTCACGAACCGAATGATGCGAACCACTTAAAGCTTCAAAAAAGACAATCGAGCGTTCCTGCCTGGCCTGCAAACTGAATCAGGGCAGGAAATTTACGCCGAAAAATCCCACCGCAAAACTCACAAGGCCCGGCAAAGAAACGAGGTTCAATGCAACGGTTTTGCCAAGCGCGTAAACCGCGCTTGCCCAAAAGTGGTGGAACACCAGGCCGATTGCCACCACTACGAGAAGCCAGACGAAGAGAAGTTTTTCTTTCATGTTCATGGCCATCCCCCCAAGACCATTGGCGTCCTCGGCAGGTCCGCACGGACCTGCCGAGGACGGAAGCGAACGTCAGGCCTTCTTGATCGCCGCTGACGGCGGCTCCGGCTTCGGCGCTTTGTCGCCAATCATCCGCACTTTGCTGAGCAGTTCCGACATTTGCATGCCGGAGAGCGCTTCGAAGAGCGCGGGCACTTGCGCGGCAATCTTGGTGATGTCACCGGTCAGCTTGTACGCGCCGGCGGCATCCCCATTGCCCGTGGAAACGATAGTCACCTTGTCCACCTTGCTGAGCGGCTCGGCAAGAGCGCGCACAATTTCCGGCAGGCCGGTGAACAGCTTGTCGATGACGGCGGCCTGGTTATATTCCTGGAAGGCTTCCGCCTTCACGTTCATGGCCTTGGCTTCGGCTTCGCCTTTTTTGAAGATGATCTCCGCTTCCGCTTCGCCCTGTGCGCGTATCGCAGAGGCGCGGCCTTCGGCTTCCGATATTGAGCGCTGACGTTCGGCGCTGGCGAGCGTCTCGATGCGCTGACGTTCGATTTCCGCCTGCTTCAGCACGGTGGCGATGAGTTCCTTTTCGCGGCGCGTGATTTCCGCTTCCTGCACTTTCACCTGCGCCTCGCGTTCCACCTGCTGCACCTTCACGGATTCAGCAACGACCTGTTGCTGCATGACGTTGGTCTCTATTTCGTAGGCCTTGTCGGCGGTCGCCTGGGCTTTTTTTGTCATTTCGAGGTAGCTGGCTTTCTTGAGGTCCAGGTCGCGTTCCGCTTCGGCTTGCTTCGCCAGCGAGGCCGTTTCCGCGGCGACACGCTCTTGGTCGGCTTGCGCCTTGGCGACCGCCGCAGCGCGCTGGGACTCAGCCCGCTTGATGGCGATGTCGCGATCTGCTTCTGCCGCGGCTACTTCCGCGTCGCGCTTGATGCGCGCGATGTCGGGGCGGCCCATGTTGGTGATGTATTCGTTCTTGTCGCGTACTTCCTTCAGAGTAAAGCTCACGACGTCAAGCCCCATCTTGTTCATGTCCGCCGCGCAAGTTGAACGCATGCGGTCACCCACCATCTCCGGCTCTTTGACGATCTGTTCGACCGTGAGCTGGCCGATGATCCCGCGCAGGTGACCTTCCATCACCAGGCGGATCAAGCCTTCGCGCTGTTCCGGCCTCTTGGTCAGGAATTGCTCTGCTGCGGTGCGAATCGAAACGGGGTCGGACTTCACTTTCAACTGCGCCACCGCCTCGACGGTCACCGCAACTCCCTGGTTCGTGTAAAGGCTCTGCTGCGGAGCCACATCAAAGGACATCAGCTCCAGCGAGAGCTCGCGGCACTGTTCCAACATCGGAATCAGAATCGTGCCGCCATTCGTTACCGTTCTTGGACCGCGTATGCCATAAACGATCAGCGCTTCGTGCGGGCCCACCTTGCGCAGCAATGTGGCAAAACTGGCCATCGCAAAAAGAATTGCGAGTACCAGCAGCCCGGCCATCACGGGAACCGAAAGACCAAACATAAAGACCTCCCTTTTCCACCCTGCTCCGGACTGTTCGCATCGTTCTCCAGCCCG
>Ga0137363_10000785_pt1 | contig 17712 bp, 20 predicted proteins | sample MadtaG_FD_104800 | JGI IMG/M metagenome (GOLD analysis project Ga0137363, IMG submission 104800) | Vadose zone soil microbial communities from Angelo Coast Range Reserve, California, USA - Mad1_115_16 metaG | ecosystem: Environmental > Terrestrial > Soil > Vadose zone | place: USA: California...
CCCTGTATCATCTTCATGGACGAGATCGACGCGGTCGGCCGCCGCCGGGGCGCCGGCCTCGGCGGCGGGCATGACGAGCGCGAGCAGACGCTGAACCAGCTCCTGGTCGAGATGGACGGCTTCGAGACCAACGAGGGCGTCATTCTGATCGCGGCGACCAACCGTCCCGACGTGCTCGACCCCGCGCTCCTCCGTCCCGGCCGCTTCGACAGGCAGGTCGTGGTGGCGCGGCCTGACGTCAAGGGGCGCGAGGACATCCTCAAGGTCCATTCGCGCCGCATCCCGCTCGCGCCCAACGTCGCCCTGAATGTCCTGGCGCGCGGCACCTCGGGCTTCTCCGGCGCGGATCTCGCCAACCTCGTCAACGAGGCGGCGCTCCTGGCGGCACGGCAGGACAAGAAGACGGTCGAGATGATGGACTTCGAGAATGCCAAGGACAAGGTGCTGATGGGCGTGGAGCGGCGCTCCATGATCATCCCCGACGCCGAGAAGCGCACGACGGCGTACCACGAGGGCGGGCATGCGCTCGTCGCGTACCTCCTGCCCGGCGCCGACCCCCTTCACAAGGTGACGATCATCCCGCGCGGGCGGGCGCTGGGCCTGACCATGCAGCTGCCCACGGACGACCGCTACAGCTACTCGAAGGAGTTCCTGGTCAACCAGATCACGATCCTGCTGGGCGGCCGCGCCGCCGAGGAGATCGTGTTCCAGCAGCAGACGACCGGCGCCGGAAACGATCTCGAGAAGGCGACCGACGTGGCGCGCAAGATGGTCTGCGAGTGGGGGATGTCGGACAAAATGGGGCCGCTCACGTTCGGCAAGGCCGAGGAGCACGTCTTCCTGGGCCGCGAAGTGTCGCGTCCGAAGGACTACAGCGAAGAGACGGCCATCCTCATCGACTCCGAGATCAAGCGCATCGTGACGGATTGCGCGTCGCGCGCGCGCCAGCTCCTCGAGTCGAACCTCGAGAAGCTCCACCTCCTGGCCCGCGCTCTCCTTGAGCGCGAGACGCTCGACGGCGAGGAGATCAGCAGGGTCCTGCTCGCCCGGCCATTCCAGGAAGCTCCAACTCCCGCCTGATTCGCCGCTGCGTCCGGAGCATTTCCGATACCCTTGGTCTTCCGGTCGGTGGTATTTTGAGTGACGTGACCACCCCCATCCGAGCGACTCTGGCAGGGGTGCATCTGGGCGACGGCCTCCCCGTCGTCGTGATCGGCGCGCTCAATGTCAGCCCGGGCTCCTTTTACTCGGGCTCGGTGGTCACGAAGGCCGACGATCTCCTCCGCGCGGCCGAGCGCATGGCGCGCGAGGGCGCGTCCTTGCTCGACGTGGGAGCCATGTCCACGGCCCCGTACCTGTCGGGCTCCATCTCCGCCTCGGAAGAGGCTGAGCGCCTCGGATGGGCGGTGGGAATCCTGGCGTCGAAGCTCGGCGTGCCCGTCTCAGCGGACACGAGTCGCGCGGAGCCGGCGCGCGCCGCGCTCCAGGCCGGGGCGTCGATCATCAACGACGTTCGCGGGCTCACCGGCGACCCGGCTCTGGCGTCCCTGGTCGCGGGCGCGGATGCGGGAGTGGTCCTGATGGCGTCAGAGCGTGGCGGCGCCGAGGGGGAGCGGCCGGTGGATACCGTCCTGGACCTCCTTGAGGAGAGCATGCGCATCGCCGCCCAGGCGGGCATACCCGGCGAGCGCGTCGTGGTGGATCCCGGCATCGGCTTTTTCAGGCGGCGCGGCATCGCCTGGCACGAGTGGGACTGCGAGATCCTCGCCGCCCTCGGCCGGCTGCGCGCCCTCGGCCGGCCGATCTGCGTCGGGGTCTCGCGCAAGTCCTTCATCGGGGAGATCGCCGGCGAGCCGGATCCGGGACGGCGCCTGCCGGGATCGCTGGCCGCCGTCGCGGCGGCCGTTCTGGGCGGCGCCCACGTGATCCGTGCCCACGACGTGGCGGAGACGGTCCAGGCGGTGCGCGTGGCCGAGTCGATTCGCCAACGCCTCGAGGGCGATTGAGCATGGGGCCCGCGATCCAGGCCTTCCGGTGGTGGGACGCGATCGACATTCTCCTGGTCGCCCTCGTCCTCTACCGGATCTTCGTGATGTTCAAGGAGACGCGCGCGGTCCAGATGCTGCTCGGGCTCGCTGCCCTCCTGGCCGCCTCCTTCCTCGCCCACAAGTTCGAGCTCTTCGGCACGAGCTGGATCCTCGACAATTTCTGGTCCTTCTGGGTGCTCGCCCTCATCGTGCTCTTCCAGCCCGAGTTGCGCCGCGCGCTGGCGCAGGCCGGCCACAACCCCTTCTTCGGCGTCGTCACGCGGGCGGATCGCGAGCAGCAGAGCCGTACGCTGGGCGAGGTGGCCAAGGCCGCGGAGTCCCTCGCCGGCAAGCGCATCGGGGGGCTGATGGTCCTCGAGCGGGCGACGGGGCTCAGAAACTACATCGAGCTGGGCGTGCCCATCGACGCTTTCGTCTCGGCCGATCTGCTCGAGAGCCTCTTCCTGCCGTACTCGCCTCTCCACGACGGCGCCGTGTTCATCCGCGGCGGGCGCATCGCCGCGGCGGGCGGCTTTCTGCCGCTCTCCCGCAACGCCCAGCTCGGACGCGCGATGGGCACGCCGCACCGGGCGGCCCTGGGGCTCAGCGAGGAGACCGACGCGATCGTGCTCGTGGTCTCGGAGGAAACCGGCCGGATCTCCTTGGCGGTCGAGGGGCGCATGGAGAGCCCGCAGGACTCGGACGCCCTCCGCCGGTGCCTCGCCGAGCATTTTTCCCTCGAGTCCTCGCCTTCTTCCGTCGAGCAGCCGTGGTGGATCCCGGCTCGCGGATGGCTGCGAAAGTAGCGGCTCGTCACCTCATGCTTCGGTTTCTCGCGCGCCACTGGGAGCTCAAGCTGCTGGCCCTCGTCTTCTCGTCGGGGCTCTGGCTTTTCGTGATGATCTCCCAGAAGACCAGTGTCGCCCTGACACTCCCGCTCGAGCTGGACTCGCTGCCCCCGGGGCTGGTCGTGAAGGGGGCGAAGCCCGACACGGTCGAGGTGCAGCTCCACGGCTTGAGGGCCGATCTCGCGCGCGCGTCGGCCGAGTCGCTCCGGGTCAGGGTCAACCTGATCGGCGCACGCCCCGGTGATCTCCTGGTCAGCCTGGGACCAGAGCAGGTCCTCGTCCCGCCCGGCGTGAGGGTCGTGCGCGTGAACCCCGGCGTCGTGCGTTTCGTGGTCGTGCAGGAACGCTGATGGGCCGCCTGTTCGGCACGGATGGCATTCGCGGCGTCGCCAACGAGGAGCCGCTGACGACCGAGCTGGCATTCCGCCTCGGGCGCCAGCTCGTCGCGACTCTCCTCGAGCACCACGGCATTCCCAACGTCCGCCTCGTGGTCGGGCGGGACACCCGGCTGTCAGGACCCATGCTCGAGGGCGCGCTCGTGTCGGGCGCGCTGTCGGCCGGCGCGGAAGTCTTCGCCGTAGGTGTGCTGCCGACTCCCGGCATCGCGTATCTCACGCGAAGCCTCGAGGCGCATGGCGGAGTGGTGCTCTCGGCATCCCACAACGCCTTCCAGGACAACGGCATCAAGATCTTCTCCTCCGAGGGCGCCAAGTTCCCCGACAGCTGGGAGGACGAGATCGAGGCGCGCCTGGCTGGTGCCGACGGCGCGCCCAAGCCTACGGGCGCTTCGGTCGGTCGCCTGGTCCACTACGATCGGGCCGAGGCCGAGTACGCGGCCCACGCGCGCCAGACGTTTCCCTTCGACCTGGGCGGACTGACGCTGGCTCTCGACTGCGCGCACGGTGCCACCTGGCACGTGGGGCCCCGGCTTTTCCGCGCGCTCGGCGCGAAAGTCGTCGTCCTGTCCGCCCGGCCTGATGGGCTCAACATCAACGACAAGTGCGGCGCGCTCCACCCCGGCCGGCTCCAGCGCCGCGTACGGGCGGCCGGGGCAGACCTGGGACTGGCGTTCGACGGCGACGGCGATCGGCTGATCGCCGTGGACGAGTCCGGCGAGCTCCGCGACGGCGATTACGCTCTCGCCATCTGTGGCCGGCATCTGGCGGCCCACGGGCGTTTGAAGACCGGCACCGTGGTGACGACGGTCATGGCCAACCTGGGCCTCGACAAGGCGCTGGCCGCGGCGGGGATCCGCACGGCCAAGACCCAGGTGGGCGACCGCTACGTCCTCGAAGAGATGGTCAAGACGGGCGCGAACCTCGGGGGCGAGCAGTCGGGACACCTCCTTTTCCTCGACCAGTCGGCGACGGGCGACGGCATCGTCTCGGCGCTCCAGCTCCTGGCGGTGATGCGAGAGACGGGGCAGCCGCTCTCGGCGCTGGCCTCGTGCATGACGAAGTTTCCCCAGGTGCTGGTCAACGTCAGGGTCCGCGAGAAGCCGCCGCTCGACTCGATCCCGGGCCTGGCCGACCGGCAGGCGGCCCACGAGCGCGAGCTCGGCGCCGCGGGGCGCATCCTCCTCCGCTACTCGGGCACGGAGAATCTGGCCCGCGTCATGATCGAGGGCGAGGACAGTGCGCGCATCGAGGAGATGGCGGCGGAACTGTCGCGCATCATCAAGAAAGCCGTCGGCGCATGACCGAGGTGAAAGGGATCGGCGTGGACCTCGCCCAGATCCCGAGGCTCCGCCGCGTCGTGGAGCGCTGGGACGAGCGCTTCCTTCGTCGCGTCTTCACCGACGAGGAGATCGCATACTGCAGGCGGCGCCGCGACCCCATTCCGCATCTGGCGGCGCGGTTCGCGGCGAAGGAGGCCACGCTCAAGGCGCTCGGCACGGGTCTTCGCATGGGCGTCAACTGGCGCGAGCTCGAGGTCCGCCGCGAGCGTGGGCAGGCCCCGACCATGGTGCTGACCGGGCGCTCGCGGGCGATCGCGCTCGCCAAGGGCGGCTCGCACGTGCTGCTTTCGCTTACCCATGACGGCGACTACGCCATGGCGCAGGCCTTGCTCGTCGGAGAATCGCGGAATGCCGGAGCGGGCCGCACCTAGCTTCGTACTTGCCCTCGCGCTCACGCTTTCGGGCTGCGCGGGGCTCATCGGGGGGAAAGAGCCCGTGTCCGTCGGCGCTTCGTCGCGTCCGTTCCCGCCCGCACCGCTCCCGTCCCCGTCTCCGCTCCCGCCGGGGCAGAGTGTTGTCAGCGTGCAGAAGGGCCGCCCCGGCTACATCATCGGCGCCCCTCACGGCACGACCGACATCGCCACCGACCTGATTGGGCTCGAGCTGGCGCGGCGCACGGGATTCGGCGCGGTCGTCGTCACGGGCGAGGGTTCGCTCGACGTCAAGGGACGCCGCTACAATGTCAGCCGTCCAACCGAAGGGGTGCCCGGCGATCCGCCGCGCTCCGAAGTGGAGACCGAGGCCTCACGCCGCGTCTACGAAGGCTATGCGCGCTCGGTCGGCGAGGCGGCCCAGGGGCCGCTGCGCTTCTACGTCGAGGTCCACGGCAATGCCCACCAGGACACGGCTGGGCGTGTCGAGATCGCGACGGTCGGCCTCACCAAGGAAGAGGCCTGGCGGCTCAAGACGCTCCTCGAGCTGGTGCGGGACGCTCACCTGGGCGGCCAGCCCGACGTGGCGAAGCTCGACATCTTCGTCGAGCCCGTGGACACGCTTCGCTATACGGCGTCGGCGTCCAAGTCGGACGGGCTCCTCGGACGCTCCGACAAGTCCCTGCACATCGAGCTGCCGAGGGTGGCTCGCACGACCTACAGAGAGGTCTACACGGCCGTGCTCGCCGACTTCCTCAGCCAGTGGGCCGATCTCTTGGCCACCATGCGGACCCGATAACGATGTGGCCGGTCTTCACGGCCGACGAGATGCGCGCCCTCGACGCGCGGGCGATTTCCTCGCTCGGTATCAAGGGCCCCAGGCTCATGGAAAATGCCGGCCGCGGCGCCGCCGACGTCATCGCCCGCGAGTGGGTGCCGATCAGGGGCAAGCGGGTCGTTGTTCTCTGCGGCAAGGGCAACAACGGCGGCGACGGATTCGTGGTGGCCCGGCTTCTCAAGGCCAAGGGAGCGCGGGTTCGCGTCTTTCTGCCGGGCTCGCGCGCCGAGATCAAGGGGGATGCCGCGCAGGCGCTCTCGCGGTGGCGGGGCAAGATCGAGGAGGTCGGCAACGATGGCGACCTTCCGATGGTGTCGGCCGCTCTCGACGAGGCCGATCTCATCGTGGACGGCCTCCTCGGCACGGGCTTGAGCGGACCCGCCCACGGGCTCGTCGCCCACGCCATCGAGAGGCTGAACGAATCAGCCGCGCGGTCGGGCACTCCCGTGGTCGCCCTCGACCTGCCATCGGGCCTGGGCTCTGACGGCGGCACGATCTTCGGCCCCAGCGTGCGCGCCACGCTGACCGTGACGTTCGGCGGCTACAAGCGCTCGCTTCTCCTCTACCCGGCCGCCGAGCATGCGGGGCGAATCGTGGTGGCTTCCATCGGCATTCCCGACCGCGAGGTTCGCCGCGGAATAGCCACGTTTTTGCTGGATGAAGCCTCGGTCAGGGAGTTCTTTCCGAAGCGCAAGCCCGATGCCCACAAGGGCACGTTCGGACACCTCGTGGTCGTGGCGGGCTCCCTGGGCAAGAGTGGCGCGGCGGCTTTAGCAGGGCGCGCGGCGCTCCGGAGCGGGGTCGGCCTCTGCACCGTCGCGACCGCGGCATCCCAGCAGCCCATCGTCGCCTCGTTCACCATGGAGCTCATGACCGAGGCGCTCGTGGAGACGGCGGCCCAGTCGATCTCGTTCAAGGCCAAGGACCGTATTCTCGAGCTGGCCTCCCAGCGCGACGCCGTCGCGGTCGGGCCCGGGCTCTCGCTGGACCCCGAGAGCCAGGCCCTCGCGCGCGCGCTCGTCGCGGAGATCGACCGTCCGATGGTCGTCGACGCCGACGCGCTCTCCGCGCTCGCCGGTCACCTGGACCTGCTCGACGACGCGCCGGGGCCGCGCGTCCTCACGCCTCACCCCGGCGAGATGGCGCGGATGCTCGGGACGACGATCGCCGAGGTCGAGGCCGACCGGATCGAGACCGTGCGGGAATTCTGCTCCAGGCATCACGTCCACCTCGTGCTCAAAGGCGCGCGCAGCGTGCTCGGCGCTCCAGACGGGCGCGTCTTCATCAATCACACCGGAAACCCCGGCATGGCCACGGGCGGCAGCGGCGACGTCTTGACCGGCATGGTCGGCGCGTTCCTCGCGCGCCGTTTCGATCCGCTGGCGGCGCTCCAGGCCGGCTGCGTCCTCCACGGGCTCGCGGGCGACCTTGCGGCCGCCGGTCGCGGGGAGGAGGGGCTCATCGCCTCCGACATCATCGAGGCGATCCCGGGGGCGCTGAACCCCGCCGTCCGATGAAGCGCGTGTCGCGAAGCGCCGAGGAGACGCAGGCGCTGGGCGAGCGCCTGGGATCCCGGCTCGGCAGAGGCGACGTCGTCGCATGCGTCGGGGCGCTCGGCGCGGGCAAGACGTGCTTTCTCCAGGGTCTCGCGCGCGGGCTTGGCGTCACGGCCGATGTCACGAGCCCGACCTTCGTCCTGGTGAACCAGTACACGGGCCGGGTGCCGGTCTTCCACGTCGACGCCTACCGCACCGGAAGCCTGACCGAGCTCGTGGACCTGGGCTTGGAAGAGATGCTGCACGGCGAGGGCGTCACGATCGTCGAGTGGGCCGACAAGCTCCTGCCTCTCCTGCCTCCTCGCACCGTCACCGTGACCATCACGGGCTTGGGCGACGAAGCCCGGGAGATCGAGTTCGCGGGTCCAGCGGAGGTCTTGGCGGGCGTCTGAGACAGTGGACATTGATCCCGCCGCGCTCCGCGTGCTACGAGTGCGGCATGACGGGCGAGCTCCGGATCGCCGAGTGGCCAGCCGAGGAGCGGCCCAGGGAGCGCCTGTACCACAAGGGCGCGGCGGCCCTGTCCGACGCCGAGCTCGTCGCGCTGCAGCTCGGCACGGGGACAAGGGGGATGAGCGCTCTCGACGTGGCGCGCGGTCTCCTGGCGCAGTTCGGCACGCTCCAGGAGCTGGCGGGGCGCGAGGTGGCCGAGGTCGCGGGCGTGCGCGGCGTGGGACGGGCCAAGGCCGTCCGGCTGGCGTCGGCCTTCGAGATCACGCGGCGGCTCCGATCGCGCAATGGCCATGCAAGGCCCGTGCTGTCGAGCCCGGAGCAGGTCTTCGCGCGCTACGGTCCGCTGATGGAGGATCTCAAGAAAGAGGTCTTCAGGCTGGCCCTCCTGGACGCCCAGAACGGCCTGTTGAGAGACGTAGTGGTCTCGGAAGGGACGCTGTCCGCCAGCCTCGTCCACCCGCGGGAGGTCTTCAAGCCGGCTATCCTGGAATCCGCGGCGTCCATCATCCTGCTCCACAACCACCCGAGCGGCGATCCCACGCCGAGCCGCGAGGACCTGAGACTGACCCGCCAGCTGGTCGAGTGCTCAAAGCTCCTCGACCTGCGGATTCACGACCACGTGATTCTCGGCCGCGAGCGGTTCATCAGCCTGGCCCAGCGTGGAGCGCTGTAGGGGCTACTTGACCCTCTTGAGCGTGACCTTGGCGCCGTCCATGCCGGAGAGAAGACCGCTCATCTCGTCGCCGTTCACGGTCAGATAGCCCGTCGCCCCGGCCGGCACCGAGATCTCGACCCGGTTGCCCGTGACATAGCCTTCGGTGAGGCCGCTCGGGTCGTTGGGCGCGCCAGTGATGAGGAGGTTGCCGGCGTACTTGGCGCCGGTCTGCTTGATGTCGAGCTCAATCTGACCCGCGCCTTGGGTCTGCTGGCGGGCGACCCAGTTGCCCTGCCACTTGCCGGTCACGTCCACCGTGGGAGGCGCCTGCTGCGTGCTGCCGCTCGCGCAGCCCGCCAAGCCCATCATCATGAGACCGACCGCAAGACGTCCGACTCGTCGCATCGAGATCTCCTATCCCTTGGCCAGCTTCTCGACTTCTTTCTTGGAGAGACCCTGGATGCGGGTCAGGAGACCCTTCACCTTCCGCTCCGAGGTGTGGTCGGCCAGGATCAGCTTCTTCGACTTCGTGCCCTTGGCGATGTAGGCGACCCAGTCATCGAGGCTCGGCGTCCCCCTCCACACGACGGTCAGCCCACTGAGGCGCATCCGCTTCCGGCCCTCGACCTTCGCCAGTGGCTTCCTGCTGGCCTCCATGTTCACCTTCCCCTCAGCTGCGTGTTCGCGTCCTGTTTTTTCTCGAGAGTGCCGTGCAGGGGTCAACCTTAGGTATGCGCACAAACCATGTCAAGACTTCGTTTCGCCGCGCCAATGGCGGGTTTTCTCACTCTCGGCACGCGGGACACGCGTTATTGCTGCGTGTCTTTGAACCTCTCGAAGCCGTGGACGGCCAGAGCGTCATATATTCGATACGTGCCTGCAGAACCGCATCAGAACGTACATTTTTTCGTTCTGTGGATGTCTGTGGATAAGTGGATAACCTGTGGGTTACCGACGGGCCTTGACAAGCGCATCGAGGATTCTCCGCGCCAGGAAAGGCCCGCGCGTGATGAATCCGGTGAAGTACGCGCACGCGGTCGCGCCCGCGCGGAGCGCGGCAAGCGCTTTTTCGGGCGCGTCGATGCCGCCCGTCGCGATGATCTCGATGCTGTCGCCGAATTTTTCTCGCAGGCGGCGCACATTTTCAAGCGTGCGGCCGAACAGCGCGGGCCCCGAGAGTCCGCCGGCCTTTTGCGAGAGGCGCGGCTCCTCCACGCGGCGCGCGTTGCCGCAGTTGATGATAGTGATGCCCGCATCGCGCGCCGCAGGGATCGTGATCGTCTCGTTGGTCTCGCGAAAATCCGGCGACACCTTGGCGATAATCGGCTTGTCCGTCGCTTTTCGCACGGCGCGAAAGACGGCCGCCAGCTCGTGCGGCCGTTCGGACCAGCCGTAGACGAGCTTCGTATTGGGCGAGGAGATGTTGATCTCGACGAGGTCGCCGAAAGGCGCCAGGCCTTCCACGACCGCGACGTAGTCTTCGGCCGACTCGCCCGCGGCCGCGACGATGAGCGGCACGCGGTGGGGCAGGGAAGCCAGCGCGCGGCGATAGGCCTCGAGGCCGGGATTGTGAAAGCCGTTGCAGTTGACGAGCCCGGGCCCCTCGGGCGTGGTGATGCGCACGAGGTTCGGCTGCGGATGGCCCGGGCGCGGCTTCGGCGTGATGCTCTTCGCGGTCACCGCGCCGAAGCCCAGCCCCATCGCCCGCCGGAGTATCGTCGTGTCGTAGTACATCGACGACAGGATCAGCGGGTTGGGAAGGGACACGCCGCCCAGCGTGATCGCCAGAGAGGGATCGTCGTTGCGGAAGACGGGGAGCAGGTCGAGCGGGACGAGCCGCAGCGCCCACTGTCCGAGCGGCACCGCGATCCGCTCGGGGAGCCGGGAGAGCACGCCGCCGTAGAGCAGGCGATAGAGAGGATCGGCGGCGCGCTCCATGGTCGTCGGCCCACATGGTATCCTAGGCCGCGATGGAGTTCTACGACGCCACGGGCGCCGCCGTCGTCCTGCCGGCGCCACCGCAGCGCATCGTCTCTCTCATTCCCAGCATCACGGAAATCCTCTTCGCTCTCGGCGCGGGCCCCGCGCTGGCCGGCTGCACGATCTTCTGCACGGAGCCCGCCCTAGGCGTCGCCGCCAAGACGCGCGTGGGCGGCGAGAAGAACCCGAAGCTCGACGTCATCCGCGAGCTGGGCGCGGACCTCGTGATCGCCAACGTCGAGGAAAACGTGCGCGAGCACGTCATGGCCCTGCGCGGCTGGGGCATCCCCGTGTACGTCACGTATCCGCGCACGGTCGCCCAGGGCATTCGCCTCGTCGGCGAGCTGGGCGAGTTGGTGGGATGCGCGGAGCGGGGGAGGGAGATGGCGGCGGCCCTCGAGGCCGCGCTCGACGACGTGCGTGCCCGCGTCGCGGGCAAAACGCCCGGCCGGGTCTTCTACCCGATCTGGCGCAATCCATGGATGACGATCAATCAGGACACGTATGCGCACGACATGCTGGCCGTCTGTGGAGCGGAAAACGTCTTCGGCCAGTCGGCGACCCGCTATCCCGAAATCACGCTAGCGGAGGTCGATCGCGCCGCGCCCGATGTCATTCTCCTGCCCGACGAGCCCTACCGCTTCCGGCGGACGCATCAGGCCGACTTCGACGCGTACCCGGCAATCCCGGCGGTGCGCCATGGCCGGATCCGCCTGATCGACGGCAAGCTCGCCACCTGGTACGGCCCGCGCATCGCCGAGGCGCTCCGCGTGCTGCCGCCCCTCATCGCCGGCGTGTAGGACAAACCGTCTCGGGCCGGACTGCGGTGAGCGCGCTACTCGACCTCGAGGATCATCTCGATCTCGACGGGGATGCTCGAGGGCAGCTCGGCCATGCCCACGGCAGAGCGGGCGTGGCGGCCGTTCTCCCCGAAGACTTCGACCATCAGGTCGGAGAAGCCGTTGATCACCTTGGGCTGGTCGCCGAAGCCCTCGGCGGAGTTGACCATCCCCAGCACCTTGACGACGCGCTTGACCTTGTCGAGGCTTCCCAGAAGGCTCCTGGCCGTGCCCAAGAGATTGATCCCGACCTCTCGCGCGACCTTGTACGCTTCCTCGACTGACAGGTCGCGCCCGACCTTGCCGCGAGCCGCCGGCACACCGTCCACGCGGCTGGGGCCGTGCCCCGATAGATAAAGGAGGTTGCCGACGCGCACCCCGGGGATGTAGTTGCCTCCGGGCTCGGGCGGCTGGGGCAGGGACAAGCCGAGCTCCTTGATTCGGGCTTCAGCGCTCATAGGAATCCTCGCTGGTGAGGTATGGAGACGGGTGAAGCGGGGGCCGCTCGTGTGTGACGGAGCGGTCAGGCAGGCTGCGGCAACGGCGTCGGGGCGTTTTCGGCGTAGATGTCATCGTCGCCGTCCACGCCGATGAAGAAGAAGGCCGATCCGTCCCGATCGGAGCGCCACACGATGGCGTTGACGTCGAGGGTGCGACCGTTCGGGGGCCGGATCCGGAGCTTGGCTTGGCTGCCGACCTCCAGGGGGGCTTCCACCAGGCCGACCTTGGTCCCCATAGGGCTCAGGTTCATGGTCTGGAGTTGGAAATGGCGGTCTCCGACCTCGAGGACTACCGGCCATGCAACTTTGGCCCTCGGGTACCGCCTCAGATCAGCCCTGCGCTCCACCATGCCCAACCCCCTCTGTCAGTTGGAGATTCTCTCACCGGAGCTACGGTCTGGCAAGAACCTTTCGGCCAGGCACCAACTGGCCCTTTCTCAAGGGCTTTCCGCGCAAAAGAGGAAAAAGATCGGCCGCGTGTTCCCTTGTTCATTGCGGTCATTGAGGCAGCGGGTGCGAACCGGGGGGGACTCGCGAGGCGCCGGGTATGAGCTTGAGGAGGAGGCACAGCCTGCCATCACGAGCCCCGAAATCACCACCACCAGCGGTATGAGCGCTCTCATGCGGACACCTCGAGGTTAGCACGCGCTTGGACAGCCCCGGCGTCCTGTGTGAGAATCTCGGGAGATCCGCCCCATGACCCAGCCCGCCAGGCCCGAGCCCGCAATCCCGTCGACGGCCGCCACCCTCGTCCTCTTGCGGGATCGGGCGTCCGCCGAGGTCGAAACCCTGCTGCTCCAGCGTCACGCCAAGAGCAAGTTCGCCGCCGGCGACTACGTCTTCGCGGGCGGCAAGATCGAGGCCGACGACATGCCCAGCGACGGCGAGAGCTTCTGCCGGGGCCTCACGGCGGCGCAGGCCGCGGCCCGCCTCGGCGGCGGGCTCGCGCCCGGAGATGCCTTGGCGTGCTGGGTAGGGGCGATCCGCGAGGCCTTCGAGGAAGTGGGCGTGCTCCTGGCCTACGAGCCGGGAGGCGGCCTGTTCCGCATCTCGCCCGAGACCAGGCCCCGCTACGAGGCGTACCGGAACGCATGCCAGGAGGCCAACCCCGCTTTCTTCGACATGCTCCGCGCCGAACAGCTCGTTCTCGCCACCGACCGGCTCGCGTATTTCGCCCACTGGATCACGCCGGAGGAGCAGCCGCTCCGCTTCGACACGCGCTTCTTCGCCGCCGTCATGCCGCCCGGCCAGGAGCCCGTCGTGGACGGCCACGAGATCGTGGATCTCAAGTGGCTGACCCCGGCCGAGGCCATCGCGGCATCCAGGAGGAAAGAGATCGGCCTGCGCACTCCCACCATCAAGAACCTGGAGCTGGTGGCTGGAGGCGGCGCGCCGGCCGCAAGCGTGGTGACATCGCTGGGGGCGCGCGAAGTGCCGACCATCAGGCCGCGCGTCCTCCAGGTGAACGGAAAGCCCGTCCCCGTCCTACCCGGCGACCCGCGCTGGTACTGAGGGGGTCCTGACCGGTTTGGCAATGTCGCAATGCTATAATCCGCCGATATGAAGCGCTTGTTGCTGGTGCCTCGGTGGCTCGTCCCGATTCTTGCCTTCTTCATTGTGCTTGGCCATGCCTGTGAGCTGCCTGCCTTCGCGGACCTTGTAGCGCATGGCAGCGAGGACGCCCATCACTCGGCGGACGACCACGCGGACGAGAATCTGATCTCGTGTGATGGTGCGGTTGGTCTTCGGTCAAGCACAGGTTACCTCGAAGTGGCTCCGAACCTTGATGCGGCGAAAGCCCTTCCGGTTCCCAGCGTGTTTCCCGTGCGGCCGATCATTTCGGCGCGGGACAAGTCGAATAGACTGCCAATTCGACCGCCGTTGTTTCTGCTGTACGCATCCCTCCTGATTTAGTAGCTCCCGTTCTTTAGGCCCGATTTACGTTCCCGGTCTCGAATTGTGGGCTCCGGGCGTAGTCCGTTCGGGCGTATTTCGTCCAAAGAACAGGGAGGGATCTGTGACTCGCACACGAGTGTCCGTCGCTATCGCCATTGTCGGCCTGGAGATTTCCGCCGCCTGGCTGGCAGGACTCACGCTCCGCAACGCGCAGGCGCAACAGCCTCACGCTAGTCCGCCCAAGGCCGCCCATGGAGACCATGTGCACCCGTCGATTCCCGCCGCGTATACGAATGCCCACATTCCGCTGCAAGTTTGGACGGACCCCAAGATGATCGCCAAGGGCAAGGAGATCTTCGCCGCCAAGTGTGCGCTCTGCCACGGCGAGAAGGGAGACGGGAAGGGGCCCGGTGCGGTGAATCTTCCTCTCAAGCCGGCAGATCTCACCGACGGGAAGATGGTTGCGGAGATGCCGGACAATTTCTGGGTCTGGCGCGTCAGCGAGGGCGGCCTGGTCGAGCCGTTCAAGTCCAAGGGATCCGTGATGCCGGCCTGGAAAGGCGACTTGTCGATGAACGACCGCTGGGCCGTGATCGCCTATGCCCACACGCTGTCCGGCCACCGCGGGCCGCACGTTGCCAGCGAGCACCCGGAGCTGAAGCCCAAGCCCAAGTTCGTGACCGGTGAAGGGACCGTCGTCGCCTTGCGTCCGGAGAAGCAGCAAATCGTCCTGGAGCACGGCGAGCTCAAGGGCTTCATGGAGGCCATGACGATGGGCTACAAGACCCATCCGACCTCGCTGCTCAACAGCGTCAAGCCGGGGGACAAGGTTCGCTTCACCATCGATACGGACGCGCGCGCGATCACCAAGATCGACACGCTCAAGGACTGATGGAAACGAGGACGATCCACATGACGACTCGTCGAGGCCAGGTAGGACTCTTTGGCGCCGTGCTGCTGCTGGCGGGATGTGCGGGCTACCACCTAGAGCCGCTGGCCGTCAGCCACCCGGCGCATCCAGAGGCGGTAGCCGCCCCTGAGCGGTCTCCTTCCCAGACGCTCGCCTACACGCGGTCGGACATCCCGTCAGTCCAGCCGGTATCACCCGTCGCGGCAGCCCGGCATGGAGAGCACCAGGCACGCCAAGTTGAGGGGAGAGCTTCGCAAACCGTCGTCGGCGAAGGAGAGGTTGTCGCGACAGCACCGAATGCGAGTCAGATCGTCCTGGAGCATGGAGAGATCAAAGGTTTCATGGAAGCGATGACGATGGGCTATCGCATCGATCCACCTTCTCTTCTCGCAGGGTTGAAGCCGGGGGACAGAATCCGTTTCACGATCGACATTGAGAAGCGAACGATTACCGAGATCGAGAAACTGAGGTAGGGCTTAGCAGCTCATCCGTGTCAGGAACGGAGGTTGAGGATGGAGGTGCGTAGGATCGGCTGGCCGTGTGTTCTGCTCTTTGGCCTCACCGGCTGTGCGTCAGTGGACCTCAGCGCCGGATTTCCCGACGTCAGTGCTGCGGTCGCGGAGCGCTCCGGGACAACGATCGTGTGGAACAGGGGAACCGAGCTGGACAAGGAGGCGGAGGAGAAGCTGCGGACCTTGCGGCAAAAGAAGTTGACCGCCGATGACGGGGTCCAGATCGCGATGCTGAACAATCGCGATCTTCAGGCGATCTATACCGAGCTGGGAGTGGCCCAGGCGGATCTGGTCCAGGCCGGACTGTTCAGAAATCCAATCCTCGATGCCGCGGTCCAGTTCCCGCTGTCGGGGATCCGGCCGGATATCCAGCTCAGCGTGGTCATGGGCTTCCTGGACGTCTTCTACGTCCCGCTGCGGAAACGGGTCGCCGCCGCCCAGTTCGAAGGGGCCAAACTCCGGGTCACCGGAGCCGTGCTCGACTTCGCTGTGCAGGTCCGGACAACCTTCTATGAGTATCAGGCGAACGAGCAATTGCTGGAGCTGCGCCGGTCGATCGTGCAGGCGCTCATGGCCTCGTTGGACGTGAGCCGGCGACTTCATCAAGCGGGCAACATTACGGACCTCGATCTGGCTCGGGACCGCGCTCTGGTGGAATCCTCGAAGCTGGCGCTCAGATCTGCCGAGAGCGCCGCCCGTCAGAGCCGAGAGCATCTGAATAGCTTGATGGGAGCGTGGGGTAACGAAACGGAATGGGAAATCGACGGGCGCTTGCCCGGCATTCCAGAAGATTCCGTGCCGGGAAGCGGTATCGAACAAACCGCGCTGACCCGGAGCATCGACCTCTCGAATGCCCGGCAACGCATCATCGTCGCGGGCCAGCAGTTGGGGTACGACAGGGCGACCGCCTTGATCCCGTCGATGGACTTCGGAGCGGGCGCGGAGAGGGAGCCGGTTGAGGGTTGGCGAGTGGGACCGGTGCTGTCCGTTCCCATCCCGCTCTTCGATCAGGGGCAAGGCCGGGTCGGCCGAGCGGTGGCGGAGCTGTGGCGCGCTCAGCAGGAATACTACGCGCTGGCAGTGCGAGTTCGCGCTGCAGCCCGGGCGCTCCAGGAGCGAATGCGAGGCGCGCAAGACCGGGCGTTGTACTACCGCGACATCTTGCTGCCCTTGAGGGAGCGGATCGTCAACGAAGCGCAGCTGCAATACAACGCGATGCAGATCGGCGTGTTCCAGTTGTTGCGCGAGCGCGAACAGCAGATCGAAGCCGGTGTGGCGTACGTCGAAGCGCTTCGTGAGTACTGGGTGGCGCGGGCGGACCTGGAGCAGATCTCGAGCGGCCGGCTGCCGATCTCCAATGGATTCCGAGCAGGCGGGATGGGCCCAAAGGCGAAGATGAAGGAGGGTCGGAATGGCGAATAGGCTCTCACGGCGGCAGATATTGGGCATCGGCGCTGCCTCGCTCGTGGGTGGTGTCGTATGGCCGAAGGAAGGGCATCCCACGAGCCATAGCGGCGCGGCCCGATACCAACCGGCGGCGGCACAGGCGAGGTCTCAAGGCGGCCGGTCATACTGGCAGAAGAGCTACAGCGGGGGCCCGATCGACGTTGCGCCGTTGCCACCGGGGTTGCCCGGAGAGCACTACAGGCCGGTGGTGGTGCCAAACGGCGCTGCCCTGCCGTTCAAGGTAGTCGACGGGGTGAAGGTCTTTCACCTGGTCGCCGAGGAAGTCGACCACCCCTTTGACTCGGGTCTCCGCGCAAATTGCTGGGGCTACAACGGTCGCGTGAACAGCACCGTGGTCGAGGCGGTGGAAGGTGAACGCATCCGGATCTACGTGACGAACCGGTTGCCCGTGCCGACCTCGACCCACTGGCACGGCATCTATCTCCCCAACGGGATGGACGGCGTCGGCGGCCTGACGCAGCCGTACATCAAGGCGGGGGAAACGGCCAAATACGAATGGACCCTGCGACAGCACGGGACCTTCATGTTCCACTCCCATCACGACGAGATGACACAGATGGGCATGGGGCTGATTGGCATGTTCATCGCCCACCCGAGAAGCCCCTCACCTGAGTACCGCGTGGATCGTGACTTCTCGCTGATGGTCAGTGAATGGTCAGTCAAAGCGGGGACGGCCCGTCCGAATACGGTAGAAATGAGCGACTTCAACGTCCTGACGATCAACGGCAAGGTGTTTCCCTCGACCGCGCCGCTGGTGTGCAAGACCGGGGATAGGGTCAGGCTGCGCCTGGGTAACCTGGGCGCCACGGACCACCACCCGATGCACATCCACGGGCACCACTTCCGTATTACCGCGACCGACGGTGAAGATATTCCCCTGTCGGCCCAGTGGCCGGAGACCACCGCCTTGGTCGCGGTGGGGCAAACGCGCAACATCGAACTCATCACCGATGCGCCCGGCGACTGGGCATTCCACTGCCATATGACCCATCACGTCATGAACCAGATGGGACATGAGTTCCCGAACATGGTGGGCATGAAGCCCGGGGATCTGAACGAGAAGATCCGGCCCCTGCTCCCGGCGTACATGACCCATGGTCAGACCGGGATGGACATGGGCAA
>Ga0137363_10000790_pt1 | contig 17662 bp, 15 predicted proteins | sample MadtaG_FD_104800 | JGI IMG/M metagenome (GOLD analysis project Ga0137363, IMG submission 104800) | Vadose zone soil microbial communities from Angelo Coast Range Reserve, California, USA - Mad1_115_16 metaG | ecosystem: Environmental > Terrestrial > Soil > Vadose zone | place: USA: California...
CGCCTAGAACGGTAAGCGCACCAAAAAAATAAATCCCTCTCTGCACAATTTTCTCCAAAAATTTCCTCCACACCCTGCTTTCCCTCGACGGAGCACTGCGCTAGAATGCTCCGCACCTTTGGGGAGAAACTTTTCCGTGGCTGCCGGTCCCGTGTCGCGCATCATTCAAGAAACGCATTTCGCCGGTCTCACACCCGCCGCGCGCGGGAAGGTCCGCGACATTTACGATCTTGGCGATAAGCTCCTCATCGTCGCTACTGACCGGCTCTCCGCGTTCGACGTCATCCTCCCGACGCCCATTCCCGACAAAGGCCGCGTCCTCACGCAGCTTTCCCTTTTCTGGTTTGACCTCCTAAAGGACGTCATCCCCAATCACGTTCTAAGCTCCACGGACTTCCCCGCCCCGTTCGATGCCTATCGCGACGATCTCGCCGGCCGCTCCATGGTCGTGCGCAAGACACAGCCTCTTCCCATAGAGTGCGTCGTGCGCGGTTACGTTTCCGGCTCCAGCTGGAAGGACTACAAAGCCACCGGAAAAATCTGCGGCATCGCGCTCCCGGCACGTTTGCGCGAATCCGATCGCCTGCCTGAACCCATTTTCACACCAGCCACCAAGGCCGCCACCGGCCACGACGAAAACATTTCGTTCGAGCAAGCCGCATCTCTCATCGGCACAGATCTCGCGGATCGCGTCCGCTCCACTAGCATTGATATCTACCGCCGCGCCGCTGCCTACGCCGAGCCGCGCGGTGTTCTCCTCGCCGACACCAAGTTCGAGTTCGGCCTTCTCAACAGCTCTCTCGGCTCCCGCGACGCCGTCAACTCCCTGATGTGGATCGACGAAGCGCTCACCCCAGACTCCTCACGTTTCTGGCCCGCCGCTCAATACCGGCCCGGCGGCCCTCAACCCTCTTTCGATAAACAGTTTGTGCGTGATTACCTCGAGCGAATCCGCTGGCCCAAAACGCCGCCCGGTCCGGAACTTCCGCCCGATGTCGTCGCTGCCACGCGCACCAAATACCGGGAGGCGTATCGCATCCTGGCAGGGCGCGAGCTCGACCAATAACTGCAAACCGGCCCAGAACAAACTAAAACAAATTCTGTGGAGCGTGCGATCGTGAGAGATCAACTCGAGGGGCTTATCATTCAGATGGTGGACAGGGGCATCCAGTTCGATGAGGCCGTCGGCGAATTCGAAAAACGTTTCATCAAGCGCGTTCTGGACCGCACCAACGGTAATCAATCCCGTGCCGCGCAGGTCCTCGGCATTCACCGCAACACGCTGAGCCGTAAGATCGACGAATACAAGCTCGCGTCAGGAAATCACCGATCCCGCTAAAACGGACTCTCGCGTGTAATGAGCGAAGCGCGGCGAATCTTTTCTAGGGGCGCAGCGTGCTGTGCCCCAACTTGCCCAGGCGTACCGAAGGTGCCCGGAGCCTGTTCTTCAGACTCCTTCTGGGAAAACAGCCAAACGCACGCAAGAAAAACGGCTCGCCGGTCAAAACCGGCGAGCCGTTCGTACCCGTAATTTATATTCCGACTAGTTATTCGACTTTCCCGAAGGTCTCTTCTTCGCTGGCGCTTTCTTCGGCGCACCCTTTTCCTTCGGAATATCCTCCTCGTTCACCTTGCCCTTTTCCCAATGCAGCATGAACGCCGGGTCCGGATCATAGGAAACAAGCGTGCCGGTAAAGTGAATCGCGCTGTCCTTCTCCACGCGCGACACTTCCGGCTGCCCAGCTATCTTCACATCCATATCCGGCGTCGTCTTGGCATCGAACTCCGCGTCGCTGGTCACAAAGGCTACCTTAAGCACGACGACGTCCCCGGGAACGTTTTCGATTACCTTGGCAGGCACGCCGGGAAACTCCAAACCGCACGACGCCAGCCAGGTCACTTTAGCCTTGCCTCCGCCAGCCTTCAGGTCAGCGATCACAGAGGCAATCGTCATGTCTTTGCGCGCTGCATCCAGGTCCGCGCTGCTGGGCAGCGTATAGCTCGCGGGGCGCTCCGCCGAGCTGCCTGCAAGTTGCAACAGCTCAGCCAACTCCGCATCCGTCAAGTTATCGCACGCTGCCTGCTGGTAGTTCACGATCAGCTTTCGCAGATAATCTTTCACTTTCTTGGACTGCGCTTCCGTCGCCCCCTTCGCAGTGACGGCTCGCGCGATCGACCAGAAAGCATCCATGTGCTGCGGCGGCGTCAATGCCTCGTACGCCAGCCCCAACCGGTAGCTCGTGACTCCGTCGTCGGGATTGAGCGCCAACATGGCCTTATAGAACGGGATCGCCGACGCATAATCCTTCACGTTAGCGGAGGCCTGTGCAGCAGTCCCGTTGAAATAAATTTGAATCTGCTTTTTCTGCGTCGCAAAAGCATCGTCGGTCATGCTGTCCGGCTTCTTCACATCTTCTAGAGCCTTCAATCCGGCGACTGCAGCATCTCGGGCCGGCTTTGCGTTGGCGGGATCCGCACCCCAGGATTGCTGGGAGGCGCTTAGGGCGTTGTATGCAAAGCAGTGAGCGTACAGCGCTTGATATTGCCCGCCGGGGTCAATCTTGGGTCCCAGCGCGACGACTTTGTCGGCGTATTCGATTACCTTCTGATAGTTCTTCAGCTGCCCATAAGCCTGGACGTACGCCGGATAAACGTATATCAGCAAAGCAGAGGTCGGATATTTCGAGACAAAATCATCGAGGCACTTTACTTGCGTTGCTGGATTCTTCTCATTCGCACAAGCTTGATAAGAGTTGTACTCCGGCATCGTATACTGCTGTTTCCCCGCCCCGGTGTCCTGCGTTCCGGCCGCCGGCGCTTGTGGTCGCGCCAGCGCGCTCAGCCCGTTCCCCTGAATCAGACAAAGCGCCGCGACAATCGCGAGGCCTGCCACTTTGCGTATTCCGCTCATTCCCACTCTCCTCGCCCAAGTATCAAATCTGGATTTTTCGTTGCTAATCTTGCGTGCCCTGCCCGTGCCAATAATTGCGGTGGTTCCAAAACTTGGGAATTATAGGAAAAGCCTCGGTCTATCCGCAAGCTGTCAAAATAGGAAAATTCAAGGCGCTTCTGGAAGTATTCCATTCGCCCGACAGCTTCTCTCCGTCTTCCCAACACACCTTTGAGGATCCCAAGCCATGAGGGAACTGCTCAGACTCCTAGATGCTAAGATGAGTTTCGCACAAAATGGGGTGCCTGCAGGAAGAAGAAATTCAAATGGCTCAAAATGCAACTATCAATTCTTCCGGCAAAACCACGCCGCTCTCAGGAGCCATCGCCCTCGTCACCGGAGGAAGCCGCGGCATAGGCCGCGCCATCGCGCTCCGCCTTGCCAAGCTCGGCGCCGGAGTGGCCATCTGTGGACGTAATTCGCATGCTCTCGCTGCGACCGAAGCCGAGCTAAAGAATTCCGGCTCACCTATCTTGTCGAAGGTCGCCGATGTTTCGAAGTCTACCGAAGTAACCGCCCTCGTCGACAAAACCCAAACCGCGCTAGGGCCGATCTCCATCCTGGTCAACAACGCCGGCATCGGCCTCTTCGGTCCAGCCCACGAAAAAACTGAAGCCGACTGGGACCGCGTCCTCGACACAAATCTCAAAAGTGTTTTTCTCGTCTCTCGCGCCGTGGCTCCTGCAATGATCCGGCGCGGCTCCGGCGACATCATCAACATCAGCTCTCTCGCCGGCCGCAATGCTTTTGCCGGCGGCGGCATCTACTGCGCATCCAAGTGGGGCCTCCAAGGCCTTTCCGCCTGCATGGCCGAAGACCTCCGCGAGCACGGCATTCGCGTCAGCGTCATCTGCCCCGGCAGCGTGGCAACCGAGTTTTCCACGCGTGGCTCAAAGGATCCCGCAAAGGTCCTTTCACCCGAAGATGTAGCCCACGCGGTCGAAATGATCGTCACCCAGGGCCCGCAAAGCTTCCTCAGCGAAATCCATCTCCGCCCCGTTCGCAAACCCTAGCGCGCAGGTCCCTCGGGTCGCCGCTAAACCTCTCGGCCTGCCGGAGAGGAATTATTTCCTCTTGACATTAGTCGTGATAACGACTATCTTACCCACATGAGTCGGCGGCCGGTTTCCCATCCTGATCTTCCCCTGGAGGACAAGGTTTTCATCTCCCTCGAGAAGACTGCTGATTTCCTCGGCCTCGAAGCCGAGCAGCTCTTCAAGCCCCACGGCCTGACCGGCACGCAGTACAATGTCCTCCGCATTCTCCGCGGCGCCGAGCCCGAAGGCCTCGCTTGCCGCGCCATCGGCGAACGCATGATCTCCCACGACCCCGACATGACTCGACTCCTCGATCGCATGGAAAAGCGCGGCCTCATCTCCCGCGCGCGCCAGACCGATGACCGCCGCGTCATCAAAACCCGCGTCTCCTCTGCGGGCCTCGTACTTTTGAAGAGTCTCGATCAGCCTGTTCGCGAGCTTCACAAGCGCCAGTTCTACCACCTGCCCGCTGCACGCTTAAAGACTCTCGCCAAGCTGTTGGAGGAAGTCCGCGCTCGCGGACCGGAACAGACCGAATAAACGCAATAGCAATTAAGGAGGCTACACCATGGGCCACGTCTTCTCTCGCGTCGCAATCGCCGTCGGACTCGCTGCGGCTCTTTCCCTGCCCGCCGCGGCAACATCCAACTGGCAAATCGATCCCGCGCATTCTTCGGCTCAGTTTGCCGTCAAGCATCTGGCCATCTCCACGGTGCGCGGCGCATTTACCAGCGTAAAAGGCTCCGTCCAGTTCGACGACAAGGACATCACCAAATCCACCGTCGATGTCACCATTGACGTGAATTCCGTCGACACCCGCGAACCGAACCGCGACAAGGATCTCCGCAGCGACCATTTCTTTGACGCCGAACACTTCCCCACAATCACATTTAAATCCAAGCGCGTCGAACAAATTGCTCCCGGCAAACTCAAAATCACCGGCGATCTCACTATTCGCGGCATCACGAAGGAAGTTTTCTTGGACGTGGATGGTCCCACCGCTCCCGTCAAGGATCCCTGGGGCAACCAGCGCATAGCTGTCAGCGCCACCACCAAGATCAACCGCCAGGATTTTGGTGTGAAGTGGAATGCCACCATGGACAACGGTGGTGTCGTCGTTGGCGACGATGTCGCCATCACCATCGACGCCGAGATGGTCCAGAAGGCCGCCAAGTAACCAGGCGCAACCAATCGGGCACGACCGACAAGTCAGGCCGCTGCAATCAGGCTAAAGGGCGCCGCCGTCATAGGCGGAAGACTCTGCCTCCGCCCGGAGCGAAGCGATAACTCTCTCTTCGCTCCGAGCGAAGGCGAAAATCTCCAGCCAAAGAGCACATTCTCATTTCGCGCGCACCGTGCCGTCACTTTCCTTCATCTAATCCCTGAATCATATCTAAGGAAAATACCTATGCAGAAACCAGCTCCAACAAATTTTCCCGTCCACAACCTCATCCGCGACCGCTGGAGCCCGCGCGCTTTTGCCGGCAAGCCTGTCGAACCCTCGGTTCTCGCCAGCCTATTCGAAGCCGCCCGATGGGCTCCTTCCAGCAACAACGAGCAACCCTGGGCTTACCTGGTAGCAACGAAGGACGACTCGGAAAACTTCGCGAAGACTCTCAGCGTTCTCGTGGAATTTAATGCCGCGTGGGCCAAAGATGCCCCCGTGCTCGTTATCGCCGTCTCGCGGCTCAACTTCCAGAACGGCACGCCAAACCGCAACGCTTTCTACGACACCGGCGCCGCCACCGCGCTGCTCAGCGTGGAAGCCACTGCGCGCGGTCTTGCCGTCCACCAAATGGCTGGCTTTGACCATGCCAAAGCCAAACAAGTCTTCGAAATTCCCGAGGACTGGGAGCCCGTCGCAGCCATGGCCATTGGTTATCCGGGCGATCCCGAATCGCTCAGTCAAAAACTCCGGGATCGCGAAGTGGCGCCTCGAACACGCAAGTCTCTTTCAGAATTTGTCATGTCGGGCCACTGGGGGCATACTTCTCCTATCGTCTCTTAATCGTCGGTTACAAAAGTTAAAGAGGCCCGGCCCCGCCAAATGCACCGCACGCTAGAATTCCTCCTCCATCACGGCTACGTCGTCCTGCTCGCCTGGGTCTTCGCCGAACAGGCCGGAGTGCCCGTGCCTTCGCTTCCGCTTCTGCTGGCCGCGGGCGCTCTAGCTGGTTCTCACCAACTAAATATCTTTGCGTCGCTCTTTATCGTCGCGCTGGCCGCGGTCTCCGCCGATTCCATCTGGTATCAGCTGGGCCTCCGCAAGGGCATCAAAGTCCTGCAATTCCTGTGCAAAATCTCCATTGAGCCGGATTCCTGTGTCCGCCGAACCGAAGGCGTTTTCTCCAAGCAGGGCGCGCGTTCCTTAATCTTTGCCAAGTTCCTGCCCGGCCTAAGCACCGTGGCCCCGCCATTGGCCGGTGTCTTCCAGATGCGTCTGAGACGCTTTCTGCTCTTCGACGCTGCCGGCTCGTTTCTCTGGGGTGCAACTTTCCTCGGCCTCGGATACGCCTTCAGCGGCGAGATTGAGCGCATTGCCGAACGCGCCGCCTCTCTCGGCGGCTGGCTCATCGTAATTCTTCTTGGCGTCTTCGCATCCTATCTCGGTTACAAATTCGTCGCACGCAAGCGCTTCCTTCGCGAACTTCGCATCGCCAGGATCAGCGTTGAAGAATTAAAGGAAAAGCTCGATGCCGGCGAGGATGTCGTCATCGTCGACCTACGTCATTCCGTGGATTTCGAAGCTGATCCCGAAACCATTCCCGGCGCCTTCCGCATGGACGCCCAGGAACTCGAGGAGAAAAACGACCGTCTACCCCGCGATCGCGAAATCATTCTCTATTGCACTTGACCAAACGAAGCCACGAGCGCCCGTGTGGCGCTCCTCCTCAGAAAACAAGGCATCACTCGTATTCGCCCGCTCGAAGGCGGCTTGGAAGCCTGGCGCGAACACAACTATCCCGTCGCCAACGTCAAACTCACTCAAATTTCCACGCAGATTTAGACTTACAACTCTGAATTTACAGCCGCGGCAGCACAATACCGCTCTGCGCCTGGTACTTCCCCTTCTTATCCTTGTAACTCACTTCGCAATCCTCATTCGACTCAAAGAAAAGCACCTGGCACAACCCCTCGTTCGCATAAATCTTCGCAGGCAAAGGCGTCGTGTTGCTGATCTCCAGCGTCACAAACCCTTCCCACTCCGGCTCAAAAGGCGTCACGTTCACAATAATCCCGCACCGCGCATACGTTGACTTCCCCAAACAAATCGTCAAAACATTCCTCGGTATACGGAAATACTCGACCGATCGCGCTAGCGCAAATGAATTTGGCGGAATCAGGCACGCGTCGCCTTTGAATGGCACCAGTGACCGGGGATCGAAATGCTTGGGATCGACAATGGTCGAATTCACATTCGTGAAAATCTGAAATTCGTCCGCCACCCGGATGTCGTAGCCATAGGACGAAACTCCATAGCTGATCACGCCTTCGCGCATCTGCCGGTCGGTGAACGGCTCAATCATCTTGTGTTCCAGCGCCATTTTGCGGATCCAGCGGTCTGGCTTTACGGACATCCCTGCCTCCTCAATCATTAAGCAAAATTTGCGGCGCCATAAGAAAACACGACAAAAAGAAAGACAGTGTAGTTTACCCATCTCGTCTTGACAACCTACGGGCCACCCTCTAGCATTTGCCACTGAAGCAGGAGGCGAGTGTGATCAAGCTGGACATAGTGAATGCGGTTGTGACCAAGACTCTCATCAGCCGCACCAAAGCCGAGCAGGCCGTCGAAACCGTCTTCGAATCCCTCAAGCAGGCCCTCGGCCGCAGCCAGCGTATCGAGCTCCGCCGCTTTGGCGTCTTCAGCGTCAAGCCGCGCAAGACCGGCATCGGCCGCAACCCTCGCACCGGCGAAGAAGTCAGCATCCCGCCCGGCAAAGCCGTCCGCTTCAAGCCCGGCAAAGAACTGCAAGGCATCGAAGCCGTCAAGAAGTCGTAGCGCACCTCCGCGTTCCAGCCAAAGTTGGAAATAGGACATCGAGTTGCGGCTGAGCCCATAGGCCGCCACTTTCTGAATTCGGGTTGTGCACAGCTTCGTTCTTAAGTGCGATTTTCCCGGTGCGAGTCTTCGATCCGTAATATGCCGATCATCCTTCTGTAAAGCGCACTTGCTATTGGTACTTGGCGGCTGGTTGGTCCCTTGGGTCGCCTAGAGAGATCCGAATCACGTCCAGCATACGTCGCGAATCTAACTCTTGGAGGTCTTAATGCCGCACGTCAGATGTCTCCGTACCTTGGGCGCGTTTGCCCTTTTCGTTTCCTTGGGGGCCTTCTCCGCCAGCGCCCAGGAAATAAAGACAGTATTTGTGATCGCGATGGAGAATCACAATTGGACCCAGCCGGCGCAGCTCCCTGGCAAGATTCAGCAGATTTATCAGAATCCGAACGCGCCGTTCATCAACAGTCTTGTGAACGGAACGGCCTTTGCCGTCGTTAACGACTCCTTGGTGAATATCAGCGAGCAGGTCGCCTACGCCACGTCATACCATAACGTCTTGGCCACCCCGAGCGGAAACAACCCCCATATTCATCCTTCTGAGCCCAACTACCTCTGGGCGGAAGCCGGTACCAATTTCGGCGTACTCAACGACAACGACCCCTTTTCTACCAGCGGCCCGACAAACCAGAACACTAACCAGCATTTGGTTACATTTCTGACGCAGGCTGGAAAAACGTGGCGGTCGTACCAGGAAGACATCGACCTTCCTTCCAATGCAGCCGGTCAGTTCCTCACCAATGCTCCTCTACCGCAGGATCAGTGGACCGTTCCCATTACTAGCCGCTCGGGGAGCTTCTTGGACGGCTCTGTCAATGCTTACAACGGCTCCCGTCAATACAACTACGCCGCCAAACACAATCCCATGGTGTTCTTCACCGACTCCAACGGCGGCAACGATGCCACTACATCGAATCCGCTATCCACACAGTACGCCCCGCTTCAGCAGTTATTGACCGATCTGGCGAACGATACCGTGGCTGACTACAACTGGATTACGCCAAACCAATACAATGACATGCACAGCTCCCTCTCTGGAGGCTACAAAGGGCTGACCGGCGATGCCGCAAATATCAAGCAGGGCGACGACTTCCTGAGCCAGATTGTTCCCATCATCATGGCCTCAAACGCTTATAAAAACCACGGCGTCATCATCCTTTGGTGGGACGAATCCGAATCCGACGGCGTCGCAGGCGACAACGGCGACGACTTTAATCACACGATCGCTGAGATTATCATCTCGAAGCGCGCTCATCGCAACGTGAACGGCCTCCCGTATGCCAGCCCGGTCGATTTCACCCATTCCTCCGACTTGCTGACCATGCAGGAAATTTTCCGAGTCGGACAGCCACCACTTGGCGATGCTGACGACGCTATCGATCTGTCCGACTTGTTCCAACCCGGCGCCGTCCCGAAGAAGCCGTAAGAAACTCGCACGTTTCACATCTTCACCCGTCGGTTTTCGCGGGCGCAGGGATCATAAGAACCAGCGATCTCTGCGCCCTCGCATTTCTCGCGGTAGTCTCCCTCTCAGTGATACGAGCGCAAGCAATGGCCTCCAAAAAACTGAACCGATCTGCGGCAACGATGCGATAACAAACCGAAGCCACAATAGTCCGCGGACTTCCGCATTGCGGAGATGGGCCTAACAGAAACTGTCGTCCATTGCAGGGCCGGACTTCCAGCCTCTGGCGCAAACTCATCCAATTATGCTGTACTGGTATTTGCAAATTCTTCCTGAGCTTCCGAACTCTTTGTGAGCACACCACCTTCAGACCCCACAGCGGACGCACTCCCACTTCCCAATGATTGGAGCACCCTTCCCCCACGGGCACAGTTTTACGTGCCGGTTGTCCCGCGCCCTTCCATGAAATCCCTCATCCTCGCGATTGCGCTCTTTCTCCTCACGCTCTGCACCTGCCTCGCCGCTGGCACTCAATTCGCCACCGCCTACGCCAACAATCAAGCCGCTTCCCTCGACGAATTCCTCCGTGCCTTCGCTCTCTTCTACAAAAATCCGGCGGGACTGCTAGCCGGCCTCCCGTTCGCCGCCACCCTCTTAACCATTCTTCTCGCCCACGAGCTGGGCCATTTCTTCGCCTGCCGCCATCATCACATTCACTCCAGCTACCCGTTTTTCATCCCGTTCCCCTCTCTCATTGGCACCTTCGGCGCGTTCATTCTCATCCGCTCCCCCATCCGCACCACCCGCGCCCTTTTCGACGTCGGCGCCTCCGGCCCTCTAGTCGGCTTTGTCTTCGCCGTTCCCGCCCTTATGTACGGCGTCCTTCATTCCAGCATCGTTCCCTCTATCGCTCATTCTGATCCAAACCAAAACACCGTAATCTTCGGCACGCCGTTACTTCTTGGCCTCCTCGACGTACTCTTTCATCCCGGCGTCAATCCGCATTTCCTCCTGCTACCCCCCGTAGGCCGAGCAGCCTGGGTCGGCCTTTTCGCCACGTCGCTAAATCTCCTGCCCGCTGGACAGCTTGATGGCGGTCACATCCTCCGCTCGATCAGCCCCCGTCTTCACCGCATCTCCAGCATCCTCGTCCCGCTCGCCCTTCTTCCACTCGGCCGTATCTGGTTTGTCTGGTACGTTTGGGCAGGCCTCCTGTTGGCTCTTCGTTTCCTCCGAACCTCCCCAATCTACGATCCCGCACCGCTAGACCCCTCACGCCGTTTCGCCGCTTTCCTGACCCTAGTCGTCTTCATCCTCTGCTTCATGCCTGCCCCCGTCTTCGGCCTCTAGCCCGCCTCCCTAGAACTCCCCATGTCAGAAATTCTCCGCTTCTTTTCTCTTAACATATAAAACAGCTAAGTCTTTTAAAACCAACACTTATGAAAAAAGGGGAGGGGGAGGGGGTCTTATTGTTAACCAGCTCCAGTAAAACAGAGGCGCTCCGGCCTCCTAGTGGGACAGGCATTCCTGCCTTGTGGCCTTTCGACAGCCACTGCCTCAAACTCAAATGAAGGTAGTTCTACCACTGCCAAACCGAACTCACCACTAAACTTTCGATTGACCGCACTCCAACTCCGGCTATGATGCATCCCTTGAACACGCGCCCCAAGGTCCCGTCCACCATCTAATGCCGCCACTCCTCCGCACCCTGCGCTTGCGAGACCTTTTCTTACTCTTCGTCGGCTCGGTCATCGGCTCCGGCATTTTTCTGACCCCCGGCCTGATTCTCCGCCAGCTAAATGGCTCTGTCGGCTTCTCCCTGCTGGTCTGGATCGCCGGCGGCACCCTATCTCTACTCGGCGCCCTAACCTACGCCGAGCTAGCCGCCAGCAATCCCGAAGCCGGTGGCCTCTATTGCTTCATCCGTGATGGCTTCGGCCGCATCCCCGCTTTTCTCTACGGCTGGTGCCTCTTTCTGGTCATCGCCAGCGGTTCCGTCGCCGCCCTGGCCCGTGCCTTCACGGAGCACCTGGCGGAAATAATCCCACTCTCCGCCATAGGAAAGACTGTCCTCTCTGTCGTCATGATCGCCGTCGTCACCGCCGTCAACGTCTGGGGCACCCGCAAAAGCTCTAACCTCCAGAACTGGACCACCCTCATAAAGATCGGCATCATCGTCATTCTGAGCGCGATCCTTCTTTCGCTCGGCCGACACGCCGGGGACCTCTCCCACTCCCTCGGTTCCACACAACGCGGCCTCGGGCTTCTCTCCAGTTTTGGTCTGGCTATGATCAACGTCCTTTGGGCCTACGAAGGCTGGCAATTCGGCACATACAGCGCCGGTGAAGTCGTCAATCCTCAAAAAGCCTTCCCGCGCGCCTTCTTGCTGGGCTCGCTGGTCCTCGCTGGCCTCTACATCGTGGCCGTAATCGCCTATCTGGTCGCCCTAGGCCCCGCTGGTGCCACCGCCAGCAACACCATTGCGTCCACAGCCGTAGGCGTCGTCATTGGCCGCAGAGCTGAAATTATCGTCGCCCTCACCATCCTGGTCTCCACCTTCAGCGCCGCCAACAGCGTCCTGCTCACTGCCCCCCGCGTCTTCTACGCCATGGCCAACGACAATCTCTTCTTCAAGAAACTAGCCGAGGTCCATCCGCGCTTTCAAACACCTGCCGCAGCTATCGTCGCCCTGGGTGTGTGGTCCGCCGTCCTCGCGTGCGCTGGCAAATTCGCCGAGCTAATCGGCGGCGTAATCTTTATTGGTTGGATTTTCTACGGCCTCGGCGCCGCCGCCATTTTCCCCTTACGTCGCGCCGGCAAGGGCGTAGCCATCCCCTACCGAGTCCCCGGCTACCCCTGGACGCCTCTGCTTTTTGTCCTCGCCGCTGCGGCCATCGTCGGCAATGCCATCGTCGTCGCCTTCCTCGACCCAAAACAGTTCATATACCTGGCCATCGCCATCGCGCTCTTCGCTCTCGGCCTTCCCGCATACTTCTTCTGGCGCAAGCGCACGCCCGCCTCTTGAACTTGGAGCACGCGCTAGCGCCCCTGTCGCTTCTGTTCGATGAATAAGGATTGTCTCTGCGGGAAATTCAATCTTGCTGGTGAGACTTGGCCAACATTTTCTGAGCCTCTTCACGCACGTTGCGGGCGAGCTCGCTCCCCGGTCCGTTGGGCTCCAATTTCAAATATATATCCAAGTCCTGGATCTCCTCGCGATAGTCACCTTTGCTCTCGGCCACATCCGACAGCACAAGATAAGCGCCTGCGATATTGGGATTGCGGAGAAGCGCCTCACGCTCACTTTTTTCAGCCTCGTCCATCCGGTTGAGCAGCTTAAGCGCTTCCCCCAGAACGACGTATCCTTGGGGCGTGGCGTCCTCCGCCTCCAATCCCTTGCGGATAATTTTCTCCGCCTCGGCTGGCCTGCCGGCGCGGCAGAGCAAATAGCCATATCCGAACTCTGCCAGGGCGTACCGCCCTGCACTGAGATCAATGGATCTCTGAAAGGCTTTTATCGCTTCATCCGTGCGGCCCATCGCCATTTTCGCCACACCAATATCGTAATAAGCCTCAAAATAGCCCGGGTATATCTGCGCAGCTTTCAGGAAGTGGACGAGACTTCCAGCAAGATCCTTCTTTGCCCCAAGCTCCAGGCCTTTCCGCATCTCGTTCTGGGCTTTGCCGGGGATTTTCAACTCCCTCACCGACACTGTGTAGCTGCTCTGGCGAATCGGCCCCGATTTAGACCTCAAGTACACTACAAGCTTAGCGGACGGGCCGTCGAGCTGCGCGCTGGTTTCTGCGGCCTCGTATCCCTCTTCATCCACCGCAATGTCGTAGGTGCCGCGCGGCAAATTCTGGACTTTGAAGCGCCCCTCGAAGTCCGTCAAAACACTTCGAAATACTCCGGCGACACGCGATTTCAAGCTCACCGCCACCTGGCCCGCCGGCCGTTTGTCCGCCTCTAGCAGCACCGTCCCCGAGATTTCTCCTTCTGAGCTCTCGAAGGCGGACACTTGCGCTTTCGCGCTCGGCATCCAGATGATCAGTACGAGGTTCAGGGAAAAGCTCAGGACAAGGATCGGAACGATCGGGAAGAATCTTTCCCGCAGACACGACTTCTTGACTCCCGAAACTTCGAGACGCATCACGACCTACAGCGCACTCTTGAGGGGTTCCTCGGAAGATTTGGCGGCTGCGGGAGTCAATCCGTGCGGCCACTCACAGCTACTCCCATCACTCAGTCCCAGACTGTAGTTTTGGTTTCGCCGGCGCCGCCGGTGCACCTTGACTCCTCGGTGCCAACCGTCACGTGCTGAGGAATACTAGGCCGGTAGAGAATTCCTTGTAAGTTTCATTTTGGACACATCGCGCGCAAATCAAAATATCCGCCGACTCACGTAGCATCGATGACATCCTTATTTTCGGAAACGACGACATTCTTATCTTTGGAAACCTTTTCCGTCCCGTCGGTGTCAAAGCAACTATCCTGGGATTGGCTCGTAGTCCGTCTGCTCGCAGGAAGGTACCCGATGCTCGAAGCAAGAGGGCTCACGAAATATTACGGCTCCGTACTCGCTGTCCAAAGCATTGACTTCTCCCTTGAGCCCGGCCAAGTCCTCGGCTATCTCGGCCCGAACGGCTCCGGCAAGAGCACCACCGTAAAGATGCTCATCGGACTGCTCGAGCCTACCGGCGGCCAGGTTCTTTTCAACGGCAAAAACATCCACCACGATCTCGTCGGCTATCGCAAACATCTCGGCTACGTCCCCGAAGAGGCGAATCTTTATCCCTACTTAACCGGCCAGGAGTATCTCGAATTGGTCGGCACCCTCCGCGGCATGCCACAACCGCGCATGAAAACAAAGATCGACTCCTTTCTCGAACTTTTTTCCCTCTTTCCGCAGCGCCACCTATCGCTCAGTTCCTATTCCAAAGGCATGCGCCAGCGCATTCTTCTCATCTCCGCTCTCATGGATAAACCCGACGTACTCATCCTTGACGAGCCTCTCTCCGGCCTCGACGTGACCTCTGCGCTTATTTTTAAGAATCTCATTCAATCGCTCAGCGCCAAGGGCAAAACTATTTTCTATTGCTCTCACGTCCTCGAAGTCGTCGAAAAAGTCTGCTCCCGCTTGCTCATTCTCAGGAAGGGCCAAGTCATCGCCAGTGGGACCACCGAGGAAGTCCGCCAGCGCATTGGCGAAACCTCGCTCGAAAATATCTTTCTTCATCTTGTCGAAGATCGAGACGTGGCTCAAATCGCCAACGACATCGTGGACGTGGTGGTATCGCCTTGATCGCTCGCGCAATACAATTCTTGCGCGCTTTGTGGGAACCGTACTCTCGCCGGCCCTTCCCTACTCTTCTGCGCGTATTCATCGGCCGCGTCTTCCACGGTGGCGGCGACTCTGGCGCCTCCGAAATGGACGTCGCTCTCGGGGTCATTCTCATTCTGCTTGCGATGCCCGGCGCCCTGGTCTCTCTTCTCCTCTTTGAAAAATACGGCTCTCTCGTTCGGTGGATGCGCGGCGACGGCGTTTTCGATCCGTTCATCGCCACCATCCCCGACGAATATTTCTTCATCGTGCTAAGCATGGTCGTCACTGGCGCCGCCGCCGTGTGGCGCTGGGATGCTCTATTTCTGGACCGCCGCGATTACACGAACATTGTCCCGTTGCCCGTCTCGCTCCGCCGAATCTTTCTCGGAAATTTCGCCGCCATTCTCCTGCTTGCCATCGCGCTCACCGTAGACGTAAACGCCGCCAGCTTCGTCCTTTTCCCCGTGGCCGTAGTCGGCTCGCAGGGTTCTCTCAGAGTGTTCCTGCAATTTGGCGTGGGCCACGCCGTTACCGTCGTTCTCGCCAGCGTGTTTAGTTTCTTTGCGGTGTTCGCCATAATCGGCTTGCTCATGGCGATACTGCCGTACGCGCTCTTCCGCAGAATTTCTCTTTACGTCCGCTTTCTGATCGCGCTCTTCTTCTTGGCTCTGCTGGCGACCGATTTTGCTGTGACCTCTTTCCTCGCTCAACTCACGCGAATCAGCAAGCCCGCGGTTACTATGCTCCCTCCTGTCTGGTTTCTAGGCATAGGGCAGACCATCTGGGGGAACGGCCACAATCCGTTTTTCGCAGCCATGACTCGCACGGCTCTCTTCGCGCTGGGAATCTCTCTCGCTGTCGCTGTTTTGTCTTACGCCCTCAGCTTTCGACGCTCCTTCATCCGCATTCCAGAGACCGCCGAAGTCGGTCCCCTTCCGCGCTCGCAATTTCGTTTTCTTCCCGTCAAACTCTTTGACCGCGTCATTCTTCGCGATCCCCCGCAACGCGCCTGCTTCCACTTCATCACGCGAACACTCCTTCGCGGTGAAACGCACTTGCAGATGGTCTCCGCCTTTGCGGCCATGGCGTTAGTCGCCTCCGCGCAATCCGCAGCCTCGGTCTTCCGGTCCCACGCTGCCATTCACTTGCGCACCGCATCCGAAGATCTTCTCTCGATCCCATTCGTACTGAGCTTCTGCATCATCGTCGGAATTCGCTTGGCCTTTGAAATCCCTTCTGACCTTCGCGCTAATTGGGTCTTCGCGCTCTGGATTGACCCAGACACTCTCGAAACGCGGCCCATTGCCCGAAAAGTCCTTCTCACTTTTTCTCTGCTCCCGCTAATCCCAATCTGCTTCGCCGGTTCGTGGATCCTCTGGGGCTTCGGCATCGCGCTCTTACACACCACCGTCTTCGCTGCGTGCACCGTCGCCCTCGTCGAACTCCTTCTTCTTCGCTTCCGAAAAATTCCTTTCACCTGCTCTTATCCGCCCTTCCAAAGCCACTCTGCCTTGATTTTCGTCGCTTATCTTTTCGGCTTCGTACTATTCACCACTTATCTTCCTGAACTTGAACTGTGGTCCTTGGGCGATCCCTGGCGCGCCATCGTTTTCATCCCCCTCGTGGCCATCATCTTTCTCGCTATTTATTTCTACCGGAAGCAAATGCTCGACATGGACAAACACCTCATCTTCGAAGAAATCCCGGCATCAAACTTTTGAATACGGCCGTCGACTTTTTTCGCCGCAAAATCTTTCTGCACTCCACTCCCTGTGACATATAATCCGAATAAATCCGAATCACAAATGACCTCGACGGCTCCGCTCAACCCCGCAAACGCCAAACGAAATGCCTTCCTTGCGAATTACCTATCGAATGACCTGTCCTTTGCTTGGTTTTTCGCAGCCGCCGCTGTCCTGCTTCAAATGCTCACTAACGGCCGCTATGGCTATTTCCGCGACGAACTCTATTTTCTAGCTTGCGGCGATCATCTCGCCTGGGGCTACGTCGATTTCGCTCCGCTCGTCGCGCTACTCACGCGCATCAGCCGTCTCGCTCTCGGCGATTCTCTCCACGCCATTCGCACGCTTCCCGCGCTCGCGCAAAGCGCGGAAGTCTTCATCACCGCTCTGATCGCGCGCGAACTCGGCGGCAAACGTTTCGCTATCTGCCTGTCGTGCCTTTCTGTCCTTCTCGCTCCCGTAATTCTCGGCAACGCCACGCGCCTCTCTATGAACTCTTTCGAGCCGCTCTTTTGGATGGGCGCGGTGTACTTCCTCCTCCGAGCCAGCAATCTCAACAAAGCGAAACTCTTGCTCGCCAGCGGGGCGCTCCTCGGCCTCGGGCTGGAAAATAAACATTCCACCGCCTTCTTTCTGGTCAGTCTAACCATCGGCTTACTGCTCTCGCCCGGCCGCCGCCTGTTACTCTCGAAATGGTTTTGGCTAGCCGCTGCGATAGCCTTCCTGACTTTTCTCCCCAACCTGATTTGGCAATACGCTCACCACTTCCCCACACTCGAAGCGCTGAGCAATGTCCGCAAAACTCACAAGAACATTGAACTCTCTCCGCTGCCGTTCGTTCGGCAGCAAATCATGATGTTGCTCCCCGTTAGCGCGATTGTCTGGATTCCCGGCCTGGCCTTCCTCCTCATCGGCAGCAAAGCCAGAACCTATCGCTGCCTCGGCATCACTTATCTCGTTTTTCTTGGCATCATGATGACGCTCCACGGCAAGGACTACTACCTTGCTCCAATCTACCCCATGCTCTTCGCCGCCGGCGGCGTCTTCTGGGAAATTACGATCGCCGCTCGCCCACGCCTGCGCTGGCTCAGAGTCGCTCTGCCTGTTGCGGTCTTCGCGCTCGGAGTAATCGCAGTCCCGTTAA
>Ga0137363_10000791_pt1 | contig 17636 bp, 15 predicted proteins | sample MadtaG_FD_104800 | JGI IMG/M metagenome (GOLD analysis project Ga0137363, IMG submission 104800) | Vadose zone soil microbial communities from Angelo Coast Range Reserve, California, USA - Mad1_115_16 metaG | ecosystem: Environmental > Terrestrial > Soil > Vadose zone | place: USA: California...
AGGCTGGAAAGCTTTACGTTGCCAATCCACAACGCCATGTGAGAAGGAAGAACCTGTCTAACGACCGATGGCCAAGTCACCCACCGTGCGACTTGCCATTCCCGAAATCCAAGCCCGCGTACAGCCAGCAATTGAGCTTCGGGCACGGCATCAATGGCTGATCGAATCAGATCAGCGCTATATGCCATTTGCGCAATGATTAATCCAATGAGGCTGGCGGCAAATGGCGAAGGGCCTGTTCTGCCAATCAGGGATTGGTAAGGCAGGTAATACACTGCCAGAATAAGAACAAGATTGGGAATGGCGCGGAGAGCATCCATGACCAATCCCACGGGTATGGCTATGACGGGATGGATGCGAAGCGCGATTGCAATCGGAATGCCTAATATTGTTCCTATAGCGGAGGAGAGCACTCCGAGAGCCAACGTTAAAAGGGCGCCCAGAAGAAATGCGGTTTCGTAACCGCGCAACGCGCTGAAGTCCCAACTGTATCCCATAATGATGGTGTAGCAGCAGTTCCGCCCCAGTTGCCCACGAACCATGGCTAGGGTTTCAAACCGGCGCCTTTGCTGTAATTGTGAGCGGGAAACTCACTAAGGGCTCCCCATTTCTGATCCAAACGCGCCATGGTCCCGTCAGCTTCCAGGATTCTGATGGAAGCATCCAGAAAACGGAGAAACTCTATCTCGTTTTGGCGCGTCATAAAGCCGGCCGGAACTCGCGTGGGAGGGTTATCAACCCAAAGCACCTTTACCTCATTGGGATGAGCCCGGGCGAATTGCAGAATTGTGGGCACATCCTGCAGCGCAACATCGGCCTTTCCGGCGATCACTTGTTGCAGTTGAATGAAGGGATCGTCCGCCACGGCCACAGCCTGCAGTTTTGCTTGTTTTAGATGAGCACGGGCATATTCGGTAGAAGTCCAACCCTCTGCAAGCGAAATCGTGATGCCCGGCTTATCCAAGTCCTCGAATGTGGAGAAACGATTGTCGTCTTTTCGAACCAATCCAGCGGCAACACCAAAGTACGAGTAAGGTATCGTCATGCCGAACTCGCTGGCTCGTGGCATCGTCTGGTAGACAGCATCGGCAAACACATCGAAACGGCCCGATTCCATGTCTGCCTTGAGCGTTTCGAACGTCACTTGATGCCATTCCACCGTCCAGGGAGGAGTTTGTCGGGAAGCAATCTCGTTGACCATATCGGCACAAAAGCCTGACACCCTTTTACTCTGATCCGCATTTACATCGATAATCGTATAAGGACGGAAGCCGCTGTAACCGACGCGTAAGACTTTCGTGCGCTTGGTCCGCACAAGGGCGGATTCCGCTTGGGTGATGGTTGTGGCCGAACCAGGCCGCAGAACAGCGTACACGGCCAAAACCAACGCGATCATCGAGACTACAAGGGAAAACTGCAGCAATCGACGGAGTCTGTTTTCAATCGGTCGTTCAAGCACCATAAGATGATGTCACCTCGCTCAGGCTCACAAAGGGTTCAGATGTCTTGCGCGAAGCTCCGTCCTGAAACGGACATGCATTCGCCTCTAATTTATCGCAGTTTGTATAACACCCATCCGGGACACTGGAATCTGCCCAGCCGGCATCTAAATCGAGGTTGGTATCTACAATCACGTATTCCTTAAGTAAGTGAGAAGGCTGATATCCATTCTCCCGGAGTTGCTCTACCAACCTGGCGAAGGTGGATTCGGCCGTTGCCCGTCCTTCATTGTGGAAGCGCACAGTGACAAACCTTTGTGTGAACCCGCCATCTAGTTTATTGGACGCGGAACGGGCCAAATGCGCCTGAAACTCGTGGCACAAATTCTGCAAGGTTCCGGTATCCTGCTTTTCGTGAATGGTCACCTTGGTGTGAAACTCAAAGTAGTTGGACGGGGGGCGGCGTGATGCATCCTCGTCAGTCAAGGGAACCAGGCTATTTTGAATCATTGCCTCAATCTTGTGACGGGTGGGCCGCAAGCCTGCCCCTTCCAGAAGCCGTGCCAGTTTTTCCACCTCGGTTTGCACTTTCGACAACTCGCCGCGATGAATGGACCCGGTGATAAGATGCGTTGGCTTCTTGCCCGCATCGAGCTCAATGTGAATTGCTTTGATGCCTAAGGCTGCGCAGACGTCCCGAAACATTCGTTCATTTCGACCATCCGGCATCTCCACAGTGATGTGTGCCTCATAAAAGGGCTGCTCCGCTGTTCCTCCAAGAAGATTGGCAACCATGCGGTAAGCCCGATCGCGGCGATTTAAATGGGGTTGAAATTCGATAAGTTCTGAAATTGTACGACGATAGCCATTGGGGACCCATAGTCGGTCTAATGGTGTTCCCAAAGTGCCTCGCGGAGAAGAGCTGATCTCCCCGGGAATGTGCCGTTCGTCTGTATGAAAAACAGTTCCATCGTTCGTGACGGCGCACGAAACGCGCATGACACCGGCATGTCCCGCGTGTTCTTCCGCAAAAGCATGAAGGTCGGTTAAGGGCGGGAAAGGGGAATAAAACGATGCAGGACTATCAAAGTAAAAATCGGCGAGGATGGCCAGAACCGTTTTACCGGTTTCGAGCCATGCATCCGATGCAATTTTCTTTGCGAGTACATCGATACTTTGTTGAGGTAATGAATTTATCCGCCTTGCGATTACGTGGACGTCGGGAACGATGACGCCTAATTCGCAAACAATCTCCGGATACGCCGTCAGATACAATAGCTCTCTCATACTGGATCAGATGTCGGCCCATACTACCACATGGCTGAAAGGGGATAAACGGTTTACTAGGGGAAGGAAGAGCCTTTCGGCTCCCCCTTCCCTCCGAACCGTACAGGCGGATTTCCCGCATACGGCTCTCCGGTCGGTGTTTTTACCTGCAAGAGGATTGAACGCGCATCAACAGAACCACGAAGGCACGTGGCTCTGCCTTGCCAGCGGATATCGTTCCCGCTCACCCCAGTTTCTGAAGCTGTCAACAGTCGGATGGGTCCAGCGGGTCACGCTATACACCCAAGCTGGTGTTGCCCGATGCATTCCGGAATTGGTTAGCTCTTGCGAGCACTGGCCTCCGTTTAGCTGCCGTCTGCTCCCGTCGTCTCCACCTTCCTGCCTCCCTTCGCTCCACGCCCGTTACGGCGCTTCCTTGCTACTATGGACGCTCTATCTCCCGGCAACCTCAGTTCTTCGGGAGAAACCCTCCATGAACGCTGAGTTCTTCTTCGCCGGGTCTCCCTGATTCACACGCTTGGCCTTCTTACCCTTTCTGTCTCCAAACACCCGGGTGTCCCCAACATCGTTTTCTCAGCTTACCCCTCAATCTGTTGGGATTCCCACATCTCTGCGGGGCTGGGCTTCGCCTTCGGCACGCAGGCTCTCCGATCACCATGACCATAGCGAGTTCGTTATGCTGCAAACGAGTCTTTCACTTCCAGTTGCGGTTTTCCGACTGCAATATGTTTGCAAGGTCCAGTTGAGTATTTTGACCCTAACGCCAAATGGGGCTTCACAAGAGTTTACGAAAATATTTCCAATTGTGGCAGTGGGGCAGTTCTCTCGCAAATCCGTAAGGTAAACAGTGTCACATTTTTACCTACGGCGGGATTTTTCAGGACTTCAGAATCTTTGTAAGCCGCTGAAAATAAATGGTCGGGGAGAGAGGATTTGAACCTCCGCCCCCTGGTCCCGAACCAGTGTGCGTGCCCTGCCTTCAAACACCTCCAATAGCTGCATGACGGCTATCAGGTCTACTCGGATCGGAACGAATACTTGTTGATAACCATGCTGAGTCGTAGAGCAGTCGAATCTTCTATTTAGCAGGTCATATCGGGGTTGACTCAGCATAATCGGCTAACCTCGGGGCACTCAGGGGTACGTCGACTGGCAGTTCACCGGCAATGAGCCAAAATATTTGTTTGCCTAACACGAGTTGAAAACTCGGTCAAATTTTGACGTTGCTCAGGACGGGATTGGAGTGCTTAGCGGCGGAAAAGAGATAAATGACTCCAAAACAGGGGAATTACAGAATTACGTACTTCTTGTTTGGGATAGACGGCAGCAGACGAACCACTTGTGCGAATTGAATAAACCCAAACATTGCAAATCGCATAAGCGAAAGCTCACATACAGGAGATTACCTCTTTTTTATCTGTCACTTACACGTTTTTGAACCCCAGAAACTTTTGTTCGATGTGAGAAACCCGAACGAAGCCCTGCCTTCTGCGCCGGAGTTTCCCCTGTGAAACTCTGAGGAAGAACGTGACCAGCAAGCCACAGTCTTTTCAACAGCTTGCCTGCTCCGGGGGTAATGTTTTGCTCCCCTGACGATATTCCTGCCCGCTGCTTTCCAGCATTTCCTTGAAAAGTTGCCCGAGTTTTAAACCCGTGAGAGTCTCCGTTTGAACGCAAGAGTTTCCGCCCATTTTTTAAGGGCGGCGTTCATACGGAGTATTTATGCAGCAGAAATCATGGACTCGCTCTCATCCTTCCGACTGGCCCGGCGACAAGCCGGTCTGGACCATCGCCTCACTGATTCTCTCGATCGCCCTGGCTGTCACCCTGATCGTGCTGACCTACCTGGCCTGGCTACCGCTTCAGCGCCACTTCCTGGAGCAGTACTGCTGGGCGACCTGGGGACACGGCAAGTTTCATATCCGCCTCCTGACGGTTCGGGATCCCCACACCAACGACTATACCTGGCCAACCAATGAGCAGATGCAGGCTGGCCAGACCGTACTTGACAGCGAAAAAACAGTTCCTTTCCAGCTGAATGACCAGGCAGCCCAGGAAGGCTACACCCTGCTCCTGCTGCCCAAACACGACATCAGGCAGGCGGATCTCCTCGACGGACTTCGCCGCTGGGTCTATCAGGGCCTGACTCTCAATGAACTCGTACGCTTCACCGTGGCAGAGCCACTGGAGGACGCTGGCATATTTCTTCTGATTTGCCTCTGTGTCGCCATTCCCAAAGACAGAAAGCGCGCTCTGACGCGCAAATATGGCCGTCATGTGGCAGGGCCGGAGATGGTCTCGGCAGCAGAATTCAACCGCCGATACAAGTCCACCGGCATCGGTTTTGTCACGCTCGAAAAACCCGCGCTTGCGGACAGAATCCTGCGCCGCGAATACGCCACGGTGCGCATTCCGAAGTCGCTCGAAGACTACCACGGCGTTTGCATGGGCGGGTCCGGAAATGGCAAGAACATCATCCTCGAACAGATCGCCGCCCAGATCGAAGAGCGGGGAGAAGCCGCGGTCATCTACGATCCCGGCCAGCAAGTGATAGGCAAATTCTTTCGTCCCGAGCGTGGGGATATTCACCTGAACGCTCAGGACGTACTCATGCCGTACTGGTCGCCCGCCGATGAAATCACGCATCCGGCGGAAGCCCTGGCCATAGCGCACGCTCTGTTTCCGGAGAAACCCGGAGAAGACCCGTTCTTCGCCGAAGGAGCGCGCAAGATCATGGCCCGCCTGCTGAACCTGAAGCCCACACCGTCACAGCTGATCGAGTGGCTGAGCGACGTAAAAGAGATTGACCGGCGCATGCAGGGGACACCGCAGGCAGGCATGATCTTTCGCGACGCCGGTCCCCAGCGTGGCGGAATGTTTGGCAGCCTCAGCATGATTGCCGACAGCCTTCAGCTGCTGCCGCGCAAAGAAGAGTGCCGCCGTTCGTGGACGGCCACGGAGTGGGCCAAAACTCGTGACGGCTGGATCTTCATTACCAGCGCCCCGGAGTTCCGCGCCCAGGTCCTGCCGCTGATTTCGATGTGGATGGATGTGCTGATCCTGCGCGGAATGAACCAGGGCAAGCCCGGACCGCGCCGCACCTGGTATCTGCTGGATGAGGTTCAGACCCTGCACAAACTGCCGCAACTGACCACGGCGCTGGAGGAGAACCGCAAGTCGTATAGCCCGCTATGGCTCTTTTTTCAGGGACCCAGCCAGTTGGAAGCGCTGTACGGGAAGGTGGCCGAAAACATGCTCTCGCTGCTCAAGACCAAAATCTTTCTGGGCAACGATGAGCCACGCGCTGCCAGATGGGTTTCCGATTCCATCGGCGATGTTGCCTGGGAGTACCTCGAGGAAACTCGCAGCGATTCCCTGATGCCACCGCACCGGGAAACGCGCATGTATCGCATCAACCGCGAGACGCGTCCTCTGGTGCCAAGGGAGGAAATTCAGGGCGCTGGCAAGGGCTATGGCTGGGTCAAGCTGGGCAATCTCGTTACCCGAATCAGCTTCCCGTTTATCCCCAGACCGCAGCGGCATCCCGGTTTCGTTCTCAGGAAAGCAAGCTTCGAACCGCCTGTTCCACCGGCGCCCGAGAGCAGCGGAAACGGCAGTGCTCCGTCATCGAATGACGACGGAGCGACGCCCGGCAACGATACCGGGAAGAGCGTAAAGAAGCCGCTTTGGAAATGAGTGAACCGACATGTTGACCATTTCCAAACCGCTTAGTTCGGGACAGGCCCAGCGCTACCACGAGCAGTCCTTTTCCAATGCGCAGGAGAATTACTACAGCCAGGGAAAGACCATCCAGGGCGAATGGCATGGAAAGCTGGCGGAGCGCTGGGGCCTGTCCGGCGCAGTTTCCGAAGAGCACTTTGCCCGTCTGGCTGAGGGGCAGCATCCGCTGACCGGAGAACAACTGGTGCGCCATCGTGCCGCTTATGAGTACGTCAATCTGGATGGCAAGACCATACGCACGATGGAGCACCGGGCCGGATGGGATGCCACCTTCGCCGCGCCCAAAAGCGTTTCACTCACGGCCCTGGTGGCCGGCGATGAACGCGTCCGGCAGGCGCACCGGGAGAGCGTGGAAGTTGCTCTGAATGCTTTGGAGCCTTACGTCCAGGCACGTCTCGGCGGCAACCAGCTGGCGGAAACAACCGGCCAATGGGTTGCCGCCCGCTTTGAACATGATTCCAGCCGTCCGGTGAACGGCTACGCCGCGCCGCAGCTGCACACCCATGTCGTAGTGTTCAACATTACCGAACGGGAGAGCGGTGAAACCCGCGCCATGCAGCCACGCGAATTGTACCGTTCGCAGCAATATGCAACCGCTGTTTATCGTTCCGAGCTGGCGCTGCGCCTGCGCACTTTCGGTTATGAAGTCGAACAGAGTGCCAGCGGAGCGCCGGAAATAAAAGGCTACAGCCAGGAATATCTGGAAGCCTCCAGTCCGCGCCGGCGAGAGATACAGGAGCAACTGGCGGCAGATGGTTTAAGCAGTGCCGAAGCGGCGGAAATAGCCCAGCATCGGACCCGTCACGCGAAGCTGGATATTACGCACGAGGAAATGCAGCGCCGCCACCTGGAGATGGCTGAGAAATATGGCAATCAGCCGCAACTGGTTATCCACGTCGCCGAAGAACGAGGGCAACACTTTGCGCCAGCGAATGAGATCGAAACCGGCAGGGCCATCGACAAAGCTCTGAACTATACCCGCGAAAGAAACCTGGAGCGGGAGGCAGTCGCGGACGAACGCGACTTGATGCGCGATGCCCTCAAACGCTCCATGGGCCGCGCGTCCCTGGCTCAGGTTCGGAACGAATTTGAGTACGAGATCGAGCGGCACGGATTCATTGAAGTCGAAAGCCATAAACAGCAAGCGGCGCGGAGTTTTACCAGCGAAGAGATGATCGCCCGGGAGCATGACAACATCCGCATCATGCGCGCCGGACAGGACAAGTACCAGGCCCTGGTCAGCCCTGAATCTGGCCAAATCATTCAGGAAAGCTTTGGGCATCTGCGACCCAGCCAGCAGCAGGCAGTACAGCAAGTCCTCAGCGGCCATGACCAGATCAGCGCCCTTCAGGGAGCTGCCGGAGCCGGTAAGACAACATCGCTATCGGTGATCCGCGAAGCCGCCGAGCACGAAGGCTATGTCGTCAAGGGTCTCGCGCCCACATCCCGAGCAGCTCATCAGCTCGCCGAAGCCGGGATCGAAGCCAGCACCCTCCAGCGTCATCTTGCTCAGCAGGCTCAGACAGATACCGCGCAACGCCATTTGTATGTGCTGGATGAATCAAGCCTGAGCAGCACGCGGCAGATGAACGAATTCTTTCACCGGCTGTGGCAGCAGGACCGGGTGTTGCTTGTGGGCGATGTGCGTCAGCACGAGTCTGTCGAAGCGGGAAAGCCCTTTCAGCAACTCCAGGAGGCGGGAATGCGCACTGCCCGCCTGGATGAGATCATTCGCCAAAAAGATGCAGCCCTGAAAGAAACGGTTGAACACCTTGCCCGAGGCCAAACCAGGGACGCCATCCGGAACCTGGACGTGCAGGGCCGCGTCCATGAGATCGTTGACCGCGCCGAACGCCTTGCCACCATAGCAACCGAGTATGTGGAACGCTCGCAACGCACCCTGGTTATTTCGCCGGACAACGATTCCCGCCGCGAATTAAACGTGCTGATTCACGCGGAGCGACAGAAACGAGGCCAACTCGCCGGGCAGCATAAGCAGCGCGTCCTGGAGCCAAGACAGGATATGACCGGAGCAGATCGCGCCTGGGCTGTGAAGTACGAATCCGGAGATATTCTTCGCTATTCAAAAGGCAGTCGCGCCGCAGGCATTCAGGCTGGGGAATACTCCCGGGTTGAGAGCATCGAGCAGAACAGAAACCTGCTGACCGTGAAACGCGACAACGGCGAGCAGGTCACCTACGACCCACGCCGATTGCAGGGCGTTTCCGTCTATCGGGAAGCCGAGCGGGAATTCTCCACAGGCGACCGCATCCAGTTCACCGCCCCGGCCAGAGAGTTTCATGTCGCCAACCGTGAATTGGGAACCATCCATAGCGTCGAGCAGGATGGTGAGCTGTTGATTCGTACCGACTCGGGCCGCCTTCTTCACTTCAATATCAGGGAACACCCGCATCTCGATTACGGCTATGCCGTGACCAGTCACAGCAGCCAGGGAGAAACCACGGACCGGGTTTTGATCCATGTTGACACCGAACTGGGAGAACAACTGGCAAATCAGCGCATGGCTTACGTGGCAGTTTCACGCGCACGCTATGATGCGCAGATTTACACCGATGACGCCGCCGAACTGGCAAATCGGTTGAGTCGTGAGCACTCCCGCAGCACGGCAATCGGATCAGGCCAGCGCCAGCCGCACGAGCAAGGTCAGGGATTGACTCACGAGCACGGAAATGGACATGACCTGGAACAGTCGCCCGCCGGTCACACCCACGGAAATGAGGCCGGGCACGACTCCCCGCAGGAGAGTCACGGACACGCTCACGGCGAAGGCCAGGGCCATCAAGGCTATGCCGGAGGTTACGGCATGGGCGAAGGAGTCGGAGAGTAGCAATACTCTCCAGATCATAAAAGCCTGTATTCAGGCGTGGAGCAAATGCGTATATGAAATCGAATCAACAGTTACAGAAAAAATCACATGAACGCAACGACCGTCTTTTCCGCTGGATAGTGAAACACACCGAAACCATATTCGTGTGGTCTGCTTTCTTTCTTCTGGTCGGAATTACGATTCCCCAGATTGCGTTCACCTTCCATCACATAGAGCAATTCTCTCCCTTGCAGAAATACTTCTTTCCCGTTTATCGCAAGGCAGAGTTCTCCTTTGCCAAAGAAAGTGTTTACCGTTTGCTGGTCGTTGAGAAGGCCGACCAGATCCTTTCGTTTCCAGCTCCGGAAGATGTGTGGCTGAAAGAAACACGCACGCCAGACGGGGCCGTAGTGCCCTTTACGCTCTCTGAGAAGGCACGGAGCGAAGGCAAAGAACTTGAACTGCTGCCAGCGAGATCGGCCAACAACTTCCAGCTATGGTTGCTTCTCAAAAACCAGGTCTACGGCAACACAGAAATCAAAGACATGGGCAGGACTGGCCGGATTCTCGGATTGGGGATTTCCGGCCTGGTTTGTTTCACCTGGCTCCTGTGCTTCATTGCTTACTTCCGGGTGGGTCCACATTCGCACGCCAGTCAGACGAGGAGGTAATCGTCTGAACAAAAACAACAGGATCATTCCTGTGGAGTAACCCATACGTGGCCACACGGCCCCAATTCGAGGATTCCGAGCGCGTACCAGGCCAGAGTCAACCTGTTGCTGAGAGCAAGCCCGTCTCTGACGGGCCTCTCAGACAGGAGGAACTGGCGGCGCTGCGGGAATTTTTGTCCCTGCTGGACGCATGGGACAAAAAGAAAAAGGCGATATGAAACACGTGCCTGCTCCTGATACACATAGCGCGTTATGGCATCGTATATTGATGCCAAAGCCAGTATCCTCGGCAAATTTTCCTTACGAGATTGAATATCAGGGAAAGACCATCCGCTGCCGCACGGTCAATGATATGCAGCGGGCACTGGCAACTCTGGAAAGCAGCCGGATTGTCCGCGAAGACACACCCTGGACCGACGAGGAGTTTACCCGGTTCACCGGGCGCATTCAGTTGCAGCAACGCCGCTTTCTGGCGGCACTGCTCCAATCCGGCCCCGCGTGGATGGAAGCAATCGAACTGCGCGAGCTTCTGGACATACCCGACAACAAGGTTTTGGCCGGGATGCTTTCGGGAATTGCCAAGGTGGCTTTAATCTTTGCCATTGAACCGCGCCGGGTCTATACCCACGACACCCGCCATCGACACGGCAAGCCTTATCGCGTGTATCAGATAAACTCAGAGTTTCAGCAGGCCGCTGCCGCCCATGGCTGGCCCGCCAAAAGCGATCTGAAAGAGACGAAGTAACTGGATTTAGGGAGAGGAACATGAAAATGTCCGTCAAAACAGCCGTGATCTATGCGCGTGTTTCCAGCAAAGACCAGGAGAAAGAAGGCTTCTCCATTCCGGCACAGTTGAAGCTGTTGCGCGAATACGCCCTGAAGAACGGTTTCACCATTGCCCAGGAGTTCGTGGACGTGGAGACGGCCAAGGTCGCTGGCCGCAAACAGTTCGGGGAAATGGTCACGTTCCTTAAAAAGAATCCTCTCTGCCGCATTATTATTGTGGAAAAGACCGACCGCCTGTACCGCAATTTTCATGACTGCGTAACACTGGAAGATATGGCCGTGGAGATTCATCTTCCCAAGGAAGGCCAGATCATCAGCAAGGATTCCAAGTCACAGGCCAAACTGATTCATGGAATCCAGCTGGTGATTGCACGCAACTATATCGAAAACCTGCGCGAAGAAGTCCGCAAAGGAATGCGGGAAAAGGCATCTCAGGGAATCTATCCCAGCCGTCCTCCCCTGGGCTACATCAACAACAAGTTGCAGCACACCATTGAAGTGGATTCCTCAAATGCAGACCTCATTAAACGTATGTTTGAGCTGTACGCCACAGGCCAATATTCTCTCGCCGAGGTGCGCGAGGCCATTCACCGCGAAACGGGCCGCGCCTTCCAGAAGGGCTACATTCACAAGCTGCTGAAGAACCCCTTTTATAACGGATTCTTCGATTGGGATGGTGAACGATATCAGGGCAATCATCCCCTGATTATCCGCGCTGCATTGTTTGAACAGGTCCAGGACGTGCTCCACGGTCATAACCGGCCCAGATACAAGACTCATGACTTCGCTTTTCGCGGACTGCTTACCTGTGCCTTTGATGACTGCATGGTTACCGCTGAAATCAAAAAGAAGCGTTATACCTATTACCGCTGCACTGGCTCCAGAGGAAAATGCGCGCTGCCGTATGTGCGTGAGGAGCAGCTGGCCGCAAACCTGGGTCGGATTCTTCAGGATATCCATATCCCCGATGACATTCTGGCGCAGCTCGATAAATCCCTTACCGATGACCAGCGCCACACGCAGGCGCTGAAGAAAGAACAAACGGAGCGGCTCCAGCAGCGCCTTGCCGCAGTGCGGCACCGCATCGATCAGGCATACACCGATAAGCTGGATGGCAAGATCGATGAGGATTTCTGGAGCAGAAAAACTTCTGACTGGCGGCTTGAGGAACAACAAATCCTGACCGCCATGCGAGGTTTGGAAGAGGCAAGCCCCGATTTACTGCTCAACGCGAAAAGAACCTTAGAACTCGCGAATAAGGCTTATTTTCTGTATGTTACGCAAACTCCCGCAGAACAGGCCAAACTGCTCAAAATGGTATGTTCGAACTGCAAGACGGACGGCGTAAGTCTTTATCCTTCATATAGAAAGCCCTTTGACCTGATCTTCCAAAGGGCCAAATCGAAGGAATGGTGCGCCCGGAGAGATTCGAACTCCCGGCCTGATGCTCCGGAGGCATCCGCTCTATCCAGCTGAGCTACGGGCGCGCGAAGGACTGGCAGAATTAGATTATCACCCATGGCGGGAATTTTGTAAGTGAAATGCTCGGGATCGGTTTTATCTCCGGGTTCACTACCCTGCTTAGCGCTCTTGCGAAAATTACTGGCCATTACCCAATCGTTGCGGCCCGGGCGGTTTCTTCGCGCTGTTTGCGGGCGAGTCCTTCGCGGCTGTCATAGCGGAGAAAGGCCGGCAAGGCCACGGCCAGCACGCCTGTCCCCAGCACGCAGAGGATTCCGCCGGAGATTACGGAGGCGCGCAGACCGAACAGGCTGGCCACTATGCCAGCTTCCGCGTTGCCGAGCAGCGGGCCGGTCATGTAGCTGATCATCTCGATGCTGGCCAGGCGTCCGCGCAGATGGTCGGGGATGGTCTGGTTCCACATGGTCATGCGAAAGAGGGCGCTCACGCCGTCCGCCGCACCCGCCAGCACCAGACAGAGCAGCGCGATCCAGAGGCGCAGAGAGAATCCCAGGCCCACGATGGCCACGCCCCACAATCCGGCGGCAATGGTTACGGCCAGTCCCTGGCGGCGAATGTGGCTGGTCCAGCCAGAGGTGAGGGTGGCCAGCAGCGCACCGACCGCAGGCGCGGCGTACAACAGGCCGACCGACGCGGCCCCGAATCCGGCGGCGATGGCAGGAAACAGCGCCATGGGCATGCCGAAGAACATGGCATTCATATCAATCAGGTACGTGCCCATCAACTCGGGGCGGCTCTTTGCATAGCGCAGACCTTCAGCGACTGTGCGCCAGCCGGGCCGTTCGGCGTCCGCGGGAGCCGAGGCCACGCGCAGCATCAGCAGCGCGGAAAGCGAAATCAGCAGAGTAGTCAGGCTGATGGTGTAAGCTCGCGCCGGGCCGGCGGCGGAGGCCAAGAAGCCTCCGGCCATGGGACCAAGAATCATCCCGGTGGTTCCGGCAAGCGAGTTCAGCGCCGAGACCGCAGGCATAAGCTCCGGCGCTACAACTCTGGGAAACATGGCCTGTAGCGACGGTCGCTTCAATCCGTTGAGCGCGGCAAAGGTGCTGGCACAGGCAAAGAGCACCCATGGCCGGGGATGAAGAGACAAGGCATTGAGAAGCAGTGCCCCGTTCCCTGCCGCCATGAGCAGTTCGCTGATCTGGACCATGCGGCGGCGGTCAAAGTAGTCAGCCAGAGCGCCGCCGGCCAGCGCGGTGATGACCAGGGGCAGGCATTCGGCCACGCCCAGCAGCCCAACGGCGAGAGTGGAGTGGGTGAGCTGGTACATCTGCACCGGCAGCACCACGAGGGTCATCATGGAGCCGAAGTAAGAGATGGTCTGGCTGAGAAAAAGCAGGCGAAAGTCGCGCGAGATTCTGAGCGGCTTCAGGTCTATGGCGAACCTTCGTCCACCCGCCGGGCGTGACGGCTCGCCCTCATGCGGGGCAGGGTCTGGGCTGAGATGCGCGTGGGAATACGGCTGTTCCGTCTCTTGCGTGGAGGGCATTCCTGGTCTGTCCTTGTGGCTTCGTGCCCGTTATTTTGTGCCCATCAACAGCAGCGCACCGATGCGCTTGAAGTCTTTGAGTTCAGCGGCGCTCTTGAACCACTTACCGGAATATTCGTCCGGCGATGGACTGCGATCAGGAATGCGCTGGCCCTGGACGTTGCAAAAGCCGTGACGGCGAAGTAGTTCCAGATACTCGGCTTCCGAGAGCGCCTGCACCGGGACTTTCAGTTCACTCACCCAGCGGAGGGAGTAATGATTGTCCTTGTACAGATTGATCAGGATGAATACCCGGCCGCCCGGCATCAGCACGCGGCGAATCTCTTCGAGGGCCTTGCCCTGATCAGCGTAATAGTAAAAAGATTCTACGGAGAGAATTTTGTCGAACGAGTTGTCGGGCGCGGGAATGCTCTCGGCCGATCCCCACACGTAACGGACATTCTCGATTCCAGCGGAGGCCTGCTTGGCGCGGCGCAGCATCTCGTCGGCCACATCAATACCGGTTACCTGTCCTACTGGAACCAGCCTGGCCAGGCGGCGCGAAGCCCAGCCGGTGCCGCAGCCCAGGTCGAGCACGCGGTCGGCAGGCCGGAGACCCATCAGGGCAATGGTCTGCTCGGTGATGTCTGAGTGATGGCCTTCCATCTCGTCACCGCGGCCGGCAGCGGCCCACTGGTTGAACTCTTCCTGAAGTTTTTTGTCGGCGGAAGTCTGGATGGCATGGGGGATGGTGTTCATACTTACTATGCTACATTTGAAACTTAGATTGGCTCAATGCCTGATCCGGTAAAATCCGTGCAACCGCCTGCTGACACTTTTTACTGCCCAAACTGCGCCCGCGAAGTGAACGATCCTCTGATTTGCGGAGACTGCTCCGCCGTAATTTGCCGTGTATGCGGCACGCCGCTTGAATCTTCCGCCGATCTCGGCATGGGATAAGGAAAACCGCGTGCTTTATTCTTTAAAGCCCTGGTGCGTTTTCGTGAGAACTCCCTAAAGCACCATGTATGTACTGGCATTCCCGGGATCCTTCGACTGCGCGCCCCTCGGTTTGTTATGGATTCACTTGCTCGCGGCGCTTCGCTCAGGATGACAGCCTTAAAACTGCGTGGGCGCTGCCGTTTATAGCACTACGCGATCAACACTGCTGCGCGGCATACTTCCAGCATCAGCGGCATGGATAGCCATGAGAACGCGCATTACACCGGCGTGGCGGTTTTGCGTCCGGGATTGAAGAAGGGCAGTTTCACGACCGTGGCGGCCACTTTCTGGCGCACGGCTTCAATGGTAATTTCCATTTGCAATTTGGTTCCTGGCTGCGCGTGGGCTGTATCCACACTGGCCAGGGCAATCATCTTTTTGAGAATTGGCGACCAGGTGGTGGAGGTCGCTTTGCCCACCTGCTTGCTGCCGAGATAGACAGGCACATGCACCCGCGAAGCCTGAGTGGCGGCGGCGGGAGTAAGGCCGAATTTTTCGTAGCGTTCTTCGATTTCCACCCAGTCCATTTCGAGGCCAACCAGCTGCCGGGCAACGCCGGTCTTCTGCTGCTGGATCAGGGCATTGCGGCCCACGAAGTTTTCTTTTTCCAGATGGACCATTTTGCCGAAGCCCAGCTCAAAGGGCGAGTATGTTTGCTCAGGAATGAGGGCCTTCTTGCTGCTGATGTAATCGACTTCGATCAGCAGCAACCCGGCTTCAATGCGGGCCACGTCGAGGGCCAGCATGCCGGCGGGGTGAATATCAAACTGGCGTCCGGAAGCCATGAGCGCGTCCCAGACTTTTACGGCGTCACTCCACGGCGCCCAGATTTCATAGCCGAGGTCGCCGGTGTATCCGGTGCGCGAGATGTCCACGGGCACGCCGGCGATGCTGCCGCTGGTCATGCGGAAATACTTCAAATTGGCGATGTCGGCCTGGGCCACGCTTTTGAGCAGCCGTCCGGAGGTCGGCCCCTGCAGCGCGAGGGCCGCGACGCTCTCGGAGACGTCCTCAATGGCCACGTCCATGTTGAGGCCGTTCTGGCGGAACCAGCGCAGGCTGGGGTCGGCGGCGGTCCAGCGGTATTTGTTCTCTTCAAGGCGGGTGATGGTGCCATCGTCGATGACCTTGCCCTGCTCATCACACCAGCAGCAGTAAATCACCTGGCCGGGTTTGACCTTATTGATATCGCGGGTGATCACGCGATTGACGAGGCGGGTGGCGTCCCGGCCCTGCACGATGTACTTGTACAGCGGCGTGATATCGATGAGCGCGGCGGCGTTGCGAATGGCGTTGTATTCGTGCTCGTGATGCACCTCATACGAGCTGACGGTGTAATATCCCGACCATTCGCGGTAATTCAGGCTGTGGCACAGGGCCAGAGTGCGTTCGTGCAATGCGGTTCCGACGGGCAAAGGGAGACCTCAATAATATGAATGGAGAATTATATTGATAACCGCGCGACCAGCATACTCCGATCCGCAAGATGAATGCCATCCACTTTTGCCGCAGGTCACGGTCACCTCCCGCAACCTGGAATTGGCTGCCGCGATAGCTCTTTCTTTTGGTTGAACTCTTCCACATTTTTCTTTTGTTCCGCAACTGGACCGACGCAGTACTCCTGGCGCAATGAGTCAGGAACGAGCGCGGAAGTGTATGGTTCCAGGGTATATTCATCGCCTGATGCAGGCTTCTGTGCTCCGGGAGCGGAGGCGGCCTGGGCCGTTGGCGGGCACATTTCACCAGGACCGGCATGGCAGGGGCTATATCCGGTTTCTCTCGCGATCTTCTTCTGCCTGAGATACTCCTTATAAGCCGCGGTAAGATACTGCGTGCCGAAAATTTGCGCCTCGCCCGTGGACTGAAGATAGCGGTCGAGCGTTGCGGCGGCGATCCAGCGAGCACTCGCATCCCCTTTGGACACAGCTACCATCGCGAGTACATGGGCGAGCAGGTAATCCTCGGGTTCGCTGCCGTGCTGAAAGATGAAAGCCGCGTCGTGAAAATCGTTGCCGGTAGTGAGCAGCTTTTGCTCCATCATTTCACGCACGCGCTTGCGGCGGGCAGCGTCATTGGCCTGCATCTGTTCGCCGGTAAGCGGCACGCGCTTCGAACCGGGCTTCTCATCGCCCAGCTCTGCGCCACGGTCCCACTGGTCCTGAATGAAGAGCTGATGTACCTCGCTCGCGTTCTGCTGCTTTACCTTGTCCTGCGCCAGTGCGGCGGCCACGGACAGGAGGCCGATTGCCAAAATCAGAATTCGTAACACATGCGCCTTTCTGTTGCCGGCCGGGATGCGAGCCCAGTTGCAACCACTGCGGATGATGACTGAGCCATTTCGTTGATGGACGATTATACGGAAAAGCTTGGCTTAATTCACTGGTTCATGAGTGATTTAGTAGCAGGCAAAATAGGCAATTGATGATATTTGTGTCAGGTAACAATGCGATGCATTATGATTTGAGGTATGAAAGAAGTATCAAGAGAACTCAGCCCCAAGCACAGACGTGAAATGAAGCGCTTGATCCGCAAGATAAAGACATTCTTCGACAATAAACGATATCATGCGCGCCGCGGCGTCTATATTGATCAGGTTGTGCTGGCCCACGTATCAAAAAGCATCAAGGTGTCCGAGGCAGTAGTTAGCCTTGTTGACGCTGGTTTTTCAGACGAGGCGTTTGGATTGTCTAGGACGTTGGTTGAAATTGCATTTAACCTACGCTTTATTACTAATCGGTATTCTGAAAGACGTGCGAAGCGATTTGCGGATTATATTGCCCGCTGGAAAATGGAGCTAATACGACGGACACTTAAGCATATGCTCAAGAAAGATGATAAAGGCAATGACATACCGATGTACAGCAAGCAACAGCTACGCAAGATGATGAAGGATTACAAGATATATGCGAATGTTGCCCGCAAGTACCCGAGCC
>Ga0137363_10000795_pt1 | contig 17591 bp, 15 predicted proteins | sample MadtaG_FD_104800 | JGI IMG/M metagenome (GOLD analysis project Ga0137363, IMG submission 104800) | Vadose zone soil microbial communities from Angelo Coast Range Reserve, California, USA - Mad1_115_16 metaG | ecosystem: Environmental > Terrestrial > Soil > Vadose zone | place: USA: California...
AGGTCTTGACCGTGTCTCTGCTCGCCTTGCGGGCGGCCTTCCCGCTATTGGGCGTGACCGTTCATACCGATGCGCTGGGCGCCGTGGAGGCGCGACTGCGCGACGGTACGGCCCGCCTGGGCATAGGCCCCGATTTTCAGGTCGACGCCGGCGGCCCGATCGAGCGCCGCCCATTGACCGAGATCGTGATGGCTAGCGTGGTCGCGGCCGAGCATCCCCTGGCGGCCCGGCAGGGCACGATCCCGCGCCACGAGTTGGCGCGCCATGTGCAGCTTGTCCTCACCGACCGCAGTCAACTGACCTCGGGCATCATGCGCGGCGTGGTGAGCCCGCGGGTTTGGCGCTTCGCCGATCTTGCGACGCGCTACGGATTTCTCAAGGCCGGCCTCGGCTTCTGCAACATGCCGCTGCATATGGTGAAGGACGATCTGGCCGCGGGCCGGCTGAAACGTATTGTCGCCGAGGGCTGGGAAGAGCCGGAATACACCATCCCGCTGTATCTGATGTTTCCGCGCGGACATGTGCCGGGTCGCGCCGCGTCCTGGCTCATCAAGGATGTAGAGGCACGCTTCAAGCGAAACCGGGCCTAGCCCAGCGCGAATCGCAGAGGCAGTGCTACGCGCAGCCAGCGGCCATGGGAAGGTGCGAGGCGCCAGATGCGCTCGGAACCCGCCGCGGCCGCGACCTCGGGCCCATCCCAAACGATACGTGTCTCGCCCGCCAGTTGCAGCAGATCGCCTCGCGCGAAATTGATGAACAGCAATCCCGCCCGGGGATTGATCGCGAGATTGCCCAGCGTGTTGAAAAAGCGATTGCCGCGATAATCCGGCACGATGATCGCGCCGTCGGCGGCGAATTTTAGAAAGCCGGCAAGCCCGCCCCGGTGCGAGACGTCGACCCCATGATTAGGTGTGGCACCAACGCCGCCGGGCGATATCTGCCGCCGAAGCTGCGGCTTTTCATCGACGAAGCGGTCTCCGCCCTGCGCGCCAAATTTGGCGCGGCGGCGAGCTAACTCAGCCGATATAGTTTTCGACGATCTTTTCGTCGCGAACCTGGGCCTCGTCGGGATTCTGTCCCGCCGCGCGCCGGGCTCGGCGCTGGCGCAACAGATCCCAGCATTGGTCGAGGGTGACTTGCAGGCGCTTCAAGCGCTCTCGCTCGGCATCGCTCGCCTTGCCGTGGGATTCCTTATTGAAGAGCTCATGCTCCTCGCGGGCGAGCTCGTCGATTTTGTTCATGATCCTGCCGTCGTCCATGATCCGCCTCCTCGCGCCAATGTTGCCGCCGCTCGATAGAGGTGGGACGGCGCGCCGGGAAAGTCCAGCGCAATTCCTCGATCCGGGGCTCAGGCCCGCAGCAGACCTTCCATGCGCAGATCGACCATTGTCGCCTCGATACCCTGGCGCAGCAGCCCGGCCAGTTCATCGACCTGGGCCTTGGTCAGGATCAGCGGCGGCGAGATGACGTTGAGTGGGCCGATGGGCCGAACGATCAGGCCCAGACTTTCGCAATGGCGCGAGATCCGCCGGCCGATATCCACATCCTCGGGGAACAGCTCGCCGGTCGTCCGGTCCGCCACGTTCTCCACGCACATCATGAAGCGATGGCCGCGAACGTCGCCCACGATGGGCAGGTCGCGTAACTCCTTGAGCTTGGCCTCGAGGTAGGGACCCACCTTCCTCACATGCCCGCAGATGTCCTCGCGCTCCATCAAGGCGATATTGGCGAGCCCCGCCGCGCAGGCTATGGGGTGGCCCGAATAGGTATAGCCGTTGGTGAACCAGCTGTCGGGGTCGGCAGCACTGATGACTTCGTGGATGGCGTCGGAGAAGATGCAGGCGCCCAGCGGCTGATAGCCGGAGGTGAGCCCCTTGGCGCAAACAATGATATCCGGCTCGATGCCGAAGACGTCCTGGGAGGCGAACATATGGCCCAGCCGCCCGAAGCCCGTGACAACCTCGTCCGAAACGTAGAGCACGTCATGACGCCGGCAGACCTCCAGCGTCTTGCGGTGATATCCCTCGGGCGGAACCATGACGCCGCCCGCGCCCAGCACCGGCTCGGCGAAGAAGCAGGAGACGTTCTCCGGCCCGATCTCCAGGATCTTGTCCTCGAGTTCCTTGACCAGATGATCGCAGAAGGCGGCCACGCTCATGCCTTTGGGCCGGCGATAGACGTTGGGTGCGGAGACGTGGTGCACCCAATCCTGGATGAACTCCAGATGCGGGCTGCGATCGCCGGGCTTGCCGGAGATGGAGCCGGTCAGATAGGTGCTACCGTGATATCCGCCGGTCCGCGCGATCACATGGCGCTTCGATTTCTTGTCGCGCCGGCTCTGGTAATACTGGATCAGGCGCACCGCCGTATCGTTGGCGGTCGACCCGCCGCAGGTAAAGAAGACATGGTTGAGGGCACCCGGCGCCAATGCCGCCAGCTTCGCCGCCAATTCGGCCGCCGGCACGTTGGTGGTATCGACGAAGGGGCTGAAATAAACCAGGCGGCGCGCCTGATCGACCATCGCCTGGATGATCTCCTCGCGCCCATAGCCCATGTTGATGCACCACAAGCCGCCGATACCGTCCAGATAGCGTTTGCCGGAAATATCGTAGACATAGGCGCCCTCGCCCCGCGCCATGACAAGCGAGCCATCCTTCTTGAATGAATCGAAATGGGTCCAGGGATGAAGAAAATGGTCCCGATCCTTGCGCCAGATGTCCTGGGGATCGACCTGATCCAGGCTCGCGGCCCAAACGCCAGACATGATGTTCCTCGATGTTCCGATGATGTGGTGGCTTGGTGTAGCACGCGCCGCGCCAAGGCTCCATCCTCCACGCATTTCCTCGGCGATAGGCTACGGCGATGATAGGCTCGCATCCATGATCCGCATCACGCCCACCCTCGCAATCGACGAGAGCGAGATCGAGGAGAGTTTCATCCGCTCGCCTGGTCCCGGTGGCCAGAACGTCAACAAGGTGGCGAGTGCCGTGCAACTGCGCTTCGATGTTCGCGCCAGCAAATCCCTGCCGGCAGCAGTCCTGGCGCGGCTAGAGCGCCTGGCCGGAAGCCGTCTGACCCGCGAGGGCGTTCTGATTCTTGTCTCCCGCGATCATCGTTCCCAGGAACGCAACCGCCAGGAAGCCATCGACAAGCTCATGGATCTCATTCGCCGCGCCGCCGTGGTACCGATTGTCCGCCGAAAGACCAAACCGACATTCGGATCCAAGCAAAGGCGGCTCGAGTCCAAAGGGCATCGCTCGAAGATCAAGAGCCTTCGTCGTCCTGGCGCGGACGATTGACGAGCGGCAGGTCACGGGCTTCATCGTGGATACGACAAAGAGTTGGAGCGCGCGTCTGGCCGCCGATCGTCAATTTGCGGGAGCAGGTGCCGCCGGGTTCATCTGTTGGCGATAGAGCTTTGTGAGTTTCCTGTCGATGCGGTCCAGTTCGCGTTGGACGGCAGCCGGGTCCTCGACCAATGGATCGGCCGGCGCCGGTTGATCGCGGCATTCCGGCGAATTCAGCCGCTCCTCAACCACATCCGGTCGCGGCTGCAGGCGCTTGCCCATCTCGATCGAATCGTTGCCAAAGCAAGCATGCGACAGCGGGGCCGTGTCTTGGCCCGCCTTGGCAGGCCCAGACAAGATCGCCGCGCCCAGCGCGAAAACCGCCGCAGCGGCCGGCAAACGCCAATTGGCCAGGCTCTCGATTGTCATTGATTGCAGCTCCTTTCCTTGTCCCGCGATCCGCGCGGTCCCGGTTCCATTGCTTCTAGCTGGGCATCGGACCGGCAAAAGGAAGTGCCTAGAAGTTATGGTTTTCATAACTCCGCGATATGGGGCCGCGGGGACGCCCATAGGCCCAGAAACTAGGGCCATTTGAAGGAGATGGGCCTTAAGGTTGGTCCGAGGCATAGACCTCGATGCGAACCTGCGCGGTGCCGTCGGCAAGAATCCCCAAGGCGATGGCGGCGGCCTGCGACAGATCGATTATGCGGCCGGCGACGAAGGGCCCACGGTCGTTGATACGCACTTTCACGGTCTTGCCGGTGGAGGACGCCGTCACGCGCAGGATGGTTTGGAAGGGCAGGTTGCGATGCGCTGCCGTCATGTCATGGATATCCAGAGGCTCACCGCTGGCAGTGCGGTGGCCCTGCTGTTTGGGGCCATAGAGGGAAGCCATCCCGCTTTGGATGAAATACGGTTGCTCCGGCGCCGGCGCCGGGGGTGCCGCCGGTGTCGGCGCCGGGGTTGGACTTATGATCGTCTCCGGCGGCGGTTTGGCGCAGGCGGCAAGGCAGCCGAGCATGATCAGCAGCGCAACGCGACCGTTGCTCAGGTGCAAGGCGCCGCCCGCGCTGATTGGCCGGCAATTCACGTTCTTCGAACCCCCAAACTCGAGACCGCACAATACAGCCTTGGTCCCGAGGTCGACACCGCCCAGCCTTCGCCCTTGCGAGCGGAACAGGAACCTGTTCCCTTCTACCGGCCATCGATTCGGCGATTCCAGCCGCGGGGGATGATGTTGCCCAGGGACTATCTCGAAAAGCTGAACCCTCAGCAGCGGGCAGCCGTCGAGCACGGCAGCGGGGGCGCCGAGGGCGCCCGGGGCGCGGACGAAACCCATGCCCCGCTCCTGGTCATCGCCGGTGCCGGCTCGGGCAAGACCAATACGCTTGCCCATCGGGTGGCCCATCTCGTCGTCAGCGGCGCGAGCCCGGATAGAATCCTGCTGCTCACCTTCTCGCGCCGCGCCTCGGCCGAGATGGCGCGACGGGTCGAGCGGATCGTGGCATCGGCTCTGGGTGGCCATCACCCGGCGGCCCGATCCAGCACGGCCTGGGCCGGCACCTTCCATGGCATCGGCGCGCGGCTGTTGCGCCAATATGGCGAGAGCATCGGCGTTCCGCCCGGCTTCACCATCCTCGATCGCCAGGACGCCGCCGACCTTCTGGATGTGATCCGTCACGAACTCGGATTCTCCGGCAAGCAGAGCCGCTTTCCCCGCAAGGCGACCTGCCTGGCGATTTATTCCTACGCGGTCAATGCCGAGCGGATGCTGGAGGCGGTGCTGGCGGAGGCCTTCCCCTGGTGCGCACCTTGGGAGGAGGAGTTGAAGCAACTCTTCCTCGCCTATGTGGAAGCCAAGCAGCGCCAGGGCGTGCTCGATTACGACGATCTGCTGCTCTATTGGGCGCAGATGATGCAAGTGCCGGCCATCGCCGCCGATGTGGCCGGGCGCTTCGATCACGTTCTGGTCGATGAATACCAGGATACCAACCGGCTACAAGCCTCGATCCTCATGGGGCTCAAACCCGACGGCCGGGGCTTGACCGTCGTCGGCGACGATGCCCAGGCGATCTATTCCTTTCGGGCCGCCACCGTGCGGAACATTCTCGACTTCCCCGCCGGTTTCGCCCCGCCGGCGCGTGTCGTGACGCTGGAGCGCAACTACCGTTCGACCCAGCCGATCTTGGAAGCCAGCAACGCTGTCATCGCCCTCTGCCGGGAAAGGTTCGCCAAAAACCTGCATTCCGAACGCCTGTCGCAGCAGAAGCCCCGGCTCGTCACCGTTCAGGACGAAGCCGACCAGGTGCGCTATCTGGTGTCGCGCATCCTGGAGAACCGCGAGGCCGGCATCGTCCTGAAACAGCAGGCGGTGCTTTTTCGAACATCCCATCACAGCGCCGCCCTCGAGTTGGAGCTGACCCGGCGCAACATTCCTTTCGTCAAATTCGGCGGCTTGAAGTTTCTGGAAGCCAGCCATGTGAAGGATCTGCTGGCGCTGCTGCGCTGGGCGGAAAATCCCAAGGACCAGACCGCGGGATTTCGCGCGCTTCAGATCCTACCCGGGATCGGGCCGGCCATCGCACGCCGCGCCCTCGATTGTGTCGCGGGCGCGTTGACACCCGGCGCCGCCCTTGCCGGTTTCCGGCCGCCCGCCGCCGCGGCCGCCGACTGGCCGGCGTTTGCCGATCTATTCGACCGGCTGCAGGGCCATGCTCTCGCCTGGCCCGATGAGATTGGCCAAGCCCGCAGTTGGCTCGCACCTCATCTGGAGCGGCTCTACGAAGATGCCGCGGTGCGCATGGGCGATCTGGAACAGTTGGAGGCGATTGCCGCCAGCTATCGCAACCGCAGCCAGTTCCTGACCGAACTCACCCTGGATCCGCCAGATGCAACCAGCGATGAGGCCGGCGTGCCCCTGCTGGATGAGGATTACCTGATTCTCTCGACGATCCATTCCGCCAAGGGCCAGGAATGGACTGCCGTCTATCTTCTCAATGTCGTCGATGGCTGCATCCCCTCCGATATGTCGACCGGAACACAGGCCGGTGTCGAGGAGGAACGCCGGCTGCTCTATGTCGCCATGACCCGGGCGAAGGACCAACTTCACCTCCTCCTGCCTCACCGCTTCTTCGCTCATCAGCAGCGCGCCCAAGGGGATCGCCACGTCTACGCCTTGCGCAGCCGATTCATTCCGGCGGGCATCCTTCATCTCTTCGATTGCCACGCCTGGGTCCGGCGCCCGGCAGCGACCGCCGGCCTATCGGCGGGGCCGCAAACCAAGGTGGATATCCCCGCCACCATGCGCGCCATGTGGCGCTGAGCGAAAGCCGCCGCATTATCGATCCGGCTCGGCCATCGCGAAAATGTCGATCTCGATGACCATGCCCGGATATGCCAGTACCGGCAGCGGAATTCCCGTGGTCGCCGGGCCCGGATCGGAAAAGAAGGAAGAGCGGATCGAAAGATTCTCGTGCAAATCGTTGCCGCCGCATCCGCCTTCGTAGACCGTCGTTACCTTGCACACGTCCTTATAGTCGGCGCCCAGATCGCGCAGGATCGTGCCGATATGGGTCATCGTCTGGCGCGCCTGGGCCGCCAGATCGCCGGCGCCGACCGCGCGGCCCTTCTTGTCCAGCGATACCTGCCCGCCCAGGAAAATCATGTCCTCGCATTTCAGGCCGTGCTTGTAGGGCAGATGCACATGCCAATCCCACAATGAACCGGGCCAGGAATGGCGCCGCGCCAGGCGTTTGCCGTCGGTCCCCAGCATGGCCACCACTTCGATCTTTATCTGCTGGCCCTTGCGGGCATGGGCCGGGATAGGGATTCCTGTCGCCGTCGGCCCCGGCTCCTTGAAATGGCCCGCGCAGGCGAGGGCCGCGGGCTCGAAGTCCGCTACCGTGCCCTGGCCCACATACCAGCGGTTCACCTTGACGACGTCATCGAAGGAGGCGCCGAAATAGCCGAGGGCTCGGCCGATCTGAGCCATCACCTGATTGGTCTGGGCGACGATGTCTCCCGGATGGGCGAGCCTGCCCTGATCGTCCACCGGCGACTGCGCGCTGACGAAGATCATCTTGCCGCAGCGCACCGCCTGGGCAAATCGTTTCGGCAACGGCGACAGGCCGGTCGATGGCACATGGCTGCGCGCGAGCTTGGCGTTGTCTTCGCCCAGCATGGCGTAGCCTTCGATCTCCACCACCATCTCCGGATAGGCAAGATAGGGCACGGGGATCGCGGTGACGGCGGGCCGCGCATCAGCGGGCAGCGCCGCGGCGACGGATTCCAGAAACGCCGCCTCGTCCACCGATCCGTCGCTGACGTAAAAGCAGAGCAGCTTCACCAGATCGCTCAGCGAGGCGTCCAGCTCCTTCAGCACGCGGTCAAAATCCGCCATGACGTTGCGCGTCTGGGCGGCGAGATCGTTCGGGTGACGCACCTCGCCCTGGCTGGTGAGGTCGACCTGCCCGCCCACCCAGATCATCGGGCCGCAGCGCATGCCATGCTTATGGGTCACCTTGATGGGCCAGCTCCAATGGCCTTCCGGCCAAGCATGACGTCGCTTCACGGCGGCACTCCTCGCATCTGTCCGATTGGAACTATCGCTGCGCGGCCGATGGCCGGCTATCAGAATTTCGCCAGCCAGGATTTGAGCAAGGCATCGTCCAGGGTGACCGCGCGGCGGATCCAGTTCAGTGCGGCGGGCGAAGGCTCCAGCACACGCCTGTCCATGGTGGCATCAAGCTGGGCGCGCCGGGTCGGATCGAAGATGAAGATGGCAAAGGCCAACAGCCGGCCATCGCGGGCGGGAAAAAATCCCGCCAGACCGCGAGAATAATCCATGGTGCCGCTCTTGCCAATCACCGGCCGGGCCTCGGGGTTCTTGGCTGGGCTCGCGATGCCGACGCCGTCCTCGCGGGGCGGCAGTGCGGCCATCAGCGCGGGATCGCCGGCGATGAGGGTCAGCAGGCCAATCATCTGGCGCGGCGACAAGCGGCTCTTGGCGCTGAGGCCCGAGTGATTCTCCAGATGAAACCCGCGCCAATCGGTGCCGGGCGACTGATGTTCCAACCAGAGGGTCAGGGCCTTGCTTGAGTCCGCCAGCGAAAGGGATTGCCCGGTCAGCTTGCGCGAGGCGGCAAGGCCGATTAGTTCCGCCTCGGCATTGTTGCTGTAGCGCAGCAAGCCCGAGAGGATTTCCGACAGTGGCGGGCTTTCGACGTGCCCGATCGCCAGCGCATTTCCCGGCACGTGGCCCGGCTCGGGGGCCGCCAGCGCGACGCCGACCGCCAGCGCTAATTGGCGAAAGGCCAGCGCAGTATGAAGGCTGGTGCCCCTGACCGGCAGAAAAGTATCGCCGCTGTCGGGCAGCAGAGCGGAATACTGCCAGCGGTCGAGGATACCGTTTCCGGCATAGAGGAACGGCGCGCCCGGCGGCAGGGCGTCGACCGCCGGTGCGAAAGTTATCCAGTCGCTGGGCAGGATCAGGCCATCGGCAATGGTTCGGGCCTGAAAGATCAGTTCGCCGCCTTTGCGGGGCCGCAACCAGGTCACCTCGATCCGGTTGAAATCCAAGTTCAGCGCGCTGAGGCCGGCGTTATAGGGTGTTGCCACCGGTTGGCTGTCGCTCACCTCGGGAAGCGCCGGCAGCGACACATCGCTATAGAAGAACCGCCCGCCCACGCCCCCAGCCTTGGCAGCGCGCAGCTCGGCGGCCAGTCTTTGCAGATCATTGGCCGTGAGAACCGGATCGCCGCCGCCCTCGAGATACACATTCGCGCCCCGCCGGAAGAGCAAGGTGGAAAATCGAAAATCGGCGCCCAGATTCTGTTCCGCCGCATAGGCCGTCGCCAGTTTGGCGACGGAGGCTGGCATGAACAGCTGATCGGCAGATTTTTCTTCCAGCACCTTGCCCGACGCAAGATCGACCAGAAGGAAGCCGACATCGCTGGGGGCAAAGCCGAGCTTGGCGATGAGCTGGGCCGGCGAAGAATCGGGCTGCGCTGAATTGGCGCGAACCGATGCGAAGGCAAGCCCGAACACCAGGGCGAGGCCGAGCAGGCAGTCCCAGGCCACGCCAAGGGCGGTCCCCCGCGGATGGGTCGTTAAAACCGGCAATTTGCGAAAGGCGGGTGACAGGCCATGAAACCCAAGCTTATCGACCAAAGCGCGCTGTTAGCCAAGCACCGACATCGGTCCTGGCGATGACCGATCCGATCTCTGGAGTCGATCAGTTCGAATCAAACTGACCGGTGAATCTTGCTCTCTTTCAACGAAGCAGCGGTTGATTCACGCCCTACATCGAATCGGCTTAAGACGATCAGGCGCTAATTCGGCGACCATGGTTGGCGATGGCCGTTTCCGCCGCCTTGCTGGCCGCCTCGCCAATTTTGGCCGCCGCCATTGCCCCGGGAGGCATAGTTATTGCCGTTACCGTTCCATCGTTGGCCGTTGTTGTTGCCGCGATTCTGCCACCCGCCGTTTTGACCCGCGCCGCCCATGCGTTCCCACTGGCGCGACTGGCCATTCTGGCCGCCGTTGCCGTTGTGGTGCCAGCCGCCGTTCTGACCGCCGCCATTGCCGCCCTGTTGCCAGCCACCGGGAGGCGGGCCGCCGTTCTGGCCGCCGCCGTTGCCGTTGCGTTGCCAACCGCCGTTTTGGCCGCCGTCGTTGCCGTGCTGCCAGCCGCCATTCTGACCGCCATTGTTGCCATGCTGCCAACCGCCGTTTTGGCCGCCGCCGTGGCGGTGATGCTGCCAATCGTTGTCGCCGTGGCCGTAGTATCCGCCGTCATACCCGCCGCCCGAGCCGCCGAAGAAAAATCCGAGAGAGTAATTGGGTTCGGGAGCATAGGCATACGCCGGGGCATAGGCGTAACCGGGGGCGTAGTAGCCAGAGTCATACCCGGGGCCGTAGGGGCTGTAAGCCGGCCCGGCGGCGTAGCCGGAGTCGGCATAACCGTATGATCCGCCGCCATAAGGCACGCAGCCGGCAAGGCTCCCGACCAAAAAGAGGGGTGCCAGAACCTTTGTAAGGTTGCGCATTTTGGAGCTCCCGATAGGTGACGCTCGGATAATTACACGCCCGTTGCAATTGAATCCTGCGTTCGGTCCATCAGCCCAGCGCCCCCACGCCTTGACAAGCCCCGATGGCAGGGAAATCCTCAGCCGGCTTCGCAGGGGAGATGCCATGCCACGGTTTCCTTCTTTTCCCGGCCTGCTCCTGGCGGCGGGTGTGGCCGTCTCGGCCGGTCTGGCGGCGGCGGACCCCGATCTGGCTGGATCAAGCTGGACCGTGGTCGTCGCACAGCAATGTCAGCTCGGCCAGATCGGCAATATCCTGCTTCAGCCCGGCGGCACCGCCCAGGCGACGGCCCAAGTCGAAAATTCCAGCGGCAATACGTCCGTGCCTGAGGATTCGCAATCCACGGACCTGCAGGGCCGCTGGTCCTATACCGACAATGTCCTGCATCTGTCGTTCAACGAGGGGTCCCTCATTCTCGATGGTCCCGTCAAGAATGGCAAGTTCATTGCCAACGCGATCATGAAGACCGACCTCGGCGACCCTTTGCTCCAGGATTGCGTGCTCAAGCGGAACTGAGGCGAGCCCAAGGCGAAGCGTCCAAATTTTTTCAGCATGTCACGCCACGTCGCAACCACATCCTGCGGCGTGTCGGATTTTTCCGCTTCCAGCCGATCGGTCATCTTATCTCCCTGATCGGCACCGCCGATTGCAACTGCAGACAAATCATCCTCGCCCTTGCCGGGCGAATCGAGGGCATGGCGGAAGACACCCCTTTCTTGACAGTCTCGGAAACCAAAGCGAGCATGGCGGCCATGCGCCAACCCCTCCATGGACCCTTCGTTTGGGCCGGCGACGAACTCGCGGACGCGAGCGATTGGCGATTCGATCTGACGCCTGCCATGGCCGAGGAAATCGACGCGGCGCTGACAAGATTCAAGGCGCGCGGCGGGGCTTGGCCCGACATGCGCCGGGGCGACTTCCGCATCCCGCTCACCGCCCGTCTGCTCGGCGAAATCGCCACGGCCCTCGTAGAGGGTCGCGGCTTGGCCAAAGTCTCCGGCCTGCCGGTGGCTCGCTACGCCGAGGAGGATTTAAAGACTATCTGGTACGGCATCGGCCTCCACCTCGGCACGCCGGTCTCCCAGAGCCATGCCGGACTTCGCCTGAAGGTGATCCGCGACGAGGGGGCGAGCGTCGGCGAGGTCTATGGCGAATTGCGCGAGCAGAACGGCGCCCGGTTTCTTTTCGCCTATGCCCGCGCCGTCTCCAACGGGCCGTTGCGCTTCCACACCGACCGGACGGATGTGGTGGGTCTGCTCTGCGTTGACCAGGCGGCCTCGGGCGCTTGAGCAAGATCGCCAGCACCGTGGCCATCCACAACGAAATCCTGCGACGGCGCCCCGACCTGCTGGAACTGCTCTATCGTCCCTATCCGCGCAGCCGTCTGGGCGAGGAAAAAGACGGCGGCGAGATGATCTATCTGCTGCCGATCTTCGGCCTGCGCGAGGGCCGCTTCACCAGCCATTATTCGCGCACCTATATCGAAGCCGCCCAGAAGCTGGACCACGTGCCGCGGTTGACGGACCAGCAGATGGAGGCCATCGATCTGTTGGCGGAGGTTGCCGAAACGCTCTGCCATCGCATGCGGTTTCAGCGCGGCGACATGCAGTTCTTGAACAATCACGTGGTCTATCAAGCGCGCGACGCGTTTGCCGACGATGCGCCGGCCGGGCGCTTTCGCCGCCTGCTGCGTCTGTGGCTGGCGATGCCCAACAGCCGCGCTGCCGGAAGATCACGCCGTTCTCTGGGGCAATGTGGCCGCCGGTGCCGTGCGCGGGGGTATCGGGGTGGCGAGCGACTGACTTGGCGCAAAAGACTGAAGCGGGGCGAACCCGCGAGAACGGTTTTTAGTCTGGGAGAGAAAATGCGTCTTCACCTGTATTACGGGGTTTTGGCGATCGTAGTTGCCTGCGTCGGCTCGGCATGTCCGAGAGCGGCCCAGGCCGATAGTGGCGATGCCGATGTCTGCGAACATGGCACCGACTCCGATCTCGTCATCGCCGCCTGCACGCCGATCATCGAATCAGGTGGCACGCGCGAACTCAGCCTCGAGCTGGCTCTCGACGATCGTTGCTCGGCGCTCAACGACAAAGGCGAATTCGACCTGGCGCTCGCGGATTGCGAGGCCGCCCTTCGGCTCAATCCGGATTTCGCCCGCAGCTACAACAATCGGGGGAATGCCTATGCCGGAAAAAATAAGTATGACCTGGCCATACGCGACTACGATTCTGCGATCCGCCGGGACCCCGGCTTCGCGTTTGCCTATTTCAACCGTGGTCTCGCCAATGAGGCCCAGGGCAACTATCTCCAGGCGATCAAGGACTATTCTGGCGCGATCAACGCCAATCCCAGGGATGCCGATAATTACGTGGCGCGCTGCTACAGCTATGCCGTCATCGGCGAGGTCTGGCGGGCCGTTCCGGATTGCGACAAATCGCTGGAGTTGAACCCCAGCGACGCCTCGATGGTTCTCGATAGCCGGGGCTACGCCTATCTGCGGGCCGGCGATCTGGATCGTGCCATCGCCGATTACAACGCCGCTCTGCGGCTCAACCCCAGCATCACCTATTCGCTGTTCGGCCGGGGCGTGGCCTATTCCCGCAAAGGCCACCAAGCCGAGGCCGCCCATGACATCGACACGGCACGCGTCCTCGATCCCAATATCGACCGGAAGATGGCGGCCCTTCACATCGCCGCGCCCGCCGGAATCTGACGCCGGGCGCTGCTATCCCTCTTGTGGGTAGAGATTGTTCAGCGCGCGGACGACCAGGGCTTCGCTGATCTGCGGCGGGCGCTTCTGAAAGGCGCAAGCCTCGATCACATGATCGACGATGAATCGAGGCTGATAGCAGGCGAGCGCGAACTGCCGGCGCGCCTGCAGTTCGGCGATCAGCCAATCGAACAGGGATTGGGTGAATTCCAGGCCGCGCTCGGCGGCTTCCCTGCGCAGAATGGCACCGAATTGTTCGATCGAGGGCGAGCCGAGTCTGATCTTGTAGGGGATGCGGCGAAGAAAGGCAGCGTCCATCAGATCGCTGGGGGCGAGGTTGGTGCAGAACAGCACCAGCGCGTCGAAGGGAACTGGAAATGTGGCCCCGGTATGCAGCTTCAGATAATCGACATGCTCCTCCAGCGGAATCATCCAACGGTTCAGCAGGTCCTTCGGCTGTACGATCTGGCGCCCGAAATCGTCGATCACAAAGGTTCCCCCGATCGCCTTAATATGAAGGGGCGCCTCGTAGAAGTTCGATCCCTCGATATGGCGCAATTCCAGCATGTCGAGGCTGAATTCGCCGCCGGTGATCACGACGGGACGGCGGCAGGCGACCCACCGGTGGTCGAAGTTCTCATGGCGCAGTTTGACCGGCACCAGGCTGGCATGGCTCGAACGGGCGACCTCCTCGTGAACCTTGGGGTCGAAAATCTTGATGATCTGGCCCTCGACCTCAATGCAATAGGGCACATGGATCACGTCGGAGAAGACGCGCCCGATTCTCTTGGCGACGGAACTCTTGCCATTGCCGGGCGGCCCATAGAACAGGATGGATCGCCCGGCCTTTATGGCGGGGCCGATCTGATCGAGGATTTCCTCCGATAATACGAGATCGCTGAGCGATTCCTTGATACGCGTGACCTCGTCGCGGGCGTGGGACAAGGTCTGGCGCTTCGCCCGTTCGGTATAGGCCGACAACCCCACCGGCGCCGGGCCGATGTATTGGTTCTTCTCGAGGGCCTCGATCGCCGCCAAGCGGCCCGCCGGGGTCAGCGAATATGTCAGGACGGGCAGCGTGCTGCGCGCCGTGGCCCCCGTCACCTTCAAGAGTTTGTGCTCGACCGCTTCCTCGATCAGCGTGCCGACGACATGGCTCGGCAGTTTCAGCGTCTCGCCCAGGCCAGGAAGGGTGTCGACGCCGCCGCGATAGAGCGCCTTTAGAAGCAAGGCGTGGAGTGTCGAACGGGTAACGCCGGTATTTTCCACGGAAGAGGGCAAGGCCGGCGGCATCATATGCAACGCGGCATCGATCTGCTCGGCCGTGACCAGCTCAAGGGCCAGTAGATTGTCCGTGATGCGTCCGCCGCGGGTCTCGCTGCGTTCGGCCGCTCGCGCAAGATCGATGGGGCGGATCACCCCTTCGGCGACAAGAAACTCTTCCAGGCGCATAAACGTGAGCCCCCTTCGCGATCCCGCCAGATGGGTGTGATGATGCCGTTATAGGCCGGTGCACTCAATTCACAAGAAGTTGTATTCGTTAACCATTGTAATATTCGCTATTTGCCACAGAATAAAGGTTGTCTAAGGACCAGAAAAAATGCTCGAATCGCTATTTAAAGTTGAATCACGGCTCTAGAGAAACCTTTCGAGTCACGAGACCGCGTGTCGGCGCCCGGCAGACTGCCTCGAACGACGCTCTGCGGTTGACCCATGCCTCGATGGGCCTCTATATCAACGGTCGGTCCCACCGCCTGGGTTCTCGTATTTGACCTCCCCGCCAAAGCCTCGTGCCCTGCTGCGGCAGGTGCTGGACGCAGCGCTTGCCGCCTGCAATCCCGCGCTTTGCGTGCCGCCCCATCTGCCGCCCGCGCCCAAAGGCCGCACGGTGGTGGTGGGCGCGGGGAAGGCCGCGGCCGCCATGGCTCGCGCGGTGGAACAGCATTGGCCGGGCCCCTTGGGTGGCCTCGTCGTCACCCGCTACGGCCATGGCGTTCCTTGCAAACGCATCGAGGTGGTCGAGGCCTCCCACCCCGTTCCCGATGCTGCCGGCGCGCGCGCCGCCGAACGGATCCTGGAATCGGTCAAAGGCTTGACATCGGACGACCTCGTTCTCTGTCTTGTTTCAGGTGGCGCTTCAGCCCTTCTGGCGCTCGCGGCCCCTGGCCTGACGCTCGCCGACAAACAGCAAGTCAACAAGGCATTGCTGAAATGCGGCGCCACAATTTCCGAAATGAACTGCGTGCGCAAACATCTCTCGGCCATCAAGGGCGGCCGGCTCGCCGATGCTGCCTATCCGGCGAGGGTCGTGACATTGGTGATCTCCGACGTGCCCGGCGACGATGTCTCCATCATCGGCTCCGGGCCGACGGTACCCGACCCGACCTCTTTCGCCGATGCCCGCGCCGTCTTCGAAAAATACAAACTCGAGATGTCGCCCGCCGTCGCCGCCCGCTTGGCGTCCAAGGACGAGACGCCCAAACCCGGCGACCCGCGCTTCGCCCGCGCCGAAACCATCTTGATCGCGCGCCCACAAGATGCGTTGGAAGCAGCAGCTTCGGTCGCGCGCGCGGCGGGCTATCAGCCGGTGATCTTGAGCGATAGCCTGGAGGGCGAAGCCCGCGACGTGGCGCTGGTGCATGCCGGCATCGCCCGCCAGATCGTCAATCATGGCCAGCCGCAGCCGGCGCCCGCCGCCCTCCTCTCCGGCGGGGAGACGACGGTCAGTCTGCGCGGATCGGGGCGCGGCGGCCGCAATGCCGAGTTCCTGCTGGCGCTCGTAGTCGCCCTCGACGGACATCCGGGCATCCACGCCATCGCCTGCGATACCGACGGCATCGACGGAACCGAAGACAATGCCGGCGCCATCGCGGGCCCGGACAGCCTTGCACGCGGCCGGACAAAAGGCTTGGATGCCAAGGCCATGCTGGCGAACAACGATGGCTATGGTTTCTTTGCCGGGATCGGCGATCTCGTCGTCACGGGGCCGACACGAACCAATGTTAATGATTTCCGCGTGATTCTGGTGGAGCGGCCGGCATGAGACGCCTGCGCATGGCAAAGATCCTGGCCACATTGGGGCCGGCCAGCGACGGGCTGGCGCAGATTCGCGCCTTGGTCGGGGCCGGCGCCGACGTGTTCCGCCTCAATCTCAGCCACGGGACCCAGGCCGATCATTGCCGGTGCTATGAGTTGGTGCGCCAGGTGGAGCAGGAAATGAGCCGGCCCATCGGCGTGCTGGTGGATCTCCAGGGGCCCAAGTTGCGCGTCGGCACATTCCAAGGCGGCGGCGTGGATCTCATTGCCGGGGCCCGATTTCGCCTGGATCTTTTGCCCGCGCCGGGCGATCGGACGCGGGCGCCCCTGCCTCACCCCGAAGTGCTGGCCGCCCTCAAGCCGGGTGCCGAACTTCTGCTCGATGATGGGCGCATCCGCTTGCGGGTCGAAACTGCGGCGGCGGATCATGCCGATACGGTTGTCGTGACCAGCGGCCGCTTGACCGATCGAAAGGGGCTCAATCTTCCCGATGTGGTGCTGGGCGTCTCGCCGCTGACCGATAAGGACCGGGCCGATCTCCAATTCGGCCTCGATCTCGGCGTCGACTGGATTGCGCTATCCTTCGTTCAGCGGCCGGAAGACGTGGCCGAGGCGCGCCGCTTGATCGGCAAGCGCGCGGCCATCATCGTCAAGATCGAAAAGCCCTCCGCGCTGACCCATCTCGACGAACTGATCCAGCTCTCCGATGCGGTCATGGTGGCGCGTGGCGATCTGGGCGTGGAGATGCCGCCGGAAGACGTGCCCAGCGCGCAAAAGCGCATCGTCGGCGCCTGCCGCCTGGCGGGAAAGCCGGTGGTTGTCGCAACCCAGATGCTGGATTCCATGATCCATGCGCCGGCCCCCACCCGCGCCGAGGCCTCCGACGTTGCCACCGCGGTTTACGACGGCGCGGATGCCATGATGCTGTCGGCGGAGAGTGCCAGCGGCGACTATCCCGTCGAATCCGTCTCCATGATGAATCGCATCATCGCGCGGACGGAGCGCGATCCCCTCTATCGCCGCCTGATGGCGGCCCAGCATCCCGAGCCCGAGGCAACCGCAGCCGATGCCATCAGCGCCGCCGCGGCCCAGGTGGCTCATACGCTCTCTGCCGCGGCCATCATCACGTACACAACCTCCGGCTCGACCTCGCTGCGCGCCGCGCGCGAACGGCCCGACGTGCCGATCCTCTGCCTGACCTCCAGCCGCGACACGGCGCGGCGCCTCGCCCTGGTCTGGGGGACCCATTGCGTGGAGACCAGCGACGTCAGCAGCTTTTCCGAAATGGTCGACAAGGCCTGCCGCATCGCGCTTGAGGAAAAATTCGCCGAGGTCGGCCAGCGCCTTGTGGTCACCGCCGGCGTTCCGTTCGGCACCCCCGGTTCCACCAACGTGCTCCGCATCGCCTGGGTCACGGACTAGAGGAGGCGCTTGTCCCGCATGTCTTTCGCCATCCAACCAATCACGCCCAC
>Ga0137363_10000803_pt1 | contig 17511 bp, 11 predicted proteins | sample MadtaG_FD_104800 | JGI IMG/M metagenome (GOLD analysis project Ga0137363, IMG submission 104800) | Vadose zone soil microbial communities from Angelo Coast Range Reserve, California, USA - Mad1_115_16 metaG | ecosystem: Environmental > Terrestrial > Soil > Vadose zone | place: USA: California...
TGCGTTGGAAGCAGGCGAAGTGCCAGTGGGAGCCGTCGTGGTGTGCCAAGGGCGCGTGGTTGGACGAGGATGGAATCGCAACCTCACCGACTACGATCCAACCGCTCACGCTGAAATCGTCGCGCTGCGCGAGGCGGGACGAAACGTCGGTAACCACCGGCTCGTCGACTGCGAACTGTTTGCTACAATTGAGCCGTGCGCCATGTGCGCGGGAGCGGCCGTTCATGCCCGCGTCCGCCGCCTGGTATACGGTGCCGACGATCCGAAGGCGGGCGCCATCCATTCGATTCTGCAGGTGGTGAATCACCCCGGTCTGAATCATCAGATGGACATCCGGGACGGGGTGCTAGCCGGACGTTCGGCAGAGTTGCTGCAATCGTTCTTTAAAAACCGCCGTTAGCCGCTGGTCGTTAGCAGTTGCTTTTCGCTGAGAGCTGACGGCTGATCGCTGACAGCTGTTCTCCGGAGAGGTGCGTGAGTGGTTGAAACGATCCGCCTCGAAAGCGGGTGAAAAACTCCAACGCCAACGAAAATAAACAACTTATCTCGCCGAGTATATCCGAAAATGCGGTATGTGCGGCGAATTTTGCACCCTTCCTGCACTTTTCTTGAAAATCATTTTCAATTTTGATCGGGTGAGCGATGGAAGTGCCGACTGAAATGTTCAACCGTGTGAATGTAAGCGTCAATGGTGGACTCGGCGTAGTTGCGGCGATGTAGTTCCTCAAGCATGATCTGGCGTAGATGGGTCACAGAGAGTTCCTCCTCTGCGACAACAGACTAGCTCAGATCACCTCGACCGTCGGCTCCGAAACACGCGATAGCGTCCGCCGCAAAGCGGCTTAGTTCAAGTCGGCATCTGGGAAGTCATCTCAGGAGTCTGCCCGCCGCCCACTGACCGACAGTCAATCGCGCAAACGGTACTGGCGCTTTCCAAGTGATGCTCGCGACAAAAGATCTCTTCACGCCATGCGAGTGAGCGTAATGGTATATTTCTCTCTTTTTGAAATCCACGAGGAGATTTCAGTCAAGCAGACGGTGCGCGACTGCTTCTGTGATTGACTGGCTTGGCCTTTTACCATGACACTGAGAACATTGGCATTCGGATCACTTCTTCTACTCTTGGCCACATCCCTTTTTGCTGCCGAAAATTATTCAGTCAAGGTCGAACGCGGCGTCTCCGTAAAAATGCGCGATGGCGTCATCCTTCGCGCCGACATCTTTCGGCCCGACACCGAAGGCAAATTCCCGGTTCTGCTCCAGCGCACTCCTTACCGCCGTGCCGTCACTTGGGGCTACGATGTGGATTTTGCGCAGCGAGCCGCGTCGCACGGCTATGTTGTCTTTCTCCAGGATGTGCGCGGTCGCTACACCTCCGATGGCGAGTGGTACCCCTTTCTCCACGAATCGGAAGACGGATACGACACGATCGAGTGGATTGCCGCCCAGCCCTATTCGGACGGCAGAGTTGGCATGTTCGGCGGCTCTTATGTTGGGGCGACGCAATTGCTCGCCGCCATCGCGCATCCGCCGCATCTGGCAGGTATCTGTCCGATTGTGACAGCCAGTGACTATCACAACGGCTGGACTTACCAAGGCGGTGCGTTCGAACAATGGTTTAACGAATCATGGACCAGCGGCCTCGCGCAAGACACCCTCACGCGCCAGATCGAACGCACGCCTAGTCCTCCGGAGGAGGTTAATGTCCTGCCGCTGACAGCCTATCCAATTTTCAATCCGAATCCTGCCAGCGTGATCAATGTTTCGGCTTCCACAATCGCGCCGTATTTTCTCGACTGGCTCGCACACCCCTCCTATGACGATTACTGGAGGCGCTGGTCCATCGAAGAGCATTACGCGGACATTCGTGTCCCGGCACTCCACGTCGCCGCCTGGTATGACATTTTTCTTGGCGGTTCACTGCGTAACTACATCGGCTTGAAAGCGCGCGCTGCAAGCGCAGAAACCAGAAACGGTCAGCACCTTTTGGTCACCATCGGCGGGCACGCGGGCGACGGACGCAAGATCGGGGAAGTCGATTTCGGTCCGGAAGCCAAAAAGTTTAACGAAGGCGAGGTAACTCTTCATTGGTATGATTTCCTATTCAAGGGCACACGAAATGAATTCGCGACCGGCAAGGCAGTGAAGATCTTCGTCATGGGAATTGATCAGTGGCGTGATGAAGATGAGTGGCCGCTCGCCCGTGCAAAGTCGACCAAATACTTTCTCCATTCGCAGGGACAAGCGAACACCGGTCGCGGCAATGGCTCGCTCTCGACGCTGGCCCCTGGGCCCGAACCCTCCGACGAATTCGTCTACGATCCCGCCAAGCCCGTTCCTACCATCGGCGGCCCGCTCTGCTGCGATAGCGATCATCTCGCCCCCGGTCCGCGCGACCAGCGTTCCGTCGAAGAACGCGATGACGTCCTGGTCTACTCGACTCCCCCCCTCGCTCATGACCTCGAAGTCACCGGCCCTGTCCGCCTCGAATTCTTTGCCGCATCCTCTGTTGTGGACACTGACTTCACTGCCAAACTCCTCGACGTTGCCCCGGATGGCACAGCCATCAACCTTACTGAGGGCATCCTCCGGGTTCGCTACCGGGACTCGCAAGCCACACCTGCTCCCCTGATTCGCGGGCAACCTTATCTGCTCTCAATCGACCTTTGGGCCACGAGCAATGTCTTCCGCACCGGTCACGGGCTCCGCCTCGAACTCTCCAGCAGCAACTTCCCGCGCTTCGACCGCAACCTCAACACTGGGAAGCTAGCGGCGAATTCTGCCACGTGGGTGAAAGCCACGAACAGCATCCTCCACGACACGGCCCACCCTTCGGCCTTGATCCTCCCGGTAGTGCCTTGACCGAGGACACGCGACGCCAGTCGTAATGCCCGCGCTCCAATCCTGGTCATGCATGTTGCGGGGTGCGCAGCTGACCGGCTTCCTTATTCCAGTTGTGGCCGATGGCTTCCGGGTATTCAATCTCACTCATGGATCGTAGACAATACTTCAAGTCCAGTTGCATCGGCAATGAGAACTCGGCTTAAGAGAACTTATCTCAAGAACGGGCGACTGACCGACAGTCAGTCGGCAAGACATCGGATTTCCTCTGTGCGCACCATCTTTTCAACAACCTACCGGGTTTATGTTTTTCGTCTGTGTCCCAAAACGTGTCACGGATGTTCCTAGCCCGTCATTTGTGGTGCCACTTCTCTTCCTTGATTGAGGGCCGCACGCACCAGTTCAGGTTCCGGATGTTGATACTGCATCGCGGCTCTCATATCCTTGTGCCCCATCGTCTTCATCACCGCTGCCAGATTCCCGGCCTTCGTGAGTACCCGTGTACCGTAATCATGACGGCAGCAATACAAGACCAGGTCCCCGGGAAGACCTGGCTTCGCACGCGCTTCGCGAAACTGTCGTCCTACATCCGTCAAATGGCCGCACTTCGATCGCTTGGACGGAAATGAGCCGGGCGGACGGATAATTGACTAACCGACTGAAATGCGAGACTCTTGTGCGCAACGGGTTGGGAAAATGCCTGAGGGTTGGGTGGAACCCATAATTCCAAAGCTGTTTGGGGCGGTCGAACGAGGGGATGGTGGCGCCAACGAAGCTCTCTTTGGAGCTCTCTATTCTGAGCTACACCGAATGGCGAGGCGTGAACTCGCACGTCGGGGCGGACCAGTAAGCCTCAGCGCCACCACCCTGCTCCACGAGGCCTACCTGGCGATGGCTGCGAGAGGCGACCCGTCGTTTCCTGACCGGGGGCGATTCATGGGATATGCAGCGCGGGTGATGCGTAGGCTGATCATCGATCATGCCCGAGAGCGCCAAGCTCAGAAACGGGGCGGCCTGTTCGAGATCACCTCGCTCGACACCAACACTCAAGAGAACTCGGTAGACTACCGCGAACTTACGGAAATAGGCGAGGCGTTGGACGAGTTAGGCAACGACGAGCCCTCCTTGGCTGAGATCGTCGACTTGAAGTTCTTCTGCGGCTTTTCTTTCTGTGAAATCGCCGCCATGCGGGACGTATCCGAACGTACGGTCCAGCGAAATTGGGAGACGGCGCGCCTTTATCTCCACCGGAAAATTCGCGCTGATTTGTCCCTCTGAAGACCTTATGTCCACCATCAGTGCCGAGCAGTGGCGGGTTCTGCGCCCTTATATAGAAAAGGGGCTCGAGATGACCGATGATGAGCGCGTCACTTGGCTTTCCTCGCTCAACGCCCAGAACCCTGTTTTGTCTGCGCAGTTGGCCTCGCTCTTGGAAGAGCACAGCGTTTTGGCGAAAGCGGGTTTCCTGGAGAACAGTCTCACTGCTCCGTGGGGTGCGGTCGGACTGGCTGGCCAAGCTATAGGCCCGTACTCCCTGATTTCGCAAATCGGCCAGGGCGGAATGGGCAGCGTCTGGCTGGCGGAGCGCAGTGACGGCCGTTTCGAGCGGCGGGTCGCGGTCAAGTTCCTCAACATCGCACTGGCCGGCCGCGGGGGTGAGGACCGATTCAAGCGCGAGGGCAGCATTCTGGGCCGACTTTCACATAAGCACATTGCCGAACTGGTGGATGCTGGCGTATTGTCCAGCGGCCCTCCGTATCTCGTCCTGGAATATGTCGAGGGCGACCACATCGATCGCTATTGTGACGAGCGCCGACTCGACGTGGAAGCGCGGCTCCTGCTCTTTCTCGACGTCGCCGGGGCGGTCGCCCATGCTCACGCCAACCTCATTGTGCACCGCGACCTCAAGCCGTCGAACGTGCTGGTCAGCAAAGACGGACGGGTAAAGCTGCTGGACTTCGGCATTGCCAAGCTGCTCGAAGGCGAGGGCCAGGGAGGAGCAGCTACATCGCTGACAATCGAAGGCGGTCGGGCCATGACGCCAGAGTACGCAGCGCCGGAACAAGTGACAGGAGCGCCAGTTACTACCGCGACCGATGTCTATGCGCTGGGTGTGCTCCTGTACGTGCTGCTTACGGGACAGCATCCCGCCGGTAGTGGCTCGCACTCTCCCGTCGAACTGGTGAAGGCGATCGTGGATATCGAGCCACGACGGCTGTCCGACATCGTGACTTCGGCAAAGGCCGATGAGGAGATAGTAGCCGGCAACGCCGCGCGACGTACTACCACGCCCGACAAGCTTTGCCGGTTGCTTCGCGGAGATCTCGACACTATCGTTGCCAAAGCGTTAAAGAAGGAGCCCGTGGAGCGCTACGCCTCGGTGACAGCGCTGGCCGACGATCTTGCACGGTATCTCAAACACGAGCCGATCAGCGCGCGGCCAGACACGTTTGCCTACCGCGGGGCAAAATTCGTACGCCGCAATCGAACCGCAGTAGCCTTGGCTACGATGGTCGTTATGGCCACGGTTGCGGGGATTGCCGGCACTCTGCTGCAGGCTAGGACGACGCGTGCGCAGCGCGACTTCGCTTTCCGCCAGTTGGAGCAATCCGAGGCAGTGAACGACCTCAACTCTTTCCTCTTGTCGGATGCAGCACCCTCCGGCAAGCCCTTTACGGTGAACGAACTGCTCGAGCGCGCCCGGCACATCGTGGAGCGACAACATGGGAACAAGGCCAGCCGAGTGGAGTTACTCATTTCAATCGGCCAGCAGTACAACACTCAGGACGAGGACGCGAGAGCGCGCCCGGTCATAGAGGAGGCCTACCGAATCTCGCGCGGGCTCACTGACCGCTCCACGCGAGCGCAGGCGTCCTGTGTCTTGGGGAATGTCTTATCGCGCGCCGACGACCCAAAGCGAGCAGAGGCGCTCATCCAAGAGGGGCTTCGAGAACTTCCTAACGAACCTCAGTATGCTCTCGATCGTGTCTCCTGCCTTTTGCAGGGCAGTGCAGTCGCGCGGAATACCGGTGAAGTGCAGCAAGGAATCGCACGCGTGCAAGAAGCGCAGCGAACGCTTCAGCAGGCACCGTTCGACCCGGAGATGCGCAAGCTGCGGGTATTCATGGATCTTGCCGAAGCCTATCGCGAAGCAGCCGACCTCCCGCAAGCCATCGATGCCTTCAAAGAGGCGTCTGTGCAACTCACGGTGCTTGGCCGTGACGATACGGAAACGGCTGGCACACTGTTCAATAACTGGGCTCTGGCACTGAAACAGATCGGTAGGCCCCTGGAAGCGGAGCAACTCCTTCGTCGTGCCATCGACGTCAGTCGGGCGGATCAGTCCGAACAAGGTGTTTCGCCGATGCTGCTCAACAACTACGCTTCCGTTCTAGATGACTTGGCCCGCTTCGACGAGGCCGCCGGATATGCCGAGCGTGCCTATGCGCGAGCTCGGGAGGCGGGCGATGAGGTGGTGATCAATCAGTCATTGTTGGCGCGGTCCAGAATCTACCGCGCACAACACGACGTCACGCGGGCCGAGGCCGCGCTCGCCGAAGTTGAACCGCGTCTGCGCAAAGCCCTTCCACCCGGCCACTATGCATTTGCCGCGCCAATTTCAGAACGCTCCCTGCTGGAGATGGAGCGCGGCAATACTGCTTCAGCCATGCGCCTTGCCGATCAGGCCATCGACATGCTCCAGGCGACCATCAAAGCTGGCAAGGCCGGACTCAACGTTTTGCCACTCTACTATCAACGCCGAGCCCTCATACAACTCCAGGCCGGCCGTCCCGATGCCGCGGTGGCGGATATGACCAAGGCACTGGAACTTTTCCAGACAAATACGCCGCCGGGAACCCTGTCCTACCGGACTGGCTGCGCCTATCTCTTTCTTGCGCGAGCCCTCAAAGCTCAGGGTAAGGGAGAGGAAGCCCGCGACGCCGCCCGCACCGCTGCGGAACACCTTCAGAGTGCGGCCGGCCCCGATCATCCCGATACCCGCAGCGCCCGCCAGCTTGCCGGCCTCGATCCTTCCGGTCAATAGCCGCCCCTTCGGCTTTCCTGAACCTCGTGACAAGTCTGGGCCTTTACCGGGACTGGCTCAATAGCTCCCACCACATTCTCTGAGCAGGCTTGTCGCCTTTTCCTCTTATCTTCCGTTTATCAAAGTAGAGCCCGATGGGATTTGACGGGTAATAAGCGGTCAGGAGATATGCAAGAGAGAGGGTGTAATGACACACCATGTGATGACATACCAAAGGACATCAGTAGCGATTACCGCAGCACTGGTAATGATGTTTAACTCCGCGAACTTCGCCGCGGCCCAGAACGAGGTTGCGCGTCAGCTCTATGTGTCGGCCGCGACGGTTCCGACCAACATCCCGCTCGTCCACACTTACGCCGACCCACCCAGCAACTTCAACATATTGGCGGCGACGGATGAAGAATTGGCCACTTATGGCTTCCCGCTTCGACCCGATAAACAGTCGGCCCCAGACCACTACCGGATGTGGGAACGAGCCATGCAGGCCGCGAAAATTCGCTGGAAAGGCGAGCTAAAACCGCTGCCAAGGGGCCGCGGGATGATGCGGGCCAGGTCGTTCCAGGAACAAGCTGCCCAGCCCCTAACCGGGCCACAGCATGTATCAACGCTTAACTGGAGCGGCGTCGTTCTCCAGAACGCGCTCAAGCACTGGAGCAATACGACGTCGTTCAACGATATCTACGCGGAAATCACGGTGCCCGTCAGCCAGTTGCCATTCGACAGTGGGTCATGCACTGACTCCGGCTCATTTCACTTATATGAAGGGAGCTTCGCAGGCATTGATGGTTACGAAACTCTCGATAATAACCCTCCAGGCGCCCTACAAGGCGGCGTCTTCTCAGAGATCGATTGTGCCTTCGGGGCGACGTACTACTACTCTTATATTTCATTCATAGACGGGAGCGGGGCGTTCCCAGTCAATCCCGGTGATGTCTTTTACACAGAAGTACGCGGCTTCGGGGGGTTTAATCCTGGCTCGGTGTTTATCGAAGACCTCACGACCTTAGCCTACAGCTCCTACACGCTCGACAACACCAGTTCAGTCCCGCAGGTTGGCAATCAGGCCGAATGGATTGTGAAGCGTTTTTGCTGCGGTGAAGGCGGGAATCAACCAGATTTTCCATTGGTAAACACCATCGCCATCTTCTTCGAAGGCGGAGCTTTCAATGGCAGTGGCAGGGCCTTTTACCCGGGCTCGACTGCCCTTTCGACGGCTATCTTGACGATGCGGGATGACTTCAACACCCAGGACATTGAGGTCGTGAGTCAGGGCGGCTCGGGTTATCAGGGCCAACATTCGCTTTTTTTCCAAACAACCGGATGTGCCTATGCAGGAGGCTGTGTCCCGTGACACGGCTGCGCCGCGGATGGAACAAGAGAGCTCCGCGGTGACGCAGTAAGAACTTACTAAGTTCTGCTTTCGCTTTGTACGCCAACCGCAGCAAAAGAGGAGAGGGATTATGAAAACGAAATTCGCCGCAGCTGCTGTCCTCCGGGTAGGGTTGCTCCTCGTGCTCATCTGTACGGGAGCAGCGAAGATTGCTCTGGCAAATACAAACAAAATCATAAAAGAGAATCTGCTGCCCGGCACGACGGATTGGCAGCTCACCAATCCCGCTGACAGCCGCCAGATCGAAGGGTATGCCTCATTGACAAGCGTACCCAACCATGGGTTTATAAATCTTTTCGTCAACACCAGCGATGCGACCTACACCCTTGCCATCTACCGCATGGGTTGGTACGGCGGGACTGGCGGCCGGCTGCTGCGGGGGCCGATAACTTTGCCGGGAGTCGTGCAGGTTACGCCGTCACCCGATCCGGTCACGGGAGTAATCGCGTGCGAGTGGGTTCAGCCCTACCGAATCCAGGTGCCATACAGCTGGGTGAGCGGCATTTATCTCGTGAAACTCCATGGCAACACTTCCAGCAAAGAGAGCTATATCACTTTTACGGTGCGTGACACGCGCCAGGCCAAGATTGTCTTCCAGCAATCGGTCACCACCTATCAGGCCTACAATGGATGGCCGGGAACGTCGCCCTTTACAGGACCCGGTCAATCGCTCTATGGCGGCGATCTCTACACCGGAGGGCCGCACGGGAGCTCCATTCCCGCGAGAGTCTCGTTCAACCGTCCCTATGCGAGCGATCTTGGCGCGGGTCCACCTTACGGAGTCGGCGCCGGGGATTTTCTGCGCAACGCGGCACCAGCCGCGATGGAATTCGGCATGCTTCGATGGATCGAACATAACGGATATGACGTGACGTACATCACGAACGTGGACACCCACGAAGATGTGGGCCGGCTGCTGCGGGGCAAGGCATTTCTCTCGATCGGTCATGACGAATACTGGTCCCAAAAAATGCGGACGAATGTCGTTCAGGCACGCGACGCGGGCGTCAACCTGGGTTTCTTCAGTGGTAACTACATTTATTGGCCGACCCAGTTCGTTCCCGACTCTAAGGGGAATCCGAACCGCGAACTGGCGGTCGACAAGACGTTAGACGACGGGACCTTCGCGGGCCCCCTTTATAACGAGAGTGAGCAGCTCCTCGCTGGGGCAATGTGGGGGCCCGGGCATAACAATACCAATGGCGACATCGTCGTCAATCCGCGACAAGACCCGAATGACGCGCCGCTCAATCATTGGGTTTTTTCTAACACTGGCCTCCAGGAAGGCGATGTCATTCCCGGTCTTATCGGGATCGAGTACAACGCGATCAATCCAGACTTCGCGGTGCCAGGCGGTATGCTCACATTGATCCATACTCAGGAGCCCGATTTTGGAAATACCCCCGGGGGCGGCGGGTTTCGTTTTCCGGACGATTTTGATGGAAAGGATTTCAATACCTGGTATGACCAGGCGCAAGCCGTAGCTGCCGCGAACGGCGGGCAGTACGACTTCGACCAAAAGACTTGCCGGGCCAATCCGGCGGCCACATGCACAATTGATCAAGACTGCGGCATCGACGGAAACGGCAATCCGATAGATGCTTGTGTCTTCCCCTGTGATCAGACCCCCATTCCTCCGCTTAACATCCCGCCGCCTCCCGGCGGGTGGTTGGTGCCTTCAGGGGACAAGGCTTGTAGCAATCCATTTCCAGAATGGCTCGTGTTTGGAACGCGGACCGACTGGTCCATGACCATCTATCAGGCCGCCAGCGGCGCTTGGGTCTTCAGCGCCGCTACGAATCAGTGGAGCTGGGGACTCGATGACTACTTCACGGGGCTGGTAACCGCAGATGGCGCCAACAATGGCCCCGCCATCCGCACGCAATGTGGATATCCGTGGTTCCATCCGGGGCTGGTCAGCTGCCGCAATCCGGCGATTCAACAGATCACCCGCAATGTGCTCAACAAGTTCATCGGTCCTCACTAGCTTAAATTGTTTGGGAATCGCAAATGCGCCGAAATTCCAGCAGTCGTGGCTTCGCGATACGCATCGGGGAGGACAGCCGTATCAGCGCAAAGCTTGGTCGGTATAGGGACGTCCGCCGATCCTCGGGTTTGAAAAACGTGATGGAAGAATCTCTTGCCTAAGTTAGCGTGCCGAATGGCCTTAACGATGTGGAGTCTTTTCCAGCTCACTCATCGATCCCTGCCTGCAGGTATTTTTCGCTTTTTCGGTGGTTTGTCGACAATCCGGAAGGAGTCCGTTCCCATCATCACGAGATTAGTCTGGAAGTCGGCTAGTGGAGAATACAAACCGAGCCTTGTATCTGTTCGATGTTAGGCCAGAGGACCGAATCTCTGGCACTCCGCAGGCAAGCTTGGAGCGTTTCTTTCAAAGACTTCACGCGGCGAAATGTGCGGAAGCCGCGGCACGACGCGCGATGGCACAGACGGGCGTGATGGTAGCAGCGCTAACCATGGAAAACGATTCCGTGACGACGCTCGCATGGAAGTAAAAGCATCCGTTTCTAGCGTGTTAGAGTGAACTTGTCCTGCAGTTGGATGTTGTCGGAAGAACCGCCAACCAGAATCGTGAAGTCACCCGCTTCCGCGCGCCAATCACTTTTCTTGACGTCATAAAAAGAGAACGCTCTGCGATCGAGCTTGAGTGTTACGCGCTTGGTCTCGCCCGGTTTCAGATTTACTTTTGCGAACCCCTTCAACTCTTTTACCGGTCGGGAAACGCTGGGGTGCGACTCACCGACATACATTTCCGCCACTTCGGCTGCCTCACGATGACCTGTGTTTCTTACGTCGAAGGAAACCGTGACCGGCTCATTCAAGTCTCCCGCCGGTGGCGCTACGGACAACTTGCTGTATGCGAACGTTGTGTAGGAAAGGCCGTAACCGAAAGCGAATAACGGTTTTGTTTCGGAACGATCGAAATGCCGGTATCCTACGAAAACACCTTCCGAGTACTGAACCCGATTTTCGCCCTTATCGGGGTAATAGTTGTGAAAGGCCGGGTTGTCTTCCCAACGGCGCTCAAAAGATGCAGGCAGCTTGCCTGACGGGCTGTAGTCGCCGAAGATGAGTTGCGCCAGGGCCGTCCCGCCCTCCTGTCCCGGATACCATGCGTGCAGAATCGCTGGAACACTGTCAATCCACTGCGTCATGTCCACGTTGCCTCCGGCCGTGAGCACCACGATCGTGTTCTTGTTGACCGCACTGATCTGCCGGATGAGCTCGTCCTGTCCGCCAGGTAGCTGGAACGTTCGGTCAGCACCCTCCCCCTCCGTCTTAGGATCGAACCCAACACAAATAATCACGGTGTCAGCTTTCGCTGCGAGAGCTTTAGTTTCGCGGCCAATGGACGCGTCCGCTCGAGTCACGCCGAAACCAACGATGGCACTGCCTACATCTTCGAAATACTCGAGCCGGATCTTATATGCCTTGCCCGCTTCCAGATGTCTGGCATAGCTATCCACCGTCTGGGAATGACGTTGCCAGTCGTCAATCACCGTATCGTCGCCGATGTAGAGTCGAACACCATCGTCCGCGGACGTAAAGAATTTGTAATCTTCGGATTTTTTCGGAACGAAGTAGCCGGTCCACCTAACGGAGAAGTGATCGACCGGCTGGTTCGGAGCAAAGCTGCCTTCGCCCCAGTCGAACTCGACGTGCTTGTCCGTGCGTGTTAGAACAGGAGCACCTTGCAGCTCTTGATTGCTGAAATATTCTCCCGTCAAGCCGGCCTCGCCCTCGGGCGCAGTAACAAATTCGGAGTTCTCAAAGACTTCGTTGAGGGGAGGGGTGTCAACCGCGTATAAAACTCTGATTTTGGTCCCCAGCCGGTTGCTGATGCCTTCCAGATAGCTGACCACGTTGAACGGCTTGGCTTCAGAGCTGCCGCCCCCGCCCGGCACGGCGGGATAGGCATCCGGACCAATTACAGCAATGGTTCTCAACTTGCTTTCATTCAGCGGAAGCAGGTTACCGGAATTCTTCAGCAAAACCATGCTGCCCCTGGCCTCCTCGAGGGCAACCCGCCGGCCTTCTTGACTGTAAGAAGGAATGTCTGTATCCGTCTGTGGTTGGTCGAAGAACCCGAACTCGATTGCCTTTCGGAGAATCCTTCTAACCTTATCGTCCAGGGTCGCCTGCGAGACCTTTCCTTCCTTGAGAGCTGGAAGTAGAGCGTCGCTGTTCATGAAGGTTGGCGAGGGCATCTCAAGATCAAGGCCACCGTTTGCAGAAGCAACACCGTCGTGCGTCGCCCCCCAATCTGACATGAGGATGCCGTCGAAACCCCACTCCTTTTTGAGGATTTCGTTGTTCAAATGATTATTCTGAGTCATGTAAACGCCATTTACCAGGTTGTAGGCATCCATGACCGCGCCCACCTTTGCTTCTCTGACCGAAGCTTCGAATGCCGGCAAATAGATTTCGCGCAAGGTCCTTTCATCAATGTCGGAGCTGAGAGTCGTGCGCGCAAATTCCGAGTTATTGCCGGCAAAGTGTTTTGTGGTTGCGATGACGCGTTGTGACTGGATTCCTTCGATGACGGGAACGGCAATTCTGGACGCAAGAAGAGGATCTTCTCCGAAATATTCGAAGTTGCGGCCATTCATCGGAGCGCGATAGATGTTCATACCCGGAGCGAGAATGAAATGTACGCCGCGTGCGCGTGCGTCTTTGCCCATCGCTGCACCGAATCGCTCGGCGAGCTCGGTATCCCAGGAAGCGGCCAGGGCGATGCCGGCCGGATACGCAGTGGTGAGACCGTAATCATGAACGCCGAGTGGCCCATCAGACATTCTCAGCGAGGGAATACCGAGCCGGGGGATCGGCCGAGTGTAAAAGTCATTGATGCCGCCGATGATCTCGATCTTCTCCGCCAGCGTCATTTTGCTGAGAATCGAATCAACGCGCTTCTCCAGATCCACTTTCGATGGCGTCGACTGTGCGATGACACACTGCACAAAAGAGAGAAGAACAATAGCGACCGCCAACCTTCCGTTGTTTCTGGTCATTTACTGGTCTCCCGGCGGAACTGTTCCACAAGATATTCGCTGGTGCGAAGGGTGAAGGCAAGAATGCGCGGTGGAGTAGCCGTCATAAGGGCTTGGCCGGGAAGGGACGCCGCCGCTGTGGCAGCTGCCGCGGCTCCGATACCGGCGAGAAACTTGCGACGCGCAATCTGCACAGGAATGTCGTCTTTCAAGCGGTGCTCTATCAAACTGCAGCCTCAGCTGTAGTTCTCTTCAGACTGATCGTGGCATTGCTGATCAATGGCTTGGCCCAGAAGCCGACGCTGAGAACTAAGCCAAATGTGACATAAAGAAAAGCTACGCCGGTGCGCAGCCCCAGACGGTCGCCGATACCCCCGATAATCACAGGGACTACAGCCCCGCCCACAACGGCAGTGCTTAAGATCCCCGAAAAAGAACCGTGGTGCTCAGCGACGGAATTAAGCGCTAGCGAAATGACAATCGGCCACATCACCGAAGTGAACAGGCCGATCGCGGGGAAGGCAATCACCGAGACATTCGCCGGTCCAAACAAAGCCGCGGAGAGACAGAGGAGCGCGCCGACGCACGCGCCAATTAACACCTTGCGGCTGTCAAATATTTTCAGTAGCAACATGCCGATGGAACATCCTGCAGTGAGCAGGCCCCAAAACCAGGAGACCGTCGTCGCGCCTGTGGTATGAGGATCGAAACCATGGTACTGGTAAAGAAATTTTGAAATCCAGTCAGCGGTGCCTTGCTCACAACCAAGGTAGGCGAACATAGCGACAAAGTACATCCAGACTACTCGCTGGCGCGCCAGGCTGCGATACATCTCCCACGATCCAGCCCGTTCTTCGGCTGTGTGCTGAACGCGTGGGAACCTGGAGAAAGATAAAACAGCGACCATCAGCAACGTGGAAGCCGCGAAGATCCAATACATCGAGGCCCACGGCAGCCCGGCCGGGGTCAATCTCCCTAGAATCCGCAGAAAGGCATTTTGCCCGGGCGAAAACCCATTGAGGTTGAGGACGAGATAAGAATAGATTCGCGGGCTAAGAAAGGATGCGCTGCCGAAAACCAGTTGGGCCAGAGTTGAATTGAAAGCGTAGTGTTCCTCACCGCCCGCCACGCGCAGCAAAGGGTTAACCGCTACTTGCAGCGTGGCCATCCCGGCCCCCATCACGAACAATGAAACAATGGCAACGCGATATTGCGGAAACAGAGCGAAACTCAGCGATCCCAGCGTGCCCAACAGAAACGCCATTATCATTACAGGCTTCTCGGTATATCGTTCCACCAGAAAACCTGCGGGAATCGACATCACCCCATATGCAATGAAGAAAGCAAAGGCCAGAAACCCGGCGGCGGTCAGACTTACGTGAAAGCTGCTGATGATGTCCGGCACAATTGGGCCAAGAATATTGGTCAACAAGGACATCACGAAGAACGTGAGAAAAACCAGACTGACCATGTAGCGATTTCTTGCCATTAGTATCCCTTAGGCCTGTGCCGGCGTCTGCCCGTGGTGGGGCGGTCAGGAAGCACGCGCAGTCCCCCGCTGGATGCGATCGTGCCAGACCCTAGCCGCGCCGATAAGATTGGCATCTTCTCCGAGCGAAGCCAGGGCAAGCTCGGTCTTTTCGAATGGGACAAAACGGCAGCCGCGGCAAATCAACTTGCGGATGCCATCGAGAAACAGGATGGCGCTCTTCATTACGCTGCCACTCAAGACGATCACGTCGGGCGTGAACAGATTGATGAGATTGGCCACACCAAGACCCAGGTAGAAGGCCTCTCGTTCGACGGCCTGGCGAGCCAGAACATCGCCCTTCTTCGCGAGTTCGCAGATGCGCTTGGCGGTGAGATGTTCGTGATGCGGATAGTCAGCCGGCGCTTTAGCATCAAGCCATGCGACCATCGCCGGCCCCGCAGCCAACGATTCCCAGCAGCCCCGGAAACCGCAAGAACAGAGCGGTCCAGATGGGTCGATGACCTGATGGCCAAGTTCGGGATGAGATCCATCGACGCCGCGGTAAAGGTGTCCGTCGATGACAATTCCGCCGCCAATACCGGTCCCAACCGTCACATAGATGAGTCGCGACTTATTCTTTCCGGCACCCCAACCTGCCTCCGCCATGGCGGCGGCATCGGCGTCGTTTTCCAGGGCCACTTGCACATGGAACATGCGAGCCAGGTCTTCCGCCGGGTTCTGCCCGCGCCACCCGGGAAGAAAATCAACTTCGCCAAACTTTCCGGTGAATGGGTCAACCGGTCCGGTGGACCCAATCCCTATGCCGGTGATTTCAACACCGGCAATTTGTGCCGTCTCTCGCAGCAGGCCAGCAATCGTGGCCAAGCCGTTCACGTAGCGGCCGGCATCAGTCGGCGACTCCTTCCGGGACAATACTTGCCCACTCTCAGTCACCATACCAACCGCTAGTTTTGTTCCGCCGATGTCAACGGCCCCGATCATGAGACATTCCTTGCGAGTTCCTTACCACCCCAAATCAGCTTCACCGAGGAATCCATCAAAATGTAATTCGAAGTGCAAACTGCAACCCCCGCGGCATGTGGGTTCGGGTGGAGTAGAGGAACTTCTGCGTGCCCAACGTAGTTATTTATCGTCGACCACTGCGTGTGATTGAAGATATTGAACCCTTCCTCTCGGAGATTGGAGCACCGACATATCGAAGTTGCTGCGATGAGGCATATTGAGACTATTCCGGGCCCGAGTTTCCGAAGGTCGAGCCCCCGCGTGAAGATCCGCCGCAAGCTGCGATCCGATGATGCCAACCTTCACTTTTCCGTCCCTGGCCATGAGTTGCCCAGCAAGCTCACAAACGGAGGCTACGTCTTCTCTTTCGGCGCTCCCACTTTCTCGTGCAACAGACCCCATTCGTCTTCGACGATGTACGAACACAAGCGAAAAGAATCACAGTCCACCCCTGACAGCCGCGCCATACGCTCCGCCGCGAGCTGGGCCGGAATGACATCAATCAGGAATTGCCACTCGGATGGCACTTCAGGAAGACGGAAGACCAGGTCTCCGGCGTCCTCAGGGATGTCCTGGCCGATCAGCATGACAGAAGCGCCCAGCCGTCTCAGATCCCGTGCCACCGCAAGATCTTGGCCGCGCATGCTCCGCCCATCTATCCATATACCGAAACGTGAACCTTCAGCGACCATCTCCTGGGGGCCATGCCGAAAGCCGCCCGTCCCCATGGCCGTGGCCGGCGACTTGACGCCTTCCTCCCACAGGAGTCTGGCCTCATGGCAGCTTCCCAGACTCGAACCACGCGCCAGAAAATAACAAACGCTGCCGGGCAAAAGCCACGCTGAGTCTGCAACCTGCTCCTGCCAGCCTGTGATGCATCGAGCCGTCTCGGCGACCGCGCGTGACAGTGAAGTTGCGAGGACGTCATCAAAAAAACCAACGGTGGTGCCGGCCAGAGCACCAGCGGCAGTGGCTAGAGTGGAATACGTGTTGACCGAGATTCCATGATCGAACGTAGTCGCTACCACAATCGGGATCTGCGCCTCTTGGGCGAGCGGACCGTCCTCTGAATTCGTCACACCGATGACGATGGCGCCGCACTCGCGGGCTTTGGCCAGCAGACGCACGATCTCTACACTGCGGCCCGTCCGCGAGATGACGATGATTACAGCATCATCGGATGGAATAGTGGCAAACTGCACGAGCTCAGAGGCATCCTGCACATATGCCGGACGACCGCCTAGGGAGAACAGAGGTGCTGCTGTTAACGCGGCATGCCAACTGCTGCCGATTCCGGTCAGATAGATATGGCGGGCGGTCCGGACGGCCTCCGCTGCCTCGGCCAGCCGGCGGTGACCAGCACCACGTAGATAATTAATTGCCCGCTGGAGTTCGAGGGGCTGGCGGAGTACGTCTTGTAGGAAGTGCGTCATGGGTTAGGTTCGCCCCAAAAGAACCAGTTTTGGAAACCGCTTTCATGGCTGCCCTTTTTAGCACACCCCGCCAGCTTGTCAAGCTTTTTATTGCAGCAACAGTGTGTGCAAGCTATTCTCCCCGTGCCTTCGCCGCTGTACTCATGATACGTTCAACCGGAGGATGGCAAGCAGCTTCGAAAAGCGCTTTCCCGGTACGCGCGCACGGTACGTTTGCTAAGCTTGTCCGCAGGTTTGATCACAGCATGAACAATTCTTGCTGCCTTCTCGCACTGAGGAACCTCGCCTCGATGGAA
>Ga0137363_10000807_pt1 | contig 17471 bp, 10 predicted proteins | sample MadtaG_FD_104800 | JGI IMG/M metagenome (GOLD analysis project Ga0137363, IMG submission 104800) | Vadose zone soil microbial communities from Angelo Coast Range Reserve, California, USA - Mad1_115_16 metaG | ecosystem: Environmental > Terrestrial > Soil > Vadose zone | place: USA: California...
GGCAGCAGGGAGGCCGTTGCCGCTCTGGTTGCCGCTGAGTCCGATGTTGATCGGCAGACCGGACGACATAGTCACGATTCCCGACACTTGCCATCCGCCTAGAGCGGTCTTCACCAGCCGGCTCTGGCTGCTCCGGAAAACCGGAATGTCGTAGATGAAGTTGAATGCCACGTTGTGCGTGCGGTCATAGCCTCCCGGCCCGACGTCGTATCGCCACCCTGCGTAGGGATTCGCAACGTTGCCCAGGTCGCCTCCGCCGTTGCCGGCAGTGGTCGGGTCGATGGTGCGCGAGAGCGTGTAGTAGGCTCGCAGCTGAAGGTCACGGCCTACCTGCGAGTTGAGGTCAACCTGGAATGCGTTGTAATGCGAGTTAGCCTCGTTGGCGGTCAGCCGAATGGCATGGAAACCGGGATAAGTGAGGCCCGGCGCCAAGGTGTATTGGCCACCGCCGATGAGAGCTGGCAACGCGGTGGGATCCGGGAGATTGTATTGGCTACGGTCGTTCTGATGGCGGTTCTGGTTTCCCACGTAGGAAACGGAAAGAACAGACTTAGCATTCAGCGAGCGCTGTACGCCAACGCTGTACTGGTAGCTCGCGGGAAGCTTGTAATTGTCCACGGCAAGCCCAGTTAGGTCCGCGGGGTTAATCGGTCGGCTCGCTGCCGCACCGGTCGCCAGCAAGATGCCCGGGTCAGCCAATGTGACGCTGTTGTTAGTGACGCCCAAGCTAAACGGGATATTGGGGCCGGCGTCGTACATGTCGTTGCCTTGGATGCGCTCATACATGATGCCGAATCCGCCACGGACGACAGTCTTGGCATTTCCGCTCACATCGTAGGCAAATCCAAGTCGTGGGCCGAAGGCCGCCCAATGATTGTTCACCAGACCCTTGGGCACGCCGTTCTGGCCGGGGATGCCGATCCCGTTCAAGTACAGCTGAACGCCTGCCAGAATCGGATTTGGACTGGTCCCTAAGCCCGGGCTGAGGGGGCTAACCGTGCCATCCGGGAGCATGATGGCCCTTTTGGCTGGGTCGTAGAGCGAGGGATAGAAATTACCCATGCGGTTGTTCGCTTCGTACGTGTGTGGCACGCCGTCCCAGCGCAAGCCGAGGTTGAGGGTAAGCCGACGGTTCACGCGCCAGTTGTCCTGGACGTAGGCAGCCCAAGATACGTTGTTCCAGAAGCCTTTGTCTTGCACGGCGAGTTCTGAATAGCTCTTGGCAGTGCCGAGCAGAAAATCGGCAAGGTCATTTCCGGGCTTGGACTTGAGACCGGCAGGGGTGGTAAACGTCCCGTCAAAGTTAAAGGAACCCTGGGTGGTACCGAACAGGTCCTGGACTTTTTTGTAGATCGCCCAGCTCGCCCCGAACTTAAGCTGGTGCGCTCCCTTGGTCAGCGAAATGTCGTCGCGGATTTGGTAATCGTCCGCCTTGTTGCGCCACGGCCAACTGGAGATTTCGAAATGCGAGTTAATCCCTCCGTTCAAATCAATATTCGGGATGCGGCTCAGGTTGTTTGGCCCGGTGAATAGTCTTGAATTCGCGCTGACGTAGCCGGTGGGGAGCGCCAAGCTGGCCAAGCCAGAACCTGCAAAAGGAAGAATGTTGATGCGGTTGCCGTTGTAGTTGAACGCGGTCTCGTTGAGGAGTGTTGGACTGATGGTGTACGTCGCGTGGATTACGCCGCTAAAGGAGGGATTGCCAAATGTGTCACCGACGGTCGGAACGTTGGCGCCGCTCCATTGGCTGATCCCGTAGTTCTGCGTGACCTGTTCCGCAACATAGTGGCCGAAAACGGAGAACTTGCTAGTGAAGTTGTGGTCAATTCGAGCGATCTCTTCCTTCAGATTCGTGGGAGAGTTGTTGCCACCGATAAATGTGGGATGTCCGTTAGCATCAACGGCATTACTCTTCGGGAAAATTCCTGCGCTGAGCAAAGCCGTCGCGTTCGGAGCGATCATGCAGGACGGAATCTTGTTGCCGGGGAACGGCGATCCTTGCGCGACTCCCGCGGGAGCAGCGCCACCCGGGCAATTGGCAAAGAGAACGCTCGGTGTAACTTGTGCGCTCGTCGGAACATTGATCACCGTGGAGTTGGTGCTGAAATCACCGCCATATGAGGCAGGATCTGGAACCGTCTGGTTGGTGAGGCCACCATTGACATACCTGCGCCACTCCATGTTGTAGAAAAAGAAGGTTTTTGTCCTATTTGGATTGTACAGCTTGCCGAATGTGACCGGGCCGGCAACGTTGAAGCCGAACACATTCTGTCTCAGCTCAGCGACTTTTCGTGGAGGCGGGTTGAAGAAGTTGCGGGCGTCCAAGGCGTCGTTACGCACGAACTCCCACGCCGAACCATGGAGCTGGGTCGTCCCGGACTTGAGGACCATGGTCATGGTTCCCCCGGAGGACAGACCATAATCGGCGCTGTAGTTGGAAGTAAGTGCACGGAACTCTGCGATGGCGTCCAAGGATGGCGCAATGCTCATTCCGCCGGCACCGCCGCGATCGTCATCTTCGCCACCATCGAGCAAATAGATGTTGTGGTTTTGACGCATGCCGTTAAACTCCACGCCCGCATCTCCACCGACTGGTACGTTGGGAGCGGAGGCATTGATCTGACTCGACCCTCCCGGCGTCAGAGCAGCAAGCTGGTAAATGCCGCGGCCGTTCACAGAAAGCTGCGACAGTTGCTGGCCGGTGATGAGGTTGCTGGCCTCGCCAGAATCCGCTTGCACATGGACGACGTTGGCTTCGACGGTCACCGTTTCCTGTGCTGCGCCCAGCGCCATCTGGAAATCCACGCGCCTACGGTCGCCAACGTTCAGCACCAGGCCCTTCTCCTCGGCAACTTTGAATCCCGCAGCCTCGGCCTTAACGCTGTAGTGGCCAATGCGCAGATCGACCGCGACATACTGGCCCGAGTCGTTAGTGGTAATCGTGCGTGCCAGACTAGTCTCCGCATTTGTAATGGTAATCTTAACGTTGGCCATAACCGATCCCGATTGGTCGGTGACGGTCCCCACGACGGTGGCATCCTGGGCAGATGCGCGGAATGGCAAACCAGCCAGAAGCACAACAAGAATCAGCAGATAGCGCGGATTGGACGTCTTTCTTAAGGCAACCATATGCCTCCCCACACACTTCGACGTGAGAGATTGCATCCTTCACTCCTCTTGCATCATGACAAGGTTTCTCACTGCAAGCCGACCGTTAACGTTAACGGTTAGACTGCTTGTATTCTTTTCATCGATACTTGTCAAGCAGATTTTTGATCGTTGCTCGGGAAACGCCGCGGATTTCGCCCGGAGTGAAAGAAAAGCGAGGAATCGGGCACCGAGAGTTCTCGAAGCTAACGATGCTATACTTCGTGCGCTGCCCTCCTGACCAAAATATGATCACATGATCTCACCCCATCGAAAGCCGGGAAGCGCCTGGTATTTGGCGCTGGGTTTTGCCGGCACCCAGATCCTCTTGCTACTTGCGATTTTGCTCTCCGCGATTGGCGTACCCGGTCAACAGGCTTCCCATCCGAAGACCAAACAGGCGCCTCCCAGCATGGGTGTGGCCACCGGCGCTGCGCATGCCGCGATCAAGGATTCCCATTCCCGGCCAATCACGGCAGGCGGATTCGTGGACGATGCCCCGGTCGTCTTCAGCGACATAACCAAACAAGCCGGTCTCGAAAAGTTTTTGCATCGCTCTGGAAGTCCAGACAAGAAGACCATCTTAGAAACGGTTGGTTCGGGTGTGGCGCTGCTCGACTATGACAACGACGGATGGCTCGACATTTATCTCCTAAACGGCTCCACGATAGCGGCATTAAAAGGGAAGGAGACTGCGCCTCGTGCCATGCTATTCCACAACAACCATGACGGCACTTTTAGCGAGGTCACCGAAAAGGCCGGTGTTGCAAACCAACGTTGGGGATTTGGTGTGGCCGTGGGGGACTACGATAATGATGGTTGGCCGGACATCTACGTCGCCAACTACGGCAAGAACCGCCTATATCACAACAACCACGACGGCACTTTCACCGACGTCGCCGAGAAGGCCGGGGTAGCACTGGGGGGATGGTCGACCGGACCTACCTGGGGTGATTATGACCACGACGGGCTGCTCGATTTGTTTGTTCCCGGTTACCTGAAGTTTGATCTTGAACATCCACCGATCGCAGGACGGGGTCTGATTCCTGCGAATTTTTGCCAATTTCGAGGCATTGCCGTGATGTGTGGGCCGCGAGGTCTGCCGGGAGAGCCCGACCATCTATTCCATAACAATGGCGATGGTACTTTTACGGATGTGAGCGTCAAAGCGGGGGTGTCTGATCCCAGCGGCTACTACGGCTTGGCCGCTGTTTTTGTGGATGTGGATGATGACGGATGGGTGGACTTGGCAGTGGCCAACGATTCCGTACCCAATTATCTTTACCGCAATCGGCGCAACGGCGCATTTGAAGATATAAGTTATGCCTCCGGATTTGCCCTAAGCGAGGACGGGCGCGAGCAAGCGTCCATGGGTATCGCCGTCGGTGACTACAATCGCGACGGAAGAGTCGATCTTTTCACGACGACCTTTTCCGATGACTACAAGACCCTCTACCGGAATGACGGCGCGAACAATTTTAGCGATGTTACCTATCGGGTCGGTCTGGCTGGCCCAACCATCCCTTTTTTGGCTTGGGGAACTGGTTTCCTCGATTTTGACAATGACGGCTTGCTGGACATTTTCATCGTCAACGGTCACGTGTACCCGGAAGTAGACCGGCAAGATTGGGGAACAACCTGGGCGGAACGGCCACAGCTCTTCCGGAATCTTGACGGTTTCAGATTTGAAGAAGTGCCGCCAGCAACCGGCAGCGGTTTGGCCGATGTCATCAGCGGCCGCGGAGCAGCATTCGGAGATCTTTTCAATACTGGACAAATCGACGTGGTCATCAACAATATTGATTCAACGCCTACGCTCCTCGGCAATGTTGTCAAGAACGGTAATCATTGGCTGACCCTGAAACTTATCGGTGGTCCAAAGAGCCCGCGGGACGCAATCGGAGCGAAGGTCTTCCTTACTGCCGGGGGAGTCCGGCAGCGAGCAGAGGTAGTGAGTGGTGGAAGTTACAGTTCGAGTTCCGACCCTCGTGTGCACTTCGGATTGGGTTCGGCTACCAAGGTAGACAAAATAGAGATTCATTGGCCGAGCGGGACACGGCAGAAAGCGACCGTCCCCGGTGTCGATCGCATTGTGATTATTGAAGAAGGAAAAATTACGGCGGAAAGAATTTATGGTGACCGGCCTCCAAATCGTCGGGATTCGAGCAGCGCCCCTTCGACACAAGCCGTCTAGCCCCGGCGGTTCCTATTTTGCCGACGCCCTAAGACTGATGAGTCGAACATCTTGCGGTCCTGTTACTTTCGTTTTGCCAGCATTTCTCCTTTAGCTGATACCGTTCACGGCGCGCGCACCACCGGCGCTGCAGTTATCCAGAAGCAGGCATCGAGGCTATGCAACAAATATTGAAATCTCTTGACAACATGCAACATTCGTTGTATTCGCTTAGCCGATACTAGCGGTGATTATCCCTTCAATCAGATTTCTCTCAGGGGGTTTGTTCCTGACTAGAGCAGATCGAATTCGTCTCGCCAGTACGGTGCGGCCGTCCACCGAGCGCCGCCAAGGCCAGACTACGCTAGAAAGGCGCTTTGCAGCCGCAGGAGAAAATCTAAATGCCAGTCGGCGAAAACTCCTTCGATTGATCCTCGAAAATACGGGGGATACCTTTTTCCTGTCCTCGCGAGAATTGGCCAAACGCTACGAAGTAGACGCAGCAACCATCGTGCGAACCATCCAGGCTCTGGGGTACAAGAAATATGCGGAATTCACTGCCGATTTACGCGCGCATTTTGTAACCCAGATTACTCCCTACGCCGTCTTGAAAGCGGCATCGAAGGAGAAGCCCACGGTTGCAGACCGGATTCGCCACGCCATGGATATGGACTTGCGAAATCTACAAGCCCTACAGTCGTCGCTCAATGCGGAAAAAATTATCGCCCTGTCCAAGCAAGTGAAGCGTGCCCGCCGGATTCTAATTGTAGGAATCGACCTGGCCGCGGCGTTGAGCTGGCACTTGGCTTACGGCCTAATGACCCTGGGATTTGCCGCCGAGGCACCCGTCGGCAGCACCGGAAATGTCCAGAGAAGAGTAAGAACCCTGACGCGGGAGGACCTGCTCATTGCCATCAGCTTTGGCCAGTGCTTGCGCGACACGGTGGAGGCAGCGCTGCGCGCCAAGAAACTCGGGGTGCCAACGTTTGGCGTCACCGACAGCGAAACGACTCCCATTGCTCGCATTTGCGATGACAGCTGTATGGCGTCAGTCGCCAGCCCCTCCTTTGGCGGCTCCTACGTCGCTCCATTGAGTTTGCTGGGAACAATTCTGATCGCCTGCGCACATACACAGACCGCGCGTTCTCTGGAATTGTTGCGGCGGAGCGAATTGGAGGACCTCGCCGACCACCGCTGGTATCACGCATGAGGAAAGCGCAAGGTACTTGATCGCCTAGAGCATGTGGTTTTTCGTGGTTCGGGCCAAGGATTGACGTAGGAACAGTGACTATATATCTGGCAGAGACCGCCGTTGCCCGCGTACGTTGCAAAGGGTCGCTTCAAGTCTCGGTCAAATAATATTGACGGCGAATTTGGAATCCTGGCCAGAAGCGATGCGTTCATCTCCGTCATCGAACGCCCTATCTCGGTCTGCCAACACCTCCGGTACAGTTTGCCAAGACATTTTGCAAAGGTCTTGGAGCCCCACATGGCCAGCAACAGAATGCCGCGATGATATTTCTGTGAGGGCGAAACAGGCGAACCGCCAACTATCCAGCCGGCTCCAAGATGATGGGCGCGCTCCTCACCCACATCGAAAGCGACCTCACGGGAGGCCCTTGGCATGCGGCGCGCGGTAAGGATTTGTCATGGCGTCCAGAGCACTGGCTGGCGGATAGGAAAATTGCGGATGATTTCTTCTGTCCCAGGGTCAGCATTGAGACGGAGCCAGAGCTTGAGGTACTCCTCTTTTGAGAAAGCCAGACCAGCAAAGAGCAGGCTCGGTTGCCGCACGGGCCATTGATCGAAATACTGCACATCGGGAGCCAGGGGCCAACCCCTCTTGTCGGCGATGAAAGGAAACATATACTCGACCGCCTCTCTAACACCACGGCCGTCGGAGGTTTCAAACGCCCAAAGATTTTCAGCACGTGTGGAAACAATCTGACACACGGTGGTCATCGCATCAAGATTGAACAGGCTGTACGCGTACGGTTTGGTGCGCGCCAACTCCAGGGGAAAACTGCCATTCGGGGCGATCTGACTTGGCACCAGCGTAGCCATGAAGCGCTGCCGACAGAAGCTTGCTAGATCGGCATTCCCCGTATAACGCAAAAACTCGGCTACCTGCAAGACCCAGCAGGTAGCGTGATTGTTCTTCGCTTCGCGCTCTTCAATACCGTGCGATGAGGTTGTCATCCAATTCAGATACGCAGCGAACCAAGCTTTCACGTCATCGCGCACATCATTCGCCAAAGATCGCGATCCCTCGAGTACCGCCGCAGCACGAGCGACCTCGACCAAATGGAGGGTATCGATGATTCCGATTCCCCGCCCGGTGGTCCGTCCGTGAATTGCTTGGGCAAACTCGAGATGTGGATTTATTCGGGTTGATTCATCAACGAACCAGGCACGCAGATGCCTTACAGCGTGAGCGGCGTAGTGTTCTGATCTGGTGATGAGCCACGCCGCGGAAAGTGCCGGCATCTGGACGCTCAGCCGGAGCAACGCGTGGCGATGCTGGATAAAATTGTCCGGATTTGAGAGGCCGTCGCGCTGGATGTACGGGCCAGATGGATTTGCCGGGTCCGGCCACCAATAGTCACCCTCGGAAAAATAGTCGTGCTTGCCGCCGGCACTGCGAACAGCCGGGAAAGCCGTGATCGTGACCGGTGCTTCGCGCAGATAGCGCTTCGCGGCGCGAAGAATGCGCGTTCGATCAACCGCGGCTACATCGATCTCCGGGAGATGCAGGTCTTCCCTGGCTGGCAAGAGGAGCCTGCGCTTTGCCAGTAACGGCACAAACGCGCCGACCGCGGCCGCACAAAAGGTCCGGCGAGAAGGTCTTGGCCCGACGATGGCTTCTCCATCTCCATCTCCATCATGCTCTATAGTCATTTGAAAAGAATCGATCATTCGCTCCAAGAATCTTGTCGCTCTCATTCACAGAGTTTCGAAGTCAGGCCAGACCTGCTGATTCTTGTCAAGTCCAGTAGGCCAATCCGGATTTGGTCTTGCCAGAACACCCGTGCAGCGGTCCTGGCCAACAACCTTGTTCTCACTAAGAAAACGCGGCGCGTCTGATGTTGATAGAAAAAGGTGCCCAGAGATTACTCGATCGCGATCACCCTGGCAAAATCCCTTTGCGGAACGACTCGCGGTCCCCAATTGATGCCTAACGCGCAACATCCAACTGTTTGGTTGCTTCCTGCCCTCCCCTCCATTTTTGGGGGCATTGGAAGCGCGTTCCATCTCAACGGGAAATACTGTTCAATGTTTCCAGGCAGGGATAGGGTTTTTTCCGGTCTGGGCTATTTTTTCGACTTCATCCCGCCCTTAGATAAGTGTCGTAGCGTAAACCGGCCCGTTGGACACTGTTGCGCCTTCATCCCACCCGAGGGCGCGGTTAGTCCAAAAAAAACAATCGAAGATTCGACCGCCGAGGGGAAAGGTCATGAAAGTATCATCCGTGTGCCTGTTGCTTGCCGTAGTTGCACTATTGGGAGGATGCGGCGTCAAACCAGATCCCGTGAATCCACCTTCTGGAGTCATTGTGACGCCGGGCAGCGCTCAGGCCATCGACTTCGCGCAGAGCCTGAATCTTGATGCGTCGACTAGCAGCGGCAACTCGAGTAAAGGTGTCGCTTGGACGCTAAGTGGTGCAGGCTCCCTTTCGGGAGAGACGCCAACTGCCGCTATTTATAACGCACCCACGTCCGGCAATGCGGGAACCGCAACCGTCACTGCTACCTCCGCCTCCGATTCCACAAAGTCCGCGTCGGTAACCATCAACGTCACACCCCCTCCGTCGGTGACCACAACTTCGCTTCCTGCAGGGACACAAGGCACGGCGTACAGCCAGACGGTGGCAACTTCGGGAGGGGCCGGGACGGTGACGCTCACGGTCAGCAGCGGAAGCCTGGCCGCGGGGTTGAGCATGGATTCTTCGGGGCACATCACGGGCACGCCAACGGGACCGAGCGGCACTAGCGCTTTCGCGGTAATGGCCCGGGACTCCAGCAGCGCGGGCGCTCAGTCCTCCCAGTGGAATCTGAGCATCACCATCAACAGCTCCGTGCCAGCCATGACTTGTGGATCTGGTCGCGAGTCGCTCTTGAACGGCCAATACGCATTCACCATGCAAGGTTTCGATGCAAACGGGGCGGTGACGCTCGGCGGCATGTTCGATGCCGACGGCGCGGGACACATCGCCCGGGTCGTGGGCGTAGAAGACGTTAACAGCAACAGTGGGGTTCAAACAAATGTTCCCATAAACAGTGCCAGCAGCTCGTATTCCGTAGGAGGAGACAACCGCGGGTGTATGGCCATCACGACTGCCGCCGGGACATCGATCTATCGTTTTGCCCTCGGGGTGATCAACTCCGGTGTGGCCAGCAAGGGTCGCTTCATCGAGTTTGATAATACGGGAACGCTGGGGTCGGGGGTCTTAGAGAAGCAGGATCCCAGCGCCTTCTCGACGTCCCAATTTAACCGCGCCTACGCGTTTGGCGCAGATTCGACAAGCACTCTTATCACCAGCATGCGAAACAGGTTTGCCATGGTAGGCGCGTTTGCCGCGAGCGGAAGCGGGAGCATCACCAACGGCGAGCTGGACGCCAACGATAACGGCGACATTAACAAGAGTGGTGGCCTGAATTATCCGACAAGCGGTCTGCCTTTTACGGGGAGCTATACGGTGTCATCGAATGGCCGAGGCACGATGATTTTCACGGTCGGATCGCAAACCGTCAACATGAGCTTGTACATGATTTCCGCAAGCGAAGCACTGTTTATCAGCGTCGACCCGCAGTCCAGCGTCGCTCCGTTCACGGGTTCGGCGCTAGAGCAATCCGGAGGGCCATTTTCGAATTCGTCGATGAGCGGCCCAAGCGTTCTCTACGTGAGTGGACTCTGTGCAAACTGCGGGCCGGGTTCGACGATAGCTTCGGACCTGATCGCAGGTATTCTCACGGTCTCGAATTCCGGCAGCTACTCTTTTAATGGAGACGAAAGCAAAGCCGGGAGCATTTCATCGGTTAATGATACGGCAACCGTCAACGTGGCTCCTAATGGCCGGATAATTGCACAGGGGGGAGCGCGACCTCCGCTCTTTTATCTGGTGGGCCCGTCTAGGGCGTTTGTGATGCTGGTGGACGGAGGGGTCTACGCGGGCTTCGCGGAGCCGCAAACCGGAGGCCCGTTCACGAATCATTCCGCGAACGGGACGTACGTCTTCGGCTCAAGCGGCGTGACGCACCAGAACATAACTCACGAGTCTGGCGTGGCCACCTACGACGGCATGGGAACAGTTGTTGGAATCAGTGACACGGCGTTAGTGGGCTCAACCACCTCGAATCCCAGTTTAAAACCTGACCAGACCTTCTCCTATACGTATGTGGTTAGCCCCAATGGGAAGTTAATGCTGACACAGGGCCCCACGATATACATCATTTCACCTACCAAGCAGGTGGTCTTGAATGTAGACCCATCCGATTTGTACGCGAGAATTGAACCCGTCGAGCAGTAGGGAGGCAATCAGAGGCTAAGCTCATTTTACTGAACGTCCCGTGGTGTGTGATCCTTGGACGAATCAGTGGGCTTTTGTTTTGGCTGGTTTGCGGTAAGCGTCCCGTTGGTTTTGTTGCCGCTTCCTACCCAGGTTAGGCAGGATTCCAGGTGTTCTTCGCGGTACGTGCGACACCTAGAAGGCGGTCGATTTTTCGACTCCCCGGCTCAGGGACCAGGAGGTCGATGGTTCAAAATCCATTGGCCCCGACCAAATTCTGCTGCAAGCCTTTTTGTATACCACGTACCATTTTTTTTAAATTCCTTCGGACGCAAAAAATCTTTCTCGTTTAGACTCATTGCGTTATGGTGTGGGATGCAGTTTTGGTGCGAGTCCTTTGAGAGGGGAAAATTAGGTGCAGGTTCGCGCGTTTTTGAAGAAAAATCAGAAGTCGAAGAGCAAGTCCCTTGGCTTAGAAACATGGTCATCTCAGGCCACGCCGGTTATGACCGCCAACTCGTCCCGAGCAAGACATTCCATTGCTCTGGTGTGGGCCAGGGAGCTTCAACAAACGGCGCGTAATGCTTTCAATTCACCCGAGCCTTTCAAGCAAGGCCGTCATTTATCTGAAAACCTTTTCTAAACGTGGCCACCAGTGAGAATCTATGTGACACCGCCAGCACGGGTAGAATGCTGCAAGTTAGAAGCAGGAGTCGAACTGATTCGGGAGGTTCTATGAAGAAGATGTTTGTTGCTTGGCTTGTCTCGCTGCTCCCGGCTTTGGTCCTTGCCCAGGAGAGCGTGCAGAAGCCGGAAGTCCCAGTGGAGAAATGGACCGCCAAGACGATCATGCTGATCGGCGCCCATGCGGACGATGACGCAATGTCGCATGGCACGCTGGCGATGCTTCAGGCGCACGGAAACCAGATTTACATTGTGACTCTTACGACGGGAAATGTGGGCACGCAGGACCCGAATTTGTCGCGAACACAACTTGCCCAGATTCGACGGGAAGAGGAATTGGCCGCGCTAGCCGAGCTGGGTATCCCGGGAGGGCACTACATCAATCTTGGATATGACGACGGGCTTCTCGAATTTGAAGATCGCAAGGCGGTGGTGGAAAATCTGGTGCGCTCGATTCGGAAGATACGACCGGATGTATTGTTCGCGTTTGATCCGGGCAAGCGCTATCAACGCTGGCACAAGTCGGATCACCGGACGGCCGCCTACCTGGCAGCGGATGCGGCGCGCGCCGCCATGTGGCGACTCCTATTTGAAGGGCAGATCATCCAGGAGGGTTTGCGGGAACATATGATTCCCGAGTATCTGTTCTACGACGGTGCCAAAGAGGATGAGAACACTTGGGTGGACATCAGCGAGTTTGTGGAGAAGAGGATAAATGCGGGGGCAAAATATGTCAGCCAGTTCGGACCGGGCTGGAAGAGCTATAAACCGAACCTCTCGGAAACCGAGCTGAAGCAATTGAAGGAATCGGTCCGCGAGTCGGTGAGAATGAAAAACGGGAAGCCCGTCGAAGGGTTCCGTTACTATAAAGGACTGCCAGATTCCATAGGAAAATAGGCCGACGATTCAGAGGGCGGCTATAAACTGTTGCGGCGGGCGCCGCATGGCATGAAATCGGTTTTTCTGGTGCCCGGTTTGTGATAACTTTTTTCCCGGCGAATGCTGTAATTCCTTACGGGGAGGACATGGAGGTATGGCCACGAAAGGTATTGTGGCAGTTCTGTTACTGCTGGGGTTGGGTGCAGCAGCTCAAGCCCCGCCGCAGGGTGCATGGGTGTCGCTATTCAATGGAAAGGATTTGACGGGCTGGAAAAACAACGGAGCGGAGAAGTGGGCCGTTGAGCAGGGCACCATTCTGTGCGAAAGTGCGGCTAACAAGTATGGCTATCTGACGACCGATAAGACCTATCGCGACTTCACCTTGCGCCTGAAGTTCAAGGGTGAAGCGGTGGGCAACAGCGGCGTGTTTATCCACGCGCGAATTACCGGCATTGACCCGGAACACGGACCGGACATTGAAGGGATGCAAGTGGAGGTGGACCCCAGCGTGGGCAAGCACACGGGCGGCCTGTATGAAAGCGGAGGGCGCGGCTGGGTAAAGATGCCCATGGCGGAAGGTGAACAAGCCTTAAAAGCCGGCCAGTGGAATGACCTCGAAGTGGCCGTCGCGGGCAATCACATTGTGACGCAGCTGAATGGCGTGAAGATTGTGGATTATACCGATACCGCGCCAAAATTCACCGATGGCGTGATTGGCTTGCAGATTCACACGGGCGGAGGCGTGAAGATGAGGTGGAAAGATATTTTCATCCAAGAGAAATAGAGGGCGGAAGGCACACTTTCCTGGTGCGACCGCAAAGTTCCTTTTCTGAGCCAGCATCATGAACAAACAGAACCGTAGAGCCTTTCTTCAAGCTTCCACCGTCGCTCTGGTATCCGGGCTGGGCCCAGTTGCCGCCCTGGGGGGTGGAGTTACTGCCGACGATTTGGAGTCGAATCTCAGCGTCGCGCAAGTTGCTCCAACTGTACCCGCCAACGAGGGGAGGCAGCCGCTGCGCCTCGGGCTGATTTTGGGAATCGGCAGGGACCCCCAGGATGCTATAGCCAAGGTTCACGATCTGGGCTTTCCGACATGCCAAGCTTTCGTGGACGAGATCGATTCCGTGCTGGCGGGCCGCTTGCGCGAGGCGCTTAACAAATATCAGATTGAGGCGACTTCCCTGGTTGTTGGCGGCCCGGGACGGGAAGTGTGGGACTTCTACGGGGGGCCGCTGACGATTGGATTGGTTCCCCGGGAGACGCGAGAAGCGCGCATCGCACACATCAAAAAGGCGTCGGACTTTGCCAAACAATGCGGCATCGCCGCCGTGCAGACGCACTGCGGATTCATTCCCGAGAATCCCAATGACCCGGTGTACAAGGAAACGGTTACCGCCATGCGCGACGTAGCGGGATATTGCAAACGCAACGGCCAGAATTTCCGGTACGAGACCGGGCAAGAGACACCCATCGCGCTCGTGCGCGCCATTCAGGACGTCGGCCTGGACAATCAGGGCGTTAATTTCGACCTCGCCAACCTGATTCTTTATGGCAAAGCGAATCCCGTGGACGCGATCGAACTCCTTGGCCCCTACGTCCAGGGAATTCACGCCAAGGACGGTCTGTGGCCGACGAACCCGAAGGAGCTGGGGCAGGAAGTTCCCATCGGGAAAGGCAAGGTGGATTTTCCGCGGATCATCGGGCGGCTGAAAGAACTGAACTACCGAGGCGCCGTCACGATCGAACGGGAAATTTCGGGCCCACAACAGGCGGAAGACGTACGAGCGGCGAAGGCCTATCTCGAGAAGCTGATCGGATAAGTTGCCGCGTCAAGGGGGATGTGCGCACCACGAGGAGGACGGAGGATATATGTCAGACGACACGAAGCACGGATTGAGTTGTTCGGAGAAAGTGGACCGCCGGAAATTCCTTGGCGTTGCGGCGGCCACCGCCGGGATGCTGTTCATCAAACCGGAGCTGGTGCGCGGAACAGCCGCAAACTCCGCGGTTCGCGTTGGACTGCTCGGGTGTGGGGGACGCGGCACCGAAGACGCTACCAATTTGATCGATACGGGCGGCGCCCGCGTGGTGGCGCTGGCCGATCTGTTTCAAGACCAACTGGACAAAGCGCGAGAGAACTTCAACAAAATGCAACAAGCCAAAGGCTACGCAGCGCTGGACGCCGCACAACTTTTCGTGGGACCGAACGCTTTCCAGCAGATTGCCGCTTCAAAGGAAGTGGACGCCATCGTAATCGCCACGCCGCCCTATTATCATCGATGGCATTTAGAGCCAATAGTCGCCGCCGGCAAACACGTTTATCTCGAAAAACCGGTGGCCGTGGATGTGCCCGGCGCGCTGAAGGTAATCGAAATCGGGAAGCGCGCCGCAGGGAAGCTGAGTCTTGACGTGGGATTCCAGATCCGCGACTGCCCTCCCTTCGTTGAAATGGTGAAGCGGATTCACGGCGGGGCGCTGGGTAAAATCATTTGTGGGGAATCGCACTATTTCGCGGGGTACCTGGACCGACCGGCTTGGACCGACGCCACACCCGTGGAGCGCCGCCTGCGTAACTGGGTGTATGACCGAGTTCTTTCCGGGGACATCCTCGTCGAGCAGAACATTCACGTGGTTGATATTTGCAACTGGGTGTTAAAGGCGCATCCGCTCAGAGCTTCGGCGAGCGGTGGGCGCGCAGGGCGTCCCACGGACGGGGACGTCTATGGAAACTACGACGTGCTGTTCCATTATCCGGAGGGAGTTGACGTCACGTTTAGTTCGACGCAGTTTGCCAAAGGCTGGTGGGAAGTGACGGAACGATTCTTCGGCACCAAAGGGACTTCGCAGTCTCCCTATACCGGACCGCTGGGGATTTGGGGCGATGAGCCGTGGCAGGCTGAAGGCACTCCTGCGAAAGACGCTGAGCAGACCGGGTTTTCCGCCACCGGGAAGTTCACCTCGAACCTGGAATTTGCGGACCGCGAGAAGAAGAAGGCATTCGTTGAGAGCATCACCAGCGGCAATTTCCACAATCAAGCCGACAAGGGCGCCGAATCCGCCCTTTCATGCATGATGGCCCGCACTGCGGCGTACACCGGGCGCGAGGTCAGCTGGGAGGAGACGCTCAAGTCCACGGAGACGTGGGACCCGAAGATTGACCTGAACAAGTTGCGGTGAGGTCGCGGTTCTGGATCTCTCTCAACCGATTCCGGCCGCCGGTCGGTCGGAAAGGAATCCGCGTGGAATGTCGACATTTGAAACCCTTCGAGGTGTATATGTGCAATTCTTCGCGCCGTGAATTTCTGAAAACCAGTGTGACCACAGCTTGTTCAGCGGGACTCGGCGTGTGCGGCATTGGCGAACTTGTTGCCGACGCGCGCCCGTCGCGCAGCACGTTCGCTACGCCGCCTTCCGCACCGTTGCCGATCAAAAAGGGTGTGCTTCTTGAAATGCTGCCCGCCAAGCTGAGCTACGCGGAGCGCATGAAAATGGCGCGCGACGTGGGGTTCGAGGTAATCCAAGCGCCCACGACACCCGACCAGCACCAGGCCGAGGAGATCAAGAAAGCCGCTGACGGCGCGAACGTGCGCATCGATTCGGTGATGAACATGGATCACTGGAAAGATCCGCTGTCTTCGAGCGATCCGGCAGTGGTGGAAAAGAGCCTGGCGGGGATGCGCACGTCACTGCACAACGCCAAGCTCTGGGGATCAGACGCCGTGTTGCTGGTTCCCGCGGTGGTGAGTCCACAGACTTCCTACCGCGAGGCCTGGAGCCGTTCGCAGAAGGAGATCCGCAAGCTCCTGCCTCTTGCTGAGGAACTGAAAATTGTGATCGCTATCGAAGAGGTGTGGAACAAGTTTCTGCTTAGCCCGCTGGAGATGGCCGCATACATCAAGGAGTTTCAAAGTCCGTGGATCCAGGCGTGGTTCGACGTTGGGAATGTGGTGCTTTACGGCTATCCGCAGGACTGGATTCGCACCCTGGGCAAGAGCATCGTCAAGGTCCACCTGAAAGACTTCAAACGCAAGGAAAGCGGGTATGAATGGGTGAACCTAGGTGATGGGGACGTGAACTGGGAGGCGGTGCGCGAGGCGTTTCGTGAAATTGGCTACGCGGGGAGCGCCATTACGGAACTCGAAGCGGGTGACGAGGCTTACCTCCGCGACGTGAGCCGGCGCGTGGACCGGCTGATCATAGGGCGTGCCTGAGCGCAGCCGCCGGACAGCATATCTTCATTCCGCGCGGAGGTAAGAAAATAGCCGGAGCCGCGTGGAACCTTCAAAAAAGCGGAAAATTCTGGACACTTCCTCATGGTCCAGTGACAATCTGAGACATGGGCCGTCCGCTGCTGGTGGGTACCCGAAGGGATTTTCTAATTGGGGCATGCGCTTTTCTGCTCCCGCAGTCCCGCAGAAAGAGCCTCCAGCTCGCGCCGTCATCCCTAGTGAGTCCAATTCGTTTTCGCGAGGTTGCGAGTCAAGCCGGGTTGAGTTTTGTGCTTCAGAACAATCCTACACCGCGCAAACACATGATCGAAACCATGCCCGGAGGGGTAGCGGCATTCGATTACAACAGGGACGGGCGGACAGACATCTTCTTCACGAATGGCGCGTCGATTCCTTCCCTGGAAAAAGACTCGCCCAAGTTTTTCAACCGGCTTTACAGGAACGAGGGCGGGATGAAGTTTACCGACGTTACGCTGGAGGCGGGGGTCGCCGGTGCGGGCTACTGCATGGGCGCCGCCGCGGCGGACTACAACAATGATGGCTACACGGATTTGTTTGTCGCAGGCGTGTACCGAAATACTCTCTATCGCAATCTAGGTAACGGTAAATTTGAGGATGTAACAAAAGAGGCTGGCATCAAAAGCGACAAGTGGTCCGTTGCTGCCGGCTGGTTCGACTATGACAACGACGGATGGCTGGACCTATTCGTAGTCAACTATGCTCACTGGACTCCGGACTTCGATCGCTTTTGTGGGGATCGCGATCGCAACTTGCGCGTCTACTGCCACCCCAAGTATTTCGAGGGATTGTCCAACACGCTGTACCGGAACAGGCGCGATGGAACTTTCGAGGA
>Ga0137363_10000811_pt1 | contig 17454 bp, 17 predicted proteins | sample MadtaG_FD_104800 | JGI IMG/M metagenome (GOLD analysis project Ga0137363, IMG submission 104800) | Vadose zone soil microbial communities from Angelo Coast Range Reserve, California, USA - Mad1_115_16 metaG | ecosystem: Environmental > Terrestrial > Soil > Vadose zone | place: USA: California...
AAGCTGACGAACTTGCGCGCTATCGCCGCGAGACCGTTGGCATGGTTTTCCAATCGTTCAATCTGCTGCCGCGCATGACGCTCGAGGAAAATGTGGAGTTGCCATTGCGTCTCGCCGAAGTGGGTCGCGACGACCGGCAATCCCGCGTTGGCGAAGCGCTTGAGCGCGTGGGGCTGGCCGCACGAAGGCAGCATCGCCCGAGCGAACTCTCCGGCGGCGAGCAGCAACGCGGGGCTTTGGCGCGCGCGCTGGTGAATCGTCCGGCAATTCTTTTCGCTGATGAGCCGACAGGAAATCTCGATAGCGTCAATGGCGAACAAATCCTTCTTCTGCTACGAGAGATTCAGAATTCTCTCGGAATGACCATCATCATGGTCACGCATGAGCGGCCGCTTGCCGAAAAGTTTGCGAATCGCATTGCACAGCTCTCCGATGGACGCCTCGTCAACGACGGAGCGAAGCGTTGAAAACGCGAGACCTGAGCGAACTCGCGGTACGCAATTTGCGTGAGGCCGTGCTTCGCAATTCGCTCACCACGCTTGGGGTTGCCGTCGGTGTTGCTTCCCTGGTGGCAATGTTATCGCTGGGTGTCGGGCTGCAAACACTGGCCTCGCAGCGCTTAACGCGCTCGGGCTTATTTGATGCTGTATTCGTCACATCGCAACGCAATTTTCGCGGGCCAAGACAACCGCCGCCGTCGGATTCGACGGAAAAACGGGAATCACGCGCCTTGGACGATGACGTGCGCCAGGAACTCGGCAAACTCTTGAACGTCACGGAAGTCTACCCGCAAATCCGGTTCATTACGGACGTGCATTACGCGGGCAAGTCCGAATCGACTTCCGTTCTCGGCTTGCCTGATTCTTCCCGCTCAAGCGGCGCATTTGAAGGGATGACCGGCAAGTATTTTTCATCGCCGACCGCGGATGAAGCCATTCTCCAGATGGAATTCGCAAAACTGCTCTCCGACCAGCCGGCATCGCTCGTAGGAAAAGGTTTGACTCTGCGCTATGCGGAACGCGGCACGCTCTCGAAGGACGCTGACGATGAGGCCCTTCTCGATGCCATGATGGGCTCCGGTAAACCCGGTGGTATCTCGATCGTCCCGCGCGAGAAGACCATGAGCATTGTTGGCATCACTGAGTCAGATCCTTCGGCGGGGATTGGCGGGTTCGGAGGCGCGCGTGTTTACCTCCCGCTCAAAACCGCGGAGCAACTCCATGTCGCTCAGCCGGACGACGTGCAAGCCTTCCTCTCAGGCAATCCCACGAAGCGCTCTTACATAGCCATGACCGTGCGTGTCCGTTCGCCCAAGGACGTGCCGCAAGTCGAAGCCGCGATCAAACAACTGGGCTTTGCTACGTTTTCCTTGCTGGACGCTACCAAAAATCTCCGGCTGGTATTCACGGTCTTCGATCTCTTCCTCGGCCTCTTCGGAAGCCTCGCGCTCACCGTTGCTTCGCTCGGCATCATCAACACACTGGTGATGGCCATCCTCGAACGCCGCCGCGAGATCGGCATCTTGAAAGCGCTCGGCGCAACGGACCGCGACGTGCGCAGTCTTTTCTTTGCGGAGGCCGGCGCCATGGGGCTCTTCGGCGGGGTTTTTGGCGTGGTGTTCGGCTGGCTGATCGGATCCGCGCTCACTTGGGGCACAACCATTTATCTTCACCGGCAGAATCTGCCAGGGGTAAAAATTTCGTACGTTCCCTGGTGGCTGGCGCTAAGCGCCATCGGATTCGCGATCATCGTCAGCCTTATCGCAGGACTCTACCCCGCGTCCCGCGCCGCCCGCCTCAATCCCGTCGAAGCCCTCCGCTACGAGTAACCGCTACGAACTGTTGGTAGTCACTTTAGGAGCAAATGTTCGACTGGCGCGCGAATCAGGACTTAGTCCCATTGGCGTATATTTGTACGGATTCACCGTTAGTCAGAGACACGCGCCGCGGCTGTTCCGTATAAGATAGGTGTGGCACAGATTCCAAGGACAGCAATGGGGAACGCTTACATCTGCGACGCTATCCGAACGCCCTTCGGGCGCTATGGTGGCACGCTGGCCGCGATTCGCGCCGACGATCTCGCGGCCATTCCCCTCAAAGCCCTCGTCGAGCGCAACGCGGGCTTCGATTGGAATGCCGTCGACGATGTCGTCTACGGCTGCGCCAATCAGGCCGGCGAAGACAATCGCAACGTTGCTCGGATGGCACTCTTGCTGGCGGGTTTGCCCAAAGAGGTGCCGGGCACAACGGTCAATCGCCTCTGCGGCTCAAGCATGGACGCCGTAGCGACCGCGGCGCGGGCCATCAAGTCCGGCGAAGCGGAGCTCGTGATCGCCGGTGGCGTCGAGAGCATGTCGCGAGCGCCCTTCGTCATCGCCAAGGCAGACAGCGCCTACTCGCGCTCGTTGAAAATGGAAGACACCACGCTCGGCTGGCGATTCATCAACCCTTCCATGAGAGCCAAGTACGGCGTTGATTCGATGCCGGAGACCGGCGAAAACGTCGCCGAAGAATTTCGCATCGGGCGCAAGGATCAGGATCTCTTCGCGCTCCGGAGCCAGCAGCGCGCCGCTGACGCCATCCGGAGCTGTCGATTGAAGCAGGAAATTGTGGCGGTTCCCATCCCACAAAAGAAGGGCGAGCCTTTGCTCTTCTCACAGGACGAACATCCTCGGTCGGATACGACACTGGAAGCGCTTTCCAAATTGAAACCGATCGTCAAACCAAATGGCACTATTACCGCCGGAAATGCTTCGGGCGTGAACGACGGTGCTTGCGCATTACTTCTGGCTTCAGAGGCAGCATTAAAGCGGCACAAATTGACGCCGAGGGCCAGAGTTGTGGCTTCTGCCGCTGCTGGCGTCGCCCCGCGAATCATGGGCATGGGCCCGGTACCCGCCACGCGCAAAGTTTTATCGAAGGCAGGATTGTCGCTCGCTCAAATGGATGTCGTGGAATTGAACGAAGCATTCGCTTCGCAGGCGCTCGCTGTGCTGCGCGAATTGAAAATCCCGGACGATGCGGCGCATGTGAATCCCAACGGCGGCGCCATTGCCATCGGGCATCCTCTCGGTGCAAGCGGAGCGCGGCTTGTAACAACTGCCCTTTTTCAGCTTTTGAGAACCAACGGAAAGCATGCGCTCTGCACCATGTGCATCGGTGTGGGCCAAGGAATTGCCCTTATTCTGGAGCGCGTTTAGCATCACTCGGGTTCCATGGGGCCACCTCCAGCACCTGACCACTCCGCGAGCCGGGGCTAAAATCCTGAGGGAGAGAATAAGCTCAATGCCCATCTTTAAATCTGGAGAAGCGCGGATTCATTACGCGCTGGAAGGCCAGCGTGGATCGCCCTTGCTGGTGTTCTCGAATTCGCTCGGCGCGAATTACTCCATGTGGGACCCGCAAGCTTCCGAATTTCGCAAGAAGTTCCGCATCCTTCGCTGCGATACGAGAGGTCACGGCCAGTCCTCTTCCACTCCTGGCCCATACTCGATCGAGCTTCTCGCGAAAGATGTCATTGCATTGCTCGATGCCCAGGATTTGGACCGCGTGCACTTCTGTGGTCTTTCCATGGGTGGAATGATCGGTATGTGGCTGGGAGTCAACGCGCCGGAACGCCTCAATAAACTTGTGCTGTGCAACACGGGGGCAAGGATTGGAACTCTCGAAACATGGCATGCTCGTATCGAAGCCGTTCGAAAAAACGGGATGAAATCGGTCGCTCCGGCAATTATCGAGCGATGGTTCACGCCAGCGTTTCGCCAGAACGCGCCGGAGAAGATGGCAAACATTCTCAAAATGATCGAGGAAGCAAACGCCGATGGCTATGTCGAGTGCTGCGCGGCCGTTCGCGATTTCGATTATCGCGAACAATTAGGCAGGATTCGCACGCCAACTCTGGTGATTGCCGGAGCGCACGATCCGGCCACGCCCCCGGCCGCTGGGCGCTTTCTCGCCCAGCACATTTCCGGCGCGCGATACGTTGAACTCAATGCCGCGCACCTCTCCAACATCGAGGATCAACAGCGGTTCAACCAGGAACTTGCGGCGTTTCTGAACTCCTGAACTATCAGTTGCAGTCGTTGGTGGGTGCCGCGCGTTCAATCAGGAATGTGCGCGTGACTAGGGAGCGGTCCGTAAGCAAGGCCGTCGCCGGGAAATGCGCGTTTCTCACCCTGCGCACCAATCCAAGGGGTCGCACCTTTCCATCCTTGCTCACGTTGCATTCGAACACCACGGTGCCGCGCTTGTCGATAATCACCATCTTGAACGGCGGACTGCACTCTTGCGGTTCGCTTGGCCGGATGAAACCCATCATTTCGTCAGCCAGCCCACCGGCAATGCTCTTGTAGCTCATGGCCTGCATGCCATTAAGCCATCTGTTCTTGCCATTGAGTCCGAATCCGTGGCTGCCATTCTTCATTGCCTAATCTCCTTCAGGTCGTGAGTTCGACTCGGAAGAAGCTCGATCTTGCCTCCAAGCAACCCGCCCAGAAGACGCGAGACGCGCACCCAGCGCCGCTAACCAGCTATAGGGCCGAATTGCGCATAGCTATATAGCACCACTTTTACATTGTCAAGCGATATTTTGAACTTTACAACGATGCGACGGAGAGAGCACTATAGCACCTTGAAGATTCTGCTCTATAACACTTTGGGTCGCGGAATGAACGCTCATCGCTTTCGGTGCTTGGCGAACAGTCAGAATCGAATATCGTCCTGGTTATGAAGCCCGCTTCCGCCCAGCCGCGCACGAAAAGGTCCCGTTCCAATTCGGGAGAGCGAATGCCTGTGAAAAACCGCAGCGGCTTGCCCGCTTACCAGAGAATTCAGGGCGCCATCCGCAAGCGCATCGATTCAGGACAGTTGCATCCCGGTGACGCCGTCGCTTCCGAGCGCGATCTCGCCAAAATTCATCAGGTCAGCCTCATGACCGCGCGCCACGCTCTAGCCTCGCTCGAACGCGAAGGAATTGTTGAGCGCCACCGCGGCATCGGAACCTTCGTCGCCGCCCCCAAAATTCACTTCAATAAACTGATGAGCTATACCGAGCAGATGTCCACGCGCAGTCTTGTCGCTGGTTCCAAGGTGCTCTTCGCCAAAGTGCTCGACAACGAAAACGAAGCTGCCGCGCGGCTCTCCCTTCCGCCAACCAGCCACATCATTAAGCTCGAGCGCTTGCGGCATGCCGCCGGCGAACCCTTTGCACTGGAAACCTGCTACCTCAACGCCACTGAATTCCCGGGCCTTTTGGACGCCCCTATCGGCCGCGATTCTCTCTTCGGAATTCTCGAGCGCGATTACAAGGTCGAACTCGGCTATGCCGATGAAGAAGTTGACGCCACTGCGGCCGATCCGAGAATCGCCGAGACTCTCTCCATTCCCCGCCGCGATCCCCTGCTGCGCATTCGCCAGGTTATCTATTCCAGCAAAGGCCGGCCGATCATGTATGTGCTGGGCTTCTATCGTTCGGACCGTCACAATCTCGTCATTCGCCGGTTCCGGTAATGCAGACGAATTCCTTTCGCTGGCTCAAATCTGTCTCCGTTAATGCGTAACACTCAGTTCAGAGAGGACGCCGCATGCTGGTAATCCTGAAGCGCGACGACGAAGAAATCAGCCGCCAGGCCGCGCAACTCATCGCCAGTGCCGTACACAAAAAGCCTGCGTTGACGCTGGGATTGGCCACGGGCAGCACCATGGTCGGCGTTTACAAGCAGCTCGTGCATCTTCACAAACAGGGCTCGCTCGATTTCTCACGCATCATAACCTTTAATCTTGATGAGTATCTTGGGCTTGGCGCTGCTCATCCTCAGAGCTTTCATTATTTCATGCGGGAAAATCTATTCGCCCACGTCAATGTGAACCCTCGCAATATCCACATTCCCGACGGAACCATCCGCGGCAATTACGATCAGTTCTGCGCGTCTTACGAAGAATCCATCCGGAAAGCCGGAGGCATTGACCTTCAGCTTCTGGGCATCGGGCGCAACGGCCACATCGGTTTCAATGAGCCGACCTCCAGCATCGGCTCTCGCACGCGCCTGAAGGTCTTGAGCAAGGAAACGCTGGACGACAACGCAAAATTCTTTGCGCCCGGCGAGGACAGTCCGCGGTGCGCCATCACCATGGGCATTGGCACCATCCTGGAGGCGCATAAAATTATTTTGCTCGCCGCCGGCGCAGCGAAGTCCGCTGCGGTCGCGAAGTCCATCGAAGGCCCAATCACCTCCGCGGTCTCCGCTTCCGCCCTTCAACTCCATCCCGAGGTGACTTTCATCATCGACGACGCCGCGGCGTCGCAACTCACCCAGCGCGACTACTATCACCGCGTCCTGGAAATGACCGCTCTGCTGACTCCGGATCGTCTCTCGTAGTCCAAATTCCTCGCTCTCGGCTTCACCCCGAACACAATTACAGGTCAGATTTGCCGTAAACTTGATATCCAGGAATTACCGAGGAGCGCACTGCGCGAAAGCATGAAACCTCCAAAGCTCTTCCCCATGTTCCTCAAGCTTTCGGCTAGGCCGTGCCTCGTCGTCGGGGCGGGAACCATTGCTGAATCCAAAATCGCCAGCCTGCTAGAGGCTGGTGCCCGCGTACGCGTTGTTGCACCCGAAGCAACAGCGCAAGTTCGTTCCTGGGGAGCATCCAACAACATCGAATGGCATCAGCGCCCTTTCGAGCCCGCCGATCTCAAAGGCATGTTCTTGGTGATTGCAGCCACGTCATCCACTGAACTTCACGAGCACATCTACAGAGAAGCGACCCATCGTGGCGTGCTCTGTAACATCGTGGATGTCCCGTCTCTGTGTGATTTCTTCTACCCCTCCGTCGTCCAGCGCGGGGCCCTGCAAATCGCCATTTCAACCGCCGGGCAAAGCCCGGCCCTCGCCCAGCGCCTCAGGAAGCAACTGGAAGAGCAGTTCGGCCCTGAATACGAAGAATGGCTCGCGCAGCTAGGGAAGTCTCGCGACAAGTTGCGCACCATCAATGTGGATGCCGAGGAACGAAGAGGCCTCCTTCACGACGACGCCAGCGGGGAAGCTTTCGAAGCCTTCCTGCGAAATCGGCGCCAGACGAAATTTCCGGCTAAGTAGTCCCAGTACTTCCTGAACAGTCCATTTCTCCCCTCTTCTCATCAATATTTTTGATTTATTGAATTCATACTTTCGCGCCTTCCCGTACCACCGGCGGTGCTAGTGTTGCAATGTTGTAGCAGCGGTGGCCGGCTGTTGGTTTGCCGCCGCAAGAAGGGCCGCTGGCTCAGATCAGTGGCGGGATTGCATCCAATCCAGGTGCTGCTATGAAGGGAAAAGTCTATTTGATGGGAGCCGGTTCAGGAGATCCCGATCTTCTGTCCGCCCGGGCCGTGCGCGTGCTTCGCGCTGCCGAAGTCGTCCTGCATGATGACTCGGTTTCGCCGGAAATCCTTGAATTTGTCCCCGCCTCGGCGCAAGTGCGCAATGTGCACAAGCTTGCCTTGCAGGCGGGCACTCTCCAGGAAAAAATTCATTCCCTGCTCATTTCAGCCGCACGCGATGGACATTATGTCGTACGGGTTAAGTCGAGCGAGGTGCTCTCCGCCGGGCAGGCTGACGAGGAGGCGGAAGCTCTCGCGCAAGCCGGAGTCGACTTCGAAGTGATTCCACAGGCGGCATCCGCTGTGGGAGCCGCTGCGGGCGCGAACCCGTCCTGAGAGCTTGCACTGGTTTCGAGACTAGTCGACTCACCCGGCAGATGGAATTCCCTGCCTTTTGCGACGAAGCAGTTCCTCGGCTTGTTCCGAGGCCTCTTTCACCAAATAGCCCATCTTTGGGTGTGAGGGCTCTAGGTCTGCTTCGATTCCCTGCCGCCGCAATTCTTCGGACGTAGTCGGCCCGATGGAAGCCACAATCGCGCGCGCCAGGCCATTCTTCACCGCTTCTTCCAGCTTCATCTCCGCGGCTACCTGGAAGAGATGGATCGCCTGAACTGCTGTAGTGAAGAGCGCCACATCCACAATTCCTTCGGCAATCGCAGTAATGGCCGCACGGAGGGGCGCCAGATCATGCGGCAGCGCCCATTGATAGACGGGTACGCGCGTCACTTGCGCTCCTCTTTCCCTCAACCCAGCCAGTAATTCAGGATTGGAAACGCCGTATTCCTGGACGGCGACTCGCGCCCCTTGCAAACTGATCGCTTGCGAGGCTTTGGCCGCATCATCCAGCGCGTTCAACAGCTCGTGCCAGGTATTCGGCTCGGGCGCCGTGATGCTCGGAGTGATACCGATTTCGCGCAGGGCAGCGACAGGTTTCGGCCCGCGCGCCACCACTTTCACACACTGAAGCGACGCGATGTATTCGTCGCGTTTGTGCGCGGTTTCAACAACATTCAAAAGGGCCCGCGTTCCCACACCGGTCAGGAAAATGACCATGTCGAATTTCCCGTCGATAAGCGCCGCCGCAAAAGCCAATGCCTCCGTGTTCGATTCCAGCGGCACTTCGCGCATGGAGGGCGCAACGACTGGCTCACCGCCGAAGGTGGTGATCAATTTGGCGAGCTCTGGAGCGCGGCGGCTTTCCAGCGACAACACTCGCAATCCCGCAAATCCGCTCATAACTATTGATTATTGTCTAGAAATCTCACTCCCGCCAGCTTCATTTGACAGCGGCCCCAAAGCAGGTAAATTCCGCGCACACTTAGGGTGTTCGCCCGATTGTGAGCTCCCCATGGCCTCGTTATGGTTTATCCCAGCCTTGTGCCGCGTGCCTCGCTTCTAAATCGCGCGCACAATTCGCAGGCCCTAGGTGAGATGTGGCGGCCGCACAGGTAGGCCCCCTGTATTCCAGAAGATTGATTTCCCGCATTGCGACCCATGAGGACATATGGGTCTGCTGGCGGTGCGAAGGAATCGAAGATGTTTCCCGCGTTTGCGATCTGAGCGTGGGGGGATTGTTCCTCTCCACGGCAATTCCCCGGAAGCTGGGCGCTCGCGCCAAGATTGATTTTCTTGTTCCCGAAGGACAGATTCGCGCAGAAGCTGTCGTGCAGCATCAGATTCCCAACGGCGGCCTGGGTCTGAAGTTCACCGCGATAACCGACCAGGACTGCCCCCACCTGGTCGCCTTGATAAACAGGATTTGCACTCCACCGACTCCTCCACGCGCGAACTAGCGCGCCGAGCAACCATGCGAACCCATCGGTTTTGTGCTGGCCGTCACTTTTCTGCGGAAAACTTGTACGTCGTGATGGTGTGGTAGCGCTCGCCCGGATTCAGGACGACCGACGGAAATTTCGGTTGGTTCGGCGAATCGGGAAAGTGCTGCGTTTCCAGGCAGAACGCGGAGCGTTTCGGATAGGTCGCTCCGCCTTTTCCCGTGGATTTTCCGTCGAGAAAATTGCCGGTGTAAAACTGGACGCCAGGTTCTGTGGTCCAGACTTCCAGGACGCGCCCCCAAGTGGGCTCGACAACACGCGCGGCAAGGGATTCGCCGGAGCCGGCTGAACGGCGCAGGACAAAGTTGTGGTCATAGCCTCCGCCGAGCTTCAATTGCTCGTCCTGCTGATCGATGCGCGCGCCGACAACCGTCGGTTTGCGAAAGTCGAACGGCGTGCCCGCAACGTCGCGGAGTTCCCCGGTGGGAATCAAGCCGGAATCCACTGGAGTGAATTTGTCAGCCTCAATCGTCAGCAAGTGGCCGAGAATATCGCCGTTACCCTGACCGGCAAGATTGAAATAAGAGTGGTTGGTGAGATTGACGACGGTTTTCTTGTCGGTAGTCGCGGAATATTCGATTTTTAATGCGTTGGAATCCGTGAGAGTGTAGATCACTGTCACTTTCAGATTCCCAGGGAATCCTTCCTCGCCATCTTTGCTGAGGTAGGAAAGCTCAAGGGACTGACCGTTTTTCTTGGAGAGAGTTTTGGCTGTCCATACCACTTTGTTGAAACCCTTGACGCCGCCGTGCAGACTGTTGTCGCCATTATTTTTCGCAAGGGTGTAAGTCTTGCCGTCCAGTACAAACTGCGCGTGGCCGATGCGATTTCCGTATCGGCCGACCAGTGCGCCGAAATAGCTTTTGTCATTCGCATAGCCGTCAATCGTATCGCAGCCGAGCACCACATCAGCGAGCTTGCCGCCGCGGTCCGGCACCTTGATCGAGACGACTGCTCCGCCGAAGTTGGTGATGGAGACTTCCGCTCCGTTCCTGTTGGTGAGCACAAAAAGATGGACCGGCTGGCCGTCCGGAGTTTTCCCAAAGGATTTTTTTGTCGTGGAACCAGATTGAGACTTTGCGCCAGCCGGCGACAGAGTGGTCATAAGCAACGCTCCCGAGAACATTGTAACCGCCATCCAACACTTCATTCGAGTCCCCCGTCCGCATCGGCTTGCGAATGCGGCACCAACTACACCAGTAATTTTACTTGCTGATGAAGACTTTGGCCTTCAAAAAGTTCAATTCGCCAGAGTCCCCCCGAAGATGCCGCCTTCGCAGCGATGCTTTAATGCGCCGCATCAGCGTGCGCCGATTCCGACAATTGAATCAAGCCTGGCAGCAGACTAAAGAACTCGGCGCTTTGCGGCTGGCCGAAGGCAAAATAAACCTTGCCGTAAAGCGCGTAGAGCTTGTCGTAAACGGCCTTCGCCGAAACTTGCGGCTGAAACACTCTATACTGCGGGCAGATTCTGTCTTGCGCTTCCTCTACGGTCTTGAAAACGCCCGCGGCGAGAAAGGCAAAAATGGCCGAACCCAGGCTGACCACATTACCCGCGGGAACGAGCACGGGCCTGCCCAGCACATTTGCATACACCTGATTCAGGACATTGTTTTTCTGGGGAATCCCGCCGGCGTTGATGACACGCCGGACGATGACGCCGTGCTCTTCCATGCGATCGAGAATGACTCGCGTGTGCAATGCAGTGCCTTCGATGGCGGCGAAGAATTCGTCCCGCGCGGTGGTCTGTAGATTCCAGCCGAAGGTAATGCCGCGCAAGTTTGGATTTACCAGAACCGTGCGGTCGCCGTTGTCCCAGGTGATGCGGAGAAGGCCGGTTTGTCCGGCGCGATAGTTTTCCAGTCCACGGGAGAGAGTCGCCACATCGGTTCCGGCGCGTGTAGCAATGGATTGAAAAATATCGCCGACCGCAGAAAGACCGGCCTCAATGCCGGTACGCTGCGGGTGCACGCTGCCTTGGACAACGCCGCATACTCCCGGAACCAAACGCACGGAGGGAGTAATCCCGATAATGCAGGTCGAAGTTCCGACAACGTTGACGATGTCTTCGCTGCGGCAACCCGCGCCGATGGCGTCCCAATGCGCATCGAACGCGCCGACAGGAATGGGAATACCAGGCTTCAAACCGAGTTGCTGCGCCCAGTGAGGCGAAAGCCGGCCTGCGAGCTGATTGGAAGTGCCGAATTCACCGTCGATTTTTTCGCGCACTCCAGCAAAGAGTGGGTCTACCTTGACGAGAAAATTCTCCGGCGGCAGGCCGCCGAGCGAAGCGTTCCACATCCATTTGTGCCCCATGGCGCAGACGCTGCGCTTTACTTTCTTCGCGTCCGTGATGCTACAGAGCGTTGCGGCGACCATGTCGCAATGTTCAAACGCGGAGACGAATTCAGCGCGCTTCGCGGGATTGTGGCGAAGCCAGTGGAGGAGTTTCGAGAATCCCCATTCCGAGGAATACACGCCGCCACACCAGTCGATCGCGGCGAGCTTCTCACGATGCGCGGCCGCGGTGATTTCGGCGGCTTCCGCTTTGGCGCGATGATCGCACCACAAATAATAGTCGTCGAGCGGCTGAAGATTCTTGCCGACGGGAATGACCGAAGAACCCGTGGTATCGAGCGCGAGGGCGAGAATCTGATCGGCCGGAACGCCGGATTTCCGCGCGACTTCGCGTGTCGCTGCCACCAATGCGCGCATGTGATCTTCGTGCGACTGCGTGGCGTATTCGGGATCCTCGCGTTTGCGGTGCAGCGGATATTCAGCGTTAGCGGAGCCGAGCAGCCCGCGTTCGCTGTCCACGATGGAAACGCGAACGCTCAATGTCCCAAAATCCACGCCGGCAACGACCGCCATGCACGCTCTCCGATGATGTCTTTGGCGCTAGCTCGTCAACCAGCAGCCGGGACCCTCAAGCCTTGCGTTTGGGTGAGAACTTGACACAATAAATCAGCCCCAGGACGAACAACAAGCCTCCCCACCATACCGGAGCATGCAGATTCGCCAAATGTACGGTCTCGGGCGGATGCGACCATTCCGCCAGCCCGCTGGCAAAAATCAAAAAACCATACACCAGCAAAAGCACACCCACAAAGAACCAAACCGGAATGATTTGATGTTTTTCGCTCATCTCGCCTCACCAGAAAATGATTTGAAGAACCAGCAAAACCGCGAGCGCTGCAATTCCCCAAAAAAGCGGCCGATGCAGTAAACTCGCGTGCTCTTCGTGCGCAACTTCCGTCAGCGCATAAACAAGGCCTTTCAGTTCCTCATCGGGCCGCGGCTTGGTCACCAGCGTCACGAGCACGGTGACCACCACGCAAGTGACGCAGGACCACAGCGCCTGGTACATGTCTTGCGCGAGTCCTTGAGCATGGGGAGACAAAGCGAATACGCTCACCCAGCGGGGATCCAGTTTCATCAACGTGAACATAGTGATGGAAGAAAGCGTTCCCGCCAGCAGCCCCCAGAATCCGGCGGCACGGCTTACGCGCTTCCAAAGCATCCCGAGCAACACCGTGCCGAATAGCGGCGCGATGAAGAATCCGAACAACGCCTGCACATAATCCATGATGCTGGCAAATCCCATCGCCAGGTAGGCCGTTCCGATGCTCACGAACAGGCCGATCAGCGTGCACCAGCGTCCCATGGAAACGTAATGTTGATCGGGAGCGTTCTTGCGCAGAAATGGACGATAGATGTCGTAGGTCCACACCGTGGCAAAGGCGCTGACGTTGCCCGCCATGCCCGCCATGAATCCGGCGACCAACGCCGTGATGCCAAGCCCCAGCAAGCCGGGCCCGCAGTAGCGGGCGAGCATGAGTGGAAGAACTTCGTTGTAACTGTATTGTCCGGGCTGCAGGCTGCTTGCCGGAACCAGGTGCATTGGCAAGACGGCAAGCCCGAGCAAACCGGGGAGAATCACAATCAAAGGCACAGCCATTTTGAAAAAGGAGCCGATGATCGGCGCGATCTTGGCTGAGCGGATGTCCTTCGCCGAAAGCACCCGCTGCACCACGAGGAAGTCCGTGGTCCAATAGCCCATCGCCTGCACCGCGCCGAGGCCAAACACGATGCCCGTCCAGTGCATGCCCATCGGATTGTCCTGAAAGCGGCCCAGTGTGGTCCAGGCGTGGGTGAAATCCTGGCCAGGGAAATTCTGCTGGATTCGCGCTACCATGCCCTTCCATCCCCCCGTTTCGATCAAACCAAGGATGGGAATGAGCAGGGCGCCAAACCAGATCAGGAAAAATTGCAGAACTTCGTTGAAGATGGCGGAGAACAACCCTCCGGCCGCCACGTAAATGCCCACCGTCAACGATGACACCCAGATGCTGAAGTTGATGTCCCAGCCGAGGACCACTTTCATCACCACGGCCATGGCATACATGTTCACGCCGGACATAAGGATGGTCATGATCGCGAAGCTGACGGCGCTCAGCGCGCTCGCCGCCGAACCGTACCGCAGTTGCAGATACCCGGGCACAGAATGCGTCTTTGAAATATAGTAGAAAGGCATCATCACGATGCCCAGAAACACCATGGCGGGAATGGCGCCAATCCAATACCAGTGCACGGCGAGGATACCGTATTGGTAGGCGGAACCCGCCCAGCCAAGCAGCTCCAGGGAACCAAGGTTGGCCGAGACGAACGCCAGCCCCGCCACCCAAGCCGTCATCTCGCGGCCGGCCAAAAAGAAGTCTTCGCCGGTCTTGGCGAAGCGCTTCAAGTAGAAACCGATGCCCAGCACCAGAGCAAAATAGAAAGCGATAATGGCCAGATCCACCGCGGAAAGATGTACAAGCGTAGTTGGTGCACTCGACGCCATCATGGCGATCATTTTTTCTCCTTGGGTTGCCCGTAATAGGCGGCCTTCCCGTGTTTCCTCAGGTAGTGCTGGTCGTGAAGAAAGCGCCCAATCGCAGCGGCTTGCTGATTGATGCTGAGAGTAAAGTACGCCATGCGCGCGACGGACTCCAGAATGACCGCGTTGTGAGCCGAAGTTGCGGGATCGACGCCCCAGGCAAACGCTCCGTGATTGGCCACCAGTACGGCAGGAATCGCGGAAGGGTCCACGCCGTCAAACGCGCGAACAATGCCGTGTCCCGTATTTTCTTCATACTTTGAGGCAATCTCCGAGTCACTCATTTCCCGGGTGACAGGCACCTGTCCGTGGAAATAATCGGCATGCGTCGTTCCCAGGCAAGGGATGGGCCGCCGCGCTTGCGCCCACGCCGTCGCGTACTCCGAATGCGTGTGGCTGATGCCACCGATCGCGGGGAACGATTTGTATAAAACGAGGTGGGTGGGCAAATCCGACGAAGGGCGCAGCTTGCCCTCCACCGTTTTCCCATTCAAATCGGTGATCACTAAATCCGCGGGCCTCAATCGCTCGTAAGGTACGCCGCTCGGCTTGATGACCACCAGCGACCTGTTACGGGAAATGCCGCTCGCATTTCCAAACGTGTAAAGGACCAGGCCCCTGCCCACCAGCTCAAGGTTTGCTTCCAGCACTGCTTTACGAAGATCGGGCAGCAGCATCGGTTCGTCTGTGAGCCTAAAAAAAGCCGCCCTCGCGGGAGGCAGCGCGGAACGTTATCACGTCGCGAAGCAGGGTGCCAAGCGCAATCGCTTACCAGCCCTATTTTCGCGGCTCCCCGATCATCGGAAGCTAGCCGTCGTCCCGTTCCCGAGCGCCATCCAGGTGGTGAACCTCCCCCGCTTTCACAAGCTGCTCCGCCGCACGCTCCGGCGTAACGTCGCGCTGCGGAGATCCGAGAAGTTCGTAGCCCACCATGAATTTTTGAATCGTAGCCGAGCGCAGCAGCGGCGGAAAATAATGCGCGTGCAAGTGCCACTCTTCATAGGCTCCGCCGTCCGTGGGCTTCTGGTGGAATCCCATGGAATACGGAAAAGCAGTCTCGAACAAATTGTCGTAGCGAATGGTGATGCGGCGCAGGATGTCGCCGAGGAGCTCGCGCTCTTGCTCGCTCAGTTGATCGATCGAAGCGAGATGCCGCTTGCTCAAAACCAGCGATTCGAATGGCCAAACAGCCCAGAAAGGCACGATCACAGCAAAAGTCTCGTTCTGGCAAACGACGCGCACATTCAATTGCAGCTCCAGCTTCAAGTAATCGCACAGTAGGCAAGCATGATTTTCGGCGCGATACTCGCGGAAAGACGCCAGCTCCCGAGTTGGAAGGTTTGGCAGCGAAGCATTCGCCCAAATCTGGCAATGCGGATGAGGGTTGCTCGCGCCCATGATCTCGCCGCGATTTTCGAAAATCTGCACATGGTTAATCCAGGGAATTTTCCCCAGCGCGCCGTACTGCTCGATCCAGCCGTTCACGACTCCACGCAATTCCGCGACGCTCATTCTTGAAACGGTGAGATCATGACGCGGAGAAAAACACATCACGCGGCAGATTCCCTGCTCCGCTTTTCCCACCAGCAACCCGCCCGGATCAAACTGAAGAGCCGCGACCTCCGGCAACATGGCCGGATAATCGTTGTCAAATACATACGTTTCCGCATAACGTGGCGTGTGCGCTCCTCCCGCGCGCTTATTGCCCGGGCACAAATAGCAGTTGGGATCGTATGAGGCTGCCGGAGGTCTTGCGAGCTTTTCCACCTTCCCCTGCCACGGCCGCTCCATGCGATGCGGTGAGACTAGCACCCACTCCCTCAGGAGAGGATTGAAACGCCGGTGTGGAATTCGATTTAGCTCGTCGAGACTCATAGGCAATGTCGAAGCCTGACGGATGTCGGCAACGGCTGAGGCTTTTCTCCTCCGCTTATTCCTGTCACCGGGCGGCCTGGTTCTCTTCAACGACAATCCGTTGCGCGCCTTCGGACGCCGGAGAAACGTAAATATCCGGCGTCAAACCTGTCTTGGAGGAATACGCCGCGGCCACGTTGCGCCTGAAATCGCTTACCGCCGCGGTCTCCACCAAGTTGATAGTACAGCCGCCAAATCCTCCGCCGGTCATTCGCGCGCCAATCAAACCGCATTGCGCCCCGGCAATTTCTACCATAAGATCGAGTTCCCTGCAGCTGACTTCGTAATCATCCCGCAAACTCCGATGCGAGTCCTCCAGCAAAGGCCCGAGTGCCGCGGTGTCTCCTTTGTGAAGCGCTTCGACGGCCCTTTTTACGCGCCCGTTTTCGGTAATGACGTGGCGGCACCGCGCAAACACCTTTGGCGTAATGTTCTGACGATGATCTTCCAACTCAGAGAGTGTGACGTCACGAAGCGCGCGAACCTCCGGGAGGGCGCTCCGCAGAATTCGAACGCCCTCTTCGCATTCCGCGCGGCGTTCGTTGTATTTGCCGGAAGCCAGTTCGTGCCGCACCATGGTATTGCAGATCACCAACTGGACGTCCGCCGGAAGTTTGACGAACTCGTGTTCCAACGAACGGCAATCCAGCAAAAGCGCGTGCGATGCGCGGCCGAAACACGAAATAAACTGGTCCATAATTCCAACGCGCGCCCCCACGAACTCGTTCTCCGCTTTTTGACATAGTTGCGCCAGTTCTGCGCGGTTCTCCGCATTACCGCTCTGCTGAAGCAACGCAAGCGCAACGGAGACTTCAACGGCTGCGGAAGAACTCAAACCGGCGCCGAGCGGCACTTCGCCGGCGATATAGATATTTGCTCCGTTGATCGGCTTCCCCGCTCGACGCAGGGCCCATGCCACACCCAGTGGATAGTTGGCCCAGTACTTCTTCGCCAAAGGTGAGAGCGAATCGAGGCTGGCCTCGACCGTTTCATTGAAATTCTCGGAATAAATGACCAGCTTGCCGTCACCGCGCGGGGCAGCAGCCGCCCAGCAATAGAATTCAATCGCCGCCGGCAGCACGAATCCGTCGTTATAGTCAGTGTGTTCGCCGATCAGATTCACGCGGCCCGGCGCCCGGTAAACACTCGCGGCCGTCCCAAAGCGCGCCTTGAATCCGTCCAGAATTTGCTGGCGTGTTTTCAACGACAGTCATTATCACAGACTTGCTTTCCGCCGAGGCTGAGAATTTGCAGGAGAAACCAACGCAGCCGCAGGCGCTTGGGAAGTTGCAGACCGTTGCGGTACCCTTCTGCTGCGCATAGCGCCTGCGAGTGTTGCAGAGCCGAACATGAGCCGCCAAGCTTTTCTCTCACGACGGGTAGTCACGCCGCAAGGAATCAAAGCGGCAGCCATTCTCGTCGAAGACGGCCGAATCCTCGATGTTGTTTCGCCTGATCAATTAC
>Ga0137363_10000812_pt1 | contig 17449 bp, 14 predicted proteins | sample MadtaG_FD_104800 | JGI IMG/M metagenome (GOLD analysis project Ga0137363, IMG submission 104800) | Vadose zone soil microbial communities from Angelo Coast Range Reserve, California, USA - Mad1_115_16 metaG | ecosystem: Environmental > Terrestrial > Soil > Vadose zone | place: USA: California...
ATGCTTCTGGCGTTTGGATTATGGGCGGACGGCAGTGGCGGCTTGCTGACGCTTATCTGGATACTGGCGTCGAACGCGAAATCAAGGCACTGCTCAACCGTGGCGGTGTCGTAGGCGGAAGTTCTGCAGGCGCGTCGATACAAGCGTCATTTCTTGTCCGTGCTGATTCGGCGAAACCCGGCTTACCCGATGGGGACAATCGAATCATGGTGGGGGACCACAAGAAAGGGTTTGGATTGCTCACACACTCCGCTATCGACCAGCATTTGAATCCAGGTAAACGCGAACGTGATCTTGTGGGAGTCATTGAGGAGCATCGTGAATTGCTTGGCCTCGGAATTTACGAGGGCGCGGCGATTGAAGTGCATGGCGGCTATTTTGAAGTGCTTCGTGGCCGAGTGGCAATCTATGACGGCAATCGACACAACGGACCTTTCTATTACACCCTGTCGGCGGGACAAACCTTTGACCTTCGTAGCCGCCGTCCAGCCTAACGGGGGGAAACAGACCACGCCCGATTTGACCGCCATGCACGCCGTTGCCTCACTGCAAGCGCGCATCTGCCTCAGCGGTCTGGTGAATGTGGTCGGAAGCATGCTGTGATCCCAGTGCGCAATTTCGCACGAAAATTGCCTTGAGCGCCGAACGCACGCAGCACGCTTGACGAATCTCTTCCGGCAAATTGTTGCCCGTTATAAGCACGAACTTTATGCCGCGCGCCATCATCGAAAAAGCTGGGTAGATTCCACCTTTCATCGGACTTGGTGCGAACACGAGTCCTTGTGATCCGTGGTCGGTGCAAACGGTCAAAAGCAAAACGATCCCATCCGGGAAGGGCTCCTCGCCTCTCAGGTAAAGCCGCATCGGTTCGGCGAATGCGCCGAGATCGATGGAAGTTGTCTGCGGGCCAAGCGTTTTCCAACTGCGCGTGCTCGCCCGCCAAAATATACCGAGCGCGAAATGGGCCAACCGTTCGGTTGAAACGCCGAGGTCCGTTCCCGAAAACTCCAGGCCATGAACAGTCCACCGCACCGGCACTGCCACGTTCATGCGCTCCAGCAGCCGAAAATCTTTTTTCCTATTTATCCATTGATGCGCGTAGCTTTCGTTCACGCGAAGGATGTCCTCGCACTCGGCGCAGAGAAGGTGTGCCCAAAGCTGCTTCGTTGTTAGCTGGACGCGCTCCGGCGTCATAAACACGGCTTCGCCGCCCTCTTGGCTCAGAAGATGCAGCGCGCGTCCGAGATAATGGCTTTTTTTGAGTTCCTTTTGCTGCAAGCAGAGGGGGCATAGTCCAAACACCGGCTTTCCCATAACTGTCCTTCCATAAAAGAAACGACCCGGCTCCCTTCGCGGAAGCCGGGCCAACTCCTGGTTGAAGTCGAGAGTTTACTTCCGCGAATACTTCCGGCCGGATTTACGGCGGGCACGAAGAGCAGAGGCAGCTACGCGACGGACCTTTCTCCTGTTCGCGTGCATCAATTGTCCCGCATCACTCGCTACTCCGCTGGACGTGCGCTCACATTTCTCCATTACAAGGCCTCCTGACTCGAATACAATTATAGCACGAGGGCTCTACCACAACCTGTAGACATTCCGCAAGACGCGTACTTCAAGGCGGGATTGGCGACGTGTCGGCGGCCTAGTCGGCCTTGGAAAAATTCTTCGCCGCACCTGCTACTCTTTGCCTGAGAGAGCTAATACCTCGCCGTGACTGGACGGGGAAGTTTTTCGTTTCGCTGGAATGGACTATGACCAAAGAGATGAAGTGCGCGAAGCCCAAGCGGGCGGAGCGCAAAAAGACTGAACGCCAGCTCGCCAAGTACGGCCTGGCCATGCACCAACTGCGCAGCCAACAGGACGTGCAGGCGGTGGTTAGGCCGGCAGCGTCAAGATTTGGTTCACTGTCCAAGGGCTGGGCACGGGCACATGTTTCTTTCAGCCGTTGACAACGGTATCGAATTTTGGGAATGCCAGGTTTAGGGTTGCGATCAGCGGTTAGAAAGCCCATTGAAATTTTGATTCCCAAATGCAGCGCTTCCACTATTACCAACTCTCAAGCCTTTAATGTGGCCGAAACTTTCTCGGGACACTTGAAGGATATTTGACCGAGCGGAGAATGTCGCTGGTTTTCCGTGTAAGCGACACCAGGCAAAGCAATTAGTGTTTTCCCCGGGCTTCCTTTGCAAGCAGGGGGCCGCCGGTTCGGTCCCGGCAACCCCACTGAAGTAGGTACAAGTTAGGTACAACTAAGAGGGGGGAAATAACGCTTCTTGTCCCGTAAGCGACGCCAGATAAAGCGTTTATTGGATTCAGATGCCTGGTTCGGGACTAGGAGGTCGGGGATTTCATCATGCAAGTCACCTGCGAGCGGCACGAAGCGAAACGGCCCGGATACTCTTGCGAGCGCCCGGGCCGCCGTGTTTAAGGTGTATCGGAATCTGGACGCATCCGGCAACAGCAGAAAAGCAAGCCGAGATCGTTCTTCCGGTAGTGTTCGCTCGACTCGAATCGAGTCCATTTTTCGGAGTGTTTGTCCAAACTTGGACAACGTATCCTTATTTTGTGTAGCCCAAGTAGTAGCCCAACTAGCAGAGGGGTTTGCACTGCGAAAAGACGCCGATTCAACGACTTAGGTGAGATGAGTGCGTGCTTGCAAAGCAGATGCTCTCCCAGCTGAGCTACACGCCCCTTCAACTCTATGATTCTAGTAGATTTTCGTCAGAGTGACAACCTACTGCCTTAGCAGGTGCTCTCGCAAACTAAGCTACACTTCTATTGCGCTGCAACCATCATCATCGTCTCAACGCTTACTGAATTATAATTTAGACATAAATTCGATACTAAGATCGACGAGATGCCTTCTGCGGTCCCGCGTTTGTGGTGACTTGTCTATTTAGGGCGAAATGCCTCGAACTCTCCGTGGCCGTTAAGGAAGCTTTTGCTGCGGATGAAATCAGCAGGTTTTACGCGGCTTCCAAACGACCCCAAATTCCTCTGGATTAGCAGCAAAAGTAGTAGCACTCGCGCCATCGACTGCTTCTCTGGTCGGCTTTGTGGGGCCGCTTGGCTCCTGTCTGTTCATGTCAAACAAAGTCCGCCCCTGTACAGTTTCGGAGGAAGAGCCAGATCACTGACGCTTTTCGCTTTCATGCGTGAAATAGCGGCAAATTTGCAATCTCGCGGTCCTTAGAATATACGAATATATCAATACCTTTGATGAACCACGTTGATATAATTGCGGCCCATCCTGAGCGTCAGCCAAGGAAGGCTCCAGTGGCAAGTGAAAGAGCGATGTTTCCCCAGCTATTCCTCTGGGCATTTCTCGTCTTTGCGTTTCTCTTGGCAAGAACTCCAGTGCTTTCCTCACAGGGAAGTAATCTTGGAACCATTCTTGGAACAGTCACTGACGGCACCGGCGCCGTGGTTTCCAACGCCCAAATCGAGATAGAAGACCTAGAAACTAGGCTGGTTCGTAAGTTGATGTCTGACGTTCGGGGCAATTATGAAGCCTCAGACATCAAATCCGGCAGTTACAGTGTTACGGTGTCTTCGAAAGGGTTCAGCACGATAGTTGTCAAGGGAGTTGTGCTTCACGGCTCCGAAACGGTGCGCGTGAATGTGAAGCTTGTGCCGGCCGGACTCAAGGAATCCGTTGAAGTTTCGGCCAAACCACCGCTGATTCAAACGGAAGCGCCTACCATAGGAAGTACTTTAGACCAACGGGCACTGCAAGAGCTTCCGCGCGATACACGGGACCTTTACACATTTCTTTATCTCTCACCGAACATCACTCAGGCTCATGACGGCACATTCAAATTTGTCGGAGCCACCACCTACGGTGCCAGTTTTTCGGTGGACGGCGCCCGCACAAGTGGCTCTCTGTTCGGCGAGCCGACGTTGAGCCAGCCTACTCTAGAATCAGTCGGTGAGCTGAAGGTACTTTCCGACAACTTCACGGCGGAGTACGCCGGGATCGCCAACATCCGGGTTGAAACACGACGGGGCGGCAGCCGGTATCACGGCTCGCTGTTTTACAACAACGAGAACTCGACTCTCGCAGCGCTGACCCTTACAGACAAACTTGCGAAGGCAACCTTCTTGCCGACCCCAGATCAGCCGAGGTTTGTAAATCCTTATTTCAATCTGCATGACTTCGGAGGCTCACTGGGAGGCCCGGTGCACTTTCTCAAGCGGACGTTCTTCTTTGTTGGATATGAACGGCATTTGACCGCAAGTCCGGTCACATTCGACAGCGTAGGCTTGCCTCACCCAAGTCTTTGGAACGGAGATTTTTCTCTCCTGTCTGACTCTGCGAAACCTCTCGTCCCGGCGGATGTGGTCCTGATGCCGGAGGAAATTGCCGAGGACACGGTTGGGGGCCTAGGAACGCAGTTTATTCGCATTCCGGCGAGACTGCTCAACCCTACCACCGCAGCCATCATCACGCATTATTTTCCCAAGGCCAGTATTGCTTCTCCGATTGATCCTCTTAGCGGCCGGATGCAGCGTTTTCTTGCTTTCTTGCCAGGCCATGTCAATCGCGACTTGGGCACTTTGAGGATCGATCATGATTTTTCTGACTCTAACAAGTTCAGCGTTGCAGCAAGCGCAACCAATGAATCAGGACGCTCGACCCCGGTAGCCAGTCCGTTTACTGGCCTCGGCCTGAGCGTGAGCGACAGAACGAACCGGACTTTCGCCTTGTCTTATGTGCACCTGTTCATCAACAAGGCAGTGAATGAATTTCGGGCCGGATACGACCAACAGCAGATTCTCATCACGGGGAACAACACACTCCGCCAGTTCCTCCAGGGAATCGGCTTCGACGGCAGGGACGTCCAAGCCTACGGCGATGTGATCGGCCCCAACCTTTTGAACACTTTCGGCCACGTGTCGCTGCAGTTCGGCGATGGGTTCGATGGCTTGCCCAACGCGAATGCGCAGGTGTTTGGAAACACTAAAGAGAACGAGTTTTCTTTCGGAGACGCTCTCTTTATCATCAAGGGCAGACACAGTATCCGTATCGGGGGGGACCTTGTCCGCAATCGCGCCTATGACGCAGCCGTTTCCAATCCTGATGATCCCAGCATAGAGGTTCGAGGACAGGTTAGTTACACGGGACGAGGTCCTGACGCCTTCGCGAGATTCCTGATGGGTGTTCCCGCCAATGAGGTTTCGTTTGTCAAACAGACCCGCCCGCCTATGGACGCCTACAACTGGGAACAAGGGTATTTCGTGCAGGATGACTTTAAAGTTCATCCGAAATTGACGATCAATATTGGTCTTCGTTCCGAACTCGTGACGCCGTTCACGGAGAAGAACGATCTTTTTGTCAACTTCGATCCGAACTTCATCGATCCCACGACAGGTGCCAGGGGCAGGTTCATTGTGCCGTCACGGGCAACGCTTTCTCGCATTGATCCCTTGATGGTGGCCTATGGGGCCGTCTTGGCCGATCAAGTCGGACTTGGGCGCAGCTTGATGAAGCCGGACAGAGCGGATTTTGCACCCAGGTTCGGCCTTGCATGGCGAGCTACCGGGGATTCAATACTACGTGGAGGCTACGGTATCTACTACCCGACTTCAGCGGCCCAGGCCACGCGAGACACTCTGGCGTCCGCAGCCTTCAATCAAAGCCAAACGAAAATTAACGGCACAGATGCGCTCTTGCCTTGGCCGGGGTTTGCGCATGGATTCAGCCCGCTCACCGGAGGCACGCTACGGCTCGCGGGTTCACAGCCTACTGTGTCGGCAATTCCGGTCGGGCTAAAGCAGCCTCGGATTGATCACTACAACATTACGTTCGAGCGGCAATTTGGTCGAGAAACCGCTATCCGTGTCTCGTACCTGGGCACACAGATGCACAAGCTGATCACAGGCATTGACCTCAACATGATAAAGCCCAGTGCTGTGCCGTTCGCGACGACTATCGGTGATGGTTTCACTATCTGCGATCCTAACCTAGGCAACTGCGATTTTTCACCGGCTGATCTGGCAAGGCGTCCATTTCCACTGTTGAGCGACTTCATGGAAAGCTTTGGCAATTTTGGCCACGCACGCTCCCACGCACTTCAGATCGAGGCAAAAGGGAATTACAATCACGGACTGACATTCAACGCGAGCTACACGCTACTGGATCAGAAATCGACCGCCGTTGACTCTGACAATTCCAGCCTAGGCGGCACTGCCTACAACCAATTCCAGCCAGAACGGGACTTCGGACGGGACTCTTTTGTCTCAGTACACCGCTTCGTTACTTACGGCGTGTTTGAAATTCCATTTGGGAAGGGAAAGAGATTTGGTTCCAAGCTGAACGGCTGGGCAGACAAGTTCGCAGGAGGCTGGCGGCTGTCCTGGAACATGTTCATTAAATCCGGAACAGGATTTACTCCATACTGGACGTGCAGTAACTGCGATCCCCCATTTCCTGGAAATATCGGCAGCGGATCCATTGATGCGGTCGGTGACTTTAATTCAAGTTCGAGCTTCAGACCTCTAGTCGCCGGGAATATTTATATTCGCAAAAATAACCAACTTTTTAATCCGAACGCCTTCCTTCCTCCAACTGTCGGTTCAGACCTGCTTGACAACGCCTCGGTTGCCAAGAGGAACCTTTTGCAGGGTCCAGGCAGTTGGGGAACAAACCTAGGATTCAAGAAGACCATTCATGTAACCGAGGTCGTGAAGATGGATCTAGGCGTGGACATGGACAATGCATTTAATCATCCCTTGCTATCTCCAGCCGACAACACCATCGCGAACTTAGGCAGCTTCAGTATTCGAATTGATCCGTCCACTGGACGTATTCTTCCGATTACGGAGGTTGCGCGGAACCCCGATTTCGGCAGACTCGTCAACAGCTTTGCCCAGGAAGGGATTGCTCCCAGTCGAAGGATCAGAATCAAGCTGCGGTTGTCGTTCTGACCTCATACTTCGGGGAGAGCAACGTTGACGAACAGGCAAGCTGGATTCCACTTTACCGGGAAAGCTTCATTCTGTCTCGGAAACATGCCGCGAGATTGCAGCTGGGTTCTCGTGCTTCTCGTCCTTTTACTCATGGGGTACTCTGCCCGCTCCAAGGTCATCTTTCCCGGCACGGCACGGGCCTCGCTTCAGGTCGGAGCATCGCCGAAGACCGAAATCCGCGAACTCAAGATCGGCCAGCCTCTCCAGCAGGATTGGCAAGGCGGAAAAGGAGACTGGTATGAGATGGAGCTCTCCTCGGGCCAGTTCTTCCATGCAGTCCTTGAGCAAAACAGCTTAGACCTGCAAGTGCGGGTGTTGGATCCTGCAAACCACGAAGTCATTGTGATTGATTCCTTCGGAGGAATCAGGGGAAACAAGCCGGTGCTGATAGTCGCCCAAGCATCAGGCAAGTACCAGATGGAAGTGCGCGCCCGCAGAAAAGACAGCCCAGCGGGCCGTTACGTCATTCGCGTGGAAGAGGCCAGGCCAGCTGCCCAGGAAGACTATCGCAGGGTCCAGGCATACAAGTATTTCTTCGGGGCAGAGCGGATTCGATCTCGCGGCGGGACCGGGTCACTCAAGAGGGCTTTGCGTTCCTACAGCCGCGCCCTCGAATTGATGCAGGCGGATGATTTACAGGCGAAGGCCACAACGCTGCGTTCAATCGGCGAGATCTATTCCGGGCTCAGTGACCTCAAACAGGCCGTGAGTTACAACAACCTGGCCATCCCTCTGCTTAAGCAGGCAGGGGACTTCGGCGCCTTAGCTTATGCGTTGTACGAGAACGGGCTGGACTATTCGCGACTTGGCCGAAGAGAGTCGGCTTTAGAATGCCTCGCTAAGGCGAGGCAACGCATGGCAGCGGCTGGCGACAAGTCGGGCGAGGCCGCTACCCTGATTGCCATGGGTGCTGCATTCCCGGACTCAGAAAAGGAGCGCACGCTTGAACATTTCAAAGATGCAGAAGCACTTCTTGAACAAAGTGATCTCTGGAGCGAGGCCGAGCGGCTGGGCCAGATCGCAGAAGTCTATTCCAAGTGGGGAGACCTCGACAAAGCCATGGAGTACTTCACTCGGTCCTTACTCCGATACCAGACGGTCTCTTCTTCCCGCGGAGAAGCCCAACTCTTAAACAGTCTGGCCGAGGTATATATCTACGTCGGAGACAGCGAGAGAGCGCTTCGCCTTCTCGATCGCGCATTGAAGCTGGCACTTGATCTGCATGATGCTTCTGCAAAGGCCGCTGTTCTGTCTAACTTCGGACAGCTTTACGATTCGCTGGGAAATAACAATCAAGCTATCTCTTATTATCGCCGGGCGGTACGTTTCGCTGCCAGCGCAGGGGACCTTTCGACCGAGGCAGCGGCGCTGCTCGGGCTGAGCGAGGCCCTTACCCAAAAGGACCCTAAGGCGGCAGTACGGTGTCTCGAGCGGGCCCGAAAGCTCCGGGTACAGCTTTATGACCCTGCCGGCGAGGCTGATGTACTCAGCCATCTGGGCGGCTTGTATGGAGCGCAAAAGAAACATCAAAAGGCGCTGGAGGTCCTCAACTTCGCCCTAAACCGCAGGAAGACCGCTCAGGACTTGGGTGGCCAAGCGGAGACCCTCACGGACATTGCCGAGACTTATCTGGCAATGAAAAGACACGAGAAGGCAATTGAATACTTCGACCAGTCCCTGAGCATCACGAAAGTTGAAAATGCCAGAGCAGAGAATCTGGCTGGGATTGCCTATGCCCAGCGCCAGCTTGGGAACCTAACTGAAGCCAGCGCCAGCATTGAACGAGCACTCGACATTACCGAGGCGGTGCGGGACAACAGCCCTGGCCGGCAGCTGCGGGCGAGCTACTTCGCATCTGTTCAGGGGTACTACCAGCTCCAGATTCAACTGCTGATGGAGTTGCACAAGGCTGATGCCGCTAAAGGTTACGCGGTCAAAGCGCTTCAAGCCAGCGAGCGTGCCCGAGCGCGCAACCTGCTTGAAGTCTTAAGCAAGTCACCCTCAGGAGGATCACAACCCGGCGACAGATTGTCCGTCCAGCGCGAGCAGGCGCTCCAGGCACAGATTGATCATGTGATGGATTCGCTGCGCAAGGTTAATGCCGAACCCGAAAAATTGGTGTCAAAAAGAGAGCTTGACCGGCTGGCGCTTGAAAAATTGAAGCTGGAAACCACGTTGCGGAAACAGAGGTACGCTGCAACGGTCCTCCCAGCCATGGTTGATCCGGAAGAGTTGGGACTGATCCTGGGGCGTGACACCTTGCTTCTCGAGTATTTCCTGGGTGATGAACGCAGTTATGTGTGGGCTGTCTCCGATGGTCGGGTTGCCAGTTTTGATCTGCCCCGTCGGCGTGAAATCGAAAAGGCAGTTCGAAATCTACTGGATCTACTGAACGCCAGGAACTCCGGCCCTAAAGAGGAAACCGAACAGCAAAAGCAGGCCCGAGTGGCTCCCGCGGACGCAAAGGTTCCCCGCGCGGCTAGGGTCTTGAGCAAAATGGCGCTGAGCCCGGTCATTCCGCTTCTGGGTTCAAAGCGGCTAGTCATCGTAAGCGATGGCGCTCTTCAATACGTTCCCTTTCCCATGCTGCCGGTTGCGGAAGAGAGCAAGTTGGCCGGGCCGCTGGTCGCCAGACATGAAATCGTCATGTTGCCGTCGATCGCGGTGCTCAAATCATTGCGGATGGAAAAGGCGGAGCGCAAGCCCGCTCCGAAATTGCTGGCTGTATTTGCCGACCCGCCTATAACTTTGCATGACCCACGAATGGTCGGCAAACCTGCCCATCAACCTGCGCTATTGCCGAGGCCAGTCAGAATGCAGGGGCGTTGCGTTCAAGAGATCGATGTGGGAAGGCTGGCGTTCACTCAGAGAGAGGCCGCATCTATCCTGGAGTTGGTTCCACGGGACCAGCGTATGGCAGCCCTGGGATTCGATGCTACGCTGGGGGCCGCTACGGGTTCGGAAGTGAGGAACTACAGGATCGTCCATTTCGCGACCCATGGAATTCTGGATACGCAGTGCCCGGAATCGTCGCGCTTGCTGCTTTCCATGTTTGACAGGGAAGGCCACCCCCAGGATGGAGCGCTGACCCTGGAGAAGATTTACAAACTGAAATGGGCGGCCGACTTGGTAGTCCTAAGCGCATGTTAGACCGCCCTGGGCAAAGACATCCGGGGAGAAGGTCTGATCGGCATCACCCGCGGCTTCATGCAGGCCGGCGTGCCGCGAGTCGTCGCGAGTTTATGGCAGATCAATGGCGACGCTCCTGCCGAGTTGATGAAGGAGTTTTATAAAGGCATGCTGGTCAAGAAACTTACACCATCGGCGGCGCTGCGGGCCGCCGAGCTTGAGTTTTGGCGAAAGGAAAAAGGGGGAAAATGGTCAGCCCCATATTACTGGGCCGCCTTTCTGCTGCAAGGCGACTGGGAATAACATGGTCCTGCGGCGTAGAGTTCCTGACAACGCAGTACGCAGTCGCGCAGAAGAACCCGAAACCTCATTCCGTCAGCCTTCCGCGCACCACTGAAACCGAGTAAGGCGGCAGCCGAAGACAGCAGCCGTCATTCGTCCTCCATAACGAGCGAACGGGCGGGTTGGTGCGCCGTGGATGGCCGTGCTCGCCATCTTCATGCCACTCATATTGTGCGGAAGAAAATTGATAGAGCTCCGCGGTATCACGAAAGTTACGTTCTTTCCCCGCGGCGTTGTCTCGGAATAACAGCCTTACCTGGATTTCCGTAGCGGGGTCTTTGTTGATCAGCATGACCGCCCATTGATCGTCAGGGCGGCGCACGGCGTAAGCGCTAACCAATTGATCTCCCAGACTGTTCTTGATGTTTGTCGATGCCTCCTGCAGGTAATGCGGCTGGTCAGTGGTGGCTGGATCCATTCTTTTGTCAGGAGCCGGGCGGAGTGGTAAGAGGCCAGAGGGTACAAACCCCGTCCGGTATGGCTGAGCTGCAGAAGCATGTGGCCGCCCCAGGCGCACGGTGCATCGCGCTTAAGTCTGCCCGGCTCGTACCCGTAGAGGTACGTTCTCTGCCCTCCCAGGAGCAGGAACTGTGCCATCGTTTCGGCGTTGAACAGTGCGCTCTCCATTCTTACTTGCGACGCCCCGCCTTGAGCGGAATAGCCGTATTCGGTCATCAGCCACGGGAGCACCCGCAACCGTTCGTCCCGGCGGAGCTGAAGGAGGGCGCCGGCCAGCGTGCTCGGCGCGCGTGCCAGGTTCGCTGCCGCGGGTGAGCACGCATTGTCAAATGGATACCACTCAAAAGAAAAGAACTCGTAATCCCGAAGATGTTGTGTCCGTTCAAGATAATTGAGGAATGAGTTCATCCAGGACTGGACGTCTTCGTTCAACGCCGACATCGAAGGGCCACCAAGCTTGGATTGTGTGTCAACCGAGCGAATAGCTGCCGTCCACTGAAGATACAGCGCTCCATAATCTTCAGCCTCAACATACTGGCCGTCAGGCTCCTCGCCTGCTTCTATTCCGTCGAGCTGGCGGCCGCGGGCCAGGAGGTAGCGAACCTCCGCAGCGGCATTCTCAGGCACATCGTAGAGCATGGGAACAGGAATGAGAACCGGCAGGTTTCTTGTGAGATTGCCTTGAAAGACCATATCAAGTCCGGGCTGTTCCAGCGTCGCGTCCCGGTCAACGCTGCGATGCCATGGATCAGTGGAGGAAACGTACATTGCGGTCTGGCGGTGACTGGGGCTGTGATGAATGAGGTCCCGGAGATTACCGGATTTGTTGCGGACGCCGAGATAGAGCTCGCTCACTGAAAAACCAACACAGTTGCGGACGTCATCTGCCAGCCCGGAGCAGCTGCCCGAGCTGGCCGTCATCAGCAGTCGTACGAATCGAGCGGAGACCGGCAGCGATGAAAGTTCCAGCAGCCCGGCGTCGCCTTCCCCATTTTTGACGCTGCCGTTCGGGAATCTGGTCCACACTCCGGCGAGTCCCAGCCCAGACCAGGGTGCCACCGGCTAGAGTATTCAACTGTAAACTCTGTGGCATAGGGCGATCCCCAGAGTATCCTGATGGCGTTGATCTTCGTGGGGCGCTTAAGATCGATCACCACCCACTGCGGATGGGCGCTGTCGGGCTCGTAGGTAAAGTGCGAGTGGAGGTAGGGGTTGCTTTTCCAGAAACTGCGGCGGTCGCCGTCATCGAGCCGCGAGTAGCCTTCGTTGTAGTCCTGGTCGAAGGTGTTCCCGCGCCGGGGAAGCCGGTACCCATAGCTGACCATGATGTTCGACGATGAATCAGAGTCAGAAATCCAGTAACCCCGCTCATGCGTGGGGTCGCTCCAGGTTCCTTTTGGGTTCCAATGCCGTGCCTCCCCAGCCAGCTCCGATCGAAGACGAAGGGTGACTCGCTGAAATCCTGCTTCCAGCATCGCGCGGATGTTAGCAGGAGAAAGGAGCCGCGTAACTTCGCCGTGGTCATGTCCGTCGACTCCCGCCCCGAACGCCTGCGAGGGAAGAAAGCTGCGCGACTGCTGTGGCGGCGTCACAAGCACCACCACGATCCCATGCCGCGGCGTATCGTCTCCGCCGTGGTGACCGAGTGATGGTGGCAGACGCCGGCCTTCAGCCGATCCACAGGAGCGGAAGGTGAGAAGTAGAGCGCATAGAACCACGCATGTGCCCGCAACCCATCGCCCAGCAAATACTCGGGACCTGGTGTTTAGGCGCACGACGACCTCCTACTCTGTAAAAAGCCTGGCATTTCCCTATTTCCGCGCGACGTGGAAGGTAAAGGTGTTGACCTTCTCCCTGATGCCTGATGTTGTCCGGCGTTCGAGATCAACTACATAGTCTTTCGAGTCTTCGAGAACTGTTGAGGGGAATGAGAACACGACCACCCTTCCCAAGGGGGTCTTTTGGGCTTTCAGCAGATTTTCGCTCAGGATTTCCTGCTGTTTCTGAAGCGGTTCCAGCACCGCGCGATAATGCTCATCTGCTTCACTTCCAACTGTTTCACCTCCAGCAGGCAGCTCCAGGTTCACCACCGAAGGCCTGGTGGAAATGAAGATCGTTGGTTCCTCCGATGTTTGTTTCCCCCGTAAGATGGAGTCATCGGGAATGAGTCGTGTGCTCAATTGTTGTCGTTCCAATTCGTTCGATAGGGAAGCCCGGGCACTTTTTTCCTGGTTCAGCTCATCTTTCAAACGTGCCAAGTGTGCTCGTTGATGGGCGAATTGGGCCATCCAACCGGCCGCAAAGATGAGGGCCAAGCCAGCGAATGCATACTTCGGCATCGGACCAGACCAGAATCGCAAGGACTTCAAGAACTTGTCCGAGCCAGTGCGGCCCGGCTTGTCTTGAGGGAGAGACACCACCGGGGCGCCTTCGGTTTGTTGAGCATGCTGTTTGGCGGAACTCGGTGCAGACGCTTTTTGTGCTTGCCTTATTGATACTGGATCAGGAACTGGCGAAGCGCCATGAATGCAATGCCGGAAGTGGGCAACTTCGTCATAGCAAGCAGGACAACTGAGGACATGCTGCCACAATGCTCTCTTCTGGTCGGAAACCGGGCCAGCCGAGTATGAAGACAGCTCCAGGGTTTGCTCGTTGCTCAGGTGGGTTCTGGAAGGAACGGGGACTCTCCATTCCGCCAGACTGTCCGCTTCATCCCATTCACGACGACAAGACGCACAATCGTGGACGTGCTGTTCAATCGCCTGCGATGTGGAAATGTCCAGATCGTCCTGCCGAGTCAGCAGATCGTAAATTTCCTGGCACGTCATACTCGTTCCTTCCCGGCGGATCCCGCAGGCGGCTCATTACCTGCTGAGCGTGACTGCAAACACTGTTTCAGTTCTTCCTTAGCGCGGAAAAGCAAAACAGCTAATGTCTGCTTCTTCACGTTCAGTATCTCGGCTACCGCTTCACGAGGCATGCCCTCTAATTTCAACAGGCGCAACGCCTGCGAGTGCTGCAGCGGCATCTTCGCCAGGCATTCGTCGATCATGAGCCGCAACTCGGTGTCATCAGTAACGGAAAGATCGGCTGGCCGGCTGTCGGGGGCATCGAGCGACCGGTTTTGAGAAACTCTTTTTTTTCATGACGGTAGATGTCAATGGCTTTCCGAAACGCCACGCGGCTTACGAAATGGCTAAGCTCTCCGGTCGGCTGCCATTTGTTAAGGGACTTTATAATCGCAATACAGAGCTTTTGGTAGATGTCCTCCGCCGCCATAGTGGGTTGGCGCAGACGCGAGGCTGATTTTCGCGCGATCCGCAAGATTTGCTGATCGCAGCGGCGTTCAAGTTCCTCAAAAGCGCCAGGTTCGCGCGCGATAATCGCCCGGACCAGTTCAGGGTCGGAATTCCACTGCTGCAGCGCAGGAAACGCCATCAGAGCACCCATCCCGAGGGCGCCGCTTTGCCGATGGTAGCCATTGAGAACTTGGTGGTTCCGTAGCGCATTCAGGCCTTTCCTGCCAACTCTTACTGCAGCGGTAGGAAAAGTCCCAGCATTATATATGCATTCGCCCATTAGTGACGCCACCTCTCGGGGACGAGCGGCGGACTGATTTCCACTGTTGCGTCAGACGTCGCCTTTCTTGTCCTTTCACACATCCTAACGAACCTGTACAGACGAAGATTTCGGCCCACTCGCATTTTTCTTACGAAATTTCCCCGTTTTTTCGCAATGCCGGGCCGGTTGGTCGGTGGAACGGGACTTGGAATTGACCCTCGGATGCAGTAATCCCGTGGACTGATTACCGGTACAAGAGGCAACGTGCATGCCCCGCAAGAGGTTCTTTCGCGTCAGTCGTTTCGCGTCGAAATTAGAACTGCCCCGCAGCTCATTTTGACTTTAAAGAGTTCCCACTTCCTTAGCCGCGCCCTGAATACGAGCGGCGCGAGCCGCCGGAATTCCCAGAGGAGCGGATGGCCGCTCGTCGTCAGCACATTTTGTTCGCGCCTTGAAATCCCCGGGGAGCGCCAACGATTAGATAAATGTAAGCACGGTACCAGGAGAAAGCGACCCAGTCGATCAACGCAGAAAGTCTTCCAGGAGGCGAGCAATGAAAATCGGAAATTGTTTCAAGTTCAAGAAAGATGACTTGGGGCTGGTCGGCATGACGAAACAATTCGCTTTGGCCCTTTGCATCGCAACGATGGCCCTGATTCTCGTTCTGTGGAGAAAGCCTGTGATGGCACAAGCACAGAGCGATTGCGATGTAATTCTCCGGGGTGGAGTGTTCAACGTGACCACGGTCAACAAAGGACTCCACATTCAAGATGACTTATTTTCCTGGCTCAGCATAGCCACAGACGAACAGTTCATGTCAGCGCAGAAAGCTGGGCTCACCTTCAGCGCGACAATCGACGGGATTCCCTTTAACCTCAACGGAAGCGACTCTTTGAGCCAGTTCCATCGACTACAGACTTCTATCAATCAAGGCCAGATCACGCACTTTACGCAGGACGAGTTCCTTCAAACTGTGCAGCTTTCGGTGTCGCCTGAAATAGTCAATGCCTGGGTAAAGTGCGTAACCCAACCTTCAATAGGACTCTCTTGTTCCGTGTCCGCAAACGGCGATCATGCGTTTACGTTCTTTGCGCGGTGGCTGCCGAACTCGATTACGGACTATCCGCCAACTGTCTTGTCTGCCGGATTTCAAGTGTCACCCGGCGCAACATTCACCGGCCTCGGTTTTCCAGACGGAAGTGAAATTCAAATAGCCGGTTCAAGCTTGATCCTGAATCGCCCCGGCAGCGATGCCGTCATAATTATATTGAATACCTCGAAAGGGTCGTGCCAGGAAAGCATCCCAGCGCTTTCGCCACCACCCCCCCCAGTTGTCCAACTGCCCCCGCTCAGTGTGAAACTCTTTGCAGCTACAGGGACGGCCGCCAACCATCCTCAGGTTCAGGTAACCGTGCCGAACGGTTACAAAATCATTTCTGGTGGTGGGTACGACGAGACCAACGGGTATGGCAACTATCTTACTTGTTCCATGCCGACTGATGTACAACACTGGATCGCAAAGGGAAAAGACCACGAAATTCCCGACCCGTCGCAGATCAACGGCTACGCGCTGGCGCTCTACGATCCCAATGATCAGTGGGAAGTTGTCTATCAGACTTCCACTGTTGGACCTGCAGAGCATCCAGCTGGCGTAGCCTCCTTGCCTTCTGGTTTTACACTGACCGGAGGGGGCGCTTGCGCCAACTGGGTCACGAGCGGCCTATTGCTGACGGCTAGCTATCCGCAAGATTCGACATCGTGGTTCGCGGAAGCAAAAGACCACTATGTTCCCGAATCCGCAACTCTCACCATCGTTGTGATTGGAATCCGGGCAAGGAATGGCATTCCTCTTCCCGATACAAGAATTTTCTCAACAACGAGCACTGTCGCCGAGCGGCCGTCTGCTACGGTAACCGTCGACAGCTCCTACATCATGCTCGGAGGAGGTTGCCAAGTGCATTGGACCGAGCCGGGTAACCTCCTGTTTTCATGCTTCTCTCCCAATGTTACGAGCTGGACTGGTTCCAGCAAGGATCACGATGTTGTTAGCCCTGCGTCGATTTCCGTGTATGCTATCGGAATCATTCTGCCCCCCGCAGTTTCCTGTGCCTACGCATTCTCGCCCAACACGTTGCTGTTGCCCGCCCAAGGCTCCACAGTCACAGTCAACCTGACAACGAGTCCCGGCTGCACCTGGGGAGTCGATAGTGCCCCGCCGTGGGTCAAGGTCGTGTCGGCGGGGCCTCTCACCTCAAGCGGAACAATCACACTGGCCTTTCAGTCCAACCTCAGTGGAGGGCAACGCGTAGGAACCATTGCGGCAGGCGGACAAATCCTTACGGTCATCCAAGACGGTCTAACTTGCGGTCAACCTCAGCTGTCGCTGACAAGTCTGTCTTTCCCATCAGCGGGGGGACGTGGGTCTATTGATGTCACAGGACTACAAGACGGTTGTCCCTATACCGTCTCTGACGTTCCGGGCTGGATCACCCCTGTCACGGGGGCAACAGGAGTCATCCCTGGCACTTTTATATTGCAGGTTGCGCCTCTCCAGGGCGCATCTCGCAGCGCAGCGATAAACGTGGCAGGAATCACTGTTAGCGTTGCCCAATCCGGAAGCAATCAACCAGATTTCACGCTTGGAACTGCACCTGGTGCTTCTTCCTCCGCCACAATCTCTTCGGGCGACTCGTTCACGACCAGCATGATTCTCACTCCGATCTTCGGTCTCACGGGCCCGGTGAGCGCAGCATGCACCGGAGCGCCAATCGGAGCGACCTGTACGGTCTCTCCTGTAACTCAGACGGTAACCGGGACGTTGCCCCTACCCATCGCAATCAATGTGACCACGACAAGGCGCTCGCTGGTGCCTCCCACTGGTCTTCCAGACACTGAGCCGCACCTTCACCCGCTGGGCGTTCTCTTGGTTCTCGTACTGCTCGCATCTGTGCTCGCAATACGTAGATTCACCGTCGTCCACAAACCAAAG
>Ga0137363_10000817_pt1 | contig 17401 bp, 14 predicted proteins | sample MadtaG_FD_104800 | JGI IMG/M metagenome (GOLD analysis project Ga0137363, IMG submission 104800) | Vadose zone soil microbial communities from Angelo Coast Range Reserve, California, USA - Mad1_115_16 metaG | ecosystem: Environmental > Terrestrial > Soil > Vadose zone | place: USA: California...
GGCCAAACGCTTCCCGCAGCACCTGCAAGTTGTCGAACCGCACGCCGATCAGCACTAACGAGCTGCCTCCACGCATCGCTTCCTCATGGCGCCGTGCTCCCACCGTGAGAAAACCGTCCCGGGTATACAGCCCGGTCACCTGGTCGCGCAAGAGGTCGGTTAGTCCTGTCAGCGTGTTACGCTCCAGCGCGGTTCGCAGCACCCTTTCCAGCGTGTGCGTGTCTATATGTCCTTTCAGGACATAATCCATCGCTCCTTGCGCCAGGCTGCGGATCGCTTGCTCCTTTTCCGCGGGATCGGCGATTACGATCAACGGCGCCCCCGGCGCCGTCCGGTGCACTAGGTGCACCGCGTCCAGCGGTTCGCGCAAGTCAAGCCCCAGGTCCAGCAGAATCACTTCCGGATCCACCACCTTGATGGTCGGCAGCAATGTCGCGATTGTTGACACCACAGTCAGATCCAGGCCCGGATCAGTCCCGGCGTAAAGCTCATGCAGCGCCGCGGTGGCCTCGCCGGGGCTTCCCTCCGCTAACAGAAGTCGCAATCGTCTTTGTGTCATGTGCTAAGACTCTCGCCTTTCGGTTTTGGGCATCATTGACGCGCCGCCCGGCGATCCAGACATGTTTCGCCGCACTCGTTCGCAAAGAAATTTCCAGACTGGAGAGGACAGCCTCTGGACAGCAGACTTTCAGGAAGGGACTGCCATTTTGACTTTAGGGACTGCGGGCGTCAATAGACCTGCCTACCGACGACACCTATCTGATACGCGGTACCGGCCCAAAGGATAGATGAGCGCCGCGCTTTGTCTCGGCCCCGATTTTGATTCTCGTCGCGTCAACGACCCTGTTTCGGCAGCGCGGGTGAGATCAAGCTAATCATGTAGTGATACGCATCACTGTCCGCCACGACTAACCACCGCCCGTCTACGGAACGCAGCAGGTCCAGGTAACGTATGTTGCGCCCGTCCGGTGGCGGGCCTCCGTTCACCGTCACTTCCACTTTTGCAACCATCACATCTTGCGAGCCGTGTGCTTTCACTGATACCAGCTCCACCCTTGGTATGGGTGTGTCCGACGGGGGTGGCTCGGTTGGAGCCCCGCCGCTCGCTTTCTGTTTCAAGTACTCCTGCACCTGTTCCTTCAAGCCCTTGCCTTGATACTCACGGGTCAGCGAGACACCGATCGCGAAGCGTGCGCCGTCATCCACAGTCTGGATTCGCTGCGCGCACTGATAAGCAACGACTCCAAGAATCGCCACCCCAACAACCGCCGCTTGCCAACCCTTCAGTTGTTGCCGATATTCCATCGCGCCTCGAGGTCATCCCGACCACTTTCTAACTTCCAAAAATCTCATCAATCTTTCCCGCCAGCGTAAAATCGTAATCGCTGATCCCCTTCACGCTGTGCGTGTTCAAATCGATCACCACTTTATTCCACACGTTGAACCATTCCGGGTGATGGTTCATGGACTCGGCCACCAGCGCCACGCGCGTCATGTTCCCAAACGCTGTCACAAAATCCTTGCACTGAAACTCCCGGTGCAGTTTCCCATTCGCCAGGCTCCAGCCTTTCGCCTTCTTCACTCGCTCCTGAACTTCCGCGTCGCTCAATTTTTTCGCCGGCATGTTCGCCTCCACATCGTCTCGGCCTCCATTATGCGGCGCGCACGAATCGTCAGCAATACAACAGCGAATTGTTGCCGAGGTCGCTTTCTCGTGCGAGTGGATTCAAACGGATTAGGCCTTGCATCCCTGTATCCTACACATGCATCCTAAGACCATAGGAACAATCCTCGGTTCGCGCAGGTGAGAAGCCTGAGTGTCCCGCCAGCCCCAAAACCTCAACTAGGAGGAATTACCGTGAAACGTCTCATTCTCGCCATAGTAACAACGCTGGCACTCGCCTTTGCTGCGCCGGCCTTCGCGCAACGCTCGCACCCAGGTGGCGGGCCGCCCGCGGGGCACGGGCCCGGAAGTGATCCCGGCATGAGCAGCTCGCATGGCGCTGGTTCAACAGCGAACTCAAGCATGTCGCACGGCACGCCGAGCGATGTCTTGAGCCACAACACCGCAATCGCCGGCAAGATCAAGACACTGACGGGCGAAGACGCGACGACCGCCTGCGGCGGCTTCAAGAATATAGGACAGTGCGTGGCCGCCGCGCATGTGGCGAAGAACCTCAGCATCCCTGGCGGCTTCGACGCTCTCAAGGCGAAAGTAACCGGCACCGGCGCTGTGAGTCTTGGCAAGGCCATCAAAGGATTCGCGCCCGATGCCGACGCCAAAGCCGAGACAAAGAAAGCGAACCAGCAAGCCGACGACGATTTGAAGGAAACCACCTCCTGATGCCGAAGTGGCGCATGGATCTTTCTAAGAGCGGCCAGGCCCCCTGGCTTGGCCGCTCCACCGTTTACGCCCTCGCGCTGCTCAGCGAACCAACCCAAGCGAGCAGCATGCAAAAAGACTTAACGCAGGGCGCTCATAGCTTCATCCGCAGAAGTGTCTTACGGCGTGAACAGCCACTCCCTTACAGCCCAGTGCCGTCGAACCCACAAGGATAACCTGTCCTGGCCTCCCCGGTTGCGCGCGAGTCTATCCCATGACTGCGGGTTCTTGAACTGCCCGGAAATCTCTCCGCTACGGTCTCGGAATTGGCAGGCTGGCCACCACTTGTTGTTGATAGTGGTTTGGGTTAGAACCGTCGTCAAACGTGCTCACCGATGTGGTGTATTCGACCGATCCAGAGGAAGCATTGCCGAAATAATCGCCGATGAAAGTCTCGCTGCTGCAGATGCAATGCGGGTGTGGCGCATTGAGTTGCGGGTCCCAGGTGTTTTGGGACAACCGGATATTGTGTCCGATAGGAGCAAGTGTAGTGGTGTAAAACTGGATTGCAGTATTGACGCAGTAATTGGAGCGACCGTAAGGAGTGCCTGGCGAAGCCGCTGTGCCCGGATCGAGAGCAATCCCCGCGGCGAAGGCCTCCGCGGTTCCTGCTGGCGCACAGGCCAAGCGGCGATCATAGAAGGCAGCGCTGACCGAGTCGGTGGCGCCGTTGTCAGCCACGTTCAGATTTGGCTGCAGTTCATCCGCAGGATCGACGTTGTCATTCACTACTATCGGCGTAGACCAAGTGACGCCGTTGTCTGTTGAGGCGGTCAGGTAGATGTTGGAAAGACCGGAGGCTCCGTCCTCCCAGCTCACATACAGGGGATAGTGGCCATTGACCAGATGATGCCCCACGGCAAACGTATTGAGGATTCCTTCCCGGAAGGTCGTGTTCTGATACGCGGGGACGACTATGTCATGGTGTACCGGCAGAGGCGTCTGCCAGGTCACGCCGCCATCGCGCGAGAAGATGACAAAGAGATCGGCGAACAGGAACCCTTTCTGCTGCGGATTGTTGGTTTCTGTGGTGTACACCGTTCCGTCTGGCGCGACATGCGGGAGCATGTAACTGTCCCAAGGATGGCCGTTGATTGTGGGCAGGACCGCGGGGGTAAACCAGTCGGTGTGGCTGCCATCGGGCTTCGCGTCGGCGAAGGAAACAAACACGCTGCTGGGATTGAAAGCAAACAACGTCCACATTGCATAAATTCGGTTGTAGTGCGGGCTGGTGGGATTAAGATCAACGGTAATCCACTGCTTGTCCGGGTCATTGGAATGGGCATTGGGAGCGGTCATCAAGTAGTCCAGGCTCCCGTTGTGAGTGAAGTTCCAATCAGTGGCGGAAATCGCGCCATGCGGCCGAACGGCGGAGGAGATGGCTTCGCCGGGTAGCGCGGGATTAGGCAAGGAAGAGCCGTTCGCGAACACCTGAAAGCCGGATTTGTCGTAGGAGAATTGGTACGGCAGCAACAGGGCATGGTAGTTGCCGAACCCGTCGAATGCCCCGACTGGATCGGTGTTGTCTGTAAACCCTTCGTAGCCGGGAACGTGGCCCTGCACCGGCCAGGTCTTGCCGCCATCAAATGATTCGTAGAAACCCTGCAAGTGGTTGTAGCCCTCAGCGCTGACGAACCATTTCGTCTGCCCGATCACGTGATTCGAGTTCGTTGGGTCGACTCTGATGTCTGACTCGCTGTGGTTGTTCACGAGGAACGGACTATTCACGACATTCTGCGTCGCGTAAGGTCCGAGATCTTCGCCTGTATTCGCGCTGCCGTTGCACGGGGTCTCGCCGGTATAACCGTTCGTGGGACTCAGATTCCCAGCGTACGGAACCTCCGGCGTGTAGCAGCTGGTCTTTTGCGTCGTGGCGAAAACGTTGCTGACGTGGTTTGACTTGAAACTATCGGCGAAGGCGGCGTCTGTCTGCGTGCCCTGCGGAGGCGGAGGAGGCACCGATTGCGCGAGAGAGTAAGGGACCAACGTAGCTAGCAGCAAGAGTGCGGAGCAGAAACACCTGGGCACTTCCCAGAGGTTCCTGAGACGAATTGAACGGGGGAGAGGCTTGGCTGGAAACATGTTCACCTCGCAGGCATATCGGTATTCGACCGTCGCGTTTCGAGCGTATTGCGCGCGCCAGTGGGGACTTCTACGGCGCGACTCGGGAGCTTATTGGCCGGTCCGTTGGGTGTCAAGATGTTTGACTCTTTCGTGGAGTGTCACTTCGCCTTGACACCAAGCACCGCACGTTGTTAACTCCCCGCCTGCGAGGAGGTCCGTCCCATGAATGTGCATTGGCGCGACGCTTTCGGAATGGCCGTACTATCGTTTCTTACATTTCCTACGGTTGTTTCCGCACAAGATTCTTCCCACAAACTCACCGCCATGGACGAATTCCAGCTTCAGCTCCCCACCGATCCGCAAATTTCCCCCGACGGCAAAAAAATTGTCTACGTGCGCCGCTTTGCCGATCCCATGACCGATAAGCGCTACGCCAATCTCTGGATCATCAATGCCGACGGTTCCGATCACCGCCCACTCACCACCGGCAATCGCTCCGATTCCTCGCCACGCTGGTCCACCGACGCTACCCGCATCGCTTATCTCTCCGACGCCGACGGCAAGCAGCAAATCTATGTTCGCTGGATGGATTCCGGCCAGACCGCGCGCATCACCAATCTCGAGGAGGGCCCCGACGCCATCGCCTGGTCCCCCGAAGGCAAAATGCTCTCCTTCTCTTCTCTCGTTCTCGGCAAAGGTCCGCACATCGCCGATCTTCCCGCCGCTCCTTCCGGCGCGAAATGGGCGGAGCCTGCCACCGCTTACGACCGCCTCGTCTATCGCTTCAACGGCACCGGCTACCTCAAGCCCGGCTTTATGCAAGTCTTCGTGGTCTCCGCCGAAGGCGGCGCCCCGCGCCAGGTAACCAATGGCAATTTCCCCAACGGCGGAAATGAATTCGGCCCAACGCGCGCCTCTTGGTCACCCGACGGCAAATTCCTGCTCATCTCCGCCAACCGCCATCCTGAATCCGACCACGAGGTTTTCGATACCGAAGTCTACGAGTTCACCGTTTCCGACGGCGCTCTGCGCGCCCTCACTAACCGCAAAGGCCCGGACAATTCTCCCAACGTCTCGCCCAATGGAAAATTCATCGCCTATACCGGATTCGACGACCGCTACCAGGGCCACCAAACCACCAAGCTCTATCTAATGAACCGCGACGGCAGCGGCTCGCGCTCCCTCTCCGACAAACTCGATCGCGACATCCAGTCGCCCGCATGGGCCCCCGACAACTCTGGCGTCTACTTCCTCTATAACGAACAGGGCGACACCAAAATCGGCTTCTCCTCGCCCGATGGCAACCCCAAGAAAATCGCCGACCACGTCGTTTCCGGCACCAGCGCCTATGGTGGCGGCTCCTTCTCCGTCTCCCGCACCGGCACCATCGCCTTCACATACGGCCGCCCCGACAATCCCGGCGACATCGCCATCTCCACCAACGGCGCGATGAGGGTTCTCACCTCCCTCAACCAGGAATTGCTGCAGCAGAGGGTTCCCGGCCGCGTCGAAGAGATTTGGTACGAATCCTCCAAAGACAAGCGCAAGATCCAGGGCTGGATCATTCAGCCGCCCGGCTTCGATCCCTCCAAAAAATATCCGCTTATCCTCGAAATTCACGGCGGTCCTTTCGGCGACTACGGCGATCGCTTCGATTTCGAAAAGCAGGTCTGGGCCTCCATGGGTTACGTCGTGCTGTACACGAACCCGCGCGGCAGCACGAGCTACGGCGAAGAGTTTGCTAACCTCATCCACCACGCCTATCCCGGCGACGATTTCGACGACCTCAATAGCGGCGTCGACGCCGTCGTCGCCAAAGGCTACATCGACACCAACAATCTCTTCGTCACCGGCGGCAGCGGTGGCGGCGTGCTCACCGCCTGGACTATCGAGCACACCGACCGTTTCCGCGCCGCCGCCGCGCTCTATCCGGTCATCAACTGGTACAGCTTCGTGCTCACTTCCGACATTCCCTGGACCGCGAAATATTGGTTCCCCGGCAATCCCTGGGATAACACCGAGCAATACATGAAGCGCTCGCTAACCGACGAAGTCGCCAAAGTCAAAACGCCAACCCTCATCATGACTGGCGAAGCTGACTACCGCACTCCCATCTCTGAAGCCGAGCAGTTTTACTCTGCTCTGAAACTCCTCAACATCGACGCCGTGCTGGTCCGCGTCCCGGAAGAGCCCCACGGCATCAGCCGCCGCCCCAGCCACCACATCACCAAAATGTTGTACGTAGCCGGCTGGTTCGACCAGCACAAATCCAAGCCCTAGCGTCTTCGGGTAGGAGCGATGTCAAATCATAAGCACGCTTGTCATCAACTGCTGCGTCTTCGACCAAGTGCAGTGCGCTCGCAAAACGCGCGTGCATTTATCTGGCGTTCATCTTCCCGGCGCTATACCTGACGTCGTTTGAACCCTAGCATCAGAAAGAAGAGAGAGAAAAACTATGCGCAAACATCTCACCCTAGTCGGCCTCGCGGCACTCTCCGCCAGTCTTTTCTGCGTCGCGGTCTTTTCGCACGCCGCTGCCAAGCCCGGCTCCTCCGGCTATCACGTCATTAAAACCGTTCCCGTTCCCGGCGATGAAGGCTGGGATTACGTCTACGTCGACACCGATGCCCGCCGCGTCTACATCTCCCACGGCTCGCACACCGTGGTCATGAACGCCGACACCTACGCCATCGAAGGCGACATTCCCGACACGCAAGGTGTGCACGGCATCGCCATCGCTTCCGATCTCGGCCGCGGTTTCATCAGCGCAGGCCGCGCCAACACCGCCGTCATCTTCGATCTCAAAACTCTCACAACACTCGGCACCGTGAAGACCGACGCCAATCCCGACGCCATCGTCTACGACCCCGCCAGCAAGCGCGTCTTCACCTTCAACGGTCGCGGCAAAAATTCCACCGCCATCAACGCCGCGGACGGCTCCATGGCCGGAACAATTCCCCTCGGCGGCAAGCCTGAATTCGCCGTCGCCGATGGCAAAGGCTCCATCTACGTCAACGGCGAAGACACCTCCGAACTCATCCACCTCGATTCGCAAAATCTGAAAGAGCTGCACCGCTGGCCCTTGGCCCCGTGCAAATCCCCTTCCGGACTCGCCGGTGATCTCAAGAGCCGCCGCCTGCTCGCCGTCTGCGACGATAAAGTTTCCTCCATCGTCGATGCCGACTCCGGCAAAGTCGTCGCCAATCCGGCCATCTGCGAAGGCCCCGACGCCGCTGCATTTGATCCCAGTTCGAATTATTTCTTCGCGTCCTGCGGCGACGGCAATCTCACCGTCATCCACGAAGATGCGCCCGACAAATACACCGTCGTCGAGAATGTCCCCACGAAAAGGACCGCCCGCACCATGGGCCTGGATCTGAAAACGCACAAGATTTTTCTCCCCAGCGCCGAATTCGATCCCCCGGCCCCCGGTGAGCGCCGCGGCAAAATGAAGCCCGGCTCCTTCGCCATCATCGTCGTCGGCAAGTAGCGCGTCTCTTAAGCTGTCATCCTGAGGGCATCCGATCAGGATGCCCGAAGGACCTCAACCGATCGTTACTCAAAGCGGCAAATTTTTTTGCAGCTGTCAGCAACGCCGAAAATAAAACCGTCCCGGCGGGAGAGAGCCACCGGGACGGCTTTTTTTGCTCTGGCGAGAAAACTCTTTGCGAAATTCGCTTTACGCTTTTTCGCGCTTAAATTTGGTCTACTTCACTACATTCAGATTATGCACGCCGGCGAAAACGGAAAATCCGGACCCCGCCGCCTGCGGCAACCACCACATCTTGCGCACCCAGCGATTTTCGCTGACCATCATGCGCTTGCCGATATAATCCATCACCGCCGGACTCACCTGCGTCGCCGCATACATTGCGCCCGAATGCGAAAACGGCCGCAGCAGCGGATTCGTTTCCATACCGTAATTGCCGCCAACCACCAGCCGCGTCGAGTACGCGTCAAACGCCGCGGCGCCGTGGCCGGCCGCCACCAGCGTGTACCACGCGACGCGCTGCCCGCGCGTTTCGCGCGGACGCGTATACGCCGGCTTCATCGGCTGTACGGCCAGCGCCACGCTAGGCGGTTGCACCGCTCCCGCCGCCCCTGCCGAATTCGCCACGTTGGCGGTAAGCCCATCGCCCTCCGCATCGGCGCTCACTTTCGGCTTGGGCATCGACGGCAGCTCGCGCACCGCGCTGGAATCCTTTGCCTCCGCGGCATCCGCCACCGAAGCCGCCGCGACATTTGCCGCCGACCTTGCCAATTCCAAACTCTGTGGTAGAGCGCCTAGCAGAAGGATTGTCGCCAACAGCATCGGTCACCTCAGTTGTCCAGAGAGCAACTCTGTCCCCATTCGCAACGGAGGTAACTTTACTGTACCAAAGGCCAGTTGGCACTGGCCCATTGGTCACATTCTGTTTGGTACCCCTCTTTGGCCCTTCCGTTTGCGTTTTTCAAACTCGTGTACTAGCAGAACTAGGCCAAATCTTTTCTCTTTATCGGCACCTTCTTACCCTCCCAGTGGCGGCGGCCTTCAGGCTGTCCGCTCTGCACCAGCAACGGCCTTTAGGCCTGCTCTTCCGGTGAAAGCCCCTGACTTCAGTCAGGGTAGCAGCGGCTTCAGCCGCTGCGGAAACGCACGCCGGCAGCAGAGGGGGCTTCAGCCCTTGTGACGTCTGAAGCAGCTTCGCCGACTCTGCTATAATCCCGCGCATCGATCCCGCGAATTCGGCGGGCCGTAGTGGCCAGTCTTTAGACTGGCCCGCCAGGAGCGACTGAAAACCGGCCTAAAGACCGGCCACGACAAGCATGTCGCCCAACGAATCGTCCTCGGCCAAACGCGCGCCCATCCCCACCCGGGGACCGCAGGCGCCGCGCTTCATCGTCATTGAAGGGCCGCTGCGCGTCGGCAAAAGCACGCTGGCCAAGATTCTCGCCGAGCGCCTGCACGCCCGCCGCGTTTACGACTGCGAAGACAATCCCTTCCTCGCTGACTTCTACAAGGAAAAGCCCGGCTCCGCTTTGCGCGCGCAAATGTATTTCCTGATGGACCGCCAGAAGCGCCTGCGCGAAGCTCTGGCCATCGAGGCCCCCGGCCCGGTCATCTCCGATTTCCTGATGGAAAAGGACCGCATCTTCGCCAACCTCAATCTCAATGACGAAGAGCTGAAGCTCTACGAGCGCTACTACGAAGCGCTGGCCGCCGAGCTTCCCGCGCCCGACCTGGTCATCTACCTCCAGGCCAAGCCGGAAGTGCTGCGCTCGCGCATCGCCAAAAAAGCCTCCCGCGAAGAAACGCAAATCTCCCTCGAGTACATCGAGGAAGTCGCCCGCGCCTACGAACATTTCTTCTTTCGCTACGCCGCCTCCGACCTCCTCGTAATCAACACCTCCGAAATCGACTTCGTAGAACGCAGCGCCGACCTCCAGCAATTACTGCGGCGCCTGCAGGACCCGGTCAAGGGCACGCAGTATTTCCTCCCGCTAGGGTCCTCCGAATAGAGCCCCCCTCCCCCCTGTTTTTCATAGAATCGTCAGAAAGGGCCTGCCGCCCGCCCAGACGTGAAGCTTCGGGGTTACGGCTTCACGTCAATGTGGAGTTAGTCGAAGTCGCTAATCGGTTGAAAGCCCATTCAGCGGCCTAGTTCCAAGCTTCGGAGAGGGTGCTCCGCGATGGGGAGCAAATCCAGTTGTCGAACTGACATACACTCTCCACGTCAGACTACAAAGGAAGCCAAGAATTGGGAGGAAAAGAGCATTGAACGCCAAGTTCCAAAGGGCTGGATTCGAGAGACCGTAGGCAGTAGCAACGGCCTGAGCCGTGAAAAATAATTCACAACGCGGATCAATAAGTAGATCAAGGCAGCCAGAAGCAGGGACGCAGCATAAAAACCATAGGAGCGTTCAAAACTCGAGTCGTGATAGATAGCTCTTAACAGGGGAAACAGACATGTGGAAGCGGGATATTCCAACAGCCCTAGAAGAGCAGAGTTCCCCTTCTGCGAAAGCATTGAGACGACAACAATAGCCACATTCACGGAGTTCAATTACTTGGTGCAGCCAGGGCTTGTGCATGACGCGGCCCCCCTCATTTAGACACTGTGCCTGATTAACGCCGTTACCGTACAAGTGGATTCTCGGCCAATTTCACGCTTATCGGGCACTTGTACAGGATTATGGTAAATTCCAGTTGGCACCCTCAGTTTCGGGAATAACTCTGGAGCGATGTCGCGGTAGGCGAATCCGGTGAACGCTATTATTTTAGTTTCAGCCCTTTGGTGCGCAACGGCCTCGGCAATTGCCGACGATTCATATTTTCCCATCAAGACAAAGTCGGGCGGTGAGGGTGTAACTGCGTTCGAGTCCAAATGGTACGGCAAGTCTTTAGAACGAATGAGAGAGCCTCGGTTACCTGGATTGGCCAAGGACGTGAACGCTGAGGTCTACCGCATCATGATTCTACCTACGTGGGGAAAGCCCATTGCAGTGAGGGTCCAAAGGCACGGGGAATTGTACAGCCTGTCAGCGCGTCGGTTAGATGGACAGGGGGGATATGACCCCGGCAAATTGGTTGAGTCGAAGAATTCCGAGTTGAGTACAGAAGATTCAAAAACACTAGAGCAGCTAATTCAGAAAGTCAGCTTTTTCCAACTCCCCACCGATGATGATGTTTTCGGACACGACGGCGACGAGTGGATTATTGAAGGTGTTTCACAAGGAAGATACCATGTTGTTGTGCGATGGTGCGCGGATTCCTATGACCCGGAGAAACGCAAATTGACTGCCTTTCTTGCATTGTGCAAATTCTTGTTGGACAAAGCCGCGCTTTCAGAGAAACCAAAGAATAAGGCCCACAAGCTTATCTAGCCACTGTTTGCAAAGATGTTGGCTTGCAACCTCAACTCCCGATAAACGCCGTTACCGGAGAAGTGGAATTGGCCCAAGGAGCATGGGGGGACTTGTCCGGTAACCCGATTAACCAGGACTTGCAAAAGCAGATCCCTCACCGCGTAAGGCAAAGGCGCGGTTCGGGATGACAAGTTTGTGCTAAGAGGGGCTTGGACCATTGGTGAGTAAGATTCTCGGCGAGCGTCTACGGAAGTCGCCGCCAGGATGGCGGCGCTACAAAATAAAGGCCAAAGCTGCCGACGACCAGAAGAGTGGCCGCACCACGCTGCGGAGTTTACCTCGACGTTGTTTGTTGGGGCGCCTCATTGTTCAACGCTTTTTCTTTTTCTTTCTCTTGACATTCGTCCAGCTCTCTCGTAGTGTTGCATGACTCTTTCGGGTATTACTCGACGTTCATTGCCATGTATGTGATGTACCGTCACACTCCGGCGTCTCCAAGACTGGGGGTGTCACGCACGTGAACAAAGCGCTCATCTACACTTGGTCAGCTCCGCCGAATTTTTCTCTCTCCCTCTGGTGGTGGACCAATGACTGGGGCACCTTCCACGACTTCTCCGTCGCCCCGTCCTACAATCAAGGCTACAACCAGGGCCAGGTCGCCATCACGGAAATCCGTGCGCTCATGCCCGTCAGCGACCCGGCGTACCAAAAGCCTCAGCTCGCCTACATCACCTTTGTCAAAAACGAAAGCGGCATCGGGGTTTCCCTATACGACGTGTTCGCTATTTGGCAGTAGGCAAGAGAACTCACGGCCGCGTTTCTCTCAAGGAGCAGCGAACGTGCCAGCAAAGAAAAAGTCGGCGCCTAAAATCAAGTACTTCCCGAAAGCGATCGTCATCCACGACGCTTCCGGCCAGATCCTCTCCGTCGGCAGAGTCCCCGCGAACGTCCCGGGTCGCATCGAAGTCAAGACCGACGTACCCGGCTGCTTCGTCCTCGAAGTCGAACTCGACAAGGCTCAGGCCGCCATGTCGCCCCTGGACATTCACAATACCCACAAAGTCCACGTCCCATCGCGCAAGCTCATCAAAAAATAGTCTTGCCGCGCTGCACAGCGTACCGCCAAGTCCTGATGTCAGCGTGCATTCGCTGTGCGTACTGATAACACGGTATCAACCGGACATATCCGGTTACCCGACTTCCATCATAGGCCTTTGTCAAGAGGACAAAAGCTCTCCCGACGCGCTGAAATCCTCCTTGTATTCCGGGCCGCTCTGCTACGCGGCGGTGCGGTTTCCGCTTGTGAACATCCAGTCCGATGTAATACATAGGTTCCATGGGGGAGCCTCCTTGGTGTCTCTGAATCAGCGTCCGCTGAGTTCAGCTTTTGTACACCAAGCGCTCCTCCCTTGACCTATACATTCAAACTAATCAGGACCTAGCGAATCTGCCGCAGTTCTCCAACCCTAGATTGGAACTCATAATGGACTCTCGGTGTCAAACACCCTAATGAGAAAAGCCGTAAGATTAACCGCGATTTCATTTTTGGGTGTCGTCGTGATCTTTGTTGCCCACGATCTTCTATCGCAATACGCGTCCCGGTACTTCGTTATTCCCGATGCCCAACGGACCCTTCAAGCCAAGAAACAGCAAGGGTGTCGGTACATGAAATCGCGCAGCGGCCTGTCAGGATACGAGAACGGCGGACCGTACATTCTGGACCACTTTCGACTCACAAAGGGGCGGACCGATTTACGTGAATTCCTTTGGACACATTGGCATGACCTCAAAAAAGGTGTTGCGGAGGCTAGAGTAGGAACCGTTGACCGCGGCACAGTGAGAGTTCTGTACTTGATTCAATCAGACTAGACAGGACAGTGGGGCATCGACGTGGAACTCGACCGCCCAATGGACCCGCCGTGTGTGGCTTTTCATGCTGATTCGCTGGTCCGTGTGCCAATCGCTAAACCTGATCAGGATTATCCTTCTCAAACCCTCGGTTTGTGGCCTCCCGATAAACTTCCGCAAGGACTTCTTTCTGATTCCGAAGTAAAAGACGCAAAGTTATTCAGAGCCATCTTGGTCCGTGAGAACAAGCCAGTCAGTGACGAAATCTAGACAGAATCTCTCTTTTCGCGTCTCAACTCCCGATTAACGCCGTTACCGGAAAAGTGGGTTCCCGTACCCTAATGTAGAGCGCAAGCGGGTGTATCACTTTTGCCCGCGCTATAGCCTACCCACCGTCAAGAAAGCGGCCAAATCAGGCTTTCTTGGTGCGGTATTCGTCGTACGCCGCCAGATATCTGTCTACATCGTTGCGCAGCAGATAGTAGGGAGTCGAAAGCCGAATCTTCGAAGGGCCGCCGCCGCGAATGCGGATTTTCTTGTTCTGCCACATCCACGTCTCGATCTCCGTGATCTGTATTGGCGGTACGTTGACCGACGCAATCGCGCAACGTAGCGCGGCATCGGGCGAAGTCCAGGACTCTGCGCCGCGCTTCACCATTTCGCCCAGGATATAGTCGGCCATCTTTCGGTGCCGCCGCTCGATGCGCTCCAAACCGATGTCATTGGCAAGCTTCACCGCCGCGCGCATTCCCCACAACGACGGCACATTCGAGCTGCCGATGCGCTGGAATCGCTCCGCGCGCAGCTTGGGCTCGTCCCACCCGGCGGTAACAATTGTATTCCACAACCGATCGATGACCTCGTCCCGTACGTAGAGAAAGCCGCTGCCCTTCGGCGCCTGCAGCCACTTATGCGGGCTGGACGAGTACATGTCGCAGCCCAGGTCATGAACGTTCAGCGCCATCATTCCCACGACGTGCGCGCCGTCCACCGCGGAAAGAATGCCTTTCGATCGTGCCAATGTACAGAGTTCCTTGGCGGGCAGCACAACGCCAGTAACGGTTGTAATGTGACTGAAAAAGAGAACGCGCGTCCGCGGCGTGATCGCATCGTTGACAAGATTTAGCACGGCCGCTGCATTCGGCACCGGCTTTGGCAGCCCAATCTTCTTCACCACAATACCGTAACGCTTGGCGCGCAGATTGAAGGGATGCTCTCCGCCCGGATGCTCCTGGTCGGTCATCAACACTTCGTCGCCAGCCTTGAGGTCCAGGCCATTTGCGATGTAGCTGTTCGCCTCCGTCGCATTGCGCAGCAGCGCGATTTCATCTCGCGTGCAACCGACGAACGCAGCCAGCGGATCGCGAAACTCGTTCCACGCCGCGTAGCCCCAGATCGGGTAATCCTCGGGATCGCTCTGCGCCATCTTCTCCGTCTCGTTGTAGCCATCGAATACAGCGCGCAGGACCGGCGCAGGAGAAGACCCCACAGTTCCGTTGTTCAAATACACTTCGTCCGCGGGAATCAGAAACTGCTTGCGCAGCTCCGTCCAGTAAGCCTCTTCATTGGAATCGTAAAGCCCGCGATCCGGCAGTTGCCCCGGCGCTTGCGCGAGTCGCGCAAGAAGCTCGCCGCCAAAACCCAGCGAGGCGCCCGCGACCGCAGCGCCCGCAAACGACGACAGAAACCCTCGACGATCGACCATCTTGCATCCTCCCGGACAAACATTGCGCGGATTCTATCGCACTATTGCACCTCAGCGACCGCTTTGCTCGTAATTCCTTGCCCTCCATCGCTGCCCGGATTACTGTACGTAACACCAGCCGATCGGAGAAGACGTGAAAATGATTCTGCGCGCGCGCATCGCCGCCACAGTTGCAATTCCGTTGCTCCTTCTGGCAGCAACTGATTCCCTCCCCCAAGAAAAGGCCGGCACCAAGCAGGACATCGAAAAGCGCCCGAAACCTACACAAAAACCGAGGGCCGCCACGTCCCTCGACGCTGTCATCAACACGCTTTTCGCCACGCACACCTTCCAACAAGCCGCCATTTCCCCCGACGGCAGCTCCGTCGCCTGGGTGGAGGACGTGCACTCCAAGAATGGCGTGGTCTCCGGCAGCACGGTGATTTACGTAAAAAATATCAAGTCCAGCGCGCCACCCCACCGCATCAGCGCGGGGGTCGGGGACTCATTGCATGCCGAAAGTAATGTTGCCTGGTCGCCTGACAGCCAGAAAATCGCCTTCCTCTCCGACGCCGCGAAAAAGGGTCAGCTTCAGCTCTACGTAACCAATGCCGCAGGCGGTCCCGCTAAGATGCTCACCAACGTCAAAGGATTCCTGGCGAATCCGGGCTGGTCACCCGACGGTAAGACCATCGCGGTCCTCTTCACGGAAAACGCCACGCGCGCCTCTGGTCCCCTCGTCGCGGAAACCCCCGAAACCGGTGAAATCAAAGACGCCTTCTTCGAGCAGCGCCTGGCTTTGGTCGATGTCGACTCCGGCCAGCCCGCCGCGGCGGGCAACCTGACCCAAATCACCCCGGCCGACACATACATCTACGAATACAGTTGGTCGCCCGACGGCAAGCGCTTCGTCGTCAGCTCCGCTCGCGGCAACGGCGACAACAACTGGTGGATCGCCGAGCTCTCCACGCTCGACGCCACCACCGGCCGGATGAAATCCATCTACAAGCCCAAGCTGCAGATCGCCAACCCCGTGTGGTCTCCAGACGGCAAACAAATAGCCTTCATCGAAGGTCTAATGAGCGATGAAGGCCTGACCGGCGGCGATATTTACACCGTTAGCTGCGACGGCGGCGAAGCCAAAAATCTCACGAAAGATAGGAAGGCCTCCGCGGCATGGCTGGGCTGGCAGCCGGACGGAAAAATCCTTTTCAGTGAGTTCGTCGGCGGCAACAGCGCCATTGCCGCTCTCGATCCTGCAAGCGGCAAGCTCGCACAACGCTGGTCAGGCGAAGGAGCGCTCAGCTCTGCCGGCATCTTCGGTTTCCTGCTTTCTGTCGCAAATGATGGCAAGACCATCGCGGGCATCTTCCGGTCGTACAGCCGACCACCGGAAGTCGTGCTGATCACGAGCGGATCTCCGACACCAATTCCGGTGACCAGTCGCAATGTGAGTCTCAAACCTGCCTGGGGTGAAGCAAAAAGCATCGCCTGGAAAAACGACGGCTACGACGTGCAAGGCTGGCTGCTCTATCCTCGAGATTTCGATCCCGGCAAGAAGTATCCCCTCGTCGTCTATGTCCACGGCGGACCGTCTCACATATCGTTGTCGCACTGGCCCGGAAGCCACGATTTTGCCTCCGGCCTGGCAGGCATGGGCTACTTCGTCCTGTCTCCCAATCCACGGGGCAGTTTCGGCCAGGGCGAAGCGTTCACCCGCGCCAACGTCAGAGATTTCGGCTACGGCGACTTCAAGGACATTATGGCGGGCGTCGACGAGGGCATTCGCGTTGCGCCCATCGACCCCAACCGCCTCGGCATCGCCGGCTGGAGCTATGGCGGTTTCATGACCATGTGGGCGGTCACGCAGACCAATCGCTTCAAGGCGGCCATGGCCGGCGCAGGCCTCTCCAACTGGCAGTCCTATTACGGCGAGAACCTAATAGACCAATGGATGATCCCGTTCTTCGGCAAGTCCGTTTACGACGACCCCGAAGTCTACGCCAAGAGCTCGCCTATAACCTTCATTAAGAAGGTCAAGACCCCTACCCTGATTCTGGTCGGCGACAGTGACGGCGAAGTTCCCGCCCCGCAGTCCTACGAATTCTGGCACGCCCTCAAGACGCTCGGCGTCGAAACCCAATTCGTGGTGTACGAACGCGAGGGACACCTCTTCGCCAATCCCAAGCACCAGCGCGACGTGATCGCCCGCACCCTTGCATGGTTCGACGCGCACCTGCGCCAATAGCGACTGTTCGTTTAGGCATTGAGCTGGATTTTTCTGCCAGGAACTTAGTTTGGGGCAGCAGGGCTGGGCCGATGGGCGCGTTGTTTTGCGCCCTACCTGGTCAGGACAGGAACCACTCGCGGGAGCAGCGAACTAAACACCGAAGCGATCGCGGTCCGACAATGAAAAAGGGGGCTGGTGCAAGCCCCCTTTTTGTTAGAACTGACCCCCCAAAACCGGAGACCCAGTCGAGGTTGGGATCCGGCCACCCCGGGAAGCCAATCTTTTTCAACAGCGTTGCCAAAGGCAGAGAGCAAACCGTGTGCCAGCGTGTCACCGGAAATTCACA
>Ga0137363_10000827_pt1 | contig 17284 bp, 14 predicted proteins | sample MadtaG_FD_104800 | JGI IMG/M metagenome (GOLD analysis project Ga0137363, IMG submission 104800) | Vadose zone soil microbial communities from Angelo Coast Range Reserve, California, USA - Mad1_115_16 metaG | ecosystem: Environmental > Terrestrial > Soil > Vadose zone | place: USA: California...
GAGGAAGTCCACTTTGATTTGCATGGGATAGCCGAGCCAGCCGAAGATGTCGATGTTGTCCCAGCCTTCTTTGTTGTCGCCGCGCGGCGGATAGTAGTTGATGCGCACCTTGTGGTGCATCTTGCCGTAGAGCTGCGGGTACAACTGCGGCTGGAGAATATATTCCAGCACGCTGAGCTTGGACTCTTCTTTCGTTTTGAAGGAGCCGGGATCCTCGAGAACTTCGCCGTCGCGGTTGCCGAGAATGTTCGTGGAAAACCAGCCGTCCAGCCCCAGCATGCGCGCCTTGAAAGCCGGCGCCAGCACGGTTTTGAGCAGGGTCTGTCCGGTCTTGAAGTCTTTTCCGCAGATAGCCACGTTGTGATCGTGGGCCAGCTGTTGAATCGCGGGGATATCCACGCTGAGGTTCGGCGAACCATTCGCATAAGGCACGCCGCTGGTCACCGAGGCCCAAGCATAGAGCATCGATGGCGCGATCGACGGATGATTGGACTTCATCCCCTCGACGAACTTTTCCGGCGTGGAGTGCACCTCCTCAGGCTTGACGAAAGATTCTGTCGAGCCACACCAGCAAGTTATCAGTCGCGAAACCCGCGACTCCTTGCGGAAGCTAGCGATGTCTTCCTTAATTTGCAGCGCCATCTCATACTTGTTCTTGCCCTTTTTGATGTTAGGACCATCAATGAGCTTCACAAAATCGCGATCGAACGCCGCCTTCATGGGCTTGATGGTGGAGAGAAAAGGCTTCACCTTTTCGAGGTCCTGCGGATTCAGGACGCCCGCATTCGCCGCGGACTGGTAAGCGTTGTCCTTGAAAATATCCCAGCCGCCAAAGGTGAGGTCCCTCAGCTCGGCTAGCGGAACGAATTTATGGATGAGCGGGGAACGCCCCTCCGTACGCTTGCCCAGGCGAATCGTGCCCATCTGCGTGAGCGATCCCACCGGCTGCGACTTGCCCTTGCGGACAAGCTCCACTCCGGCCATGAACGTGGTGCTGACGGCGCCCATGCCCGGCAGCAAAACTCCGAGCTTCCCCTTGGCGGGCGCGATTTTGGAAGGCTTTTCCATGCAACTCCTTTTTATTGGACGATCGCAAGACGATCGACAGAAAAAATGAACTTAGGACAAGAAGTGCCGCAGCGGAAGCGTGCTGCGTCCCCGAACAAACAAATAATAATGAGGGATGCGGCAAAGATTTGCAAATCGAGGCCGCAAAAAATCATTTCACCCCCTTGCTGTAGACATTCAGGACAATTCCACCTTGATTTGTCATTAGCCGGAGCCGCCATCCGCGTTAAAGTGAGAGAAATCCACCGGAGGGCCTGCGCCCTGAAGGAGTCCTGGAATGAAGCTTTCGAATCGAGCTGTATACTCCATCCTCGCTGTAGCCGTCTTGGCGGCTGGCGCGGCTATCCTCAGCACTGCATCGCATGCCCAAGAAGAAGGCTGGCAGATACTGCGAGCTGATTACGGTTTCAGGAATCAGCGCACTGATGTCACCGATATTCTCAAAGACCTCGTCGGGCGCGGCGGCGTGAATGGCCGAGTCGTGGTAAACAACCAAACCATGGGCGGCGACCCTGCCGTAGGGAAAGACAAGTCGCTGCGCATCTTCGCCAGAAACCGACGCAACGAGGAACGCGAATTCAACTTCAACGAGGGCGCCTTCGTGGAAGCCCGTATGTTCACCGTCCGCCGCGATGATTGGGACGACCGCCCTCCGGGCTACGGCGAGCGCGAGGATGCCTCCGGCCTCCGCATCATCCGCGCCTACTACGGGGTTCAGGGACACACCGTGAACGTGACGGACTTGCTGCGCAGCAGGATCCGTGAAGGCACACTCAGTTTCGTTGTGACCAACAGCGCCCTGGGTGGTGACCCTGCCATCGGCGCCGACAAAGTCCTGATCGTGGTCTATCGTTATCAGGGCAATGAAACAGCTGCAGCCGTGCGTGAAGGAAATGCGCTGACGATTCCTTAAGAGTCCGCCCGAAGCTGTGCGCTAAGCCGCGCCTTCTTATTGAACAGTAATGCTTGTGACGGGATGGATCTCCATCCACTGGCCGTGGAATGTGTCTTGCACGTAGACTCCCAGAATACGAACGTGCGAACCCACGGGCGGAAGCGTCACTTTATCGGTGTAATTTGCGCACGCCGTCTTGGCGTCGGCCTGCGTCACCGGAAACCTGCATATAATTTCGAATACCAGATTTCCGCCCTCGTCTTTCTGATTTCCGGCGTTCAGCAGGTTCTGGAACTGGGGATCCGGTTTCAGCCAGCCGTGGGTATCTCCGTCCGCTTCATGGCGGACGCCATCCGGCTCTCGGCCAGCAGACGCATCCACAATCGTTCCCGTCACAGCGAGACACTGTTGATGCACTATCAGCCGGAAGGAATGGTAGACGTGGTTCCACAAGCTGTCATCGCAGCCGGTATCTGTCGTTGTGGGAGGCGGCGGTGGGGGTGGTGGAGGTGGTGGTGGCGACGGAGCCTGCGAAAGGCTTACATAATTCGCCAAGACCCAGCCGATCTGGTCGTGTTCTGTCTTAACATGATAATAGCCGCTGTCCGCGGTCATCTGCACCAACATCAGCCTGTCGCCTTTGGCGAGATGTGCAATGATGGGGGCCGATCTCGACGGATCACGCCGAACGACAACAGCACGTTTTGTGGTGGCCTGCTGGGCCCAGGTAAAACTCGGGCATAACCCCAACAACAGGATCCACATCGCGGCTCGCTTGAGTGTGATTTTCACAGTATCCTCCCTCTGGAATCCTCAAAGAAGTTTTCCGGTGACCTTCAATTGCCTTGTAAGAACACTCAAACCGTTAAGTCAGGGCCTGTTCGATAGTGCAGCAAATTTGATTTTCGTTTCATGCCACACGAATAAATGACTGAGAATGGGACCGTCAGGAGTGCTTGGGAAAGCGGCGTAGCTCCAAAATCAGGTAGACAACTACGGCGAGGTTGACTACCAGTGCCAACCCTTTGCCAATGCTGGCATGTTTGGCAAGTTCGTAGCCTTCCAGCGGCAGCAGGGAAGCGGTGCTGATAATGGTGAGATATTCCGCCCAGCGTTTTGCCAGCGCCAGGCCAACGCCCTCCGTCAGAAAAATAGCCGAATAAATGAACGTCCCTGCGCTCAGTTCTTTCAGGCGCCGGTCATCCAACCTCGACAACTTCGCCAGCAGCAAGGTCATATAATGGCTGTGCGGATCAACCTGAAAAACGTTGATCCAGTGCACCACAATGGCTTCGACGTCCTTGTGGAGAAGTTTGAGCGCGCCAATTCCCAACGCGAGCAGCGCCAAGCCTTTCAATAGTTTGAAGGCGGCAATCAGACGCAGGCCGCGGCCGTGTTTTCGAGTTGGTGGCATTCTTCCAGTTTAGCTTCGTCCGACCGCCCGAAAACTAAAACTCTTGGGCTTCCTCGTGCAAGCCCGCCTAAGGGTTGCCCCCCAAGAGTGACCCTGCGCCCTTGCGAAACTCCTCGGCCAATTGCCCGACACTCCGAAATTCTATCTCGAGATGCTTCCAAAGCTTAGTCAGGCCCCCAGGAGTATCACATCCCTTTCGCAGCGGCAGCACGTCTCCCCCTGCGCGCATGGACAATAGATGCAGGTACGTCTCCAACACGTGTTCGCAAACCGGATTGGGCTCGACCAGAACCACGGGGGGAAAGAGCTTGAGCGCAGTGAGCTTGTGTAATCCCCGAACATGATCGTAGGGAGGAGGAAGGGGTAACTTCGGCACAAGATCAACCCGGTTCGCAATGCGATAGGTATCCCGGACCAAACGGTTGTATGTGCTCGCGAACTGTGAATCGCCCGTTCGCGGGCTGGCATAGGTGTAAACGGTGGGATTCTTGAACTTACTATTTGCGGCGGCATCCAATGCCTGCAACGTTGCTAGCGCGCCCCCCAGGCTGTGTCCGCAGATCGTCAGGGAATTCACTTGCTTGGTCCCAAAAATCGTCGTCAGCGAAACTATCACCGATGACCCGCCAGGCGCGCTTACCGCAAACGATTTGTACATGTCGGTGAAACCATCTTCCGTTTCGCCCGCTCCAGCGAGGAAGGGACACTTTTCCGTGTTGAATTTGGCATCTTGAAACCATTCGAGGAGCCCTACCGTTCCGCGGATGGCGATTACGGCTTCTCCTGTTGCGGCTTGCCAGAGCAGGAGCCCAATCGAAACCGCTTGGGTCGGCCCCTTTCTCTTGGAAGCGTCCGTCGCCAGATCATTCGCGTAAATCGACGAAACGACTTCATAGGTTGTCTTGTTCGAACCACGCTCGGCGGTCACCGTCGTACCGGCTCTATTTTTCAGATCGGAGGTAGGAACTTTGTAGGCTTCATTTACCAACTGTCCGTACAGGACGGCTTTATTCAGATCCATGGCGCTCACCCTTTCATGCGAATCCGGGATCGGCCTGAGTTCTCTGGCAGCCTGGATTTACAAGATGTCCGAAGGCTGAGAGAAATCAAGGAACAGGAAATGTGCCGGGATAATAGCCAGCATCCTGAACGGAGTCAATCAGCGGCAAAGAATCTGCCGCCATCTCTTCATTCGTGAGGAAGCTTTACTTTTGATTGGGGAAAAGCGGCTACCGAACAGCGGTGGCGTTCATTTGCGCAATGGTAGTGACGCTGGAACTTTAAAATGTTTCGTTCCTTCCACTTCGTCAGGGAAGCGTGAAAGCGATCACGTAGTCGCCTTGCTTTGTGCCGAGTTTGCCGTGGCCGCCGGCCGCAATGACCACGTACTGTTTGCCGTTGACGGTGTAAGTCATCGGAGTGGCCTGGCCACCGGCAGGAAGCTCGTATTTCCAGAGCTCTTTTCCGGTGTCGGTGTCGAAAGCGCGCAAGTAGTTGTCCATCGCGGCGGCAGTGAAAACCAGGCCGCCCGCGCTCGCCATCGGTCCACCAAGCGTGATCGTTCCCGTGTTCATTCCTGGAATAAAGCTTCCCAGAGGCACATCCCACACTTTATTCCCAGAGAAAAGATCGACGGCGGCAACCGTTCCCCATGGCGGCGCATTGCAGGGAAGACCGCTGGGAGCCAACAAGGGCGTGCGGAACATTGCGAACGGTGCGCCCGTTTGCCGCGCGAATTCCCCGTGCAGCCGGTCCGAATCGCTTGCGTTCTTGCGCGCCTCGGCCAGTTCGTCCCTCGGAATCAGCTTCACGAAAATCGGCAAACGGTTGGCGTCCACGAAAAGCAGGTGCCGCTGCGCGTCGTACGCCGCGCTACCCCAGTTCACTCCTCCGACGTTGCTGGGGTAGACCAGCGTGCCCTGCAGACTCGGCGGAGTGAAAATCTCTCCGTAGCGCGCGGCTTTGATTTTCTCTGCGCACCATTGCTTCTCCTGCGCATCTTTCCCCCAAGCATCCTCGGGCGACAATTTCTCCGGAACCAAAGAGATAGTCGAAGCTGGTTGCGTAGGCCAGGCCTCTTCGCCAGGAATATCACTCTTCGGCACGGGGCGTTCTTCAACAGGGAAGAGCGGCGCGCCAGTGAGTCGATTGAGCACAAACACCCGTCCCATTTTTGTTGCGATGGCAATGGCCGGCGTGCCATCTTTCCAAGCGAAAAGCGTAGGCTGCGAGGCTACGTCGTAATCCCAGATGTCGTGGTGAACCACCTGGAAGCCCCACACAAATTCTCCCGTACTAGCGCGGAGCGCCACCACGGAGTTGGCCCACTTGTTGTCGCCCTTTCGGATGCCGCCGTAATAATCGGGACTGGCGCTGCCGGTCGGGATGAAAACGAGATCGCGCTCGGCGTCCACAGAGATCGTCGACCAAGCGTTGCCTGCGCCAGTGCGCGGCGCATTCTGATAAGCCCAGGGCGCAATGGGATCCCAAGTCCAGCGGAGATTGCCCGAGCGCACGTCAAACGCGCGAACGATTCCGCGTTCGACGGTGACGGCGCGATTGTCGCCCATTGAGGAGCCAGTGATGACCAGGTCTTTGAAAATGGCAGGTGCGGAAGTCACTTGGTAGTCGCCCGGGTCGCGCAGTTTTACCTCGTTCGTCAGATCAATTTCGCCGTCCGTTCCGAAGTCGCGGCAAGGTTTTCCCGTGGCTCCGTCCAGGGCGATCAGACGCGCGTCGAGTGTGCCGATGAAGATCCGCAGCGCGCACGCTTTGCCGGCCTGTGCGCGCGGTTCTCGCCATGCCGATACTCCACGCGACGTGACTTCCGACGAGCCGTAGGGGAGCTCCAGCTTGGGGTCAAATTCCCAAAGCTTCGCGCCCGTCTCCGGATTCAACGCGATCACGTGGTCGTACGGCGTGCTCAGAAAGAGTTTTCCATCGAACAGGATAGGCGTAGCCTCAAACGCGGCTTTCTTGTCGAGCTCCTCGTCATGAGGCAGCGCCCCCGTGCGGTAGGTCCACGCCATTCTGAGTTGTCCGACGTTGCCGCGATCGATCTGCGTTGCCGGCGAATAGCGCGTGCCCCCGCCATCGTTGCCATAGTTCGGCCAGCCGGCATCCGGCTTGGATTGGGCAAGCGCATCGGGGGCCAGCCCAAGCAACAGCAAGATGGGAACCGAGATCAGGAAGGCAAGGGACAGCGTTGAGGTTTTCATGCAGAAGGAATAGCGCAAACGGACTCTCAGGCGCAACACATCCGGGACGGATGGGCCTAAGAATGGGACGAGCGGGCTAATCCGCAACCGCGCCCTCTTTAATTCGACTCTCAGTGAAACGTTTTGGCTGTTGCGCCGTCAGTACCTATAGCTATCTATAGGAGCAGCCTTGAATAGGCCTAAAAACGACCTTCTCCAGGGCACCCTCGCTCTGCTCGTCCTCAAGACGCTCACTCGGGGTCCTATGCACGGTTACGGGATCACCCTTCATATCCAGTCCGTTTCAAAGGAGTTCCTGCGCGTCGAGGAAGGCTCACTTTATCCCGCGCTTCACCGTATGGAACAGGACGGCTGGGTCAGCGCCGAATGGGGCGCCTCACAGAACAAGCGTCGCGCTCGCTACTACCGGCTCACTTCCAGCGGCCGCAAGCAGCTTGCCGAGGAAGAAAAGAATTGGGAGCGCCTCACCAAGTCTGTCGCCCAGGTTCTTCAATTCGCGTGAAAGGGAGGTGCAACATGTCGTTGATTGCGCGCCTGAGGAGCATGTTAAGAAGGGAACGATTGGACCGTGAGCTGGGCGAAGAGCTCCGTTCTCACATCGAAATGCGTGCTGCCGACAACTTGGCCGCTGGGATGACATCGGAAGAAGCAGGTTATGATGCCCAGAAACGCTTTGGCAACACCACCCTCCTCAAGGAAGACACCCGCACTATAGATATCATCAGTTGGGTCGACGAATGTGTGCGCGATTTTCGTTATGCGCTCCGCATGCTTCAGCGCAGTCCCGGCTTCACCACAGTCGCTGTCCTTACTCTGGCCCTCGGCATCGGCGCCAACACCGCGATTTTCTCCGTGGTCAATTCCGTTCTCATTCGCCCTTTGCCCTACCACGATCCGGACAACTTGGTGATGGTTTGGGAGAGCAGTTCCCAACACCCTAATCCACACAACACCGTGTCTCCGCCGAACTTTCTCGACTGGCAAACACGGAACACCGTTTTCTCGAGCATGGCTTTCATCTTCGACGAGCGCGAGAATCTCACCGGAAATGGCGAACCCGAAGAAGTTGTCGTCCAGGCTGTGTCCGCGAATTTCTTTTCTTTGCTTGGAGTCAACCCCATCCTCGGGCCTGGCTTTGCTCCCGAAAACGGCCAGCCCGGCCACGACAACGTCGTCATTCTCGGATATGGCCTTTGGAAAGAGCGTTTTGCCGGCGATCTAGCCATTGTCGGCAAATCCATCCTTCTCAATGGACATCCGCAAACCGTGGTCGGCGTCACGCCTCAGAATTTCAATTGGTTCATCAAGGATGGCTCCCTCACAGGCGCAAAGCCTCAAGTGTGGTCTCCTTTTGTCTTTCCTCAGGCATTTCACGATCACAAACAAATGGGGCGCTTCATGACCGTGGCTGCGCGTCTGAGGCCCGGTGTTACCGCTTCGCAGGCGCAGAGCGAGATGAGCGCCATCGCCGCCCAGCTGGAGCAGGAGTATCCCGATTCTGATGGACACTGGGGAGTCAACGTTGTCTCTTTGCGCGACCAAATCTCTGGCGATCTGCGTCCAGCCTTGCTCGTTCTTTTCGGTGCGGTTGCGTTTGTTTTGATGATCGCCTGTGCAAATGTCTCCAGCCTGCTTCTGGCGCGGGCTGCCAGTCGTGAGCGCGAAATGGCTATTCGCACCGCCATTGGCGCGAGTCGCTGGCGAATCGCACGGCAGTTGCTGATGGAAAGCTTACTTCTTGCTCTGATCGGCGGCGGAATTGGCGTCGCGCTCGCCGTCTGGGGTACCAACGCTCTTCTAGCTGCAAGCCCCAGAAATCTCCTCGACCTGCGTGCCATTTCGATGGATCTTCCTGTTCTTGGTTTTGCCATCGCCGCGACGCTGGTCGCCGGTTTGCTCTTTGGCTTTCTGCCTTCCTACATCTCGTCCCATTCACGCATCTCGGAAACGCTAAAGGAGGGAGGTCGCGGCTCCTCTGCGAACCGCCGCGCCTTCGCGCGCAATGCCTTCGTAGTGGCACAGTTGGGTCTGGCCCTCGTTCTGCTTGCCGGCTCCGGTTTGCTGATTCGCAGTTTTGTCCGCCTGATTGGCGTCGATCCAGGATTTAATGCCAACCACCTCTTGACCTTCAAAATCACGCTTCCCCAGTCCAAATACGGTAAAGACCTGTCGTGCATCGCATTTTTCCAGCAGCTTCTCGCAAGAATCCGCGTCATCCCGGGTGTCCGCTCCGCCAGTATGGAAAGCTTTCCGCCGCTGACCGGGCTGGGCGCTGCCACCGGCGTCCACATTCTCAGCCAGCCGCAGCAATCGCTCGGGGATCTTCCCGTCGCCAACGTCGGCGTTGTCGGGCAGGACTATTTCTCCACCATGAATATTCCCCTGCGTGCCGGCCGTCTTTTCAACGCGCAAGAACTGGCCCAGGAAAAGCACGTGACGGTCATCAGTCAGGCTTTCGCGGACAAATATCTGCGCGGGGTCAATCCGCTGGGCCAGAAGGCCGTCATCTACATGAAGAGCGATGCGGAGGCTGAGAGCCAGCCATCTGAAATCATCGGCGTGGTTGGGGACGTCCACCAAATCGGACTCGACACGGCGCCCGAACCCACGGTTTATTGGCCGCATCCCGAGCTCGTCATGTCCGGAATGACGATTCTCGTGCGCACCTCGACCGATCCTCTGGCCCTAGTCTCCACTATCCGCAATGAACTACAGCAGATGGATCCGGAACTGCCCATGGCCGCCGTCGCCACAATGGACCAGCTTCTCGCGGACTCTCTTTCCCGCTCGCGTTTCACCATGCTTCTTCTTGGCATTTTCTCCGTGGTCGCTTTGGTGCTTGCCTCGGTTGGCATCTATGGCCTGATCGCCTACAGCGTCGCGCAGCGTACCCAGGAACTCGGCATTCGCATCGCGTTGGGAGCTCAGCGCCGCGATGTCCTGCGCCTCGTGCTTGCGCAGGGGACGCGCCTTACGCTTCTAGGCATGGCTATCGGCGTTCTCGCCGCACTCGCTTTGTCGCGGCTCTTGGCTACGCTTCTTTTCGCGGTCAGTGCCACTGACCCGCTCACGTTTGCTGGTGTCGCAGCCTTGCTGGCGATTGTCGCTTTGGCGGCCTGCTTCATCCCCGCTCGTCGCGCCACTTGCGTAGATCCCATCGTTGCATTGCGCTATGAATGATTTGTTAAACCTCAGGATGTCAACTGGCTGCGATTATGCTTCACCACAGCCATCGACGGAAAGAGTTCTTGTGATAATTCCTGAGTGCGGAAGCCGGATGCGGACCGAAGAATAAGGAATAAGGATCAATGGCGCCGGGTGTTCGACAAATCGATGGAGCTGATAAACGCGACTGCTACTAGGAGCAGGACCGCGGCGACGAGGGCATAGAGGATCACTTCAATCTCCTGAAGTTCTCCCTATTAGATTGCAAACCGGCCGCCAAAGGTACATCTCGTGTTTTCAATGACTTGAAATCCATGAAGTGTGCAGGGAAGTCTCCAAAAGCAGACAACTGTTGGCTGCAATACATGTCAACCGAGTACTGGAACTAGGGCAAGAAACATGCTCCCATTTCCCCTTCGGGCGTTCTTCAGCTCTTGCTCAGCCGAATGGAACCGTCTCCTGTATGAATCGTCAGTGGCTGGCCGCCGCCATTCATCTTGCCGTGGATCTGCGAGTTGCTGAAGGTTCCTTCCACCGTCACGGGAATCCCCAAGCTGATATGGCCATCGCCGGTGCTGGCGTCAATATTCGTCTGAAAGTCGGCAGGGAGCACCAGGTCCACGCTGCCGTCACCAGTCCGGATCGTCCAGCTCGTCACCATCTTGGAACCCGGCAGGACGCGCGTGTCCACACTGCCGTCCCCCGTCTTCACATTGAGCGCATCGAAACGCCCGGCGATCCGGATATGCCCATCGCCCGAATCAGCCTCCACCTTGCCATCGAGTTCATGCGCCTCGATCAAGCCGTCTCCAGTCCGCAAGCGTATATCACCTTTGAGGTTTTCGACCGTAATGCTGCCGTCGTTGGTGTGCAGATCAATCGTCCCGCTCAATGAGTTGGCTTTCACCGACCCGTCGCCGGTATGCACGTTCACCGTCCCACTGATGGATTCAGCCTGCACGGACCCGTCACCGGTTTCCACCTGTAAATCGGCTTCGCGAGGCATGCGGACTTCTATTTGCAAACCGCGCGAATCATGGCCCCATGAGAATCCCCAATGGCCGGTAACGCGCGCCGTCAGTTGGACTTTGTCCCCGTCTTGGTGGGCGTCGACGCGAAGGTCCTTACCCAGCTGATAGCCGCGGTATTGGACGCGAAATTCAACCTGTTTCGCGTCACCTGTGGTGACCCGTACGCCTCCATCATTCGTTTCCACGCGCACATTGGCGCGCCCAGACACGGTAAAGGACTTGGTGACTTCTTCAGCGCGGGCGGCGGTCGCGGAAGCAGCCAACAGCGCTGTGCAGGCGATTCCCAGCCGGATAGCGGCCGGGCGGTAGGGAAGCAAGTTCATGTCCAATACCCTCCGTAGGATGCCGTTCTATCCATAGGTACGACGTCACCCGAAGAAATGTTCCCACTGATTATAGTTCAGATTTCACGAGACTCCGTTCCGCGTCTCTCTTGGCTTGAGTACTCTCATTACTTGATTTCATGCTTGACAAATCTGAACTGACGGGCGCAAAGTTGCCGCACTCTCCCTGTTTTCGTGTCCTTTCTCATGGTTTCTCGACGGATATGTTTGGGACCCCGGGCCATCACTCATAGGTGATCACACTCCCCGCGTGTGCATTGCCAGCGACTCGAAGGAGAACGTCAATGAATGACGAAAAGTCTATTTCGTGGAAAAAGCTTCAGGAGAAATGGCTAACCCGGCGCAATCTCATTCGCGGGGCGGCAGGAACCGCCGCCGGAGCTGGACTCTTGCTCGGCTCCGGACTGCGATTGTCGGCGCGTGCGGACGACGATGATGAAGGAGAGCGCCGCAAGCGCAAGTCAGTTCCGCGGCCCATCCCGCACATATCGACACCGCCCGGCGGACACTTTTTCTTTCCAGGCCCAGTTGACGCCGACCCGACAACCAGCCCCAACGCGGGCCACGACCCGTCGATCATCACAGACTTCAAGGGGGCGATCGGCCAAGTGGACCTGACTTTCTCGGGCACCGGCACTGATCTAAACACGGGCGCGAGCGCCACCTACGACTTCCACACCGACATGCGTTTCATGGACGGCGTCTTCGTCGGGCTCGATAACGAGCAGCATCGCGGCGCCATCGGGTTCATATGATTGGACAGCCTTGGAAGCCCGGCGGGCTTCGAGCCACACTCCTATGACCCAGGGATTGGGGCGGGTTCTCTAGTCCTTTGGGGTAGTCCTTACCCTGTCGGTAGCGGGAAGGTGGACATCGACGGCGGGACCGCGGAGTTGCTGGTACACAATGTTTGCTCTGTGTTTGACGTTTTCACGGTCCCTAACAGTTTTGACCCCAACCACGCACTAGGGATCTTCAGCGCCATCATCAACTCGATGAAAATCGAATGGAGCGGAGTGACCCGGAGCGTACTCGGATTCAGCGACGCGACCAACAAATTCCGCGGCGACTTTTACGAGTGCTCGGCAACGATTGCCGTCTCTGCCACCACGCCGAAGGACACCGGACACGGCTTCCATTTCGAGTCCGACCCGGCAACGACGCACACCAACTTCGCGCAATTCGGCAAGGAACACAACGGCATGTTCTTCTAATGCAACCGGGCTTCTTCACACAGAGGGACAAGAAAAGACACCTTCACGGCGAGCAAGGATCGATGTCCTGCTCGCCGTGGCCGTTCAAATCCCTATCTCCTTAGGTCTTAAGACGAGTAAGGATGGCGCTTATGAGCAAGACTTTCGCACGAAAGTACAAATGGTGTGCAGCCCTATGCCCCTTCGTCGTCGCGATGGTGGCCTGGGCCCAAAACCCGAATTCACAAATCGGGAAGGAAGTGGCAATACCCACCCACCTGCAGGACGGCGAAGAATTCAACACGCCCATGAGCCAATTGATCCGCTACGGCGCGCAGCTCTTTAATGCCAAGTTCACAATCCAGGAGGGCGCGGGCCGTCCCTTGTCAAAAGGGACGGGCGCTCCCGTCTCGGATCCAACCGCACCCCTCGTGTTTCCCAGGAATTTCGACCGTATCTCCTCTCCCGAGGCCAATGCATGTTCTGGCTGTCACAATGCGCCCGTCTCAGGAGCTGGCGGCGACCGCGTGACGGAAGTCTTCGTCTTGGCGCAGCGCTTTGATCGTCTGACGTTCGATCATGCCGATGGCATTACGACTCGTGGCGCCGTCGATGAATCCGGAAAGCTCGTCACTATGGAAAACGCCACGAACGACCGCAAAACCATTGGCATGAACGGCTCCGGGTTCGTTGAGATGCTCGCGCGCCAGATAACTGCGGACCTCCAGGCAGAGCGTGATGCGACGGCCCCGGGAAGCACCACTCCGTTAGCGTCGAAGGGAATTTCCTTCGGCATTCTGACGCATAACGTGGACGGGACCTGGGATACTTCCCAGGTGCAAGGCTTGGCGGCTCCGAGTTTGTCCAGCAAGGGCACAACTCCACCAAGTATGATCATTCGTCCTTTGCATCAAGTCGGCAACGTAATCTCCATCAGGCAGTTCAGCAACAATGCATTCAACCATCACCACGGCATGCAATCCGAAGAGCGCTTCGGGCTCAACACTGATCCTGATGGCGATGGCGTCGTCAACGAGCTGACCGTAGCCGACCTGACCGCGGTCTCCATGTATCAGGCTACCTTAGCCGTCCCGGGACGCGTAATTCCCAACGATCCAGCCATAGAGCACGCCAATCTCAGGGGCGAGGCGCTGTTCAATAAGATCGGCTGCGCTACGTGCCACGCTACTCTGCCACTCACTTCCAATAACAATCCAGGTTTGCCAGGGCAGCCGGGCTGGATTTACTTCGAGCCCGATCCGTACAACCCATGCCAGCCGGGTGTCCCCAATCCGTATAACCCATGCCAGATGGGTCTCGCCAATTCGCCGAATCTGGTACTTGGGCCCACAAACTACCCGGTTAGCGCTCCAGCACTCACAGTGGACCTGACGAGCGATACTCTGCCTCTTCCGCGCCTGCATGCGCACGGTGGTGTGGTTATGGTGGCAGCTTACACAGATCTCAAGCTGCATGACATCAGCGCCACAAGTAACCCCGCAACCGATCCGGAGTGCGAGCCCCTCGATCAAAACCAACCCGCGACTTTGAATGGAATTTCGAATCCTAAATTCTTCGCCGAAAACTGCAAATTTATCACCCGCAAGCTCTGGGGCTTCTACAACCAGGGCGGAGCGTTTATGCACCACGGGAAATTCACCACCGCCAGGGAAGCTGTGGAAGCTCACAACGGAGAGGCGCTCTCGCAGCGGTTGGCATTCGATGCCTTGCCCCGGCACCAGCAGAACGACCTCATTGAATTCTTGAAGTCGCTGCAGGTCTTGCCCCCAGGTTCAAGCTCTCTGGTAGTCGATGAACACGGCAACCCCAAGGAATGGCCGCCGTCGGCTGGCTCTTCGGCAAGCGAACGGTAAGGCAATCGCCAGCGAAGTTTAGGCCGAGCGTGCGTGTTTGCTTCGGCCTTTTCCCACGCCCGGTTTGGCACGCAGGGCAGCGAGGAACTCGCCGATTGGCAGAGTATTGATCACGTCCCGCTTCTCAAGCCACCCGCGGCGCGCCATGGTCACACCGTAGTGGATGAAGGCGAGATTGCCTGTGTTGTGGGAATCGGTCGAGATGACCACTTTAACGCCGCGTTCCTTGCACATGCGCAAGTAGACGTCTTTCAGGTCGAGGCGGTCGGGATAGGAGTTGCACTCCATGGCCACGCCGTGTTTGGCGCAAGCGTCCAGCACTTTTTCCATGTCGTAATCGGTCGGGTCGCGCCGTAGCAGCAGGCGCCCTGTAGGATGCGCGATGATCTGCGTGTAGGGGTTTTCGATGGCAGCGAGCATGCGCTCCGTCATCACCGCGCGGTCTAGGTTAAAATAGGAGTGGATGGAGCAGACCACCACCTCGAGTTGCGCCAGGATTTCGTCGGAGTAGTCCAACGATCCGTCTTTCAGGATATCGACTTCCGCCCCTGCTAGAACGCGGATGCCCAGATCCTTCTCGCTCAAGGCGCGAATTTTCTTGATGTGCGCCGCCATGCGCTTTTCGTCCAAGCCGTTCGCCACCGTGACAGCTTTGGAATGATCGGTGATGGCGATGTATTGGTGGCCCAGTTCCCGGGCCGCCTCCGCCATCTCTTCAATCGAGTTCTTGCCATCGCTGGCCGTCGAGTGCATCTGCAGATCACCCTTCATGTCTTTAAAAGTGACCAGTTGAGGTAGTTTGTGGTTTTCGGCGGCGGCAATCTCCCCGGTGTTCTCGCGCAACTCCGGCGGAACGTAATCCAGTTTCAGCTTCGAATAAATCTCCTCTTCGGTGCGCCCGGCTACGCGTTTCTCAGCCTTCAGCGTTGCCAGGGCATATTCGTTGAGTGTCAAGCCCATGTCGTTGGCGCGGCCGCGCAGCGCCACGTTGTGTTCTTTCGAGCCGGTAAAGTAGAGCAACGCAGCGCCAAAGTTCTCTTTTTCGAGCAGCCGCACGTCCACTTGCAATCCGTTCCCCAGCGTGAAGCTCACTTTGTTTTCTCCGTGCGCCAGCGTCTGGTCGATGCCGGGATATTCCAGGATGTGCTTGGCCAGCGCGTCCACGTGCTTCTGCGATGTGTGGCCATCCGCCAGCGTGACCAGCAAATCGAGATCGCCAACCGTCTCTTTCCCGCGGCGCAACGACCCGGCCGGGGTAACCGACTCAGCGGCCTTGCCCGCCCTCTTAATGTGCGCGCTGATCGCCGCCGCCGCGTCCTCGGCGGTATTAATGTGAAAGCGGCCCGTGGATTTCTTGAACACCTCCACGGCTTTCAAAATATTCTGTTCGCTCTTCTCCCCAAAGCCTGGCAACTCGCGTAGTTTCCCTTCTTTGGCCAGCTTCTCTACATCCGCCACGGTAGCGGCCTTAAACTTGGACCACAGAAATGCCACTTTCTTCGGGCCAAGAGACTGTAGTTGCAGCAGATCCAAAATTGTCGCTGGGTATTTCTTCAGCAACTTTTTGCGCAGCGCGTAGTCGCCGGTCTTCACGATTTCCTGCAAATGCTCGACCATGCGGTCGCCGATTCCCGGTAGCTCCTTCAGCTTCTCCGGTTCCTTGACCAGTTGTTCGATGGATTCCGGCAGCGCGTCGATCAGCTCGGCAGCCTTCTCATAGCTGCGATATCTCCCGATAATCGCGCCATCAATTTCCAGGAGTTGCGCGGTTTCGCGCAGCACGCGGGCTATCTGTTTGTTGTCCATAATGTAAGGATTATAAGCCCGGACTGAGGAAGTTAAGGTACAAGGACCCTAAACCCACGTCATAGTGCGACACTTCTCCATTGTCGTTCCTTGTCGCTTGCTATGCACGGGAATGCTCCCTAGGCTTCACACAGGGCCTATGAAAAGCAACCGCCAATCAGAGTTTCGCTGAGCTTACCTTGGCTCAACGAGTTCGTGCGGCCCGGCGTTCAGGCGCCCACCTATAGTCGATTACGTCTTTGGCGGACTTGGCGGCGTTCGCAACGCCATTACCGTTGAAACGGGTCGGCGCTATTCGGTGGTGGAATTCAAGGCGGCAATACTATGGCACTTCGGAAGGCCCAAGTAGACGCGCGAATTGTCCTGCATCCGAGCTGTAGAAGAAAAATCTGCTGACGTGTGCAGCAAGACAGAGGCCCGTGAAAGCAAGAACCGAAAGCCTGTTTGTCAGTACGTACAATCTTTCGCCTTTCCCAGAGGACGAAAGGAATCTGAGATAACTTTGTATGTATAAGAGGAGAGAGGTCACAATATGCGCAATCTCGCGTTAGCGTGTTTCCTGATTCTTGTCCCGTGCTCGCTGCACGCACAGGACAAGAGGGCCGATTGGAAGGCGTTATACGGTCTTCGCTCCGGAGAGAAGATCGAATTGTTTGAGACCGGCATGAAGAGGCACGTCGGAACTTTCTCTACCGTCACCGACGAAGCCATTCAGATGCGCGAAGGATCAAACGACGTCGGCATTCGCAAGGAAAACGTCGCGCGCGTGACGGTGCTCGACAAAAGCCATCGCCTCCGCAACGCTTTTATCCTTGGAGTCGCCGGCGCGGGAACGGGGGCGGGAATTGGCGTTGCAACATCGCAATGCTCCAGTTCGACTGGTTCGTTCAACTTATGTGGTATCGGACGCGGCCCCGAGGTCGCTCTAGGCGCCGTGATTGGCTTGGCGGGAGGCGCCGGCATCGGCGCCGCAATACCCAGTCATCCCACAATTTATCGGGCGGAGCTGGCGAAATCGAATACACCCCAATGACCCGTGCCGCTTCGCCCGAATTAGCGTTAACTAAAAAGCGCGGCGGGGAAGCAGACTCATTTACCTCCTTAACTCACTTTATCTACAAAATGAAAAAAGGCCGGCAGGGGGCGCGTCCCTGCCGGTCAAATAATTGCTAACTGCCTCAGCCACCCGCCTTTGAGACGTTGGCCGCTTGGGGACCTTTCGGTCCCTGCACAATTTCGAATTCGACCGGGTCTCCTTCTTGCAAGGTACGATAAC
>Ga0137363_10000831_pt1 | contig 17237 bp, 10 predicted proteins | sample MadtaG_FD_104800 | JGI IMG/M metagenome (GOLD analysis project Ga0137363, IMG submission 104800) | Vadose zone soil microbial communities from Angelo Coast Range Reserve, California, USA - Mad1_115_16 metaG | ecosystem: Environmental > Terrestrial > Soil > Vadose zone | place: USA: California...
AGCATCGAGGTGGTTGACGAACTCGCGCACGTGGTCGTACTGGAGCACGCGGGCGGCGTCGCGGACGCGGTTGAAAAACTTGGTGACGTTCTGGACCTCCTGCACCTGCTCGGCGGGTGCTTTGGCGTAGCGGGTCATCAGCCCAGAATCCAGGAGAAACTGATAGAGCAATTCACCCGTTGGCGTCTCGCGCGACAGGTCCATGTAGCGCGTGAGGTCGGTCACGAGGCGCGCGATGACACCGCGTCCCTCCTCGCTCACGTCGAGGTCCGGAGGCAGCTGTCGCAGGACGTGGAAGAGCGTCCGGTGCTTCCGGTCGGCGTACGTGGCGCACTCCGTCAAGTCCACGATCGGGACCTGATAGATGTCCGAGGAGGCGAGGTAGTGCAGGCTGACCGAATTGTCCGTGTGGGCTACGCTCCGGAGGAACGCGATCAGCAAGCGGATCTCCGGCCGGCCATAGAGCCCGGCGTTACCCGAGAAGGTCCACGGGATGCCGCGCATGTTGAGCGCGCGCAAGAATGCGTCCGCATCGTTGTTGGCGCGTACGAGAATGGCGCAGTCGCGGTATGGCCTGCCCTGAGCGTGCTCGTCGGCGATCATCGCCGCCACGCGGTCGGACTCGCTCGACACCGTGTCGAAGGTCAGGTGCCTGGGCGGCACCCCGACGCGCGGCTGGCCATCGGGCCCGGTCGAGACCAGCTTCTTGTCGATGTGCTGGGCTTCCTCGAGCCGATCCGGGTTATTGTGCTGAATCAGCGCGTAGGCGGCGTCCAGCACGGCCTGCGGCGAGCGCCGGTTTTCGAGCAGCACCACCTTCTTCGCGCCGGGGTACGTCCGGTCAAAATCGAGGATGTTACTCATCGAAGCGCCGCGAAAACGGAAAATGGCCTGGTCATCGTCGCCGACGACGGTGACGTTGCGGTGCTTGGCGGCGAGGAACTTGACCACTTCGAACTGCGCGTAGTTGGTGTCCTGGAACTCGTCGACGAGAATGTAGCGGTAGCGCTCCTGGCAGCGCCTGAGCACGTGCGGCCGAGTCCGAAAGAGACGGAGCACCTCGACGATCTGGTCGCCGAAGTCGATCTGGCCAAGGCGCGCCATGAGCGTCTGATACTGGGCGTAGGTGCGCGCCAGCTCCACGTGCTCCTCGGCCTCCATCCGGGCGGCGTCGTCGACGGCCGCGGCCAAGAGCCCCTCGGCGTGGGCCAGGTACTCGTCCGCTCCGACGTCTTCGTCCTTGAGCCGGCTGAAAAGCGTGATCAGGGCCTGGACGTGCCGCGTCGGGTCGCCCAGCGGCCGGAAGTGCTTGAGGGGAAATTCGAAGAGATGATCGCGCAGGAAGATCACCTGCTCTGCCCGCAGGAGCAGCCGGAAATCGGGCGTGAGCCCCAGCTCGAGCGCGTTCTCCTTGATCAGCCGGTCACCGAAGGCGTGGAAGGTCGAGATCTGCACGTCGGCGTAGCCGTACGGCACGAGCTCGTCCACACGCTCTTCCATCTCGCCGGCGGCCTTGTCGGTGAACGTCAGCGCGAGGATTTCCGAGGGCCGGGCCTTGCGCGCGGCGATCAGGTGGGCAATGCGGCGCGTGATGACGGTTGTCTTGCCTGTTCCCGCTCCCGCGATGATCAGCAGCGGCCCCGCTTCGTGGCTGACAGCCTCGGCTTGGGCCTTCGTCAGGCCCTTGAGGATCCTGTCCGCGTCGCGCGGGGCTTCCGCCATCGGCGGGCTAGCGGCGAATCTCTGAGTTCGTCGAGGCCATCAGCTCGTCCAGCTCGGACGGCCGGACGAGCGCGATGTCGCCCCAGATCGTGCACTTGAGCGCGGCGAGCGCCGTCGCCGCGTCCGTCGCCTCTTGGGGAGAGCGCCCTTGCAGGATGCGGGAGAGGAAGCCCGCCGCATACGCGTCGCCCGCGCCCACGCGGTCCACCGTCGTCACCGTGTAAAGCCGCGAGGGCCGGAGGACCCCGCCCGACGAGAGGACGGCCGAGCCGGCCTCGCCGAGCGTCAGCGCGATGGTGGCCGCGGGCGCCAGCCTGGCGAGGCCGCCAAGGACCTTGTCGGGCGCGCCCGAGAGCTCGAACACGTTCTCCGCGTCGTCCGAGCCGATGAAGAGATAGCGCACGCCAGGAAGGACCTCCGAGAGGAAGTCGCGCGCCTCCTTGGCCGACCAGAGGCGGGAGCGGTAGTTGACGTCGAAGGATACGGGCACGCCGGCCGCCTGCGCCTCGCGACACGCGCGGCGAATAACCGCGCGGAGGCCGTCGCCCAACGCGGGCGTGATGCCCGAGAGGTGCACCAGCCTCGCCCCGCGCACGAGCGTCCAGTCCACTTCATCCGGAACGAGCTGGCTCATCGCCGAATCGCGCCGGTCGTAGAGTATGCGGACCGGGCGCGGCGGGACGCCGTACTCGAGGAAGTAGAGGCCCATGCGGCTGCCGGGCCGCCTGACCACGCCTGTGCAGTCCACGCCATGGCCGGAAAGCTCGCGCACCGTGCGATCGCCCCAGGCGTGCTCGGCGGGCAGCGCCGAGATGAACGCCGTCCGGAGGCCGAGGCGGGAGACGGCCACCAGCACGTTTGCCTCCGAACCGCCGATCTGGACGTCAAGCGCCATGGCCTGGTCGAGCCGCTGGGGCGGCGGCGAGGCCAGCCGGAGCATGACCTCGCCCAGCCCGACCAGATCGTGGCCCATTGAGTGAGGCGTCAGCCCACCGGCGCGAGGCGCGCCTTGAAAGTCGTGCCGAGGATCAGCTTGGACTGCACGCTCTCCAGATTGCGGTCGGGAGAAAACGTCACTCGCGCGGGCTGGTCGCTGCGCGCCCACGAAGAGAAGCCGGTGATGTCGATCTGCGAGTTGAGCCGGCCTGTCGCGTCACCGGGCTTGACCTGGAAGCGCAGCGGCACCAACTCGGCCCGGTAGCCGCTGGGCGAGACATCGTCGGGGCCTTCGTTGTCCGGGCGGGCGCGGCGGACGATGTAGGTGCGGTACGTGCCATCCGGGTCCTGCTCCAGCGAATTGGCGGCGAAGTTCAGCTCGGCCGAGAGGAGATCGTCGACCCGACGGTCGGTGGGCAGCTTGAGCGTATCGTCCACCTGCCGGCGCCGCCCGAGAAAGAACGTATGCATGACGGAATGGTACTCGACAGTGCCACGGTCGTGATCGTAGAGAAGAGCCAGCCGGCTTTCCCGTCCTCGAATGGTGCTGTGGCTGTGCATCTCCACCGGCATGAACCGTCCCTGCCGGATCATGCCGGTAGCTTCGGTGTGCAGCGAGATGCTGTCCCCCTCGCCGTCCATCGTCACGCGGTAGCGGCCTGCGCCGCGATCGATCTCCTTGAGGACGGTGCCCTTGAGGGCGAATGTGAAAAGGCTGAACAGGACCCCAACTTCCACTGAATAGTCAAAGACTTGCCGCGCCGGCGCCTCCGCACGAGCCCCCCGGGGACCTGCCAGCAACGCCAGCGAGGACACCAGGAAGGCTCGGCGCGAGATTGACCAACCCATATCAGGGCCAATTGTACCCCAACGGCTACAGTCAGCAATCCGTAGGAACGGCTTGTATTTATGGTAATTTACTTGGGTCTCGCCCTACCCATCGATCGCTAAGTTATCGACTCAGGGAGGGAATTTTGAGAAGGACCCGTCGCGTCGTTATTACCGGCCTCGGCGTAGTCGCCCCCAACGGCATCGGCAAGGAAGCGTTTTGGAGCTCCCTCCTCGCGGGTAAGTCCGGGATCGACTATGTGAACGGGTTTGATGCCTCGCGCCACCCATGCAAAGTCGCTGGGGAGATCCGGGACTTCGATGCGCTCGACTTTATGAACGCACGGACGGCTAAGCGGCTGAGCCGCTGCAGCCAGTTGGGAGTGGCAGCCGCGCGGCTTGCAACCGAGGATGCCGGACTAGATGCAAACATGGCTACGTTTGGTGCCAAAGCTGGGGTTTATTTCGGCACCTCCACTGCTGGCTCCGGCGACGTAGGCGAGATAAATCACGCGAGATTCCTTGCCGATAGAACATCTGCGCTGAACCCGCTTGCAATGCTCGAATTCTCTGCACATGCAACAACGTCTCACGTCGTCGAGGCACTCTCAATTGGAGGTCCTAGCACGACTGTTTCATCAGGTTGTGCTTCGGGCCTGGACGCCCTCCGCTGGGCTACATCGCAAATCCAATTGGGTCAGCTCGGCATTGCTGTTGTAGGAGCTGTAGACGCACCGGTCACAGAATTCATTTTTAGCCTCTTCTGCGCCGGTCCGTTTCTGACAAAGTGGACCGGAGAGCCAAGCAAAGCATCCAGGCCGTACGATCTTCTGCGCTCGGGGCTCGTGCTTTCTGAGGCCTCGGCAGCCATGATACTTGAGGACTATGATTCAGCTTCCGCTCGGAACGCTCGGATTTACGGTGAGATCCTAGGAACTGGAAGCTGTGCTGAAGGGGCGTTCCCTGGCAAGCCAGAGGAGTTGTATCGTCGCGGCTTGGAACAAGCGTTTCTGTCGTCCTTTGGTGACGCCGGTATTTCCCCTAAGACCCTTGACTACATAAACGCCCACGGCAACTCAACACAGTCCGACGATGCAGCAGAGACCGCGGTCTACAAGAAGCTCCTCGGCGAGCGGGTCTATTCGGTTCCCATAACGTCAATCAAAGGCGCCGTTGGCCAGCCGCTTGCTGCCGGCGGACTTCTCCAGGCAGTAAGCGTGGCACTTACCTTCGAGCGCGAGGAGATTCCTCCGACCATCAACTATGAAACTCAAGATCCCCTGTGCGATTTGGACTACGTGCCGAACGTTCCTAGAATCGCTCGGATCAGAACGGCATTCGTTCATTCTCACAGTCTCGGTGGCCCGATTCCTGGTTCTCATGCAGCTGCCGTTCTTGGGACGCTGTAGGGAAATTTATGCTGCACAGCAGCGCGCCTCTCTTCACGATTGCGCTACTGAACATCCTCATTGGTTCGTATGTACTTCGCCAGCAAACAACGGGAATTACACATAGGGCCTTTGGCTTCTTCGCATTCAGCATTGCGTTTTGGACCATCAGTATTGCTCTTGCCCATCACGCTTCAATAGAGTCGACGCTCTGGACAAGAATGACCTTCGCATCGGCGACGCTGATGGTCTTCTTCCTCTTCATCTTGTTTCGCACCTTTCCTAATGAAACTCAATTTGTATGGACTTGGCAGTTGGTTACATTTGCAGGATTGGCAATCATTCTCGTGATCCTGTCGTTCACGCCCCTCATTGTGCAGAAGGCAACACTTGGAGCGGACGGGCTCAAGGCGGAATACGGCCCACTGCATCGTCTTTTTGCTCTCTATACATATTCTGCGTTCGGTGGGAGTTGCTTGATAGTCACGCGGAAGTACCGCGCTTCTTTCGGTTTGGTTCGCCTTCAGTTTCACTATCTACTACTTGGATTGTTGGTACCGGTATTGGGCGTGACCTTTACCAATCTGCTCATTCCGCTCGTCTTCGGGACCTCACGCCTAGGGCAATACGGCCCCTACTTCGGGCTCATCTTTCTCGGATTCACAGCTCACGCTCTAATCCGCTATCGTTTCATGAATATTCGTCTCGTCTTGCAAAGAAGCATCACATTCCTCCTCGCACTTTCAGGAGCCGTCCTGGTTCTGTTTCTTGCCCTGGGCGCTGTGTGGACCTATACGTCACTCCCATTGGAGTTTGCTCAGATCCTGGTCTTGCTGGTGGGTGGGCTCATCGTCGGGCTACTGCTGCAGCCCTTGAGAAGCCTCTTCGGCCGGCTTCTCGATCGATACGTTTACCGCACAGACATCAACTACCAAACGGCGCTACGAGACGCAAGCCGCGCGCTCGTAGGTATTCTCGACCTAGACAATCTCGTTGACTACACGCTCCGCACCGCTCTGCAAGCGGTGCGAGCAGAGCGCGCGGCCCTCTACCTCGCGAGCTCCGACGGACTCATGCTACAAGCCGAACGAACGGAGCATTCGGACCCTACGGTTTCCTCTCCCCCGTCGCTACCACCCTCGTCTCCGTTGTTAGAACATTTCAAGGGGCTGAGTGAACCGCTCGTTGCCGAGGAAATTCCGAAACGTCTCGATAACTCCCGGGCTCGCCCACTTCTTGAGGTTCTCAAGGCACACAAATGGGGCTTAGCAATACCGATTACTCCAGAGCATCGACTCCAGGGCCTACTGGCTCTAGGACCAAAATTGTCCGGCGACCCGTTCTATCCTGACGAGCTCGAGTTTCTCTCGATCTTGACGAACCAAGTCGGCATAGCAGTTCGCAACGCGCAGCTGTACAAAGAAGTGCTGCTCGCAAACCATTACGTCGAGAATATCCTTCGTACCATGGATAGTGGAGTTATTACGGTCGACGACAGAGGGCGAGTAGCCGTGTGTAACTCCACAGCCGCACGCCTAACGGGCCTGTCTCGAGAACGTCTGACGTCACTCAACGTGGAAACCCTGCCAGGCCCAATAGGGTCTCAACTGCACCAAACACTCGTTGACGGACATGCGAGATCCCAAGTCGAGACAGCCCTGCCTAGCGAGGGAGATCGACGAACTCCTCTCGTTTGTTCCACATCTGCTCTTCAGGATGGGCGCGGCACAATCATCGGCGCTCTTATCGTTTTTAGCGATCTATCAAAGATCAAAGCACTTGAAAGTGAGAAGAGCACATCTGAGCGCTTGGCATCCTTCGGTTCCCTAGTGTCAGGCATCGCGCATGAGATCAAGAATCCGCTCGTCGCTATCAAGACCTTCGCAGAATTGCTTCCCGAACGATTCTCCGACACCGACTTTCGAGACGATTTCTCCAAGGTTGTCAGAACTGAGATCGACAGGATTGACGGTCTCGTGGGTCGCCTTAGAGGGCTCGCGGCTCCGAAGCCAGAAACCGAGGCCGCGACTGATATACGCGAGCCAATTGCTGAGACGCTTGCGTTGCTCAGAGGCCAGCTTGAGCAAATGCAGACGACCGTCCACCGCAATTTCGGCTCATCTGAAGCGCTCGTCAGCATCGATCCCGCACAAGCGAAGCAGCTATTCTTGAATCTCTTCCTGAATGCTATCGAAGCTATGAATCCAGGCGGCCAGCTTGCGATCAGAGTCGCGCGTCTGCAACGTCAAGGTCAACCGTGGGTACAGGTTGCGGTTAGCGACACGGGCCCTGGGATCCCTGACGCGATTCGGGCAAAGATTTTCGATCCATTCTTCACAACTAAGGCGAAAGGCTCTGGACTAGGCCTCGCCATCTGTCGCAGCATCACTGACGCCCATCGTGGAACGATTCGAGCGGAGTCGGTGACGCCAGGGGCAGGGACAACGATTCTCGTCGAATTTCCAGGGGCAAATATTCAAGCTCGCGTCGCGGAACGAAGCGCCGTGCTTCGTTAGCGCCACAGCTGGCTACGCGTTCTACCAGGTTCAGTCAGACAGAGTGCCAGAGAGGATACCGTAATGGGGGCCCCAAGCATCACTGTGCTAACTCTTATCTTCTGTGCCGTCGCAAACATGTCAATCGGCATTTACGTCTTTACCAGAAACCGACGCTCACCTTGCCATCGGGCCTTCCTTCTCTATGCTCTACTCATAGCCGTGTGGGCTCTTGGAATCTCCTTGGCAACTGGGCCCACCACCCCGAATGTCCAATTCGTCAGACTTGCCTTTGCTGCGGGAGCCTTGATCCCCATTGCAATGCTGAGATTTGCCGAACACTTCTTGAGTCCGTCGCGAGGTGTATCTGTTGTCGACAAGTGGATCCTAACGCCGATTGGCCTCACCTTTTCGCTCCTCGCGTGGTCCCCGTGGCTGTTGACCGCCGCTGACGTCCACGACAACATCCTTCGACTAAGCTACGGGCCCCTCCACTTGCCCTTTTCCTTCTATGTCCTATCGTGTTTCGTCTTTGTGATCTTTGTATTGTTTTCGACCTACCGAGAAGCAACAGGAGTTTTCAAACTTCAGACTAAGTATTTGCTAGTCGCATTTTCGGTGCCGACGGGACTGGCGATGATCACCAACGTTGTCATTCCGTTAGCACTCGGGTCATCAACCCAAAGCAAGCTCGGGCCCATCTTTTCTCTCATGATGGTTGGCCTCATTGGACACGCGATCATTAGACATCGCTTCATGGACATTCGAGTGGTGATTAAGCAGGGCGCGGTGTACCTAGCGGCCTTCGGTGTTGCCGGAGCGATAATGCTCTCGCTTCTGATCGCGAGCAATCTTATCTTCCAGGACGACCACTGGTTTACAACGCTCGAGATTCTCCTTGCCCTCAGCGTGGCGGTTCTCTTCCACCCGCTCAAGACGCGGATCCAGTTGGCATTCGACCGTTATCTGTATCGCGAGCCGTACAACTATCAGCGGATCATTCGGGAGACGAGCCGGGCCCTGAGCAACACGATCGAGCTCCCGGCGATCCTGGACTGCGCAGGCGGCACGATGCGGGACACTCTCAAGCCGGAGTGGGCCGCCGTGTATCTCCTCGACGAGGACGAAGGGCAACTCGAGCGGGTGTGGTCGGCGGGCGCCGGGGGCGAGGCTCAACTCCTCCCGCCAGGGTCGGCCTTGGTGGAGCGGGCCGCCAGCATGAAGGTACTCGTCTTTCGCGATGAGCTTGTCAGCGCAGATTCGGCCGGCGCGGCCGTCACCGACATGACGCGCCTCAACGCCGACGTCGCCGCCCCGCTCCTCGCGGAGGGGCGCCTTTTCGGCCTGATCGTGCTCGGACCGAAGCGCTCGGGCAGTCCGTATTTCAGCGACGACGCCGATCTCCTCCAGACACTCGCGCACCAGTCCGCGGTGGCCATTCGCAATGCCCAGACGCATCAGCGCGTCGTCCAGGTCAACGAAGAGCTCCGCAAGACGCTGGCGACCATCCAGAGCGGCGTCATCGCGGTGGGAAGCCGCGGTCGAATCAGCGTGACCAACAAGGCCGCGGAGCAATTCACCGGCCTGTCGGCCGAAGCCTTGCGCGGGCGCGGTACCGAGCAGCTGCCGCCCGTTCTGGCCCGGCTCATCGAGGCCACGCTGGAGGACGGGCAGTCGCGCTCGCAGATCGAAATTGCCCTGCCAGACCAGGTCGGCCAGATGGTGCCGCTCATGTGCACGGCCTCCCCGCTGCGCAATCCGCAGGGCGCTCTGGTGGGCGCCGTCGCGGTCTTCAGCGACCTGTCACGTCTGAGAGAGCTGGAGCGGGAGCGGCGGCGTGCCGAGCGGCTGGCCTCCATGGAAGCCATCGCCTCCGGCATGGTGCACGAGATCCGCAATCCCCTGGTGGCCATCAAGACCTTCACCCAGCTCCTGCCGACCCGCTTCAACGACCCCGGCTTCCGCGACACCTTCAGCCGGGTAGCCGGCCGGGAGATCGCCCGTGTGGACGACCTCCTCGACCGCTTCCGGATGCTGTCCTCGGCATCCCGGCAGCCCATGGAGCCCGTGGATGTGACGGCGCCCATTGGAGACACCCTCCAGCTCCTTCAGCCGCGCCTGGAGGAGCGCCGGGTCAGCCTTCGGAGGGTCGGCGAGACGGCTCCCCGCTCGGTCCTGGGCAACGCGTCTCAGTTGGAGCAGCTTTTCCTGAACCTGTGCTTAAATGCTCTTGAAGCTATGGATTCCGGCGGGGAGCTCACCGTTCGAGTGGCCGACCTGTCCGAAGGCGGCGGCTCCACTCTCCTGGTCGAAGTGTCGGACACGGGTAGCGGCATCCCGGACGACATGCTCGAGCAGATCTTCAACCCCTTCGTCACGACGAAGGACCACGGCACGGGCTTGGGGCTGGCCATCTGCCGCGCCATCACGGACGCCCATCGCGCGATTCTGCGGGCGCGCAACAATGTCGGCCGGCCCGGCTGCACCTTCACCGTCGAGTTCCCCGTCCCGGTCGCGAAACCCGCGAGAGTGCCTGCGTGAGAACCGTTCTCCTCGTCTCGGAGGATGAGGCCCTCGACAATCGGCTGGCCCGGGCGCTGCAGGATTGCTCTGTCTTCCCGGTCCCCACCGACGAGGAGGCGCTCCGCACCCTTCGCCTCACCGAGGTGGACCTGATTCTCAAGCAGGTCACTCCGCCCGCGCGGGACCTCGAGGGCTTCATCGCAAAAGCCCGGCAGCTCCGGCCGAGCGTGGTCATCGTGTGCATATTGCCGGCCGAGGGGCTGTCGCAGGACGACGAGGCCGCGGCAGAGAGCGCGGACTTCGCCGTGCTGCACCCCTTCACCACTCCGCACCTGCGCGCCGTGCTGCACCAGGCCGAGGAGAAGCTCCGCCTGCTCCAGGAAGTGACGGCGCTTCGCGCGGTACGCCGGCCGCCCGGACACGGACCCCTCGTGGATGAGCCTGACCTGCCCGACGAAGACCCCTCGCGGGAGCTGAACCAGGTCGCCAAGGAGTTCGCCAAGGCGCTCGCCGCCGGCTTCGACCTCCCGCGCGTCATCGATCTCTTCCTCGACGCCGTCTCCGAGCTGGCCCGCCCGAGCCGGAGCGCGATCCTGCTCGCCGAGGACGAGCACCGTCAGTACCGGGTGCGCGCGTCTCGAGGGCTCGCGCGGCACATCGTCGAATCGGTTAGCCTTCCGGCCGACAGCGGCCTGCCGCTCTGGCTGATGGCGGAGGGGCGCCTCATCCAGATCGATGAGGCGCTCGGGCGGGCGGCCGACGCCTCCGCGCGCGAGATCGCTCGCGAGATGTCGGTGCTCCAGGCGGTCGTCGCCATCCCGCTCGCTTCGCATGGAGAACTGGTGGGCATCCTGACGCTCGGCCAGCGGATCACGGGCGGCGCCTATGGGCGGCGCGAGACCGAGACGCTCTTCAACCTGGCGAGCCATCTCGCCGCCGCGATCCGCGACATCGGCATCCACCACCAGCTCGAGTATCAGAAAGAATTCAACGAGCGAATCCTCCAGCGCATGTCGAGCGGCGTCATCACCATCGGGCCCGAGCAGCGCGTGGTAATCATGAACCGCCGGGCCGAGGAGATTCTGGGCATGGCCGCGCGCGACGTCCTGAACCGCGACCTGCGCGTCCTGCCCTCGCCGCTGGGCGATCTCCTGTACGAAACGCTGTCGCGAGGCCGCTCGGTCACGCGCAGCGAGATCCAGCTCGCGCTGCGGAGCCTGCCGCTGGAGGTCTCGACGTATCCCGTGATGGGCGAAGGCACGGCGCCGTTGGGCGCGGTGCTGGTCTTCGAAGACTTGACGGCGCAGCGCCAGCTCGCGCTCGAGCGGCGCTCCGCAGAGCAGCTCCAGCTGCTCACCCGCGTCGTCGCGCGCATCGCCGACGAGATCAAGAACCCGCTCGTGTCGATCAACGCGTTCATGGAGCTCCTGAGCGAGCGCTACGACGACGCGTCGTTCCGCCATCACTTCACCGCCGTGGTCGGGCGCGACGTGCGCCGGCTGGTCCAGATGTTCGACAAACTGGCTGCCCTCGTGAACGAGGGCGACTACAAGCGCGACGTGGTCGACATGCGCTCGATGGTGGAAGAGACCCTCGTCGAGATGGGGGTGGCGCAGATGCCCGCCGGGCCCGCCGACGCGCGCCTCCTCACCTTCACCGACGAGTCGACGCAGAAGCTGGTCACGGTCAATTTCTCGCACGAGGGCGAATCCTTCCTCGTCAAGGGTGACCGGGGCATGCTCAAGAAGGCGGTGGCCTACCTGATCTGGTACCTCCTGCGCAAGACGCCGGGCCAGGAGGCGAAAATCGCGGTCGCCCTTTCCCACACGGCCGGCGAGCCGCTGGCCATCACGGTCGCGTCCCGGACCGCGGAGGTGAAGCCCGACGAGCTCCGCGCGATCTTCGATCCCATCCAGGTCGTGCAGGAAAACCTCATCGACGTCGGGCCGTGCGTCAGCCAGCGCATCCTCGAAGCGCAGAGCGGGCACCTCGACGTCAAGCAGGGGCGCAACGAGGTCAGCTTTACGGCGACCCTGCCGGTGACCCTCTCGTGAGCGAGCGCGCGCGCATCCTTGTGGTGGACGACGAGGTCGGGCCGCGGGAGTCCCTGCGGATGATCCTCAAGCCGAGCTACGAGATCGCCACCGCCGACAGCGGCGACACGGCGCTCAAGACGCTCTCGGCGTTCAATCCCGATCTCGTCTTCATGGACATCAAGATGCCGAAGATGGACGGCATCGAGCTCCTGCGGCGGATCAAGGCCATCGATCCCACGATCGAAGCGGTGATGATCACGGCCTATGCCTCCCTCGACACAGTCAAGAACGCCCTCACCCACGGCGCCTTCGAATATCTCATCAAGCCCTTCAGCCGCGCCGACCTCGAGGACACCGTGCGGCGGGCGCTGGCGCGCCGCCAGACGGAGATCGGCAAGAGCCACGAGCTCACCGGCCTGGTCAACGAGATGCGCGCGCTGTCGACAAAGACGCGCACCCTCGAAGAAGAGGCGCGACGCGAGCAGGCGGAGCAGTCACTTCGCGTGACCCAGCTGTCCATTCTCCGCGAGATCTCACGCGGCATACTGGGGCAGCTGGATCTCAGCGAGCTGACCGCGGGCATCACGGCGCAGCTCAAGGAATCGCTGGGGTACGACGAGGCCGAGGTGCTGCTGGGCGAGCCCCTGCCCGAGGTCAAGCAGGCGGAGGGCGCGATCGTCTGCCCGATCCGGGACGAGGGCGCGACCGTGGGCTTCCTCGTCGTCGCCAATCGCTCCAGCGCTCGACCGATCGATCCTCGCGAGCGCGAGCTGCTCGAGATGCTGGCGGACTCGCTCGCGGTGGCCATCCGCAACTCGCGGCTCTACGGCGAGGTGGCCGAGACCAAGCGCTCGCTCGAGCAGCTGGTCAGCTCGGCCGGCGACGCGATCATCTCGATCAATCGCCGTGGCAACATCATGGGCTGGAATCCCGCGGCCGAGCGGATCTTCGGCCTCACAGCCGCGGAAGCCATCGGCCGCTCGCTGCGCGGGGTGTTCCCGGAGCGTTACGAGCAGGCCGCGCGCCGGGCCATCACGGGCGCGGAGCCCGTCACGTCCTTCGACCTCAGCGCCCACCGGCCCGACGGGGGCAAACTCAATCTGGCCGTGACGCTGTCCGGGGTGCCGGGCCGCGACGGCAAGGTCGACGGGCTCCTCGCCATCGTGCGCGACATGACCTCGCAGCGCGAGCTCGAGACCCAGATGCACCAGTCCGAGAAGCTCACCGCGCTCGGGCAGGTCGCGGGCGGCATCGCCCACGACTTCAACAACCTGCTCCAGGCGATCCTCGGTTATTCCCAGCTCATGACCAAGAACATGGGAAACGCCGACGTCGTGCGCCGGGGGCTCTCCGTCATCGAAACGGCGGCGACCGGGGGAGCCGAGACGGTCAGGCGCATTCAAAAGTTCGCGCGGCTCCGGCCCGATGAGCCCTTCGTCTCCGTCGAGCTCAACCAGGTGGTCCAGGACGCTGTCGCCATCACGCGGCCGCGGTGGGAGGAGCGCGTGGCCAAGAGCGGCGTGCCGCTCAGGCTCGACCTGCGGCTCTCGCCCCTGCCCGCCGTCATGGGCAGGCCCTCCGAGCTCAACGAGGTCATCACCAACCTGATCCTGAACGCCATCGACGCCATGCCGGACGGCGGGACCCTGGGCATCTACACGCGCGCCGAAGGAGACGACCACGTCGTCCTGACAGTCACCGATACGGGCGTCGGCATGCCCGAACACGTGCGGAAGCGCATCTTTGATCCGTTCTTCACGACCAAGGGCGAAGTGGGCACCGGGCTCGGGCTGTCCGTGTCCTTCTCGATCGTGCAGCGCCACAACGGCGAGATGCGCGTCGAGAGCCAGGCCGGGCGCGGCACCACGTTCACCATCGTCCTGCCCGTGGGAACGGCTGAAGACCAGTCGCCGGCCCGTCCCGAGGTAGTCGCAGGCACCCGCAGCGGGCGCATTCTCCTCGTGGACAACGAGCTCCCCGTCATGACGATCCTGGGCGAGATGCTGACCGAGGCGGGCCACCACGTGCTACCGGTCGCCAGCGGCGTCGAGGCCATGCGGGTCTTCGTCCCCGGCGGCTTCGACCTCGTGCTGACGAACCTCGGCATGACCGGAATGACGGGCTGGGACGTGGCCGAGCGCGTTCGTGCCAGCGACCCGCGCGTGCCGGTGGTCTTCATCACGGGCTGGGGACTGCAGGCCGAGGACAGGGAGCGATGCAGGAAGCTGGGCGTGATCAACGTGCTGTTCAAGCCGGTGCGCCCGGCCGAGCTGCACCTGGCGGTCCAGGAGGCGCTGGCCGTCTCCTGCCGCCGCCAACTCTAATCGTCATCCAGCCGTGGACGTTCAAGCGCTGGTCTTCGACACCTACGGCACCGTCGTCGACTGGCGCTCAAGCGTACTGGCCGAGCTCGAAGCATTCGGCGCGGACCGGCGACTCTCCGTCGACTGGGCCCAATTTCTCGAAGACTGGAAGAGCTTCTACCGGCCCGGGATGGACAAGGTGAACCTGGGCGAGTGGCAGTGGACGAGCGTCGAGGCCATCTACCGTCGTGGCCTCGACGAGGTGCTCGCGCGGCACGGCGTCGGCGGTGTGTCCGAGGAGGAGCGTTCGCACCTGACCCACGCTTGGTGGCGTCTTCGGCCGTGGCCGGACGTGGTGGCCGGCCTGACTCGCCTCCGCGCGCGCTACGTTGTCTCGCCTCTCTCCAACGCAAGCTTCGCGGGTATGGTGCACCTGGCAAAGTTCGCCCGTCTGCCCTGGGACTGCATCATCACGGCGGAGAACGCGGGCTGCTACAAGCCCCGCCCGGAAGTCTACCAGACGGCAGTGCGCCTCCTGGGCTTGGCGCCCCGCGACGTCATGATGGTCGCCGCGCACAACTACGATCTGCGCGCGGCGCACGAGCAGGGCCTGCGTACGGCTTTTGTCCCACGCCCAACGGAGTACGGCCTCCGCCAGACGACCGACCTCGCGCCCGAGGGCGCGTGGGACCTCGTCGCCGCCGACTTCGAAGACCTCGCGCGCGCGCTCGGCGCGTAGGCCCGGATACTCCGCCTAGCGGGGCGTGTCGCGAATTTCGAGCACGAGCGCCTGCAGCACCAGCTCGAACCCAACCAGGAATGGCAGCACGCTCAGCATCACCGTCCCCGTCGACGCGAACTGGTTGTGCAGCCACGACTGCGCCCACGTGTAGACCCCGAACCCGGTGCCCCAGGTCAAGAGCGGCAGGCCCGTGAGCATGAAGAGCGCCACCGGCGAGAAATCGCGCAGCACGTGCTTGCGGTAGAACCGGTACCAGTAGCCGCGCAGGAGGTGGTAGGGGAAGGAGCAGAGGATGCGTCCGAGCTGCATCGACGACCGCTCCCCGCCGTAGCGCGACACCATGGCGACGTCGCGGACACGCGCGTCGAAGATGTTGAGATTGATCAGCATGTCGTTTTCGAAGAAGTAGCGGCGCGACAGCCGGTCGAGGTCGAGCAGGCCGAGCGCGCCCGAGGTGATCGCGACGTAGCCGTTCTGCGGGTCGAATACGTTCCAGTAGCCGGACGCGAGCTTGGTCAGGAAGGTCAGCACGAAGTTGCCCGCGAGCCGCGCCCTCGGCATGATGTCGAGCTCGCGGCTCATCAGGAACCGGTTGCCCTTGGCGTACTCGCAGCGCCCCTCGACGATGGGCTCGAGGAGACGCGGGAGATCGGCCGGATCCATCTGGCCGTCGCCGTCCATCTTCACGATGATCCCCGCCCCCTGGGCCAGGGCATGCTTGAAGCCTCGCGCCATCGCGGCTCCCACGCCTTCGTTGACGGGGCTCCGCAGCGCGGTCACGCGGGCGTCCCCCACCGCCCGCGCCGCCTCGGCCGTGCCGTCGGTGCTGCCGTCGTCCACCACCGTGACGGTATCCACGAAGTCGGGCAGCCCGCGCAGGACGGAACCGATGTGCGCGGCCACGTTGTAGGCGGGGATCACCACATGCACCCGGGTGTCACGGAACATGTGCGCCTCCCGGCTTTCGTCCGCAGAAGAACATGGTGCCCGCCCGGGCCTCGCGCCGCGGCACTCGCTCGAGAGCGGCCAGCATCAGCGCGGGCAGCATCATGAGCGCGCCTGCCGCCCGTCGCGCGAGGACGGCCGCGCCGCGCGCCTCGCCGTAGGCCCGGGGCGATGCCGCGCCGGGCAGGAGAGAGAGCGCGATGTGGCCGGCGTTCTCGCTCAGCGGCGACGGCGCGCAGCGGATGTCCGTGAACCCCGCGCCCTCGAGAAGCCGCTTGGCACCTGCGGCCGACGGAATCGCCACGTGCCGCGGCGCTTCGGTGACGGCGCTCCAGCGGGCGCCGAGCCACCGCGACTGCCCGCTATCCATCACGGGCAGCCCCAGGACGGCCCAGCCGCCGGGCTTGAGCAGATCGCGAATGCGCCCGAGCGTGGCCGCGGGATCCGGGATGTGCTCGAGGACGTAGACCATGACGACCGCATCATAGCCTCGCCGCTCGAGTGGGAGATCCTCGAGCGCGCCCTCGTAGACCGTCAGTCCCAGGCTGTTCCGCGCGTACGCCGCGTCGGGCGCGGACGTCTCAACGCCTTCGACCGTATAGCCGGCCTCGCGTAGAAATCGGAGGAAGAGACCGCTGCCACACCCGACCTCCAGCACACGCCCGCCGCGAAGCCCCGTCAGCCTTCTCAGGATCGCGAGCCGGCTGCGATAGCCGGGCTCGTAGAAGCATCGCCACTCGACGGCCTGCAGGAAGCGCCGCATGGCCGAATGGGCCGGCTCTGGCTTGAAGCTGTAGTCGGCCGAGTAGAGCGCGGCCAGCCGCTCGGGGGACGGCAGCGGATCGAGCGTGGCCGACCCGCAGGCGGCGCAGCGCAGGAAGCGGTGGGTTTCCGGGTCGATGCCGTAGTGGTCCCGGATGCCCTCGTAGAGGGGCTCGAGCGTCTTGCCGCCGCAGAAGAGGCAGGCCATCAGTCCTTGAGGGCCAGCTCGCTCAGGTGGACCCGGTGCCCCCGCAGCAGCCTTGCCAGCTCCCGGCTGCTGATTCTCCGGAGCGCCGCGAGGCGCCGTCGCCGGCGCAGCATTTCCGGCAGGCGTGCGAGGGCCGCCGCCCACGCGCGCAGGAGAATGCCCGCGAGCGCCGCGGGCGATTGCCTTTCCGCGATCCGCGCGGCACCGCCGCGTCCGGTCAGAGCCGCGTACAGCTGAAGCAGGTAGCGGGCGAGCGTGTAGAGCACGCTGGCCGCCGCCATCCCCGGCGGGAAGCACTTGGCCACGACCCAGATACGGTTGCGCTCGACCTGGAAGGCCTTGAACGGCG
>Ga0137363_10000835_pt1 | contig 17228 bp, 14 predicted proteins | sample MadtaG_FD_104800 | JGI IMG/M metagenome (GOLD analysis project Ga0137363, IMG submission 104800) | Vadose zone soil microbial communities from Angelo Coast Range Reserve, California, USA - Mad1_115_16 metaG | ecosystem: Environmental > Terrestrial > Soil > Vadose zone | place: USA: California...
CGCCGCCGCCAGCGGGCGGAGCGCCTCCACCGTGACGAACTCGCGCTCGTGCCAGTAGCGCTCCTGGTACCGGCCGGCCGCAGTGCCAAGCGTGAAACGGGTGCCCGCCGTCGGGCCCGCGGCCCTCCGGTGCTTGCCGGAGAGGAAGCCTCCCGCGAGCGGATTGTAGGGGATGACGCCTATGCCCTCTTCTCCGCAGAGCGGGAGCAGCTCGCGCTCGATCTGACGGAATAGCAGGTTGTAGCGCGGCTGTACAGAATCGAAGCGCGCAAGCCCAAGCGCCTCGCTGCGACCGAGCGCCCGGGCCACCTGGTAGGCGTGGTAGTTCGAGCAGCCGACGTAGCGGGCCTTGCCCGCGCGCACAACGTCGTCGAGCGCGCGCAGCGTCTCGTCCATCGGCGTCTTCGGGTCTGGGTGATGGATCTGGTAGAGGTCGACGTAATCGGTGCGGAGCCGGCGGAGCGAGCCCTCGATGGCGTCCAGGATGTGCTTGCGCGAGGCGCCGCGGTCCCATGGCTTGGCGCTCATGGCGCCGGAGCACTTGGTCGCGACCACGAAGTCGTGGCGCCGGCTCTCGAGCCACCGCCCGAGAATCTCCTCCGTGCGCCCCACGGTCTCGTAGGAGCCGCCCAGCGGATAGACGTCGGCCGCGTCGAGAAAGGTGATCCCGCCCGCCGCTGCGCGATCGAGAATGGCGATCGAGGCGGGCTCGTCGCATTGCAGCCCGAACGTCATCGTGCCGAGACAGAGACGAGACACCTGCAATCCGGTGCGGCCGAGGCTGACGTGGCGCATAGGGCCCAGAGAGTAGCGGGGATGCCCACGATCGGCAAGTGGGCGCGGCTTGACGGGCGATCGGGCGCGGCGGAAAATCGCTAGCCATGCGCGCGCCCGCCGCACCGCTCTCCTCCGCCAGCATCGTTCGCCGCTACTACGGTGTCTGGCTGGTCTACTCGCTGGCCGGCGGCTTCCTGGCGGGCGTGTACCCGCTCTTCCTTCGATCGCGCGGCCTCAACCAGTTCGAGATCAACAGCGTGCTCGCGATGTACTTCGCGGTCACCTTCCTGCTCGACGTGCCGACCGGCGCTTTCGCCGACGCGATCGGCCGGCGGCTGGCGTTCGTGCTCGGCTGCGCCCTGCGCTGTGTGGGCTTCGGCTTCTACTTCCTCTCGCATACCTACGTGCTCTTCCTCGTCGCCGAGACGATCGACGCGATCGGCACCACCTTCTGCAATGGCGCCATCGACGCGTGGGGAGTCGACGCGCTCGACGAGGCGGGTTTCGAGGGCACCAAGGACCGCCTCTTCTCGCGGGTCTTGCAGCTCTCGAGCGGGGGCTTCATGGTCACGGCTCTCATCGGGGCCTTCGTGGGCCAGGTGGACATCGCGTGGCCCTGGCTCCTCGGCGCGGGCGGCTTCGTCATCAGCGGGCTTTGCGGCATGCTGCTGCACGAGCGGCCGCGGCTCGCCTCCGGCGGCGGACACCGCGCGATGCGGGAGGCCATCAGGGTGCGAATCGGCGCGGGCATCCAGCGAGGCTTCGGCATCCGCTCGGTCCGGCTGCTGAGCTTTGCCGAGGCGATCATCCTGGGCCTGTGGGCGCCGTACTGGCTCGAGTGGCCGCTGCTCTTCAAGGACGGCTATGGCGCCGGCGTCTGGGTCGTCGGCGGGATCTTCTGCGTGCTGGGCTTCGGGCGCATGATCGGCGCCGAGGCCGCGGCCCGGGTGGTGGGCGTCGCGCCGCGACGCGCGCACCTCATGAGCGGTCTCCTGATCGCCTCCGGGCTCCTGCTGGCCGGAGCCGGCTTCGCCGCAGGCCGGCCGAATGTCGCGCTCGCCCTGCTCTTCCTGATGAACATCTTCCAGGGCGCGCGCGAGCCGCTGGCCCTCAGCTGGTTCAACGAGCAGCTCGAGCCCGGAGAGCGAGCGACGATGCTGTCGTTTCGTGGCACGATGGCCACGGCCGGCGGCGCGGTGGGGCTGTTGCTGGGCGGAGCGGTCGCCGACCTGCGGGGCATCCCGTTCGCCTGGAAGCTGGCGGGGACGCTCTCGCTCCTCGCTGTCCCCTGCTACCTGGCGTTGAGGCCCCGGCCCGACCTGGAGAGCCCGCGATGACCCGCGTGACGAGGCTCGCGTGAGCCGCGGACGCGAAAGGATCTTGCGGTATCCTAGCGGCGCTGGAGACAGAATCCACGAGAGGAGCGTCCATGAAAGCGGAGGAATTCGAAAGCTTCGACGGGCTCGGGCTGGCCGAGCTGGTGCGCCGTCGCGACGCGAGCCCGGCCGAGCTGCTCGACGCCGCCGTCTCGCGGGTGGAAGCCCGAAACCCCGAGCTCAACGCCGTCGTCACGCGCATGTACGATCAGGCCCGTGCGGCTATCGCCGAAGGCCTGCCGGCCGGGCCGTTCACCGGCGTGCCGTATCTCCTCAAGGATCTGGGCGCCCACTACACCGGTGCCGTGACCAGCTTCGGCAGCACGCTCTTCAAGGATTTCGTAGTGGACCACGACAGCGAGATCACGGCTCGGCTCCGTCGCGCCGGTCTCGTCATCTTCGGCAAGACCAATACGCCGGAGCTGGGGCTCGCCCCTTCCACCGAGCCGCGCCTCTTCGGCCCGACGCGAAATCCCTGGAGTCTCGGGCACAGCTCCGGCGGCTCGAGCGGCGGCTCGGCGGCCGCCGTCGCGGCCGGCATGGTACCCATGGCGCACGCCACCGACGGCGGCGGGTCCATCCGGATCCCGGCCTCCTGCTGCGGTCTCTTCGGGCTCAAGCCGACCCGTGCGCGCAATCCGATGGGACCGGACGCGGGCGAAGGTTGGGGCGGCGCCTCCGTCGGTCACGCCGTGACCCGGACGGTTCGCGACAGCGCGGCGCTGCTCGACGCGACGTCGGGGCCCGATGTCGGCGATCCCTACTGGGCTCCGCCCCCGGTGCGGCCATTTCTCGACGAAGTCGGCCGCGATCCGGGGCGCCTGCGCATCGCGCTGACGACCAGGCCCTGGAACGGCCAGCCGGTGGATCCGGAATGCGCCGAGGCCGCCACCGCCGCCGCGCGGCTCTGCGAGCGGCTCGGCCATCGCGTGGAAGAGGCCACGCCCGCGGTCGACGCCAAGCTCCTCGGTGAAGCGAGCCTCATCATCGTCAGCGCCAATATCCGCGCGGCGCTCGAGGCCAGGGCGGCGGTCCTTGGGCGCGAGCTCGCGGCGGGCGACGTCGAGCGGCTGACCTGGGCGCGCGCCATGAATGGTCACACGGCCCGCGCCGCCGACTACGCGCGCTCGATCGGCGTGATCCACCGGACCGGCCGGGTCGTCGCGCGCTTCTTCACGCGGTACGACATCCTCCTGTCCCCGACGATGTGCCGCCCGCCGTACCCGCTGGGCGTCCTCGACCTGATGACCGAGAACGTCGAGAGGTACACGCAGGCCATCCTCGGCGCGATCGGCTTCACGTCGCTCTTCAACTCGGCCGGGTGCCCGGCGATGTCGGTGCCGCTCTCGTGGTCGCGCGCCGGGCTGCCCATCGGCGTCCAGTTCGCCGCGCCCTTCGGCGATGAAGCAACGCTCTTCCGCCTGGGCGCCCAGCTCGAGACCGCGCAACCGTGGGCCACGCGCAGGCCGCCGGCGCGAGCCTAGAAGGGGAGACTTCCGTGAACGAGCAAGACATTCGCGAGCTCCTTGGCGACGTCAAGGCGGGGCGCTTGTCCCGCCGCGCCTTCGTCCGCACCATGGTCGGCCTTGGCCTGACCGCGCCCCTCGCGGGCCAGATGCTGGCATCCGCCGGCGTGGCCCAGGCCCAGACGAGCCCAACCCTGGCGAAGCCGGCCAAGCGCGGGGGAGGCGGCCATCTCAAGGCGCTCGCGTGGGACGCCCCGGTGCTCCTCAACCCGCAGATCGCGGTCGGCCTCAAGGACTGGAACGCGAGCGCCATTTTCTACGAGCCGCTCGTGTACTTCGATCCGTCAGGCAACCTGGTGCCGGTGCTGGCCCGAGAGGTCCCCAGCCTCCAAAACGGCGGCCTGTCCAAGGACGGGACGACGGTCACGTGGAGGCTCAAGCGCGGCATCCAGTGGCACGACGGCAAACCGTTCACCGCCGCCGACGTGGTCTTCAACTACGAATTCGCGGCGGATCCCGCCACCGGCTCGCCCTGGATCGGCGTCTACAAGAACGTCAAGCAGTTCGAGGCGGTCGACTCCCACACTGTGAAGTGCGTGTTCGCCCAGCCGAGCCCGTACTGGCTCACGACCGGGTTCCTCATTCCACGACACATTTTCGAGCCGTACAAGGGCGCGAAGTCGCGGGAGGCGCCGAACAACCTCAAGCCGGTCGGGACGGGGGCGTACAAGTTCGTCGACTTCAAGCCGGGAGATCTCCTGAAGGCTGAATTGAATCCCAACTATCACGTCGCCAACCGGCCGTATTTCGACACGCTCGAGGTCAAAGGCGGAGGCGACGCGGTCTCGGCTGCGCGGGCGGTCCTCCAGACCGGCGAGTACGACTACGCCTCGGGAATCGCAGGTATCGACGACGACGTCCTCCAGCGCCTCGAGCAGGGCGGCAAGGGCAAGGTCGCCATCGCCTTCGGAGGCAGGATCACGCACCTTCAGCTGAACCAGAGCGATCCGTGGACGGAGGTGGACGGGGAGCGGGCGAGCGTGAAGAGCGTACACCCCTTCCTGACAGACCCGGCCGTGAAGGGCGCCCTCGCCCTCCTCGTGGACCGCACCGCGATCCAGGAGCAGATCCTCGGCCGACTGGGACAGGTCGCCCCCAACTTCATCAACTACCCCGAGCGCTTCCGCTCGAAGAACATCAAGTGGGAGTTCAGCGTCGACAAGGCCAACGCCCTCCTCGACGCGGGCGGGTGGAAGCGGGGCGCCGACGGTGTCCGCGCCAAGGACGGCAAGCGCCTCAAGATGGTCTTCCAGACCGTCACCAACGCGCAGGCGCAGAGGGTCCAGGCCGTCATCAAGCAGGCCGCGGCGAAGGCCGGCATCGAAATGGAGCTGAAGTCGGTCGTCGCGTCATCGTACTACTCCTCCGATCCCGCCAATCCGGACACGTACACGCACTTTTACGCCGACCTCCAGCTCATGACGTACCTGATGGGGCCGCCCGATCCCGAGCGGCTCATGCGTGTCTTCACCTCGGCGGACGTGGCGACCAAGGAGAACAATTGGCAGCGCTTCAACGTCTGGCGCTACCGCAGCGATGAGTACGACCGGCTCTACAAGCAGGCCGAGACCGAGGTGGACCCGGTCAAGCGCGCGGCGCTCTTCATCCGGATGAACGACCTGGTGGTCCAGAGCGGCATCCTCGTCCCGATCGCGCTGAGCGCCAAGGCCTCCGCCATGTCGAAGGCGCTGCGGGGGGTTGACCACAACCCCTACGAGGTCGATTTCTGGAGCCTCCCCTACTGGTACCGGGAGGGCTAACGCGCGCGGGTAGGCATCCCGCCAACCGCACATAGGGAGGGCCCGAGATGCCGCAGGTGCTGATCGTCCACGGGTGGAGCGATACGTACGAGTCCTTCGAGCCCCTGAAGGACCTCCTGGTGGCAGCGGGCTATGAGACGACGCAGGTGTTCCTGGGCACCTACGCGTCCATGCGCGACGACGTCACGTTCGACGATCTCGCGACGGGCCTCCAGCGGCGGTTCATGGAGCTGGGCGCGAAGGGAACTCTCACGCTCGAGCCCTTCTCCCTCGATATCATCGTGCATTCGACCGGCGGGCCCGTCGTACGGCACTGGCTGAACCACTACCTGAGCGACATCTGCCGGGGAGACCTGGCGCGCTGCCCCGTGCGCTCGCTGATCATGCTCGCGCCCGCGAACTTCGGCTCGAGGCTGGCGGCCCAGGGGAAGTCGGCGCTCGCGAAGCTCTTCAAGGGCGGCATGGAGAACGGATTTCAGACCGGGAAGCGGATCCTCGAAGGGCTCGAACTGGGCAGCCCGGTGCTTTGGCGGATCGCGGAAGGCGACCTGTTCGCGAGCGAGCGCCGCTACCCGTGCACGCCGAAGGGACCCTTCGTGTACGTCATGTCTGGCACGGACACGTACGGGCACCTCAAGGGATTCGTGGCGAAAGGCGCGAACGAGAACGGCTCGGACGGCACCATCCGCGCCGCCGCGGCGTCGCTGAACAGCATCAAGGTCAATCTCAACTACACGGACCCGGACAACCCGGTGCCAGGGATCGTGCTCCAGCCGAACGTGCCGTTCGCGTTTCGCGTCATGCCTGGGGTGAACCATACGACGATCGTCCCCAAGGGGGGCCCGCCGTCACCGGCTGACGCCACTTTCGCGCAGATTCAGCAATGCCTGGCGGTATCCACGCCCGAGCAGTACACGGCGCTCTCCGCCAAGTGGGAAGCCGACACGAGGGCCTTCTTCGAGGGCGAGCGGACAAAATCGTCCGGCGAGCCCGTCGACCCCCACCAGCAGTTCATCGTCCGGGTTCAGGACGAGATCGGCAACGACGTCACCGACTATCGCATGGAGTTTCACGTGGTAGATTCCACGATCGGGCATAGCTCCTGGCAGGGGGAAGACACCGATAACATTCTTGCGAAGCTGCGGGAGTACCAGGAACAGACGATCTTCCTTCAGGAAGAGGTGCTGCTCGATGTCCAGCCTCACAGCGTGTACCCGAGCTACCGGACGTTCTTCGTCAACCTCCGTCGGCTGGACGAGCTGCGGCAGAGGCTCCGGGCCGACACGCGGCAGCCGTACATCGCGATGAACATCGACGCCGTGCCGCGTGGGCAGGGACTGCTCTATGACACGGACCGGCTGCGCTACTTTCCCGTCGACGTCGAGTTACCGACCAGCACCGGGCAGAGCATTACGTTTTTCAAAGAAAGCACGTCAACCCTGGTCGACATCACGCTGCAGGGCGTGCAGGGGCCCGAAGTCATCCGCGTGCTCTAGGCCGGCTACCCTCCGCTCGTGCGTCCCGTCCGCCGCCGGCCGCGCTCGGGCGTCCCCTTCATCTCCGGCCGCTCGAGGTTGATCAGCTCGTTGTTCACTGAGAGAACCCCCGGCACTCCGCGCGCGAGCTCGGAAGCCCGGGCGCTTGCGGCGCTGTTGCCCACTTCGCCCGTCAGGGTCACGATCCCGACGTCGACGCGGGCGTCGATCCGCTCGCTCTGAAGCTGAGGATCTTGCTTCAGCTGGTCCTTGATGAGCTTGCTGATCCTGCCATCCGTCGCCTCGACCTGGGCCCGCTGGGCCGCCGGCACGACGATCAGGTCGTTGCGGACATCCTTGACGCCCTCGACGCCTCGGGCGATGTCGGCCGCGGCGAGCCTATCCGCGTCCGAGTCGACCTTGCCTCGCAAAGTCACGACGCCATGCGTGGTGTCGACCGAGAGGCGGTGGCCCATGTAGCGCAAGTCCTGGTACAACGCGGTCTGGATTTTCACGGTTACCGAATCATCGGCGCGCCTGGCCTGATCGGGCCCAGCCGCGGCGTCGCCCGCCGCCCCGGCCAGCATCAGCGCCGCCAGAATAACGCTCGCTAGATTTCGAATCTGAGACATGATCCTCGCTCCCCCCTTGCGTGAAGAATGAGCAAACGGCATGCCACGCTACCCCTACAACTCCACGCTACTCCTACAACGTTACAGGGTAAGAATTTCTCTCTCCCCGGTCGACGAGTGGCGCCGCCTTTTTCAGATCAGACGCTTGGCGGTCGAAGGATATGCAAACGGCACGGCATGCCTGTTGCAAAAGGCTGATCCTTGACACCAAGCAAGAAAGGAGAATCGCGATGAACGAATGTGCGCGGGACATCATGACCCCGAGCCCCCACACCATCCAGAGCAGCGAGTCCGTGAAGGGCGCGGCCCTGGTCATGCGCAAGAGCGATATCGGCGACGTCATCGTAGTGGAGGGCAGGCGGATCGTCGGCATCCTGACCGACCGCGACATCGTCGTCCGCGCGCTGGCGGAGGGACTGGATCCGGAGGCCACGCCCGTGAGCGAGATCTGCAGCCGTGAGCTGACGACCATCCGCCCGACGGATAGTGTCGGGTCCGTGGTGCGCGTGATGCGCGAGAAGGCGATCCGCCGCCTGCCCGTGGTGGAGGAGACGGGCGAGGTGATCGGCATCGTCTCCCTCGGCGACGTGGCGGTCGGTCGGGATCCGCGTTCAGCCCTGGCGGACATCAGCGCCGCGCCCCCGAACGTCTAGCGCGAACGCGACGCGGCCGGCAGGGTTTGGCGGATCTTGAAAAAATCGGCCCAGGGATCCTTCCGGAGTATCGCGAGCCGTCGTGGCAGGTTCTTCACCGTGAAGTGCTCGGAGCGCAGGTCGACGCCCAGCTCGTCCCAGGCGAGCGGCGTGGCCACCGTCGCGCCGGGCAAGGCGCGCGTGGAATAGGCCGCGACGGCCGTGGCGCCCTGGGAGTTTCGCAGGTAGTCGATGAAGATCCTGCCGGTGCGGCTCGACTTGGAGAGGCTGGCAGTATACTGAGCCGGCTCGCGCTTGGCCATCGCCAGGGCGATGCTCCTGGAAAAGTCCTTGACCGCCGCCCATGACTGCTTCGCGGCCAGGGGAACGACGACGTGGAGCCCCTTGCCGCCCGTCGTCTTCACGAACGATGTCAGGTGAAGCTCGGCGAGGAGCGATCGGATCTGGCGCGCGGTCTCTACGACGCGCTTCCACGGTACGCCAGGCGCGGGATCGAGATCGAGCGTAAGCCGGTCCGGGCGCTCCAGGTTGCCGACGCCCGATCCCCACGGATGCAGCTCGAGGACGCCCATCTGCACGAGGCTGATCAAGCCGGCCAGGTCCTCGATATACGCGTAGGTGCGCGTGGCGCCCTTTTCCCTGACCTTGACGCCCTCGATGTGCTCCGACGCCTCGGGCCCGACGTGCTTCTGGTAGAAGCATGACGCACCCTGCCCCGCCGGGCAGCGCACGAGGCTCAGCGGCCGCCGGACGAGATGCGGCAGGATCCAGTCGCCGATCTCCTCGTAGAACGCCGCCAGGTCATGCTTCGTGATGCCCTGGCCGGGGTACAGGACCCGGTCCGGATGCGTGAGCGTGACGCCGGCCATAGCCTCGGGGCCGCCCACCGGCGCGCGCGTCGATAGCCGAGCCTCACCGCGAGTGCGGACGCGGCGCCTGCGTCGGGAGGCGGACGCGACCGCCGCGGGCGGCTTGCTGCGCTCTCTCAGGACCTCGCGCGGCGCCTTGTCCTCGCGCAGGCCGTGAAACGTCGGGTGGCGCAGGATGCCATCACGGGTCCAGTTCGTGAAGGCCACATCGGCGACGAGGCTCGGCTTGACCCAGTGTATGTCTCGCGTCGAGCCGCTCGGCAGGCTTCGCAGGGCCGACCGCTCCTGCTCGAGCGCCTTGAGCTTCGCGTGCAGCGCCTTGAGCGAGGGCTCGTCGAAACCCGTGCCGACGCGCCCGACATAGGTGAGCGCGCCGTCCGCGTCATACACTCCCAGGAGCAGAGCGCCGAAGCCGGTTCGCTCGCCCTTGGGATCCGTGAACCCGACGATGACGAACTCCTGGCTCGAACTACACTTGACCTTGACCCACGCCGTTCCCCTGGCCGACCGGTACGGCGCGTCTTTCCGCTTCGAGACTATGCCCTCGAGTCCCTGCCGGCACGCCCGGTGGTAGAACTCGTCGCCCCGTCCCTCGACGTGGTCGGAATACCGGATCGTCGGGCCGGAGCCGCGGAGCAGGCGCGCGAGAAGCGCCTTCCGCTCTGCCAGCGGCAGGTCGCGGAGATCGCGGCCGTCGAGGTGCAGAAGGTCGAAAGCGAAGTAGACGAGATCCGCCGTCCGCTTGAGGCTGAGCGCCTCCTGCAGGGACTGGAAGTGCGAGACGCCCCGCGCGTCGAGGACGACCACTTCGCCGTCGAGCAGGGCGCGCGCGGCCTTGAGCTTCGCCGCGGCGGCCGCCACGGTGGGGAACCGCGCGGTCCAGTCCTGGCCGCTTCGCGTGAGCAGGCGAACCCGGCCGCGATCCATGCGCGCAAGCACGCGGTAACCGTCCAGCTTGATCTCGTGAAACCATTCGTCGCCTTGGGGCGCTGCCTGCACGAGGGTCGCCAGCTGCGGCCGGACGAAATCGGGCAGACTCGCCTTCCCGGGGCGACCTGCACCGTTGGAGCTCGGGCGCCCGGTTCCGGCCCTCTCCCCGTCGCGCTCCCCGTCTCTCTCCCCGTCTCTCTCCTTGATGAGCAACCAATTCTCTTTGCCGTTTCGCCCCGCGCGGCCGTGCATGCGCACGAGCGCCCAGCTCCCGTGCAGCTTCTTGCCGCGGAGCTCGAATGCCAGCTTGCCGCGGGCGAGGCCCTCGTGCGGATCGCCCTCGGGGATCCACACTCCGCGATCCCAGATCTTCACGGTCCCGGCGCCGTACTGGCCCTCGGGGATGGGCCCCTCGAAGCGCCCATATTCGACGGGATGATCCTCGACATGAACGGCGAGGCGCTTCTCGCCTGGCACGGGGCTCGGTCCCTTCGGCACCGCCCAGCTCTTGAGGACGCCGTCCAGCTCGAGGCGAAAGTCGTAGTGGAGCTGACGCGCGTCGTGCTTCTGGATGACGAAGGAGCGCCTGGTCGCGCTCGCCCGCTGCGAGCCGGCAGGCTCGGGCGTGCGGCCGAAGTCGCGCTTGCGCCTGTACGATGCGAGCACGGGCGATGGCATGCGTCAGGCGGACTTGCGCCCGCGGGCGCGTGGCCGGCCCTTTTCCGCCTTCTCCACGCTCTGCTTGAGGAGGGTCATGATGTCGATGACCTTGGCGCTCTTCCTCGGCGCCGGCTCTTCGACTGGGTGTTCCTCGATCTTGCCTGCCTTGGCCCGCTTCCGGATGAAGGCCGTCAGCTCGTCCCGGTATTCGTTGCGGTATTTCGCTGGATCCCAGGGCTCGACCATCTGCTCCACGAGCCGCTCGGCCATTTTCGATTCTTTGTCCGTGATGCCGAGAGCCTTGACGCTCTTGGCCGGCAGGTTGAGACGCGAAGGGTCCCGCAGCTCCTGCGGATACCGGAGCAGGTCAAGTACGAGGACCTCTTCCTCGGCCACGAGGGCCGCCAGGTGCTGGCGCGTGTGGATGACAACCGTGGCGATGGCCATCTTGCGGCTCTTGCGCAGCGTCTCCCGCAGCAGCGCATAGCCTTTTTCTTGCTTGGGCACGGCCTCGATGTAGTAGGGGCGGTCGAAGTATTTCGGCTCGACCTCGGCCGGATCCACGAACGACATGATCTCGATTTGCCGGGTCCGCTCCGGGCTGGCCCGACGCAAGTCGGCGTCGCTCACGATGACGTAGCGTCCCTTCTGGACCTCGAGACCGCGGGTGATGCGCTCGCGCGGCACCTCTTCGCCAGTCGCCTTGTTCACCTTCCGGTAGCCGATCGGCGACATGTCCTGCTTGTCGAGGAGGGTGAAGTCGAGCTCATCGCGGCTTTCGGCCGGGTGCAGGGCCACTGGGATGCTGACAAGGCCGAACGTGATGTGACCATTCCAGATCGTTTGTGCCATGGCGGTCCTCCACTCGCTATCGAGGCAAGAAGGCTGCCACCCGGCACGGTCCACAAAGGGTGGTAATTCCCTCCTCGAAACGTCGCGCCCGCGACGGCAGTTCAGGCGGTGGGAAGTTCTTACCCGGTAGCGGTGGATGTTTCCCCCGTGCTTGACGCCGCCGTCCCGGCCGGGGCACCATCCCGGCAGGAGGGCCCGCCATGGCTAGGATCACGGCCTCGATCGCTCTCGCGACCGTTCTCGCTATGGGCCTGTCCAGCGCGGAGGTCTCCGCGCAGGGCCAGCCCGAGGGTCAGCTGACCATCGCGTTCGACGCCTCGATCGCTCCCACGTTCCTCGACCCGGCCGAGACCCCGGGGATTGGCACGCCCTTCGTGTTCCTCTACGCCCTGCACGACGCGCTCATCAAGCCGCTGCCGGGCAACGACATGGCGCCGTGCGTGGCCGAGTCCTGGAAGGAAAGCGCCGACGGGCTCACGTACGAGTTCAAGCTGCGCGAAGGCCTCAAGTTCCACAACGGCGATCCCGTGACGGCCGAGGACGTGAAGTTCAGCTTCCTCCGATACCGCGGCGTGTCCGCCAAGCTGCTGCACGAGCGCGTGAAGTCCGTGGACGTCGTCGATCCGCTTCGCGTTCGCTTCGTCCTCCACGCGCCGTGGCCGGACTTCCTCGTCTTCTACGCCACCCCGGCGACGGGCGCGGCGTGGGTCGTGCCGAAGAAGTACATCGAGAAGGTCGGGGAGGACGGATTCAGGCGCCAGCCCGTCGGTCTCGGGCCCTACCGATTCGTGAGCGCGAAGCCCGGCATCGAGCTCGTGGTGGAAGCGAACGAGCAGTACTGGCGCAAGAAGCCCACGATCAAGCGCATCGTCTTCAAGGGCGTGCCCGACCGCACGACGCGGCTGGCCATGCTGAAGACGGGAGAAGCGGACATCGGCTACCTGATGGTCGGCCTCGAGGCGGCGACGATCAAGGCGGACCCGAAGCTCCGCCTGGCGAAAGTGATTGCGCCGGCCACCTGGTGGATCGAGTTCCCCGAGCAGTGGAATCCCAAGTCACCATGGCACGATCGTCGCGTCCGGCTGGCGGCAATCCTGGCGGTGGACAGACAGGCCATCAACGAGGCGGAGCGGCTGGGCTATTCGCGCCTGACGGGCTCGATCATCCCGAGCGGCATGGAGTTCGCCCTCCGCCTCGATCCCTATCCGTACGATCTGGCGCAGGCGAAGCGTCTCCTGGCCGAAGCCGGCTATCCTAACGGCTTCGACGCCGGGGAGCTCACGCCGCTGCCTCCGTTCACGACGATGGGCGAGTCCGTGGGAACCTACCTCGGGGCGGTCGGCATTCGCACCCGCGTGCGGGCCATGGAGCGCGCGACCTTCATGGAGGCCTGGCGGTCGAAGAAGCTGGGCGGTGTCCTCGTGACGGTCTCGGCGGCGCCGGGCAGCGCCACCGCACGCCTCGAATCCTTCGTGATCAGCAGCGCGCCGTACGCCTCCGGCGGCTATCCCGACATCGACGACCTGTTCCGATCGCAGGCCCAGGAGCGCGACCGCAAGAAGCGGGAGGCGATGCTCTTCCAGATCCAGCGTCTGATGCACGAGCGCGTCATGTTCGGGCCGATCTTCGAGCCTGCCACCCTGCACGGCGTCGGCCCGCGCGTCGAGGAGCCGGCGATCGGGCTCAGCCAGCAGCTCTACTTCGCGGCGCCCTACGAGGACATACGCCTGAAGAAGCAGTGATCACTTTCTGGCGTAGACGTGAATCGTCATCTGGTGGAGCACGGTGAAGCTCGGATCCGCGATGGCTTCGAGGAGCTTGCCGTGCTCCGTGTCGAATCTCTCCACGTCGGCCGCCGACAGGCTGGCCCCGATGCCCCGGCAGGCCCTGAAGCGGCCCTGCCACGCTTCCCGCGTGAACTCGATCGGGGCTTCCATCACATGGAAGGTTCGCAGGTCGAAGTGGTCCCGCGCCCACGCCGCGACAGGCGGCATGGTTCCGCCGTAGTCGGCCCCTCCCCAATCCGGGTTGTACTTGAGCACAAGCTCCTCCGACTGCCGGGCAATCCGGTCCTTGCGCGGCAGCCAGAGGAGGTGCGTGAGAACCAGGCGGCCGTCCGCCGTCAGGAGGCGCAGGACCTTCGGAATCATGACCGTGGCGTCGAAGTAGAGCCACGATTGGCCGGCGGAGACGATGTCGAACGAGCCGTCGGGAAAATCGATCGCCTCGGCCGGACGAACGTGAAACGCGATCGTGAGGCCCTGCTGCGCGGCGAGTGACTCGGCCGCGGCGATCTGGTTGGCCGCGATGTCCATGCCGGTGACAACCGCGCCCCGCGTGGCGAAGGCGCGGGCAAGCACGCCCGTCCCGGTTCCAAGGTCCAGGATCTTCTGGCCAGGCCTGCCGACCCCGAGAGCGGCCAGCACATCGTAGAACGGCTCCGGGTACCCGGAGCGATAGGCGGCATAGTCCTGCGAGGTCTTGCCCCAATCGAATTCCCGCTCGTTATCGATGTTCTTGCGTTTCAACGGCGAACGCTCCTTCCATGATCGCGACGCACGGGCCCCCGACGCGCACGCGCGTCACCGAGCCGCGCTGCTTCTCGGCGGTGGCGGTCAAGCGGCTCGGGCGGCCCATCTCGACGCCTTGGCGAATGTCGAACGTGAACACGGCGTCCGGCACCGGCGCAATGCCGGCCAGGAGCGCCGCGAGCGCGCCGTTGGCGCTACCGGTGGCCGGATCCTCCAGGAGCCCGCTCATGGGCGCGAACATCCGCGCCTGCAGCGACGTCACCTCCGCCGTGCCGGCCACCCGGGCATAGAGATGGACTGAGAATCGGCCCGGTCGGGTCGGGAATCGATCCGCCGCGTGGACGAAGGCTGCGGGATTGGGCTTGGCGCGCCCGAGCGCTTCGAACGCAACCTCCGCGATCGCGAACGGCAGACCCACCGACGCGATGACGGGCTCGTGGTGCGCCGTGACTATAGCCTCCGGCGTGAGACCAACGCACTCCGCGACGCTCGCTCGAGGAACGCGCTGCCCCAGGGTCAGCGGCTGCGGCGCCGTCAGCATGGCGCCCGAAACGCGTCCAGAACCGTCCCGCAACAGCTCCACGGGGACGAGGCCGGCGCCTTCCTCGAAGAGCAGGATCGGTCCGATCGTCTTCCCATTCCGCTCCGCGAGGTGCGCGATCGCGAAGGCCGTCCCGACGTTCGGGTGGCCGGCGAACGGGATCTCGTCCCTGGGCGTGAAGATCCGGACCCGCGCGGTGTGACTGGGGTCGTCCGGCGGGAAAACGAACGTGGATTCGGAATAGTTGAACTCCGCGGCCACGCGATGCATGTCGTCCGTGCTCAGGCCCTTCGCGTCCAGCATGACCGCGACCGGGTTGCCCGAGAACGCGCGCTCGGTGAAGACATCGACCGTGAGGTAGCCGTACCGCGTCGACATATGCAACGCAGGATAGCGTCTCCCCGGGGTGGGCTCAAGATGGCCCGAACGTGCTAGCCTGAACTATGTCGACCTCACAGCCCCGCCCGGATGCATCCGGCGCACCCGTGGGAGCGCTGGATCAGATCAGGTGGTGGCCCTTCATCGTCCTGGCCGGCGCCGGGGTCATCGTTCTCATGACCGGTGGACGAGGAGCGCCGGTGACCGCCGCGCTCACAAAAGTATGGGCGCTGACGCTGATCATGTTGCTGGCAGTGGCCGTCTTCCTCGAATGGGCCGCGCGGGCATGCATGTCGCGCCAGCGCCTCGCGTCGGGATTCGATGCCTCACCCGGGGCCGCCCGGGCCATTCTCGACGCGACCGCCGGGATAACCCGCGTCGTCAGCCTTGCCATCGCCATCTACATGGCGCTGCTGGTCATGCCGCCTACGTGGCTCCCCGGTCTCGGCACGGGACGCACGCTCGGTCTCGGCATGATCGTCATCGTCAGCGCCATTGTCTGGGCGGTATGGGCGCTCAAGGCGGTCTACCGTTACCTGCACCGTACCGATCAGCTCGCCGGACTCGAGGGCTGGAACGGCTTCACCTACAGCAACCCGAAGGATCCGCGCATCTGGGTGCCCAAGCTGTCCGGGCTGGGCGCGACGCTCAATTTCGCCCACGCGAAGTCGTGGGTCATTCTCGTCGCGATCCTGATCGTACCCATCGGCGGCACCGTCCTCGCCCTCGTCGCGGCGCTCTCCCGCACACGCTAGCCCGGGCTACAGCTTCAGCAAGTCGTGCTCACCTCTCGCCCGGGAGGAGCCGACCATGCTGAACGCCACGCACGATCTGACGCTGCCGACGACGGTGACCGGCTCGTGGCCGCGGCCGTCCTGGTTCACGGAGGTCTTGCGGGGGCGGCTCTTCAAGGAGGCGCTCGGCGACTCGCGCTTACGCGAGCAGTACCTGGACGCGGTGAGCTGCGTCATGAAGGAACAGGAGCAGGCCGGTCTCGTTCTCTACGAGATCATGGAGGCCTACCAGCCCGCCATCGCGGGGGAGCGGCTGCGCGGCGGGCCGCTGCAGTACGCGGCGCCCTTCGAGAGAATCAGCCGATCGGGCGGCACGTATTCCTGACGCTGCCCGAAGTGGACATTGCCGCCGCCGGCCCCCGCTATAGCTTCTCCGGCTGATCAAGAGCGGCGTCGCGGGCCACCAAGGCCGCAAGAAGCCGTGCGACCTCGGCGCTGTGGGTCGTGACAAGGGAATGCGTCGCTCCCTCCACGCGGACCAGCGAGCCCTTCGGCGCCAGAGCGGTTACGGCGCTTGCCACCCTGTGGCTCGTGTCAGGACTGTCGCTTCCGTAGACGGTCAAGACCGGAAAATCGAGCGCCCGCATCGCAGCCGGAGAATACCGCTCGCGAAAGCTCGCGCGCACGTCGTGAATGTTCGCCGCGGAATTGTCGAGAAGGAAGTCCCGCAGCGGGACCGGCATCCGCTCGAAGGCGCCGGCGCCAAACCAGAAGTCGATCATCGTGCGAGCGGCCTGACGATCGCCGCCCTCGAAGGCGCGGATGTAGTCGTCGAAGATCTGTTTGGTGCTTGCATACGCCTCCGCCTCACCGATCGACAAGAGAATCGGAATGCACACGGGCTCGAAGAGTGCGAGAGCCTTCGGCCTGACATGACCGCGCAAAGCGACGACCAGCGCGACGGCGCCTCCGTACGAATGCCCGGCGAGGACATCGGGCGTGCCCGCCTCGCGGATGACCGCCTCGAGCAGCGCGGCGGCATGGGACACACTGGGCGGCGCTTCCGGCGCTTCCGGGGTTGTTCCCCCGTACCCAGGAAGGTTCGCCGCGATGATGCGAAAGCGGTCCGACAGGCGCTTGCCGACGGCCTGCCACGTGCTGGAGGTGCCCGGCGAGCCGTGCACGAGCATCAGGATCGGCCCCACGCCATACTCGTCGTACGTCACGACCTGGCCGTCGCTGAGCGTCAGCGCCGGCATCAAGCGGACGTTTTGTGGAACGTGCCGTCCTTCATGATCATGCGGAGCGCGCCGCGGTCCTGGAGGATCTCGATATTCGCCAGCGGATCACCATCCATCAGCAAGAGGTCGGCCAGCGCGCCCTCGGTGACGACGCCCAGCTCGCCGGGGCGCCCCATGATCTCGCCCCCGAGCCTCGTCGCGGCCACGAGCGTGTCCATGGCCGAGAAGCCGAGGATCTTGACGAAGAGCCAGAGATCGCGGGCGTAGGTGCCGTGCGGCGTGTATGGGAACCC
>Ga0137363_10000838_pt1 | contig 17191 bp, 9 predicted proteins | sample MadtaG_FD_104800 | JGI IMG/M metagenome (GOLD analysis project Ga0137363, IMG submission 104800) | Vadose zone soil microbial communities from Angelo Coast Range Reserve, California, USA - Mad1_115_16 metaG | ecosystem: Environmental > Terrestrial > Soil > Vadose zone | place: USA: California...
GAATCGCCCTGGCCAACGTCAATGGCGGTGATCTCCAGTTTGCCGGGCACAATGTTTGGCGCGGGCCGGGAGAACGCGGCCAGCGCGGCGGTAGCGAAGAGAATGGCTACACCGGAGAGCGCCATCATTCTCCGCCGACGCGCCGTGAGCACGGCGAGGGCGATTCCGGCCACGGCGATCATCACGACGGTGACGCTGGGATCGGGAATGCGCCACTGGGAGATGCGCAGATGGGAGAGCGCCTGGAGGCAGCGGAGCGTCCAGTGCAGAGTGGCGGTGGTAATGAGAGCGGCGGCGTGGCCGAGGGGCACCCAGAGATAGCTGAGAGCGATGGCGGCCACGGCGGAGTTGAGCAGCACGCCGGCCAGGGGAAGCACCAGCAGATTGGCGGGCAGGCCGACGATGGCGGCGCGATGAAAGTAGAGACGCATGGGCAGCACGAGGACCGCCTGGGTGATCGCGGAGACCACCATCAGCTCATAGAGGGCAAGCGCCGCGCGCGGCAGCGTGGTGGTGAGAAAACTGGCCAGCGGACGGCCCACGAAACGCGTCAGCCGTCCTGCGATCATGCGTATATCCAGGCGAAACTGCGCCTGGCTGGGCGCAAGCTGCAGATCGTAGCTCAGAGAGCCAATATATTCGAGCGCTCGCCTCCAGGGCTGCGCGGTGCGCTCCAGCAGAGGCAGGCTGATGCCGGAAATGGCCAGCAAGGCGAGAAAGGTGAGCTGAAAACCGGCGTCCACGAGGGCCGCGGGCGAGACCACCAGCACCACCAACGCGGCAAAGCCGGTGGCGTTGAGGGCGGCGCGGTCGCGGTAAAGCAGGCGTCCGGTGAGATAGACAGAGAGCATGAGCACGGCGCGAAAAATGGGCGCGCCCAGGTCGGCGACATAGGCATAAAAGATGCACAACGAAATCGTGACCAAAGAGGCCGCCCACTGGGGCGCATGCAGCCTGCGGCTGAGCCAAAACACGGCCAGCGCCAGCAGGGCGACATTCATGCCGGAGACCACCAGCAGGTGATAAGCCCCGGTTTCCTGAAATTCTTCGCGCACCGGGCGCGTGAGCCGGGAGTTTTCGCCAATTACCATGGCGGCGAGCAGAGGAGAATCCTGCGCGCTCCACAAAGCACGCTGGTTGATGCGGTCGAGAATACTGCGGCGAATGCGACTGCGCCAAAAGCCCAGCGTGCTGCCGGATTGTCCCGGCAACTTTGTGACTTTGCTGGCGCGGACGGAGGCGAGCGTCGAAATGCCGAGGCTGTGGAGATAGCCTTCATAGTCAAACGCGCCGGGATTGCGGAAATTCCGGGGCAGCCGCAAACGGGCGGTGAGGCGGATGCGCTCGCCATAGACCAGGCGGGGGAACTCGGCGGATGGGTCGTCTTCGGCTTGGGTGTTCTGGGCTTGGGTGTTCTGGGCTTGGGTGTCTTGATTGGGGCCACTTGAATAGAGCGTGGCTCTCATGCCTACCGGCTGGGTGAAGCGCACGTTGCCGGACTGGATGGTCTCGGTGACGAAATCGAAGCGTTCGCGCAGGCCGCTGCCGGGGAGATTGGCGCCGTCACTGATGACGTGGCCGGTGATCTCAACCGGGTCTCCAGCCAGAAATTCGGAGGGCGGCAGGGTGAAGCGAGGAGCGGGCGTCTCGCTGTGGGTGAAGCAGCCGGCAGCGGCCAGGGCCAGCAGCGCCGCAGTCTGGGCAATACGCAGACTGCTCTTCAGAATGGCCGCAAGCGCACACAGGACCAGCAGAAGCGCCGCGCCGCCCCAAATCCAGGGAGTGCGCTGAAGGTGGCCAGCGAGCCAGATTCCCGCCGCGAAGGCCACAGCCGCAAGCGCCAGGGGCGCGGAGGGAGCTGCTTTCAGCGAATCTGCCAGAGTATGCTCCTGCCGCGCTGCCGTGACGTGACATGTGAAAACAGATTTGCAGGAGCGGCGGGCTTCATTAAAGTTCAAACGCAGGGTGGATTGCAACGAAATCTGTCTTTAGGCAGTGGGGCAGTCTGGATGCAACTTGTTTTCTGCTGTGAAGAGTACGTGCCAAATCATGCTGAGCATGGAGCTGCAGGAATCCCAACGCTGTTGGCTTGTGCAGACAGTTGTGGGATTCTTCGACCGCTCAAGCGGCCTCAGAATGACAGGGGGGAATTTGTATGGCCATACCCAAAAAGTGAAACTGACCCATTACCTGTCTTTACTTCCGTGGGTAGTAAAGCATTTCCCAACTATTTTTTGGACTTATACCGCGTTGTCTGCGTTCTGCTGCGTTGATCGTTGATCAGGGCAAAATGCTCCGCAAGGGTTGCGTGATTATCGCCTTGCCTTTAACCTTAAGTTCTCATGCATGTAGTTGGCCGTTTGCGACGCGCTTTTTGGCGGGCGTTTCTGCATGGACAATTCACCATCGCCAAGGCAGCGGCCTATTCTTCCATTCTCACGCTGTTTCCCGCGTTTCTGGTGCTTACCTCTTTTCTGGAGGCATCACACACCACGGCCGGTTTTATGCGGCAGATTTCGGCGGCGGTGGGCTGGGCGCTGCCTCCGGGGGCCAACTCGATTGCGCTTTCGTTTTTGCAGAGCAAACAGCACCACGCCACGCGCATTGTCTATTCGGCTTCCGTGGTGACACTGATGGCGGCCACGGGGGTGATGGTTTCCTGGATGGAGGGCTTCCGCAAAGCCTATGGACTTCGCGCGACGTGGAGCTTCTGGACGGAGCATGCCGTGGCAATCTCGCTGGTGTTCATGGCCATGATGCCGCTGGGCTTCGCCACGCTGCTGGTGGTCTTTGGCAATCAGATCGAATCCTGGCTGCAGCATCAGGCAGCGCACATGATCCGGCCGGTTATTTTGCTGCTCTGGCTGCTGGGCCGCTGGACGATTGCTATTCTGACCAGCATCGCCGTGATGGCGCTCATTTACCACAATGCCATCCCCAAGACGCAGTCGTGGCGCAGAGTACTGCCGGGCGCGGTGATGGCCACGCTGCTGTGGTTTCCGTCAACGGTATTATTTGGCTGGTATGTAACCCACTATGCTACGTACAGCGCGGTGTACGGCTCGCTGAGCGCCGCGATTGCGCTGCTGGTGTGGCTGTATATTGTTTCCATTATTGTGCTGCTGGGCGCGGAGTTCAACGCCCAGATTTATCCTCAAATCAAAGCAAATCATTTGCACTCATGAAAGGTACACGACCGATGAACGCACCCCGGGCCCAGGAATGCACTACCTGCACAACTATCGCTCCCCGCAGAGCCAAAATCGTCTGCACTCTGGGACCAGCCAGCAATTCGGAAGCGATTGTTCGCGATCTTATGCGGCTCGGCATGGATGTGGCGCGCCTGAATTTTTCCCACGGAACGCATGAAGAGCACGCCCGCATGATTGAACGGCTGCGCAAGATCGCGGACAAAGAAGGCCGGAGCATCTGCATTCTGCAGGACCTGCAGGGGCCGAAGATCCGCACCGGACGGCTGAAGTACCGGGCGCCGGTCTCGCTCAAAAGCGGTTCGCAGGTGGTGATTACGTCGCGCGATATTCCGGGCACCTCCAGCGTGATATCGACGACCTTTAAGACTCTGGCCCAGGAAGTAGAGCCGGGAGCGCGCATTCTGCTTTCCGACGGGCTGATCGAGTTGCGCGTGCGCGCGGTGCGGGGCGACGACGTGGAATGCGAGATCGTCAACGGCGGCCTGCTCGGCGAGCACAAGGGAATCAATCTGCCGGGAGCGACGGTCCGCGTGCCCTCGCTGACGGAAAAGGATGAAAAGGACCTGGAGTTTGGGATCAAGCACGGCGTGGACATGGTGGCGGCGTCATTTATTCGCACCGCCGAAGACGTGCGCGCCGTGAAGCGGCAGGTGCACGCGCATCGGTCGGACGCCTGGGTGATCGCCAAGCTGGAAAAGCCGCAGGCCATTGAGCATCTGGAAGAAATCATGGAAGTGTCCGACGGCGTGATGGTGGCGCGCGGCGACCTGGGCGTGGAGATGCCGCCGGAAAAAGTTCCGGTGATCCAGAAGCTCATCATTCGCCGGGCCTCGGAGTGGCGCAAGCCGGTGATCACGGCCACGCAGATGCTGGAATCGATGATTGAAAATCCGCGTCCCACGCGAGCCGAAGCCAGTGACGTGGCCAATGCGATCTTTGACGGTACAGACGCGGTGATGCTCTCGGGCGAGACGGCCACGGGCAAGCATCCGCGAGAGGCCGTCAGCATCATGGCGAAGATCGTGCTGGAAGCCGAGTCGCACATGGAGGGCCAGATTCCGCGGCGGCGCGAAGGGCGGCATCTTTCCATTTCAGAGACGGTTTGCGAATCCGTGGCCCACGCCGCTCAGGACCTGGACATGCGCGCCATCGCCGTCTATACGGAAACTGGTACCACGGCCAAGCTGATCTCCAAATACCGTCCGAAATGTACAGTGTTTGGATTTGCGTCACGTCCCGAGGTGTGCGCCCGCATGAATCTGATGTGGGGACTGCGTCCGGTGGGCGGCGCTATCACCGGAGATACGGAAGCCATGGTCATCCATGCGGAGAAAACCATGCTGCAGCAACAGGCGGTGCGCACCGGAGATGTGATTGCCGTGGTGGCCGGAACGCGAAGCACCACCGGTTCCACGAACTTCATGCGGCTGCACGAGATCGGCGGAAACGGCGATGAAGATACCATACCGGCACGGACGACGGAACGGCGAAAGGGCAAACGCTCTTAAAGCGTGGGCGGCGTGGTCAGTGATTTGATGGAACGGATACGCTTTTTGGCCAGCCAGTAGCCGAGGCTCAGAATCAGCAGATACGGCCCCGCGCTCAGCACCGTCACGTAGGCCTGCGGCACCCAGGCAGTGGCGATAATCGCAGCCGTAATGGCAATAAAGCCCAGGAGCGAGCCTGCAGCGCCGAGCGGGGCGCGCAGGGGCAGAGAGGCAAGCTGCTCGGGCGAGATCGTCCGGCGGAAACGGATGTGTGCGGCCAGGGAGATGAGCCAGGCAAGCATTCCGCCGACCAGAGCCGCATTAATGATGTAGAGATAGGCTTTGGGCGGCGTCTTAAGCTCAATCAGGATGGCGCCCACAATACCAGTCATGGAAACCAGCAGCGCGGACATGGGCACACCATGCGGGTTGAGCACGCCGAGTCTGGCCGGGGCATATCCGGAACGGGCAAGGGAAAACAACATGCGCGAAGCCACGTAGAGCGTGGCATTGGCTCCGGAAAGCGCGGCCGAGAGCACGACCAGGTTCATGATGGTACTGGCCGCCGGAATACCCGCGACATGAAAGACGGTCACAAACGGGCTTTCCGCGCCGCCAGCGTGCCGCCAGGGCATCACGCCCACCAGCACGGCCATGGCGCCCACATAAAGAAACACCAGCATGGAAAAAGCGATGCGCGTGGCTTTGGACACCTCGGCCCCGGAGCGGGCTTCACCCGAAGAGATGGCCACCATCTCGATTCCGAGAAAGCTGTACAGCCCGAAGGACGCCGCCAGCATGGCCGCTCCCCAACCCTGGGGAAAGAAGCCTCCGTCACTGACATATTGCCGGGGAACACGCCCACCCAACAGCAGCGCCGCGCCAATCACGATAAACAAAAAGATGGTGACGACCTTGATGAAGGCGAACCAGTATTCAAACGTTCCGTAATCTTTGACGGGGAAGAAATTCACCATCAGCAGGAGCAGGCCGAAGACCACCATCCATGCGACCACGGGCACGCGGGGAAACCAGGCGCGCATATACGTTCCTGCAGCCACCAGCTCCGAGCCAATGGCAATCACCACGGAGAACCAGTAGCCATAGCGGGCCACGAAACCAGCCCAGGGATTGAGATACAGCTCGGCGTAAACGCCAAACGAGCCGGCTGCCGGATGCAGGCTGGACATCTCGCCCATGGCCAGAGCCACGGTCCAGCACATGAGGGCGCTCAGGATATACGCGATGATGACGGCTGGTCCGGCGACCTGTATGGCATAGGCGGAGCCGAGCAGCAGGCCCGTGCCAATGGAGCCGCCCACGGCGACCATGGCCATTTGCCGGGCGTTGAGTTCGCGCTTGAGTCCGTGTTCCTGATTGTCCATCCGGACATTTATAGTGGTTGCGGGCGGACATTGCCAGTCCAGTCTTAGGTAACTCCCTTATACACAGGATTGAGCCAGACAGGGTTTCCGCATAGAATTGGGCTTACCTCAGCCTCATTTGTGGTTTTGACCGCAAACACCCGAGGAAGCGTAGCTGCCAATGCCCGATATCTCCAAGCGTCTTGAAAAAGCGGAAAAGAGCCTGCAAAAAGGCAAGCCTGAAGCGGCGCTGGAGGAGTATCTCGGCATACTGGATGAAGACCCAGGCAATAACAGCGTAAGGGAGACTGCAGCCGATCTTTGTCTGGCTCTGGGACGCTCGCGTGAAGCTGTCACCCTGCTGAGCAGCCTTCTGGAAAGTGAAATCACTGCCAGTGACAGCGTAAAAGGCGTTGTCACGTACAAGAAGCTGGCGAAGGTGAGCACGCCCACCCCGTTGCAGACCTTCCATTATGCCCAGTTTGTGGAGAAGCGCGACCGGAAAGAGGCGCTGGAAGCCTATGAGGCCGCGCTCAAAGGCCTGGAAGCACAGGACAAGGACAAGCAGGCATTGATCGCGGTGCAAAAGATTGTGGACATCGCGCCCACGGCGGCAAACCTGCAGCGTGCGGCGGAGAAATTTGCCCTGGTGGGTGATAAGCAAACCTCGGCCCTTTACTATGTGCAGCTGGGCCATGCGCGGGACAACGAAACCCCCGGCGGCGGCTTTGAGGCATACGAGAAAGCCTACAACCTGGACCGGCAAAACCTGCAGGCCGCACTGCTTTACGCAAGCTATTTTTATGCCAACAATGCGCTGGCAGAGTGCATTGCCGTGCTCACCCCGGCCGTGGCCGATCCGCGAAGCACGCCGGAGCTGCGCGACCTGCTGGTGCGCGCGCTCATCGGCTGCAAACAGCCCTCTTCCGCCGAGCCTTATGCCTGGCAGCTGTTTGAACAAGATCCAAAGCGCATCGATGAGATTGGCTCTTTGATCGCCGCCTATCTGGACGAGGGACTTACCGGAAAAGCAATGGCCCTGGCCCGCAGCCTGGAGCAGCATGAAAGCAAAGCGGGCAGGCTGCGCGACTTTATCTCGCAGATGGAGGAGCTGGCGAAGAAGAGAACGCCGTCTCTTGAATTTCTGGAGTATCTGGTGGAGCTGTTCAACACCGCCAATCGCGAACAGGAGTATTGCGCGACCCTGAGCAAGCTTTTTCAGCTTTATTTCGCTGCTGGAAAATATGCCAAAGCCGGCGAGGCGCTCGACCGTGCGGCGGAGGTGGACCCATACGAGCCGGGCCACGGCCACAAGCTGGGGATGCTGCAAGGCAAAATCGATCCTAACCTTTACAGCACCATCGCCAACCGCTTCCAGACCAGCACGGGCAGCGCCATGGAGCCCGCTGCCGGTCCCAGCGTGGCCCTGGATGTGGAGCCGACCATCCTCGAAGACATTATTCTTCAGGCCGAAATCTATTTGCAGTACGGCATGCGCTCCAAAGCGGTGGACCGTCTGGAGCGCGTTCGCAGGCTGTTTCCCGGAGAAGAGAGCAGGAACGACAAGCTGCGCCAGCTCTTCCTGAACGCGGGCATGGTCCCCAAGGCAGCCACCGCACCCGCCGCGGCTGCGGCAGCGCCGCCGGAACCCATTCCGGCCACGGCTGCGGTTGCTCCCGTGGTACATACAGAATCCGGAATCGACGACTTTACCAAGGTCACGGACATTACCCGCAACATTCATCGGCAGGCCAGCGTGAAGGGCGTGCTCTTTACCGCAGTGAATGAGATTGGCCGCCACTTTAATGCCAGCCGCTGCGTGGCCGGGCTGTGTACTCTGGGCAAGCCTCCTTCGGCGGCGCTGGAGTACTGCGCGCCGGGCATTGCGCAGTCGGATGTAATGGCCATCGTGAAGCTCATCGCGGTGATGCAGCAGCAGGCGGCGAGAGGCCCAGCGGTGATTACCAATCCGCGCGAGTCCAGCCAGCTCGACCCCATGCGCGACCACGTGAACGCGCTGAATATTCAATCGCTGCTGGCGGTCCCGCTAATGGATGCGGGCGAGCAGTGCGGCATTCTGGTGCTGGAGCAATGCACGCCGCGTGAGTGGCCGCCGGCTGCGTTGATGGTGCTGAAGACCATCGCCGAGCAGCTGGTGCTGGCGGTAAGCAATGCGCGCATGCGCAGCCTGATGAAGACCCTGGCCGTGACCGACGAAAAGTCAGGGTTGCTGAAACGGTCTTCTTATCTCGACGTACTGCTTTCCGAGGTGCGGCGCTCCCTGCAGCAGCACACACCTCAGAGCGTGATGTTGCTGCATTTCGGCAAGGCGTCCGCGCTGAGCCGCGAGATTGGCGAGCCGCAGGTGGAAGGCATGATGCAACATGTCGGCCAAACCATCTGCACCCATATCCGCCAGAATGACGTAGCCGTGCGCTATGACCTGACGACCATCGCGCTTTTGCTCTCCGACACCAACGAAAAGAACGCGCTGCTGGTGGTGGACAAGATGCGCAAGGTGCTGGTCAGCGTAAGAATCCCCGGAACCGACCGGCCACCGATTTTGAGCATTGGCATTGCGGAAACCGCGCTGCAACCCACGTTCGATCCGGTGGACATTGTCACCGAGGTAATCAATCGCGCCGAGGCAGCGCTGGAAGTAGCCCGCACCGATGGGGGCAATAAGGCCCAGGCGCTGGCGCCTCGTCTTGAGGCGAATGCGGTGGGGTAGGGCTTACCGCGGATTTACGCGGATGTGCGCGGATCTAAAAAATGCCAGCGCCGGAAGTTAATCCCCCAAGGGCTGCGCATTCTACGATGTGCAGAGCATGAAAGAGTGACACTTTTTTGTGCCGCGCCTATCGGCGCTGGTTTGGCTTTTTATCTTTTCTTTATTTTCCAAATATCACTCTTGATACTGCATGATCTGGTATCATAGCCGGTCTGTCAGGAGGATTATTTGCATCGGCTGCTGCTATGCTAACCAATCCATCTTCGTAATAGCTGTATCTCCACCCCTCCTCTTCAACACGTAGAGGCCCCTTATTTCCCCTAAGCGTGATACCATCCATGAATCGTTTATGGCATTCGTGTTTGAGTTGCTCTGTTAATTCGCCGTCCTGTAATTTCTCCCGTAAAATCATAAGATTTGGCCTGTACGCCTGCAGACCAGCAAGGACTAAAAAAATCAGGGCCTTAAAAGTTTCCCTAACAGATGAGAAATATGATGGCGTGTCACCAAAGGTTTGACGGACTAGACTTGCAATCGGGATCATGAGTTTGTCAGGCAACTGTTCTAAGTGATCCCAATCCCCATGTGCAAATCCATTTCTCGCTTTGCGAGCAAGATCGGCAGCTTGTAATATGTGAGGTGGAATCAGCCGAAGAGCCTTTAGCATTTCAGACTTTTGCGAAACGGTAAAATTATCTCGCGCTTGATATCCGGGAGCAATTGCTTCTAATAGCACATCAAGATGCTTTTCAATCACGATTAGCGAGAACACAGCAAATGAACGGTCATCGCCTGCGGCATAAATGCGTTGTAAAAAATCTGGCAATTCGTTATGGCTCAACCGATAGTCTATGAAAGGTTCCGTGAAAATAGATTCTCCTTTCGAACCCGTAAAAACACCTCCATCATTTGGCATGTACTCCCCTTTCTTGAACTCCTCCATTATGCTCCCTCTTACAGGCCAATTTAAAAGTTTTGAAGCGCGGTGCTTGTGCGGCATATGCACTCTCCGCTGATATTGCTCCTCCGACGCTGGCGCTGACGTGTTAGTTTGGTGGCTTCGCGCCGTTCGCGCTTTTGCACAGCCGAGGGCGGCTGTGCCACATGGCTATCGTTGTGCTGGCAGTTTCGTGGACTACTGACGGCAGCGGGAATGTTTTATCTCAGAATTGATGCAATGAAGCGCGATGCGCTTGTGCGGCAACAAACGCTCTCGGCTGTGAGGCGTGTGTCGCGCCTCCGGCGCTCGAAAATCCTAACCAGCTTTCCCAGCGCTTACGCGCTGGGCTAAATAATTCCGCGCCTCTGGCGCTGGGGTTTTGTGCTTTATGCACGCCGTTTTCCTCCTTAATGTTGAATATAGCGCCGCAATGTGTGGTCGACCGTCAGATGGGTTTCCAGCGCGGGATGGCGCTGAGAGTGACAAGTGGCTTTGGGTCGCTGCGCCTTCGGCTGCGCAACAGCCTGCGGCAGTTCGGTGCGGGGAATTCTTTTGCTTACCCAGCACTTAGCAACTATGGCGCTTTGCGCCGCAGTTGCACGTGCTGGGCAAAGTTCGGTCGTCCCTACGGGACTGGATTTGGCGGGTTTGCAGCGTTTTTTGTGCATATTGCCGTGGCCGCGCCGCTGACGTCAGATGTACCTGTGGGAGCCAGGTGATAGTGAAGGAATGGATCTAATCTTTCTGTCGCTGCGCGCATTCGCGCCGTGGAAGAGTTGGTGGCTTCGCGCCGTTCACGCTTTTGCACAGCCGGGAGCTCCTCCACCCCATCACGCGCAAACCCAGCGCGCGATGGGGACCCCGGGCTGTGTCACATGGCTTTCGTTGTGCTGGCGGTTTCGTGAACTACTGACGGCAACTGGATGGTTTTATCTCAAAATTGATGCAATGAAGCGCGATGCGCTTGTGCGGCACGGCCACTTTCGGCTGTGAGGCGTGTGTCGCGCCTCCGGCGCTCGAAAATCCTAAACCAGCTTTCCCAGCGCTTACGCGCTGGGCTAAATAATTCCGCGCCTCTGGCGCTGGGTATTGGTGAGGGAAGCAGGCTTGATCACCATTAGATTGTTTCCGTTAGTTGTTGCAGCTGGTTGCTCAGTATGGATGTGAGGTACGGGATTTGGTACAACGAATTCGCATGGTCAAAATCACAATTTCTTAGTTATGGCCTGGATTTACCGCTTGTGATGTAGCCATCTGAATATCAGTTTTAGCGGCTGCGTTTGAACCTGCCACAAAAGCGGAACTGGTCCGTACTGTGGACGCGACTGTTTGTTGTCTTTGATTGTTTTGCGGGCGGCCTTGAGAGTGAGGCCTGTTTGGGCCACGCAGCGGGCTGCGGCAGAAGTATGTTCGCACAGAATTCCCAAGAGCAGATGCTCCACATCAATCCAATAGTCACCCAAACGATCTGCCTCCTGAGCGGTCCACGCGAGTATCTTTTTGGAGGTAGCCGTAAGCCCCGGCCCGAGCGCGTTTTTAACTATATTCGCGTCCTCGCGCTTCCAGGGGCGACCGCGAGAAACAGGAAAGTTGTTCTGCAAATGGAAGATAGTTTGGGCCCGCGAACTATCCTCCCAGAGCATCCCCTGCAGGAGATTTGTGGAGCAGATCATTGTGCCCTCATTGAGAACTGCAATGGCATGGGCAAAATAGACTGCCCGCCGGGCCGATTCTGTATAGCGCTTGAACATGTTAGAGGCAATTGTAATGGAGCAGATTGTTTGCCGCTCCTGGCGTGTGGCGCAAGGGAGCCATTTTCCCCAGCCCTTACGCGGGGAAGAGTTGGTGGCTTCGCGCCGGTCGCGCTTTTGCACAGCCGGGGGCGCCTCCACCCCATCCCGCGCAAACCCGGCGCGCGATGGGGACCCCGGGCTGTGCCACATGGCTCTCGTTGTGCTGTCAGTTTCGTATACTACTGACGGCAGCGGGAATGTTTTTATCTCAGAGTTGATGCAATGAAGCGAGATGCGCTTGTGCGGCAACGTCCGCTCTAGGCTGTAAGGCGTGTGTCGCGCCTCCGGCGCTCGAAAATCCTAACCAGCTTTCCCAGCGCTTACGCGCTGGGCTAACGTATTGCCGCGCCTCTGGCGCTGGGTGTTGGTGAGGCAAGCAGGCTTGATCACCCATTAGATTGTTTCCGTTGGTTATTGCTGTGGTAGTTTGCTCGGTGGGTGATTGACCTATCAAGTCTCCACGGACAAGCGCTCCAGCATTACCAACGATCCCAACCGCGATGACGATCCGGAATATATTTTGCGTTTGATCGGACAGGTGATTACCGTGAGTCTGGAGACGGTGAAGATCGTGAACGCTCTACCGGATTTAGGGCTGCCGCAGACAAGCGACGCAAAGACGGCTGTCGCTATTCAGTGTGAAGTTTCTGTCGCGCTGCGCTTTCGGCCTGCGGGGCAAGGAAGGCATTTTTTCCAGCCCTTACGCGCTGTGGAAGAGTTGGTGGCTTCGCGCCGGTCGCGCTTTTGCACAGCCGGGGGCACCTCCACCCCATCCCGCGCAAACCCGGCGCGTGATGGGGGCCCCGGGCTGTGCTACATGTGTATCGGAGCTATGAACGTTATCGTCATCTGACGATTTTTTCCAGCTCCACTACTTCCAGGCCTTCGGGGCATTCTTTCCAGTTGTGGCGCCAGCAGACGATTACGTCGCACTGCCGGGGGTCGTGGCCGTGGCGCTCGAAATTTTTGCTTTCGTATTCGAATTCGATTCGCTGGCGCTGCCAGCGTCCGGGCTGGACTTCGCGGCGGGCTTCGCAGTCGGGGAAGTTGCCCTGCAGCGATTCCACCTGAAAGCCCAGCTCGGCGGCGAGGATTCCGAAGAGGAAGACCACGCCCAGTTCGTTGACCGGAGCGTTGGTGAGCGGAGAAAGGTCAAAGGGCTGGCCCATGACTGGGCGGTCGCGTTTGAGGCCGTTTTTTACCACGGAGGGCACGGAGGCACACAGAGTAGATGCGGAGGTTTGGGCGTGAATGGTGGGCTGATTTTCTTTGGGTTCCTGATTGCCTGCCGTGGCCAGGGAATTTCTTTGGATTAACTGCCAGTTGTTTTCTCCCAGCAGGGTGCTGACCACGAGGGCGGCCACGGCTTCCGTTACGCGGCGCTTGCCGGCTACCGGGCCGGGGAGCTGGGTTAGGGACGAGGCCCAGCGCATGGCGATCATTTTGTCGGGTGAATCAGGGGATGGGATTTCCGGAGAAGGCTGAAGGGCTTTGGGTGGGCCTGGTTTGCGGCCATGCCGTCTTTGGGGGCGGGTGATGACCGGGCCGCCGATTTTTTGCCACGAGCCGAAGCGGTGAATGAGCGCCTGGGCGCTGTATTTGCCTTCGCGGGTGTATTCCGCTTTGGTGGGGCGGCGTCCGACTTTCTTTTTGACTCGTCTCCAGTCGCGCAGCAGGTCTTTGGTGGTGATTTTTCGACCTTTGGGGTGGGGTTCGAGTCCGGCGGCGCGGATGGCCTCGTTGAAGGAACGGAATTTGAGCTGCACACGGTAGTAGTTGATGCCGGTGACGCGGTTGAGCTCGCCGCGCTTGGGGGTTTTGCCCAGTTGCCCGGCGGCGCGGCGAAGGGCGGCGATGATGTCGGCTCGCTCCATGATTACGGCGAATGATAAGCGAAAATATTATGAGTTGGCAAGTGGCTTTTGGTCTGAGATTGGCGGTCGATATCAAGATCCCAAAGTCGACCGGATCACTACTGGAAATAGCGTACTCGCTTATTTTTAACCAGTTACTAAATGGATGGTAAACTCTCATGGGGCCTGACAGCTAAAAGGAAATGGTTATGCCATTCGACGTCTGTAGCATAAGCCACAGGAGAAGAGAGCATTATGGATGTTGAATCAAGGCGCAAGTTTCAGTATGGCTTTGTTTTAAGAGAAATAGATTTACGTCGTCTTATAAACGAAGCAACAGAAGAATTGCAAAAAATCGCACAATCGACACTCAGCCCACCACGTTACAGGATGAAATTTCGAAACGGTGTTTTTGCAGATACAGCTTCGATTGATCAAGTCCTTGAACACGAAAATTGCGGTTCGACACAGATTAGTCGATTAGAATGCCATCTTTCTAATGCGAATATCGAGAATGGCCACGACGAACCGAGCAACATTTTACTTGAATTTATTAATGCAGACTTGGATGACGAGCCGGGCAACACATCCTTGCGCTGGCATGTTTTTGGCCACAATAGAGATTGGGTATTCGTTACTAGTTCACGATTGGAAGACAGGTTCAAACAAATAAAACGGTTTTCATTGAATCAGATAAGCAGGCGCACATTTCAGATACTTCCTCTTATGTTGCTGCAAGGGATCATATTAATCACACTGCTCCTAAGCCAGTGGCATCCGTTACACAAACCCACACTCCCTAGCGAGATGCTTGAGCGAGCATGGCATAGTGGAGAAATCCGAGAACCCATTTCAGCCATGGTGTTTCTTCAGGCCCAAATAGAGAACCGACATCAGGCAGATGAATTTTCCTTATTAAAACCCTTGATGTTTTTTATGGGACTAATCGTGGCCGCATGGGGCGTCTGGCTTTTTTTTATAAGCTGTATCCTGTCTATAATTTTTGCTGGGGAGATTATGTCTCGGAGTTTCAAAGAAAAGAATCTCGTAGGAAGTTTTGGCTTGGAGTTGTAGTTCTTGGCTTGCTGATATCTATTATCGGAAGCATTGTTGCCAACAAAGTCTCATTCAAGTGGTGATTGTAGGGCATGGCGTGTACATTATTAGGCTTTACGTAATTTTGGGCTTTCGCACACCCGAGGCTCCTCCACCCCATCACGCGCAGCCGTGGGCCTTTAATTATGCCTGCAATCTTTAGTGTCGCCCCTCTGGGGCTTTCGTTCTTCCGGATTGCTTTCCCAGCCCTTACGGGCTGGGCTCAATAATGCCGCGCCTGCGGCGCTCAAAAATCCTGTTCAGACACGTCTTCTCCCTGGTGCTTGAGCGCTGCGGATTGGCAGCAGGTCTTTCCCCACTATGGAACTCCTTATGGCTGTAGGGTTCCCTCCCCTTTGGTCGGGATTCGAACAAAAAAAAGGGCCGGGGAAATTCCCGGCCCTTGAATGAATGGTTTGTTTTACTCGGCGGCCATCTCTTCGGCTTCGCCTTCCTGGCGGAGCAGTTCGAGAGCGCGTTCGGCTTCGGCGTATTCGCGGGAAACTTCTTCCTGCACTTTGGCCGCTGCCTGTTCGAGCTCGGGTGAGAGGCGGACGTTGCGGTAGTGCTCGAGGCCCGTGCCTGCCGGAATCAGGCGTCCGACGATCACGTTTTCCTTGAGGCCGCGGAGATGGTCGACCGCGCCATTGATGGAGGCTTCCGTAAGTACGCGGGTGGTCTCCTGGAAGCTGGCGGCGGAGATGAACGACTCGGTGGAGAGCGACGCCTTGGTGATGCCAAGGAGCATGGGGCGACCCGTTGCCGGGCGGCCGCCATTGGCGATCACGCGTTCGTTCTCTTCGCGGAAGCGGAACCTGTCGATCTGCTGTTCGAGCAGGAACGTGGTATCGCCCACGTCTTCCACTTTCACCCAGCGCATCATCTGGCGGACGATGACCTCAATGTGCTTGTCACTGATGGTCACACCCTGCAGGCGATAAACTTCCTGGATTTCGTTTACCAGATATCCCTGAAGTTCCTTTTCGCCCAGCACGGCGAGAATGTCGTGCGGGTTGAGAGGACCATCCATAAGCGGCTCGCCGGCGCGCACGCGCTCGCCTTCCTGCACATTGATGTGGACGCCCTTGGGCACGGAGTATTCCTTTTCCGTACCGTTATCGGCCACCACGTAGATTTTGCGCTGGCCTTTGGTGACTTCGCCGAACTTCACCACGCCATCGATTTCGGTGATGATGGCGGTTTCGCGGGGTTTGCGGGCCTCGAAGAGCTCGACCACGCGGGGCAGACCGCCGGTGATGTCCTTGGTTTTGGTGGTTTCGCGCGGGATCTTGGCCAGCACGTCGCCGGGGAAGACCTCGTCGCCATCCTGGATCATGAGGTGAGCGCGCGAGGGCATGAGATACCGGCGCATGCTCTTGGCCTTGATCACAATGGCGGGCTGGCGTTTTTCATCCGGCGATTCGCCCACGACGTGGCGCGAGAGGCCGGTGACTTCGTCCACTTCTTCGTGGAGCGTGACGCCTTCCTGCAAGTCCTTGAACTGGACGGTGCCGCCGATTTCGGTGAGGATGGCGAAGGTGTAAGGGTCCCACTCCACCATGACCGCACCCTGATTCACCATTTGGCCTTCGGCGACTTTCAGCTTGGCGCCGTAGACGACCGCATACCGTTCTTTTTCGCGGCCTTTTTCGTCCACGATGACGAGGGAGCCGGCGCGGTTCATTACGACCAGGTCACCGGATTTCGCCTTGACGGTTTGCAGGTTGATGAAGCGCACGATGCCGTTGTTGCGGGCTTCGAGGCGCGACTGCTCGGAGACTCGCGATGCCGTACCACCGATGTGGAAGGTACGCATGGTGAGCTGCGTTCCCGGCTCGCCGATGGACTGCGCGGCGATTACGCCCGTGGCCTCACCCAGCTCGACCATGCGGCCGGAAGCCAGGTTGCGTCCGTAGCAGGCGATGCAGACACCGCGGCGCGATTCGCAGGTGAGCACGGAGCGGATCTTTACCCGCTCGATGCCGGCAGCCTGAATGGAGCTGGCCAGGTCTTCAGTGATTTCCTGGTTGACTTCCACGATGGGGTTGCCTTCGTAGTCTTTGATCTTCTCGAGCGATACGCGGCCCACGATGCGGTCGCGCAGCGGCTCGATGATGTCACCGGCTTCGACGATGGAGCCTACGTAGATGCCGTCGACGGTGCCGCAATCCTGCTCGCTGACGATGACGTCCTGCGCGACGTCAACGAGGCGGCGGGTGAGGTAGCCGGAGTCGGCGGTCTTGAGCGCCGTATCCGCCAGACCCTTGCGGGCTCCGTGCGTGGACACGAAGTACTCGAGCACGGTGAGCCCTTCACGGAAGTTGGCGGTGATAGGCGTCTCGATGATTTCGCCCGATGGCTTGGCCATAAGTCCGCGCATACCGGAGAGCTGACGAATCTGCTGTTTCGATCCGCGAGCGCCGGAATCGGCCATGACGTAGATGGGGTTCATGTCGCCCGATTTGTCGAGCTTCTGCATGTTGCTGAACATCTCGTCGGCGACCTTTTCGGTGACGTTCGACCAGATTTCAACGACCTTGTTGTAGCGTTCGCCGTTGGTGATGGCTCCGTCAAGATACTGCTGCTGGACGGCGACTACCTGCTTTTCGGCTGCCTTCACCAGGCTCTTTTTGTGCTCGGGGATGACCATGTCATCAATGCCGATGGAGAGACCGGCGCGCGTGGCGTAGCGGAAGCCAAGCTGCTTGACCTCGTC